>Ga0256404_1000108_pt1 | contig 191663 bp, 162 predicted proteins | sample RumenRJG_01DNA_FD_185990 | JGI IMG/M metagenome (GOLD analysis project Ga0256404, IMG submission 185990) | Bovine rumen microbial communities from Lethbridge, Alberta, Canada - RJG_01 | ecosystem: Host-associated > Mammals > Digestive system > Stomach > Rumen | place: Canada: Alberta...
TGCTTGTTTTCTTTTTGCAACACTAAGATAAGTGAAAATTCTGACATGGCAAAATCCTGGGCAACTTTTTGTTGCTCAGGAACTTATAAATAAAGTTAAATTATAGTGTTGCGGAATTAAGGATAATATCTTTTTCATGATTGCATATGTTTAGAATGATACATTGAGACCAAAGGTAATGTTGAGGGGGATAGGATAGCCGAAGTTGGCATTCTCAGGATCTACGCCCGTGAAATTCTTGCTCTTGATGGTGAACAAGTTCTGGGCAGAAAGATACATGCGCAGACGAGACATATGAATCTTGTCGCAAACGCTCTTCGGGAAGTTGTAGCCCAACTGTATTGTGCGAAGTTTCGCATAAGAACCATTCTCAACGAAATAGGTTGATACACGCTTCTCATTGTTGTTGTCCATAGTGCTGACAGCAGGAATATTCGAATCCATATTGACAGGACTCCATGCGTCGAGCAGGCGACGACCCTTGTTCAGGTTCGTAATGTTCAGACCGCTCCAAAGGTCCGTCTCCTTCTTCAGGTCGCTGATAACATCAACACCCTGCACTCCCTGCCAGAACATCGTCAGGTCAAAGTTTTTATACTGCAAGTATATATTCAAGCCCCAAGTAAAGTCAGGTACAGGAGAGTAAATCCAGTCCTGGTCAGACTCATTGATAACACCGTCGTTGTTAAGGTCCTTCCAGCGTATGCGGCCTAAACCCGCTGCATCCTGAGAAGCATGATTGTCAATCTCTGCCTGACTCTTGAATATGCCGTCATAGACATAACCCACCTGGGCACCCATTGGATGACCAACAACACTCTTCACACCGTTACCGCCAAAGGTTCCATTTGCGGCAATAGTCTCAGGAATCTTCGTAACCTTGTTGCGGTAGGTTCCAATGTTACCGGCTATGTCATATTGGAAATCACCTACCTCACCACGATAGCCAATGTTGAACTCAATACCCTTGTTCAGCATCTCGCCAGCATTAATCCACTGGCTGCTACCCTCACCCATGACACCGATACCAGGCATATATACCAAGATATCCTTGGTCTTCTTGTGATACCATTCAAAAGAACCATAGAGGGCGTTACGGAAAAAACCAAAGTCGAAACCAAGGTTCGTCTGAGTAGTGGTCTCCCACTTCAAATCGTCATTGCCCAACTGGTTGCGCTTGAAACCACTTGCCAACTGCTGACCGCCATTAGTGCCGCCAATGTCGTAACTCGTGCCGTAACTCTGACCGCCAAAGCCAGCCTCACCATAATTGCTCTCATACAAAGTGTAGCGCGCGATATTCGAAATCTCTTGGTTACCCGTCTGACCCCAAGATGCACGCAACTTAATGTTATCAATCCAAGCGATGTCCTGCATGAACTTTTCTTGGTTGATTCTCCATCCTACACTCACCGAAGGGAACGTACCGTAGCGACTGTTGCGCCCAAAACGACTCGAACCGTCATGACGCAATGTGAGACTTGCCATGTATCGGTCGTCATAAGTGTAGTTCATCTTGCCAAAGAAAGACACAAGTGTGTAACCCTCGCCCCTTCCATAAGCCTCCGACTCGCCAACGCCAGCATCAGGCCACATATAGTCAGGATTCAGAACAGCATAGTCGTACTGCTTCCCACTAAACCATTTGTCGTCCTCACGGTTTATCTCAACACCAATCATGGCATCACCACGATGCTTACCCTTCTCCAAGTTATAAGTGGCAATGGCATTCCACATCCACTTCGTCCAATGCTCCTGCTTAGCCTCAACCGCGTTCGTAGAATTGGCAACAGTACCCTCGGTAATAGGATAGGTAAAGATACGCTGCTCCTTCTGACTATAATCCAAACCGAAAGTGGTCTTCACATTGAAGTTCTTGAACGGATTAACATTCACATAAGCATCGCCGAACATACGCCAATATGTATAGCGGTTATCGCTATTGCGGTCAAGACGTGCCAAAGGGTTCTCACGGTCGGGATAACCGCCCACAGGACCTGCATAATCGCCATTGATAGTGCGAACAGGCAGCGACGGATTGAACTGAAGAACATTCTCGAGAAAACCGCCAGGTGCCTGCACCTCACTGGTGCGGTTGATGGTGAAATGCTCGCCAACTGTGACAATGTGGTTCTCGCCTACCTTCAGCAACTTATACTCACCGTTCATACGAGCAGATAGACGGTTGAAGTCCGATTGCTTGATAATACCCTTATTGTTATAGTATCCCAATGAGAAGAAAGAAGAACCTCTCTCAGAACCATTGCTCAGAGACACATTGTACTGCTGAACCAAGCCCTTGCGAGTGGTCTCCTTAAACCAGTCTGTGTCAGCAGCGGGAGTAGTGCCAGCAGCATCAAGATACTTGTTCATCATGATATTGTTCAGCACTGGAACACCCTGTGGGGTGTAAGACCAATCATAACGATAACCCAAACCATTCTGGTTAGGGTCAAGACCGTCGTTAACATAACCTTGCCACATCACCCTTCCGAATTCCTCTGCATTCAGCACCTTCATCTTATGGGCGTAAGTCTGAAGTGACAGACTGGCATCAAAATCAATCTTCACATTACCATCCTTGCCCTTCTTCGTAGTAATGATAATCACACCGTTGGCTGCACGGCTACCATAGATAGATGCCGAGGCAGCATCCTTCAGCACCTGGATAGACTCGATGTCGTTGCCGTTAAGTTCATGCATGCCCGCTTTCGTAGGCACACCATCGATAATGTAAAGAGGGTCGTTGTTGTTCAAGGTTCCGATACCACGGATGCGCACTGTCGCAGCACCCGAGGGAGAACCATCAGCAGAGATGTTCATACCAGGAACACGCCCCTGCATCGCCTTTATGGGGTTGTTCTCATTCTGCTTCGACAGTTCGGACACGCTCACCACGCTGACAGCACCCGTAAGATCGGCTTTACGCTGTGTGGTGTAACCGGTTACCACAACCTCATTGAGCGACAAAGCATCGTCTTGCATCGTAACACTCATGCCATTAGCAGCAGGCATCTCCACATTAAGAAGTCCGACATACGAGAACACCAACGTTTTCCCAGCAGCAACCTTCAACGTGAAATTACCGTCGAAGTCGGTTACCGTTCCGTTCGACGTGCCTTTCTCCATCACTGTGGCGCCAATAACAGGCTCACCTGTCTGGTCGACGACATTTCCAGTGATTGCCTCTTGCGCGTACATTATAGTACATAACATCAAGGCCAAAAGACTTGAAATGAATCTTTTCATTTGTTTCATTTGCATTTTTATTTGGTTAGTACTTTGATTTAACTGCCACAAAAGTATGTTCAATTACAAGAATAAGGTGAAACAGATGTTTCAAAGGACAAAAAAAATCGTTCATGTAACATTTTTAATGTCAAATGAACGATTCTTTTTATTTCATGCATAACACCGCCCTACTTCCATCGTGGTCATTTCACCTCGCCAGGCAGCATTCCATACTCCTCCTTGAAGCACTTCGTGAAGTAACTCGGAGAGGAGAAGCCCACGTCGTATGCCACCTCAGAAATGTTCTTGTTGCCCTGAGCGAGCAGCACCTTGGCACGGTTCAAACGGCTCAGGCGGATAATATCAACAGGAGTCCTGCCTGTCAGCGCCTTCACCTTGCGGTATAACTGAACACGGCTGAGACTCATGTCACTTGCCAACGACTCCACTCCGAAATCGCTATCAGCCATCTGCTCCTGCACCAACTGGCGCAGGTGGTCGAGGAAATTAGAGTCTGTGTCACCGTCTTCTGCGATCGTCTCACGCTGCTCCTTGCTCACCTCGGTTACATCGGCAACCACATCAGCATTCTTCTCCTCGTGTTTCCCTTCTTCAGAAACATCTTCAGACGCGGCATTTGGCTGCGGAACTGGTGACGACGGCGTGCCAACAACCAGAGCAAAGGCCTCGCGCTCCATCTGATGGCGCCGATGCATGGTGTTGATCCTATACCACAGAAAACCTATTGCAAGAAGCGCAATGATAGCCATCAACAGCAGATAAATCTTCTGGTGGCGGTACTGCGACAGATACCAGTCAACCTTCTCATGCAGAGTGGACAGGCGATTGTTCTGCTCGCTTATCTCCTCCGCCTGCATCAACATCACCTCGGCATTGTCTCGCGTCACGAGGGCCGACTTCAGCAGGTTCTCCTTCTTGTATGGTTTGCCCTCCAGAATGTTCATGGCAAGTTGCATCAGCAGGTCGCCGCGAGTGGGATATATATAAGAGGTAGAGAGCACACCGCTCTTCACCTGTTCTATTCCACCGTCATCAGTTGGCAAGGCATCAATGCCGACAAACGTCATACCCTTCTCCACACCATGTTTCTTGGCAGCCTCATAGGCTCCCACCGCCATACGGTCGTTCTGTCCGAACACACACACGATGTCCTTGCGCTGCTGCAACACCGAGTCCATCAGGCGATAGCCGCTCTTCTGGGTCCAGTCGCCGTCGCACGTAATCAGACGGCTGTCGTCGCCAATGCCCTTGACGAATCCCTCATGTCGTTCCTGCGCTGGTGACGAGCCCTTCAGTCCCTTTATCTCAAGCACCTTGCCACTTGGCTTTACCGAGTTGATGTACTTGCCTATGGTGCTGCCCATCTCAATGTTGTCGGCACCCATGAAAGCAGTGTATTTATCCGAGCCGGTCTTGCGGTCGAAGAGTATCACGGGAATGCCCTTGTCGTAAGCGCGCTCTACAGCAGACGAAATGGTGTTCACCTGATTTGGCGACACAATAAGCAAGTCAACCCCCTCGTCAATGAAATGGTTTATCTGGCTTATCTGCACCTTATCGTCATCATCGGCAGAGGCAAACAGCAGTTCCACATCATCATAAAGATAGGTGTACATCTTCAGTTCCTCGTTCTGTTTCTCGCGCCATATATCCTCGCTGCACTGCGACACGCCTATCTTATAGGCATGGCGTTCGGCACACGACAAGAGAACAAGTGACAGCAATATCATTAAGAGTTTATTCATAGACAAAAACACTCCATTTGCATTATTTATCGATGCGAAAATCATTTTCACAATGCAAAATTAATAAAAAAATGAAAATACAAAGTAAAACAACATATTTTGGTAAACAAAAAAAGTTGAATTACCGAAAAAATGCAACAGTGACCTGCAATACACGAGCATCCTTCAAAATGAACTATAGGTCAAAAAAAATACGGCAGATACAAAAAAGCCGAAACGCACAAGGCATTTCGGCTTTTACTATAATGATATTGCCTATTGCAATAATCTGCAGAATTAGTCAGCAACGAGGGTGAAGCGCTTGAAGTCAACCACCTTCAGTTCCTTGTCCTGAGCAGCGAGCCACTGAGAAACAGTAGCCTTGTCACCGTCACCGAACTGGAACTCCTGGTCAACGAGGCAGTTCTCCTTCAAGAACTTAGCAACGCGACCCTTGGCGATGTTCTCCACCATCTGTGCAGGAAGGTTTGCAGCCTTCTCGGCAGCGGTCTTCTCACGGATTTCCTTTGCCTTGTCAGCCTCTTCACGAGTGAGCCAGCCCTTAGCGATGTTCGACTCGATGTGGTCGTCACTGTCAACGAGGTTAGCGTTGATGCCAGCCTTCTTCAGTGCTGCAACAACAGCCTTCTCAACCTGCTCTTCCTTGGTCTTCTCAACAGCCACTTTGTACTCCTCGTCGAGAATCTTCTGAGGAACGCTCTCAGCGTTGAGAGCCACTGGCTTCATTGCAGCCACCTGCATTGCCACCTTGTGACCTGCATCGGCAGCGGGCTTGTTGGTCTGTACCATGGTGCACAGGGTGTGCTTGCCCATGTGGTCGTAAACCTCAACGTTTTCGCCCTCGAGCACGAGGTAGCCGTCGAGTTCCATCTTCTCACCAGTGATACCCGAACGCTGTGTAACAGCATCCTGAGCCTTCTGACCGTCAGCGAGCACCAGTTCCTTCACCTCGTCCAGAGTCTTCGCCTTTGCTGCGATGGCAGCGTCGAGGATTGACTGTGTCAGGGCGATGAAGTCAGCACCGTTAGCCACGAAGTCGGTCTCACACTTCAGAGCCAGAGTAGCGGCAAAGCCGTCAACACTCTTCACGAGAACACAACCGTTAGATGTCTCACGGTCGCTACGCTTTGCAGCGATAGCCAGTCCGCGCTCGCGGAGCAGTTCCTTCGCCTTGTCGAAGTCGCCCTCAGCCTCTGTCAAAGCCTTCTTGACGTCAGCGAGACCAGCACCTGTCATAGCGCGAAGTTTCTTGATATCTTCTATAGAAATAGCCATATTGATTATACTTTATTGATTTTACAATTTTACGATAGAACTGTTCTACAGTTTACTCCTCACTCTTAGCCTCTTCTGCAGGTGCCTCAGCCTCTTCTGCTGCTGGTGCTTCCTCTGCAACAGGTGCCTCAGCCTCTTCTGCTGGAGCCTCAGCCTGCTCGTCCTTGCGCTGACGGCGCTGACGGCGTGGCTTTGCGTCCTCAGCCTCTTCGCTCTGCTCCTTAGCGGCCTTCTCGTCGGCACGCTCTGCCTTGCGCTCAGCGAGACCCTCGTTGATTGCCTCGCAGCAAGCGTTGAGGATTACCTCGATAGAGTCCTTGGCATCGTCGTTAGCAGGAATCATGAAGTCGATGTTCTTCGGGTCGCTGTTGGTGTCAACGATAGCGAACACAGGGATACCGAGACGTACTGCCTCGCTCACTGCGATGTGCTCCTTCATAACGTCGATAACGAAGAGTGCAGAAGGCAGACGTGTAAGGTCGGCGATAGAACCGAGGTTCTTCTCCAGTTTTGCACGCTGACGTGTGATCTGCAGCATCTCACGCTTTGAGAGGTTAGAGAATGTACCGTCGCCAATCATCTTGTCGATGGTAGCCATCTTCTTCACAGCCTTGCGGATGGTTGGGAAGTTGGTGAGCATACCGCCCGGCCAGCGCTCGATAACGTAAGGCATGCCGATGCTGGCAGCCTTCTCAGCCACGATGTCCTTAGCCTGCTTCTTAGTAGCAACGAAGAGAATCTTCTTGCCCGACTTAGCGATTTGCTTCAGTGCGTCAGCAGCCTCGTCTATCATCACAACAGTCTTGTTAAGGTCGATGATATGAATGCCATTGCGCTCCATGAAGATGTAAGGAGCCATTGCTGGATTCCATTTGCGCTTGAGGTGACCGAAGTGGCAACCTGCCTCAAGCAGTTGGTCAAAGTTTGTTCTTGCCATTTTTGCTTTAATTTTGTTTTGTTGTTTACTTTCTTTTTTAATTCTTTTAGTCGCTACGCTTGGTAAAAGCGCTAAAGCGATTACTTGTTAGAATCAGCCACTGGGTAATTGATAATTGACAATTAAGAATTGACAATTCAAGTCTCAGCGGTTTAGATACTAAACTGTTCAGTTTCTTCAATGAACTTCAGCCTTTGAGGCATTCATAAAGTTCAAACCTCAAAGTTCAAAGTTCAAAGAAAATATTAACGCTTACTGAACTGGAAGCGACGACGAGCCTTTGGCTGACCTGGCTTCTTACGCTCAACAGCACGGCTGTCGCGTGTCAGGAATCCGTGATCCTTCAGGTTCTTCTTGTCCTCGGCATTAATCTTAACCAGCGCACGAGCGATGGCAAGACGCAGAGCCTGGCTCTGACCGGTGAAACCACCACCGTCGAGGTTAGCCTTGATGTCATACTTCTCTGCCACTTCCAGCAGGTTCAGTGGCTGCTTAACCACATACTGGAGTATTGCAGACGGGAAATAAACCTCGAGATCCTTCTTGTTTATTGTGATTTTGCCTGTTCCTTCGCTTACGTAAACACGTGCTACAGCACTCTTACGACGACCTATTGCATTAATTACTTCCATTTTTCCTTATTCTTTATTTGTACTGATTAATATCAATTGCCTTTGGCTTCTGTGCCTCGTGTGGATGCTCAGTGCCCTCATAAACATAGAGATTGTCGAGCAGAGCGCGGCCCAGACGACCCTTTGGAAGCATACCCTTCACGGCATGACGGATAATCTTGTCAACACCACCCTTGCGAAGACGCAACTGTGCTGGAGTGTTGAAACGCTGACCACCAGGATAACCAGTGTAACGGGTGTAAACCTTGTCGGTCTCCTTCTTACCAGTGAAGACAACCTTCTCGGCATTGATGATAATAACATTGTCGCCGCAGTCAACATGAGGAGTGAACGTTGGCTTGTACTTACCGCGAATCAACTTCGCTACCTTAGAGCAGAGACGGCCCACCACCTGGTCAGTGGCATCGACAATCACCCACTCTTTCTGTGCTGTCTCTTTGTTCACAGAGACAGTCTTGTAACTTAAAGTGTCCATGTAATTTTGAAATTATTACTTAAAACGTTTTATATTGCCGGATATGTCGCCATCCGATTGCGCCTGGCTTCACGCACCTGGGAGCGAGCAGACTCTCCGCCTGCCAGTGAGCACCGATTCACAAACCGCGATGACCGTCATAATTTCATTCTGGTGACCACTATTTACACGGTGACTCTGGGGGTTCTAAGGCCCCTCTAAAATTTGTGGGTGCAAAATTACTTCTTTTATTCCTAATAATATACACCTGAAGGTTTTGGAATAAAAGATTTATGTTTATTTAACAAAAGGTATCATTCTGTCCCGTCGATGGTGCACATGTCGCGGAACTGTCTTGGCGTCATGCCGATGACATCCTGAATCTTGCGGTTCAGGGTGCGTACAGAGACGAAACCAGCCTCTTTGGCAACCGCCTCAACATTATAATTAGGATGTGTTTTCAGCAGGCGCAATGCCTTCAGCAGGCGAAGATAGTCAAGATAGTTTCCGAGGGTGCCATAAATGGTCATCGACTTGAAAGCCTCAACGACGCGCGACTGCGTGCAATGAGCCAGTTCGGCAACCTCTTTCAGTCCGAACTCCGGGGGCAGGTCAATGTCACCCGTTTCCAACTTGCCCTCAATCACCATGAGCAGTTCCTCGTCGGTGCGGGCATCATATTTGTCGAGCAGTTCTTTCCTTTTATTAATATAGTGCCTTAGATATTCCACACCACGGCGTATCTCATAATGGATGTCCATCTTTTTAGCCAGCACCAGGTTACAACTGAGCAACTGCTGACAAGTGTCGGCCAGTTGTTTGTTGTGTTCGGTAAGCCGCTCCACCTCGGCCTTCATGAAGTCGAATTGCTCCTGTTCTTGTTTTGTCATATATTGCCTCCTCTTGGTTATCGGTTGCAAAGATAACTAAAATGAGCGAAGAAAAGAAAATCTTCGCCCATTTTCTGCCTTTAGTCAGACACTGCGCACTTGCGTGCCAGTGTCTGAATCACAATGACATCCGTTTACTTCAAAGAGATTGTCAGTTCGTAGTCATTGTGTGTGCCGGCCGTGCAGTACCATCGTATGACGTAACTGTCGCATCCCAGGTCAAGAGCATACTCGCGCATTGTGCGTCCTCCGTTTTTGTCGTTTATCAACTGCTTGGCATACGCCACAACGTTCTGGATAGCGTTCTCGCTGTCAATGGTGCGGTCGGCTACGACGGTAAGTGTCTGGAAAGCCTCGGGAAACTGCGTCATCAGCGCCTCCGCCAGTTTCTGCTTGTCACCGTTATGGCCTTCCTTTCCCAATGTCGACGGCGTCACGTCGAAGTGCCATGTCTGCTCGGCGCGGTTAGGCTCAAGAAGGGTGTAATTATTCGTATCCTCAAGCCAGGATGCATGGTTCGTCCATCTTTTGCCATTGTCCTTGGTTTTTGTCAAGTATGCCATAGTACGTAGATTATATACATTTATTTTATAGCGTCCGCTTGGGTTCTTTACCGACCAACATACCTGGTTCTCCACGTCCACATCGTTGGTCACAGCATCGGGAACGATGCTATGGCATATCTTGCCGCTCTTGGAGTAGAGTTTTGGTTTCTGGCTGTTTTGGTACGACCAGGTCACCTTGGTACCATCTGTATTCTTAACCACCTTCAGTTCTTTAGCCGTAGTAGTGGTCGTCATAGTGAATGATGAACCCTCTGCCCATCCTCCGGTGAGCGAAGCGCCAGGGCTGGCAGAGAATGTGCCTCCGATGCTTAAGGATGCACTCTGGCTGGTGCCAATAGCGATAGACTGGCTGCCGCTGTTGTTATCGGTGCCTGGCAGTGCATACTCCACCGTGATGTTACCGTCGCCTGACAGATCCATATACGTCTTATACTCGTCGAGCCACGACCCGTAATACAAGTTGTCGCCGTTTTTAAAGTTCGAGGCTTGGAAGTACCATCTTTGCTCGTATTTTCCCCAGTAGAAAGTGTCATAGTAAGTATTGCCGCCAGTATATCTGCTTCCACCAATGCGCAGCGTAGAATTCTGCTTCACATAGTAGTAGTCGGTATTGGCATTGTTGCTATGATCGTTGACACCCCAGATCCTGTATGTCGTGGTAAAGGTTCCCTGACGCGTCACGCTGCTATTCTCCCAGTCACGGGCATAGAGAGCACCTTCCACGGTGAACTGGTCGCTGCAACTCATCAACTCGTTAATGCCTGCCGTTCCAGAACTATTCGACTTTGCGCGATGAGTTCTTGCCATGGGGCTTACGGCATTGTCCGACAGCCATATTGCCGCGCCGTCCGCTTTCAGACCGCTCGTGTAAGACGTTGCCTGCTGGTTTTCTTCGACGTTCACATTTTCAGCGTTGCCGTCCTGGTCTGTCATGGCGTCGCCTACTTTGCTGTTGGCAGAGTACATGTAGTAACTATTCGGTCCGAAGATGACGAGTTCTGCCACCATGTCATTCTCAGTGTCGTTCACACCTGAATATGCAGAGGCATAATCCTTGACATTGCGCACGCGCACTTTCAGCAACTCTCCCTCATAGGTTTTGCCGTCGTGACGCTTGCCATGTGCCTTAATGGCGATGTCACCGTCAGCAGTCAGTTGTGCAGTCTTGGCTGCTGCCAGTTGGTTCCCCATTGCATTTGCCAACGCTTCCAGGTTCTTGCCGGTAGGATTTTCAATGGCGATGCTGCCACCATTCAGATAGACTGACGCCCAATCCTTCATGTTACCAGAATGGTTGGCAATGTCACTACCCTTCACCAATATGAGACGGGTGTCCTTGCTCACAGACGCAGTAGCAGACGGCATTCTTCGTGCCAGAGCCGCTCCCATAGAGTTATAGTCAAAACTGCTAAGCACGGCAGCCGGAACGCTGGCCGTTACGCTTGCATACATTACGTCGTTCATAGGCTCATCAGGCTTTTCGCCAATGAAGTATTGGTTGTCAGTCATCTCAGTGTCGTTGACGTTCTCTTCGAGTGTCATATCATCGCTGCATGCTGTTAAGCCCACTGCCAAGATTGCTGCGGCAAGGATGCTCATGAGCATCTGCTGTACCAAAGATTTCTTAGTCCTCATAATCGTAAGTTTAATGGTTAATACTCTGTTTTATTCTTAACTCAAGGCAGTTGTTCTGTCCTTTCGTCGATGTAAAGATAGAGCCATTTTCAACCATGTTCCAAGCATTTTCCCACTTTTCTTCCGAAGTTGTTCGGACGAAGTGCCAATAATCAGACAAAACGCCAAAGCGTCCCGCCCCGCTGTCCGAAATGAGTCATTAGCAATGGCACAAATAGAATAAAACCACCTAATGCTTTTGTCTTTTGGTCTATGTGCCAAACATCTTTTTGTCTTTATGTCAGAATACCCTTTTTGTCTTTATGTCTAACCCCAAATATGTCTTTATGTCTAAAGAATAATCATACAACATATCCGCATCTATATCCACCCGCTTTGCGATTGATGCCAAACCAGAAAACAATGTTATTAACTTTGTCGAACAAAGTTATTAAGATTGTTGAACAAAGTTAATAAGATTGTCGAACAAAGTTATTAACTTTGTTAGCCGATTTGTATCTTCTTGATTTCCAGTTGGTTACAAAGCGTGATTTTGTTGATATTTTTCCTCTGACTGCTTAGTGCCAAACCAGCATAAATATGCAGCCACTGAGCCCACGCGTATAATATATTAAAGGGAATTATAAAGGTGGTTCGCCTGTATGTAGGATATCACTTCGGGGTGGAGATAGCGACGGACACCGCGACCTTCTGCGACGAGTTGGCGGACGAGGGTGCTGCTCATGTTGTAGAGACGGGTGTTGACGAGGCGCACGCTGGGGGGCAGCGAGGCGGCGTCAACGGGATAGCCGTCACGGGGATAGATGACGATGGGATAGTTAGCGATTATGTCACTGCTGTTGCGCCACTGAGAAAAAACATGCCAGTTGTCGGCACCGATGATTAGCGTGAAGCGGTGCTGTGGATAGTCCTGACTGAGATGTTGCAGCGTGTTCCATGTGTATGACGGCCGGGGCAGGTGGAACTCGTAGTCGCTTGCCTTGATGTCTGGCTCTTCGGCGAGTGCGAGTCGTGCCATATCGAGTCGCATGTTGTCGTCGAGAAGCGACGACTGGGGCTTCAACGGATTTTGCGGCGAGACAAGCAGCCATACCTCGTCGAGCGCCACCTTGCGCAACAACTGGTGCGCAAGGGACACATGACCTTTGTGTATGGGGTTGAATGAACCGCCGAAAATGCCGATGGAGGACATTTGTAAAAGGTTAGGGGTTATAGGTTATGGGTTATGGGGAGTTAAGAAATCGTTGATGATGCGGAAGGTTTCTTCCTTTGCTGTCTTGAGGTCGTCATTGACCACTATGCGGTCGAACTTCTCTGCGAACGAGAGTTCGAACTCGGCGCGTTGCAGACGCTGCTCTATCACCTCGGGGGCATCTGTTCCGCGACCTTCAAGACGCTTACGGAGCGCCTCTATCGAGGGTGGCTGGATGAAAACGCTAAGTGCACGGTCGCCGTAGAACTGCTTTATGGCACAGCCGCCCTTGACATCAACATCGAAAACAACGTTCTGTCCTGCCTGCAACTGGCGCTCCACCTGAGACTTCAACGTGCCGTAGAAGCGGTCTTCATAAACCTCTTCATACTCCAGGAACTCGTCGTTGGCGATGCGTTGGCGGAACTCCTCGGGCGAGAGGAAGAAATACTCCACGCCGTTCTGCTCTGTTCCGCGCGGCTGGCGGCTGGTGCATGAGATACTGAAAGCCAATGACAATTCGGGATGTTCTGCCATCAGCCAGTTGATGATGGTGCTCTTCCCGCTCCCGCTGGGAGCCGAGAATATAATTAGTTTCTTGTCGTTCATGGCTGCGAAAGTACTAAAAAAGTTTGTAATAAGCGCCTTTTTCTATAACTTTTTATCATTTCCACATGAAAACATTACTTCATTAGTGGTTATAGCGTCGCAATGTCTCGCGCACCATTTTGCCCCAAGGTTTGATGAGGTCGTCGGTCCACTGGCCCGTTGCCTTGGCTCTCGGCAGCAGCATCGAGCATGTCTCGTTCTTGTCGGAGAGTGACCAGCAGGCATAACTGATGCGGTTCTGTTCCATGCAATCTACCCATGCCTGCCACTCGGCTTCGTTCAGCGGTCCGTCGCCAGAGGCTTCCATTCCAGCACATTCGCTTACAAAGATGGGTATGCCGCGCTTTACGACATCGGTCATGCGGTCGCGCAATTCCTGCTTGTGTGTTGCGGCATAGAAATGGAGGGTGTACATAAGATTGTTATACCCCTTCATCGGTGCCTGCGCCACGATGTGTACGTCCTGGTCCCAGTGGGGGCACCCCATCAGAATAACGTTGTCAGGGTCATATTGCCGTATTGCCTTTATACATGCGTCGGCATAGGTCTTCAGGTCGTCCCAACTGTCGTTCACCGGTTCGTTGTACAGTTCATAGATGACATGTGGATGTTTGCCATATTTCTTAGCAATCATGCAGAAGAACTTGCATGCCTCATCGGTGAGCATCTTATGGCTGTGCCAATCGACGATGACGTAGAGATTCTCTTTTATCGCCGCCTGAATAACGGGTTCGATGCACTGGAGCGCGAAGTCGGGATTCTCAAGATAGTTATCCTCTATCATAACTCCCATGGCAGCCCGAACCACTGTTGGGTTCCAGTCTTGCTTGAGCCACTTGACTGCTTTCTTATTATAGAATCGCGGCCATAAGTTGTGCCATCCGAGACTTACACCGCGCAGCACGACGGGATTTCCGTTTTGGTCGCACAGTTGCGCTCCCTTCACTTGCAGTTGTCCCCACTTCTTCACGGGTTCTGCCGCATTTGCTGTAACCATGCCTGAGAAGAAGGCGATAAATAATAAGAACTTTTTCATAGGGAATTGATTTGTCGTTCAGAATACGTATTGTCTTAATATAAGTGGTGCAAATATACTAAATTATAATGTAAAAAAAATCTTTTCTTCCTGTGTTTTTAACGTTGATTTATAAAAGTTTTGTTGAAAGAATCGCAATATTGGTTGATTTTTTTTGAGTGTTTTTGTTTTAATGTTTATCTTTGTGGTGTAAAAAAACGTTGGATTTCATCCGACCTTTTCCTTGCCTCGGCATAGCCAAACAAGGTTTGGACTCTGCTCTCGGCTACGTGAAAACGTTCCGAAGTCGTGGTGTCTGATCGTTATAAAGTAGCGAGTAAGACCTGCGGCTTCATTCTCCAATGGGAAGAAACAAATAACCAAATAACAAAGGGCATGAAGAGAGTATTTATATTTTTCTTAATGATGATGGGGACATTGGCAACATACGCCGATGATTTCCCATACCTTACGTTCGTGACGACTACCGGTGAGAAGACCTCGGTAGGCTCTGCGTCGCTTATTATCACTGTGGAGGACGGCAAACTAAAGGCTGGTTCGCAGACGTTTGTACTTTCGGACCTCGCAAAGATGTACTTCTCTACTTCCGACGAATCTACTTCTACGGGCATTGAAGAAGTGGGCATCGACTCTCTCGACGATGCTGCAGAAATCTACGACTTACAGGGGCGCAAGACCAGCATGTCGCAGATGAGACGTGGCATCTATGTGATAAAGACTAAGAACGGAACCCGTAAAGTAAGTGTGAAATGAAAAAGTGTGTTTCCCTCATTGCTGCCTTTGCGCTGACGATAGCGGCCGGGGCGCAGACTCTGAACATTAAGTCGGGCAACGTCACATACCAGTTCCCTGCATCGCAAACGGGCGAGATGACATACGAGGACGGCACATCGCTGACCGTCATGGGCAAGACGTTCTCTCTGGCCGACATCAGCGAGATGGTGATTGACGACACAAGCGTCACCGACAATCTGGTGTCCATAAATTACAGCACCGATGGCGACGCTACGGTGGAGGTGGCAGGCAATGTGGCTCGGTATGTCACGCCAACCGTTAGTGGCAACCACGTTACCATAGAGCAGACCAACACCGATGCCGTAGATGGTGACGAGATAACCTATAAACTCACGGGCACCACCACCGATGGCTCACTGACGATGAGCGGCTCCTACAAATGTACCGTGTCGTTTGCCGGCGTGTCGCTGACAAATCCCAGCGGTGCAGCCATCAACATCACCAACTCGAAGCGAATACAACTAAGCGCGAAGAAAGGTACGACAAACACCATTGCCGACGGAGAGGGCTCGCAAAAGGCATGTATCTATTCCAAGGGGCAACTGCAGTTGCAGGGAAACGGTACGCTAAACGTTGCGGGCAACTGCAAGCACGGCATCAAGTCGGCATCGTATATCTCTATCAAGAACCTCACGCTGAACATCACTTCTGCTGTTGGCGACGGCATAAACTGTGAGGAATATGTCCTGATGAAAAGCGGCACGGTGACCATTCGCGGCGTGGGTGACGACGGCATACAGTGCGACCTTGGCGGCACGACTTCGACGGGTGAGACCACCGACCACGAGGACGAGGACACTGGCAACATCTATATCGAGGGCGGCACACTGACCATCACCGCCGATGCCACAGCAGCCAAGGGCATCAAGGCACAGGGAAACATGATAATAACAGGAGGGACCATCGACGTTACTACGACAGGCGACGGAGATTGGGACACCGACGACCTGGAGACAAAGGCTGCATGCGGACTTAGTGCCGACGGCAACATGAATATCACGGGAGGAACCATCAACGTGACTGCCACTGGCTCGGGCGGCAAGGGAATGAAGTGCGACGGTGTGCTCACCATTGCCAACGGCGAGAGCACCAGTCCCAACATCACTATAAGCACAAGTGGCGGACTGTACTATAACGATGGCACGACGGAAAACACCAACTATACCGGAAACACCGATTTCGTGAACAGCGACTACTACTCGTCTGCAAAGGGTATAAAAGCGGGTGTGAAAGATACTTCTGGCAACACGACGACCTATAGCGGCGGAATAATTATCAGTGGTGGAACAGTCAATGTGACCACTACCGGCAATAATGCCGAGGGCATAGAGAGCAAGAACACGCTGCACATTACTGGTGGCAACGTCACTGTGAACAGTTATGACGACGGTATCAACTCGGCGCGTGAAATGTATCTCGAGGGTGGCACGGTGACTGTGGTGGCTGCAAACAATGACGCCATTGACAGCAATGCCGACCTGCGAATCTCTGGCGGCACCATCATTGCCTGCGGAGCGGGCGGTGCTGAATGTGGTCTCGATGCCGCGGAGGGTTATCACCTGTATATTACTGGCGGTGACGTGCTGGCAATAGGCGGGTCGAACAATGCCGTGAGCAGCACCACGGGCTCACAGTGCGTGCTGAGCACCAAGGGCAGCGTGTCGGCGGGGAGCACGGTAAGTGTGAAGAGCGGCAGTACGACACTTGCGTCGTTCACTGTGCCCACGACATACACGTCTTCTAATGGCGGTCAGTGGGGTCCGCAGTTTTCGCCTGCCAGTGCACCTGGCGGTCCTGGCGGTGGCGGTCCGGGAGGTCAGGGCACGAGTGTCCTCATTAGTTGCAGCGGTCTGACGACGGGCACTAACTACACTGTGGCTCTTGGCTCGTCATCGGCGAATGTGACTGCCTCGACCACGAGTTCGGACAATATGGGTGGCGGCCCTGGCGGGAGATGAAAAGTTGAAGAACGCCATTCTACCATTATACGCTGTCGGCTCCGTTGCCTAGCGGGGCCGACTGTTTCATGTTCTGCACTAATCCTCATGAAAACACCACAGAGAAAAAAATGTTTTATGTTTTATAGGTTTTTCAATTCTTTTTTCTATCTTTGCCACAGAAACCTAAAAACAAAAACATATGAAAAAGTATCTTATTGCTTTATTGGTTATTGCTTGCAACATAGGCAATCAGGGAGAGGTGTTTGCCAACACGAGCAATGATGGCAACATCAAAAAAGTAAGTGGCGTTTATGTCCTTGGTTATGAGAGAGATATGAGCGACAACGTCAACTTTGAGGAATATCCCGACGGCAAGGCGAACTCGGTTTACTGGAAGGACGGAAAGTCAACGATTATCACAGATGAGATAGGAATACCCGAAGGATACGACGATTTCGATGCTCAGGACATGATTATTGTAAACGGGGAACGTGTGTACTGGGGATATGCAAAGAAAAAAGAAAATTTCTTTCTTATACCTTTTATCTATAACAAAGGTAAATTCACCAGACTTCAGGATAGTGAATTGGCAGAAGACATGAAACTCTGTTGCGTCGGAGAACAGGTGAAAGTGGTAGGCTGCCTGGAAAATTTGGGCAATGATCAAGGCATTGAGAAATATCCCGCTATATGGGATGAGGACGGCAACATGACCTCAATGGAAATGGGAGAATACACCAACTGCTCGTTGGAAGACATCGCTGTGTCAGGAAATGATGTGTATGCATGCGGCAGAATTTATGGTGACGACATATGGCAGGGTGTTGGTGCGGTATGGAAGAACGGGAAACTGACCACCTATCCCGCTCCCGACGGCGGCATCACGATGTTTGGTTTCACCGCCATTGGCGTTTCCGGCAATGACGTTTACACCACTATGGTGTCTCGCGAGAACAAAGATACAGACGACAACAGTCTCACATTATGGAAAAACGGCAAGATGGAGACTGTTCTTGTGAAGAATAACAACATCCCGATGGCAGAATGCATCGTCATTGACGGCAACGATGTATATGTGGGGGGAACCGCAGACAAGCTTACGGGTGAAAACAACACCGTTATAAATATGCCGCGTATATGGAAAAACGGCAAGCCTATGACTATTGACAAAATGAATGAGATGGGGCGCATCACGTCTATTGCCGTTTATAATGGCAACGTTTATGCTGCTGGCGACCATATCTTCTCTGGTGCTTTATGGACAAACGGTAAGATGAAACTCATACCTGGTGCCGAGGGTGAGCGTTCGGCATGGAAAGTAATCTTGGATGTTGAGCGCTGAGGGTTGAAAGTTGAGCGTTGAGGGTTGAGCGTTGAGCGACAATAGTATTTGCAATAATAACAAATTTCGCTCAACGCTCAACTATATAACATTACAAAGCATTGAGCACCTGCTCTTTGATTTGCTCGAGTTCGTCTTTCATTTTGACGACGATGTTCTGCATCTCGGCGAGGTTGCTTTTCGAGCCGGTGGTGTTTATCTCTCGTCCCATTTCCTGTGCGATGAATCCGAGTTTCTTTCCCTGGCAGTCGTCTTGCTCCATTGTCTCGCGGAAGTAGCGCAGATGGTTGGTGAGTCGCTGTTTCTCCTCGCTGATGTCGAGTTTCTCGATGTAGTAGATGAGTTCCTGCTCTAGCCGGTTTTTGTCGTACTCCACTTCAGGTATAGTGCTCAGTCCGTCAACGATGCGCTGACGTATCTTCTCTACCCGGGACTTCTCGTAAGGCTCGATGCTTGCCAGGAGTGCCGCGATGTTGTCAATTTTCTCGGTGAACTTTTTCTGCAATGCCGCTCCCTCCTGACGTCGGAACTCTGTAATAGCCTCGATGGCCTGTATGAGAGCCTGCTTCACGGCTGCCCATTCCTCGTCGGCAAGTGTTTCCACCTCGGTCTTGGTGAGCACGTCGGGCATTCGCATGAGTGTAGGCAGCAGCATATCGGGTGCCACCTCGAATCCCACTTTCTCTGCAATATCCTTTATCTGCCTGTAATAGTTCTCGACGAGGGCGCTGTTGATGGGCGTAGCGTCGGCTCCAGCGTCTTTCTCAATCCACACATTGAGGTCAACTTTTCCTCTGACGAGGGCTGCTGATACCATCTGCCTCATCTCCATCTCCTTCTCGCGATAGAGCGGCGCGATGCGTGTAGAGAGGTCGAGAGCCTTTGAGTTGAGCGACTTAATCTCTACGTTTATTTTCTTCTCCTTATAGGTGACAACGGCTTTGCCGTAACCTGTCATTGACTGTATCATAAGTATCTTTCGCGTTAATTTTTTGCAAAAGTACTATTTTTTCTGGAAAAATGCGTAATTTTGCAAAATTATTAAGACTATCATTGATTTATGTCGTGTATTTTAAGCATAGAGACGAGCACCGATGTATGTTCTGTAGCGATGAGCGAGAACGGTCAGTGCATCTTCAAGGAGGAGGATCATAGCGGTCCGAACCATGCCGTGAGCCTGGGTGTTTTCGTTGACGAGGCATTGTCGTTCACCGACAACCACGCCATTCCTCTTGGTGCTGTGGCGGTGAGTCAGGGTCCTGGTTCTTACACGGGCTTGCGCATCGGTGTTTCTATGGCTAAGGGTATATGCTACGGCAGGGATGTGCCTTTGCTGGCGGTGCCTACTCTGGAGGTGATGGCAGTGCCAGTGTTGCTGAACCACGAGATTGAGGAGGACGCCCTGCTCTGCCCTATGATAGACGCTCGGCGCATGGAGGTGTATTCTGCCATCTACGACCGTGCCCTGAAGCCACTGCGCGAGACCCGCGCCGATGTTGTTGACGGCGATACTTATCGCGAATTTCTCGACAACCACCCTGTTTACTTCTTCGGCAACGGGGCGGCGAAATGCATGGAGACGATAAATCATCCCAATGCCCACCTGATAGAAGGTATCGAGCCGTTGGCAAAGTATATGTTCCCGCTGGCCGAGAGAAAATGGGTGCAGAAGGAATATGAGGACGTGGCCTACTTCGTCCCGTTCTATCTGAAAGACTTTGTGGCGAAGATGCCGAAGAAACTGATTTAAGGGTAAGAAGGTAAAAAAGTAAAAGGGTAAAAGGGTAAGAAAGTAAAAATGTGACGAAATATGAATATTGAAGGACTTGACTACAACACTCAACGCGAGAAACTGGTGATGCCCGAGTATGGTCGGGAAGTGCAGAACATGGTTGACTATGCCATGACTCTGGAGTCGAAACAGGAGCGTCAGCGCTGTGCCAACACCATCATCAAGGTGATGGGACAGATGGTTCCGAAGAACAAGGAGAGCATCGACCACGAGCGCAAACTGTGGGATCATCTCGCCATAATGAGCGGTTTCAAACTCGACATCGACTATCCTTACGATGTGTCGGGGGCACTCAAGATTGCCACCAAGCCCGAACCGATGGAGTATCCCATGCAGAAGATTCCTGTAAGGCACTACGGCAAGATGATGTTCGAACTCTTCGAGAAACTGAAGACTATGCCTGCAGGCAAGGAGCGCGACCAACTGACACGTCTCACGGCCAACCAGATGAAGCACAATCTGTCGCAATGGGGTCATGGCTCCAACGACGACGAGAAGATAGCAAGCGACTTGGCGCGGTTCACCGACGGCGTGATACAACTCGACCTTGCCACGTTCAAGTTCGACACACAGTATCAGCAGAAGCAGCCAGTACAGCCTCAGCAGTCAAAGAAAAGAAAAAGAAAATAACCAAACCCATCTGATATGCAATCATTCATTATCGAAGGTGGTCACATGCTTAGCGGCACCATCGTGCCGCAGGGAGCGAAGAACGAGGCTCTGCAGGTGATTTGCGCGTCGCTGCTCACGGCAGAGAAGGTGAGGATATGCAATGTTCCCGACATCCTTGATGTCAACAACCTCATACAACTACTGCGCGACATGGGCGTGGAGGTAGAGAAACTGGGCGAGGGCGACTATGTGTTCTGCTCGGCAAACCTCAATCTCGACTATCTTGGCAGCGATGTCTTCGTGCGCAAGTGCTCTGCCCTGCGCGGCTCGGTGCTCATGATTGGTCCGCTGCTGGCTCGCTTCGGCAAGGCGGTGGTGGCAGAACCTGGCGGCGACAAGATAGGACGCCGCCGTCTGGACACCCACTTCCTGGGATTCAAGAACCTTGGCGCACGCTTCGAGTTCAACGACAATCGCAACGTATATGAGATACAGGCACTGCCCGAGGAGAATGCTGGCGACAAGCAACGCAGCAACTCTCTCAAGGGCACATATATGCTGCTTGACGAGGCCAGCGTGACGGGAACGGCAAACATCATCATGGCTGCCGTGCTCGCCGAGGGCACTACGACGATATATAACGCCGCTTGCGAACCGTACATACAGCAACTGTGCACCATGCTGAACAAGATGGGGGCACACATCTCGGGCATTGGCAGCAATCTGCTCACCATTGATGGTGTGGCATCGCTTGGCGGTGCAGAGCACAAGATACTGCCCGACATGATTGAGGTGGGCTCGTTCATCGGCATGGCGGCGATGATTGGCGACGGCATACGCATCAAGGACGTGTCGCTGCGCAACCTGGGCATCATCCCCGATGCCTTCCGCCGATTAGGAGTGGAGATTATCGCCGAAGGCGACGACCTTTTCATTCCACGTCAGCCGCATTATGTTGTCGATTCGTTCATCGACGGCTCGATAATGACTCTTGCCGACGCGCCGTGGCCAGGACTTACCCCCGACCTCATCTCGGTGCTACTCGTCGTGGCAACACAGGCACGCGGCTCAGTACTCATCCATCAGAAGATGTTCGAGAGCCGCCTGTTCTTCGTTGACAAACTCATTGACATGGGCGCACAGATAATACTCTGCGACCCCCACAGGGCTGTGGTCGTGGGTCACGACCATCAGAAACGCCTGCGTGCAGGACGCATGACGAGTCCCGACATACGTGCTGGTATAGCACTGCTCATAGCGGCACTCACCGCAAACGGCACCAGCCGCATTGACAACATAGGGCAGATAGACCGTGGATATGAGAACATTGAGAGACGACTCAATGCCCTCGGCGCACGAATAACACGTGTGGAGAGTTGACAAGTTAACGAGTTGACGAGTTGACAAGTAAACAAGTTGACAAGTAAACAAGTTGACAAGTAAACAAGTTGACAAGTAAACAAGTTGACAAGTAAACAAGTTGACAAGTAAACAAGTTGACAAGTAAACAAGTTGACAAGTAAACAAGTTGACAAGTAATTAGTCAACGAAAACAATGATAAGAGAAGAGGACGTTTATCGCATAGGAAAGATAGGCAAGCCGCACGGAGTGAAGGGCGAAGTGACCATGATGTTCAGCGACGATGTGTTCGACCGCGTCGATGCTGAATATGTGGTACTGCTGCTCGACGGCATCCTGGTGCCTTTCTTCTTTGAGGAGTACCGTTTCCGCACCGATGAGACGGCACTGGTGAAGTTCTGCGACATCGACACCCAGGAACAGGCTCGCGAACTCACCAACTGCGAAGTATTCTTCCCGCGACAACTTTCCGACAGCACCGACGGCGACTTCTCGCTGAACGAACTCAACGGATTCCGTCTGATAGACAATATATATAATAAGGTGGTAGGAACCATCTGCGGCATCGACGACAGCACTCAGAACATTCTCTTCGAGGTGAAAACCGAGAAGGGCGGCGAACTGCTGATACCCGCATCGCCAGAACTGATAAGACACATCGATGCCGAAAAGCAAACCATAGAGATGGAGTTGCCCGAAGGGCTTCTCGACATCTGACAAAGAAAACAACAATCATGAAGAAGCAAATAGCCATATTAGGCTCAACAGGAAGCATAGGAACGCAGGCTCTAGAGGTAATCGAGGAGCACAGCGACCTGTATGAGGTGTATTGCCTCACAGCAAACAACCGCGTCAACGAACTGGCCGAGCAGGCACGAAAGTTCCGTCCGGCAGCAGTGGTCATTGCGAACGAGTCGCGCTATGACGAACTGAAGGCATTGCTCAGCGATGTTCCCGAGGTGAAGGTGTATGCCGGAGCACGCGCCATTGACGAGATTGTGGAGGCCGACCCCATCGACATGGTGCTCACGGCGATGGTGGGCTTTGCAGGTCTTTCGCCCACTATCCATGCCATCAAGGCAAAGAAGAAGATATGCCTTGCCAACAAGGAGACTCTGGTGGTGGCTGGAGAACTCATCACGCAGTTGGCGATGGAGAACCATGCGCCGATACTTCCCGTCGATAGCGAGCACTCCGCCATATTCCAAAGCATTGTGGGCGAGGGCGACAACCCCATCGACAAGATACTGCTCACTGCCTCGGGAGGACCGTTCCGACTGATGACAAGGGAGCAGATAGCGCACGTCACCAAGGCGGATGCGCTGAAACACCCCACATGGGACATGGGAGCGAAGATAACAATAGACTCTGCCACGATGATGAACAAGGGCTTCGAGGTGATTGAGGCGAAATGGCTCTTCGGCGTGGAAGCCAGTCAGATACAGGTGCTTGTCCACCCACAGTCGATTGTTCACAGTGCAGTGCAGTTCTGCGACGGTGCCGTGAAGGCGCAACTGGGTGTCCCCGACATGCGCCTGCCGATACAATACGCCTTCTCGTTCCCCGACCGTCTCACGCTCACCGGCGACCGTCTCGACCTCTTCAAGCACCCGCTGGAGTTCTTCGAGCCCGACCTTGAGAAATTCCGCTGCCTCGCACTCGCATTCGAGGCGATACGTCGCGGAGGCAACATGCCATGCATCGTGAACGCCGCCAACGAGATAGTGAACCGCGCGTTCCTCGAAGACCGCTGCTCGTTCCCACAGATAGCAGAGACCATAGAGCGCACCATGCAGCGCGCCACGTTCAGTGCCAGCCCCGACTACGATGTTTACATCGAGACCGATCGCGAGGCAAGGGCAATAGCAAGGGAACTAATTAACGGATAAAAGGATAATTTACAACTAATAAAAACGTGTAATTTTAATGGAAGAATTCTTAATCAGACTGCTGCAGTTCATGCTGGCAATCTCGCTCTTAGTGCTCCTTCACGAGGGAGGACACTTCTTTTTTTCAAAACTCTTCGGCGTAAGAGTAGAGAAGTTCTACCTCTTCTTCGACCCTTGGTTCCATCTTTTTGAATTCAAGCCGAAGAAGTCTGACACCACCTACGGCATCGGATGGCTTCCTCTGGGAGGCTATTGCAAGATATCGGGAATGATAGACGAGAGTTTCGACACCGAACAGATGAAGCAACCGGCGCAGCCGTGGGAGTTCCGAACAAAGCCCGCTTGGCAGCGACTGCTCATCATGATAGGCGGCGTGCTCGTCAATTTCCTCCTCGCATTGTTCATCTACTCTATGGTGCTTTTCACCTGGGGCGACTCTTACTTCAAGACAAGCGACCTCTCGATGGGTTGGAAATTCAACACCGAGGCAAAGAAACTGGGATTCCAAGACCATGATATCCTTGTGGGATACGACGGCAAGGACTTTGGGAAATTCAATGTTGACGTCTACCGCCACATTGCAGACGCACAGACGGTGCAGGTGGTTCGCAACCAGACCGACTCTACCGGCAAGATTGTAGCAAGCAAAAAGATTGACGTGAAGATGCCAGGCGACATGAGCCTGCTCACTATGCTCAAGGAAGAACCTGTCTTTGCACGCCCTTTCATACCTGCAGAGATAGACAGCGTGTTGCCTGGTTCGCCCGCAATGAAGGCAGGAATAAAGAAGGGTGACCGTCTGGTAGCAATCAACGACAAGCCTATCGACTCATGGAATGAGTTCAACTATCAGCGTGGAGTGCTCGTAGACATGCTTGCAACTGCACAGTCGCCTGCCGACTCCATGAAGGTGAGAAACGCCAATGTGGTCGTCGAGCATGCAGGCACCAAGACTATAGATTCCCTTAAGATTGTTCTTACTCCTGAACTCCTGCTCGGCGTGACACAGACAAGCATCGCGACATACTACAAGCCCACCGAGGTGAAGTACGGTTTCTTTGAGAGCATCCCCGCAGGAATAGCCTACGGATGGAACACTCTGAAAGGATATGTCAGCGACCTGCGCTACGTCTTCTCGGCAGAAGGTGCCAAGTCGCTCGGCGGTTTCGGTGCCATCGGAAGCCTCTTCCCGCCGACATGGGACTGGCACTCGTTCTGGCTGATGACCGCATTCCTGTCAATCATCCTCGCCTTCATGAACATCCTGCCTATCCCCGCACTCGACGGAGGCCACGTGCTCTTCCTCATCTACGAGATGATTACGGGGCGCAAGCCGTCGGAGAAGTTCCTTCTCTACGCCGAGTACATTGGTTTCGGCATCCTCATCCTGCTTATGGTTGTCGCAAATCTCAACGACATCCTGCGCTGGTTGGGATATATGTAAAAGGCATTTTGTATCGTTGGGAAATGTATAGCATACAAGTCATTTCCCACTTGTATATGAATGAGCATGCAAAAGGACATCAATGAGGATGTCAAAGGGCATCAATGAGACAGCAAGAAGGCATCTTTCGCAATGCGAGAGATGCCTTCTTGTATTTTAAGGAATTGTTTACTAATAGATTTTCATTATGTCGTCGAGTTCCTTTCGTGGCGGACGGGCAGGGTCGGCGGCACGTTTGCCTACGGCAATGACATCAACTATAATCTCGTTTTCAGGGATGTTGAGTTCTCGGCGCAAGGCATCGGCATCGCGAAATCCCATCACCAACGTGTCGAGTCCTAATTCGGCAGCCTTCAGCATCAGCAGCATGTTGTGCAGGCCAGCGTCGTAAATGCCCCACCCGTTGCCCAGTTCATTATTTGGCTCACCCTCAAGCGTGAAGCCCGCGATGTTCTTTACAAAAGTGACCACAACGAGAGCCTTCGACCCTTCCACACGGCTGGGGTTGGTGCTGAGCAGACATTGCTGCACCGCCTTGAACTTCTCGTCGCTGAATGCTATGTGATAGCGTGTCGTTTCCTGGTTTTTCCACGATGGAGCCTCTTGCGCTGCACTTACTATCTGTCGCAACTGCTCCTCTGTCACCACTGCCTCTGCATCATAATTCCTGATGCTGCGGCGTTTCATCATTACTTCATCAAGTGTCATTGTTCGTGAGTTTATGAGTTTGTAAGTATGTATGTTTATATATTTTCACGCTACAAAGATAGCAAATTATTTTCAAAAGGCAACTGCCTGCATATAATATTATATGTAAGGAATCGTTATTTATAATGATTAATCATCATCTACAGAACCGTTATGAAACAATTATTATTAGCCGTTGCACTAGTTTGCTGTTGCGGTGCTAATGCACAAGATTACAAAGACCGTACTTTATCGCCCGAGAGAAGGGCACAAGATCTGCTCAGCCGACTAACCATCGAGGAGAAAGTGGCGCTGATGCAGAATAACTCCGCAGGCATCGAACGTCTCGGAGTGCGCCCCTACGAATGGTGGAACGAAGCACTTCACGGTGTTGCCCGCTCGGGACGCGCCACCGTTTTCCCACAGGCTATAGGAATGGCAGCCAGTTTTGACGCGCCATTATTATATAATGTGTTCTCAGCAGTCAGCGATGAGGGGCGCGTGAAGAACCGCATCGCCAGACAGAAAGGCTCACGTCTGCGCTATCAGGGACTTACATTCTGGACGCCGAACATCAACATTTTCCGAGACCCTCGATGGGGACGGGGACAGGAGACATACGGAGAAGACCCCTTCCTGACAAGCATCATGGGACAGGCTGTTGTCTGCGGACTGCAAGGAACACCGTTCCTGACACCCGAAGAGGAATGGGATTACAACACGCAACGCAATATTACATACGACCAACAAACAACATCTAACACCCTATTCCCCACCCTTAAAGCCCACGCCTGCGCCAAGCACTTCGCCGTTCACAGCGGTCCGGAGTGGAACCGTCACACATATAATGCGGAGAACATTAACCCTCGCGACCTCTATGAGACATATCTGCCAGCTTTCAAGGACCTCGTGCAGAAAGCACATGTGCAGGAAGTGATGTGCGCATACAACCGATATGAGGGCGATCCATGCTGCGGCAGCGACCGTCTTCTCACCCACATACTACGCAACGAGTGGGGATATGACGGACTGGTGGTGTCAGACTGCGGCGCCATAGACGACTTCTACCGCAAGGGTCATCATGAAGTGGCTCCGTCGAACGTCGAGGCTTCGGCAATGGCAGTGCTCAGCGGCACCGACCTGGAGTGCGGACAGAGTTACCGCGGACTGGTAGAGGCGGTGCAGAGAGGACTGATAAAGGAGAGCGACATCGACCGTTCGCTGATGCGACTGCTGAAGGCTCGCTTCGAACTTGGCGAGATGGACGATGCCTCGGAGTGGGACCTCCTGCCCGACTCGCTGCTCGACAGCAACACACATCGGCAACTGTCGCTGCAGATGGCACGCGAAAGCATCGTGCTGTTGCAGAACAACGAGATGATGTCACTGGGCAAAGGCGAGGGACTGTTGCCGCTAACCAACGAGAAACTGCAGGCTATTAACAAGCAGTTGGGCATCGAGGGCAACGCCCGCATCGCCGTAATCGGACCTAATGCCAACGACTCCGTGATGCAATGGGGCAACTACAACGGGTTCCCATCTCACACGGTGACGCTGTTGGAGGGCATGAAGAACATCTTCGGAGAGCAGAATATAATATACGACTTCGCGTGCGACCGCACTTCAAAGGACATTTTCAGCAGTCTCTTCGACAAGTGCCGTAACTCGTTAGGGGATGGTTTCAAAGCCACATATTATAATAATCAGGACTTCGAAGGCACACCCTCGGCCATCGCCCACTACCCCACCACGTTCCAGTTGACCACCGACGGCGGCACGGCATTCACCGCCGGAGTGCCAATAGACGATTTCTCGGCTATATATGAGACAACATTCACGCCCGACCACCAGTGCAAGGTAGATTTCTTCCTTACACTATGGGGCGCTGCCGAACTGCGCATAAACGGCAAGACAGTGGCAAAAGAGGAGCGCCGCAACAACGGACGGCAGTCGTTCTACACCCTGAATGCCGAGCAGGGCAAGCGCTACGACATCGAACTGCGCTATCAGAACAAACGCGGAGTGAGCCGTCTGACATTCAACATGGGCGAGTTCGTGCCGTCAAGCACCGAGCAGTTGCTCGGCAAAGTGAGAGATGCCGCAGTGGTGGTGTTTGCCGGTGGCATAGCACCGAGTCTTGAAGGAGAGGAGATGGCGGTAAACATCGAGGGCTTCAAGGGCGGCGACCGCACCGACATACAGTTGCCTCGCGTGCAGCGCGACATGCTTGCGGCACTGCATAAAGCAGGCAAGCGTGTGGTGTTTGTCAACTTCTCTGGCTCCGCAATAGCACTGGTGCCCGAGACAGAGACATGCGATGCCATCATTCAGGCATGGTACCCAGGACAGGCTGGAGGAACAGCCATAGCCGAGGTGCTAGCAGGCAAGTATAACCCTGCTGGCCGCTTGCCCGTCACCTTCTATCGTGGCATAGAACAACTGCCCGACTTCGAGGACTACAGCATGCAGGGACGCACCTACCGTTACATGCAGGAGAAACCGCTGTTCCCCTTCGGTCACGGACTAAGTTACTCACGCTTCGAGTATGGCAAGCCACAAGTGAAGGGCAATGTGCTCTCTATCGACGTGAAGAACAGAAGCAAGAGAGACGGCGAGGAGGTGGTGCAACTATACCTGCAACGCCCCGACGACAGCAAGGGACCGCTGAAAACGCTGCGTGCCACGAAGCGAGTGAGGATTGCAGCAGGCAAGACCGCCAACGTGACTTTCACCCTGACCAACGAGACATTCAACTGGTGGGACAGCGACCATAATGTTGTTCGCCCGCTGAAAGGCAAGTACAACATCCTTGTCGGCGGCAGTTCTGACGACTCAACACTTAAGAAAACGGAATATATTTATTAGGAGTTAGGGAGTTAAGGAGTAAAGGAGTTAAGACAAATGACTTGTTTTAATGGTGCAAATCATTATGTGTTGTCTTAACTCCCTAACTCCTTAACTCCATAACTCCTTTTTTATAACCCTACTCCCACACCACAAGTTCGCGTGGTAGAGTGATAACTTTCAGGCGTTTATACCAGATGCGGGCAGACGACTGCACCTGTTTCTTGGTGTGACTCGACACGATGTAATAACTGGCGGAGTACTCGTCCATCATCTGAAGGAACGTGTTCTTGATGCGCGAGCACTTCTCGCTGATGGCGTTATCAAGCGGATTGACAAGGCGCGAGACACTCTCCTCCAGTCGTTCGCTGTCGAGATTGGGCGCAACGGCAGCGTAGTAGAACCGCAGTTCGTCGCGATAGTCCTGCAAGAACTTGAACTCTATGCCCTCTGGATGTGCGAGGAAGAGCAGATAAACCGCCTTATGCACAGGCTGTATCTCCACCTCGCGGTTGCCATAGTCCATGAGGAAGAAGCGGAAGTCGGCAGTGATGCGCAGCCTGCTCAGTCGCGGTCGCGCTGCCTCGATGCGCAGTTCCTCAAGCAACGGCGCACCGATGGCATGCAGCAGGAGGTCGGTGCGACCTGCCATTTGCAACTCCTCGACAAGTTTTCTGAGTGTTTCAGCCTTCTCTTCGGGAGTGAGTTCCACACTAATCACATCTCTGTTCATTCGTCTTCTTGTAGAAATTCCTCTGCTCTTTTACCTAACCAAGCCTTCCATTTGTCGATGATAGACGGTTGTGGCGCTGCCTTTGGCTGCTCTGGTTCTGGCTGTTCTGGCTCGCTCTCTATTGGTTCTGGGGTCTCCTCGGTATTTATGGGGAGAGGAGGGGGGGTAGTGTTGAGGGGTGAGGGTTGAGCGTTGAGCGGGGAGGAGGGAGCGTTGAGCGATGGCTGTTCGGTTGGCTGCGATGGCATCGCAGCAGAGGGGACGGGGCTGGTGGCAGAGGGGACGGGGCTGGTGGAGAGGTTAGTGTCTGGGCTGGTGGCGGGCTTTTGGTCTTTCTTTCGCGACTTATAGAGGAGCGGGATGAGGCTTTCAAAGTATTCGTCGTCCTTCTCTTCCACCACGTTTCCGTGCCCTTTGCCGCCCGTCATGCCGTCATCGTCGCTGTCCATGCCCGTTGCCAGGATGGTCACCTTGGCGTCTTCGCCCAGCGAATCGTCGGTGCTGGTACCCCAGATAACCTCGATATTGGGGTCCAGTTGGTCGAAGAAGTCGTCGATGTCCTGCATTTCGTTGATGATGATAGGGCTCGTCTCGCTGCCATATATATTAAAGAGGATGCGCTTGGCACGCCCTATGTCGTTGCCATAGAGCAACGGAGAGTCGAGGGCATCGATGATGGCACGCTCCACACGATGCTCTCCGCTGGCACGTCCCATAGCCATTATCGCGCCGCCTCCGTTCCTCAGCGTTGTCTCCACATCGCGAAAGTCGAGGTTGATGTTGCCGTCGCTGTGCACCGTAATGAGTTCCGAGATGCCCTTCACAGCATCTTTCAGCACATTGTCGGCACGTTCGAAAGCCTCTTTCAGCGATATTCGCGAGTCGCTATAGACATCACAGAGCCGTTCGTTGTTCACTATCAGCAGCGCATCGACGTATTTTCGCATTTCCTCGACACCGCGCAGGGCCTTTATTATCTTGCGTTTGCGCTCGAAGTAGAAAGGAATGGTGACCACACCTACGGTGAGTATGCCAGCCTCCCGGGCCACCTTTGCCACCACAGGGGCAGCACCGGTGCCCGTGCCACCGCCCATTCCTGCGGTGATGAACACCATCTTGGTGCCGTCGTCGAGCAGATGGCGTATGTCCTCGATGTTGCGTTCCGCCTCCTTACGACCCACTTCGGGCTTCGCACCAGCGCCAAGTCCCTCGCCGAGTTGTATCTTCACGGGAATAGGCGAGCGCGACAGCGACTGACTGTCGGTGTTGCACACGGCGAAAGTCACGCCCTGCACACCTTCGTTATACATGTTGCGGACGGCGTTTTGTCCGCCTCCGCCGACACCAATCACCTTTATTATGTTCTGCGAAAGGTCGTCAATAGGTCCAAAATCTAACAGTTCTGGCATATTCATTTATGGGAAGACCCCCTTCCAACTCCCCCGAGGGGGAGAGTGGTTAGGTCATTTTATGGTTTTTGTTTTTATTATTTCTTTTACTTTTACTCTTAAATTATACACGATTTGACTTCATTCCTAATGACTCCCCGCCCCTGGAGGGGAGGGGCAGGGGTGGGGTCAGTGCCTTTAATCACACGCATCATCTTCCATCTTCTATATTCTCCTTCCTTTATATCACCGACCCCACCCCTTTCCCCTCCCCTGCATGAGAGAGGAAATAATGCTCACAGCATCTTTAGGAATACCATCCCGCTTGTCGGGTCTAATTGTATATAGTTCAATTTCATTCTTACCTTTTTTCTTTTTCACCTTTAAAGGCGCTTGCAAAGATATGAAAGTTTTTTCTTTGCGGCAACTTTCCGCAAGGCTTGCGGCCCGATGTCAGGTGGCGAGAGGTGACTGCTCGGCGGTCTCGATGCTCTCTATCAGCAGACGGAAGATTCGGTTTCGGCATATCACCTGTCGGTTTCCGGTGATTATGAGTTGCTTTCGCGCCCTTGTCAGCGCCACGTTCAACTTACGGTCGATGGTCATCCCGTCCTCCTCGAAGCAGTTGGCGGTGAGGAAGTCGAGTTGATAAGGGTTCTGAATGGTGAAAGAATAAATAATGACATCACGCTGCGAGCCCTGATAACGCTCAACGGTGTCGATGGAAATCTGCTCCAGTGGCGCTATTCCCAACGACTCTATCTCGCGCCGAATCACCGCTATCTGGTTGCGGTACGGCACGATGACGCCCACCGTCTGCTGCGGCGAGAAGTCGTCTCGATGTTCTTCGTAGATGCGGCGCAGTTGTTCCTTCACTATAGTTGCCTCGCTCACGTTCACCTTGTCCGACCGTCCCGGCTCGCGGCAGTCGTCAGAAGGAATGTAGATGAGTCGCTTGCGGGGGTCGGAAGGCTCGCTCTGATGTGGCAGCGGAACAGCGTTGATGTGCTCGCGGGCATAGAACATGCGGCAAGGGAACGCCGCGATGTCGGGATGCATGCGTCCCTGCCTGTTCAGTATGCCAACAAACTGCTCCCTGCCGGCACGCCGCTCTATTCTCAACAGACGCTCAAAGAGGCTGTTGCGGCAGTTGTCGAGACAGATGTCCCGCAGACTCTGCTCCTCCACCCTGCTGTCGCCTACCGTCTGTTGCACCACTGCTGGCAGTTGTTTATGGTCGCCGATGAGGATGAAGCGGACAAGCCCCCTCTCCACTTCCACCGAGGGGGAGGGCTGAGCGTTGAGAGTTGAGGGTTGAGGGTTGAGGGTTTGGGCATTCTGGATGTGCAGTTGGCTCAATAGCCCCACGATGTCGGGCTCCAGTATCTGGCTTGCCTCATCGACGATGGCGAGCGAGAAGTGTTTCTGTCGGAACAGTTCTTCCTGCGACGACATCGTGGTGGTGGTACCGACGATGACCCTCGTCTCGGTCAGCAACTGTCTCATGCCGGCGAGAGTGGCGTTTTCGCCCACGGCATTGGCGAACAGACGGTCGTGGAACCGCGGGTCGCAGCGGTACGGCGAGCCAATGCGCAGATAGCAGATGGCGGCATCGGTGAGCATCGAGCATATCTCATCTACGGCGCGGTTGGTGTAAGCCATCAGCAGAAGCGACGTTTCGGGCGAGCGTGCCAGTTCGTTCTCTACGAGGCTGCGCAGTGTTCTTGATGTCTTGCCCGTGCCCGGTGGTCCCACTATGAGGAAATAGTCTTGCGCCGCAAGGGCGCGGGCAGTGATGTCGTCGGTGATTTGTGGAGTGGCTGCGATGGCATCGCAGCATACGCGACGAGGCTCGCGCTGAGCCAGGAGCAGGTCGCGGAAGTGCTTGGGTGAGGTGATGAAGGAGTGCAGAGAGTGTATCTTGGCGCGCTGGGACAGGTCGCCGGGGGCATGCTCTACGGCATAGCAGCCTTCATGTTGCGGCAAGAGGATGTTCGGGTTCTGCTGACCATCTGCGAGAGCGACGGTTATCGAGGTTGTCGAGATGTCCTTCAGCGCACCTTTAAAGAGGATGCTGCGTCGCACATCCGGCTCGTCTTGGTATTCATAAAGAAACACCGCGTCGCCCCGACGGAAGTTTGGCAGGAAGTCGTCGCCCTGCTCGGGCACCGCCAGTGTTATGAGGTCGTAGCCTCGGTGGGGCTCGCTCTTCTCCTTCTTTATTATAGAGAGGCGCGTGTATATGTTGCCTGTCTCGCGTTTCTCTGACAACGGCATGTTCCAGAGGTCGGCAGCAGCCGAGCCGATGCCCTCCTGAAGTCCCAGCCGTGCCACCCTCTGCTCGCGGAAGACGAATGTCATCATACGGCAGAAGTAGTCTTTCTCCACCGTCGAAAGGTTGTGCAGGGGGTCCAAGAGGTCGTGGAGTTGCGGCAGTTGGTACCTCAGATAGAGCGTGTTCTGGCAGTTGTTCTCGTTCAGTCGCTCTGGTGTGAGCATCGGCAGCACTGTCTCGAAGCCTCGCTCTGCTATCGTCATGTCCATCGCCACCATGCGGTTGCGCATCATGATGGCGTCGCGGAACAGCGCCTGATAGTAGTTCATGGTCAACAGTCCACGGCTTGGCGGGAATTTGGAGTACAGCAGGTGCATGTTGACACGGTTGTTATTGAGGTTGAAATTGTGCTGAAGCACGCCGTAGTAGAGCAGCATCTGCACATAGTGTTCTTCCAGTTGCCATCCGATAGGTGTCTTGCGTCCCGACTCGATGTTCCAGTTCTTGCCCGACTTCTGCTCCACCAGCAGCGTCATGTCGGTGCTCATAAGGTCAACACGGCCGTAGATGCCCAGTTGTTCGCACACGAACGAGGGCTCGAGCAGTGCCTTGCCGACATCCAACGGAGCCACTTTGTCCTCCTTCAGCACGTCCATCGCCTGCCTGATGTTCACGGCCTGTCGCCGTGCATCATCGACAAACTGCGTGGCATTGAACGTCTCGCAGGTGCTGAACCCCATCGCCTTGTCGCGGAAGTTGTGGCGGATAGTATCGTTGACGGTGGTTTCGGGCGCGTTTATAGCGTCGTCGAGCACCGCGCTTGCAAGGTTTCCGAGCAGTATCGCCTGCGAGTTTGCAGGTGCGCCGAGCCGCTTTACGAGATAGTTCAGCGGACTTCTGCCATACTGCATGAAGCAAGAGGCAATGGTACTGATGTCGATGAGGAAGTCGGGCTCTATCACCACGAGCGACGGTTGCAGATAGTGGAGCCCCTCTTTGTCGCCCCTCGACGAGCGGCTGTCAATCAGATTGACCTGCATGCCGGGACGAAGAATCTTGAGAAGGTAGCGCAAATGCTCTGCCGAGAGGTCCACCATGAGCGACCTCCCGCCGCCTATGCCGTCGGCAGTGGCTGCGAAGGTGGCGTTCTCTATAGCCCCCACGATGCACCTGACGTAAGGATACCGCTCGCGGCGAGCCTCCTCCTGTCGCGCCAGTTTCTCGCTTGTGGTCTGCGGCACGCTGCCTATGATGGAGCCAGGGATGTCAACGTTGAACACCTTTGATATGAAGATGCAGAGCGCTCGCACGTCATAGAGCAACTGCTCGGGTGTTATTGGCTCGGTCTTGTTGCTGTGGCGGCGCATCGCCTGAATGTCAACGACATCGCTAATCTTGATGTTGTGGCGCTTGCACAGATAATCCACTTGGGCAAAGAGGTTGCCGTATGCCTGACGGGTGTCGGCAACTCCCGCCGCACAAGCCATGACCAGAGTCTCGTGCATGTGGCGAAGCAACTTAGGACAGAGCCTTGTATAATGCTCCGCCCCACTGCTGTTGTGCACCGCATGGGCAATTTCCGCCGCCCTTCCGAATAGTTCTTCTGCTGTCATTTGTTTGATTTCGTTTTAGTACGTGACGTTCGGACTGCCAGTACGTACGCTTCGGACTGCCAGTACGTACGCTTCGGACTGTCAGTCCGAACGTCACGTACTGAATCGCGTACTCGTTGTTCAGCGTCCGTTTAGCCGTGAGAAGTACTCCATTATCTCGTCCCAGGTCTTGAAAGTGTCGCTTCCCAAGGGGATTTCTGTGCCCATGAAGGAGGGGTGGGAGTTGAGTGTTGAGGGGTGAGCGTTGAGCGGCGAGGGGTGAGCGTTGAGCGGGGAGGGCTGTATGAGGAAGTCGCCGAGCAGCAGTTGCGGCTGATTGGCGAAGATGATGTGGTCGTATGCCGGCACGCTGATGATGTCTTTCAGCCATTCCTGCACACTCTGGCACTCGTCGCCGCTATAGTTTGGCGACGGCGCAACGATGTAGATGTTGTATGTCTCAAGCAGTTGGCGGAAAGCCTTGCGTGCTGACGGTTGCTGACCGCCGTTCTTGTCGCGCAGCGCATCGATGCTGATGAAAACCACCTCGCGCTCTTTCCCGTTCTGACGGTCGTCTATCCAGCGTATCACGGGAATAACACTGTTCAGGAAGATGTCGTCGTTCATGCGGTGCTCACCATGAAACCATATCGCATGACGGTAATGTTCGGAGAAGAGTGGATAGGTATGAACGAGCGGGTCCTCATCGCCGAAGAGTCCCCAGACATGTTCTTGCTCTGCTTCTGACGTGTCGGCAAAGCATTGCTCCTGCACATCACGATACTCCTTTACCATCGCCTTGGTGACGATGAACTCCTGCACGCCGTCCTTTCGCGGGTTCTGGAAGGTCTGCTTGCCCACCATGCCGTGCGCGCCCATTGTGTCGGCAATGCGCAGGGCGGGGTTCACGAGTATTCGGTCGTACCCATGCAGTTGCTCGGCATACATTCCTCCCATCGACGTTCCTATGATGAGGTCGGGCTGTTCGCGCTCAGTCATCTCGCGCAACATGGCAATTCCCTCGTGCGGGTCAACGGGGATATCGTCCGCAACGACAGTTGCCGAAGGCAGCATCGTGCGTATTCTGGTCACCGTTCCGCTGCTTGCCGACGAGCCGAAGCCGTGAACATACATTATCTTCTTGCCCTCCATGAGGTCGGGGAATTGCTTCTGATACTGGTTTTCCATATTTCTAAAAAGTGTATAGGGGCGTACCTCAATGTGCGTCCACTGGTTAAAGAATTCTTTTTGATGCTTCAAAGTTACGAGTTTCCCCGCTCTTTGAGCAACATTCATGGTTAATAAAGCATAAAACAGCGATTGTTCCCTATGCTATATCACAACAATTACTTATTTTTGCCTTTGAAAACTCTATGGGAAAAAGCAGCGAAGACGCGAAACTTAAAGTGCAACGCGAATACAGGCGCATAGTGGCACAACTGCAACAGGCGGCAAGCGACATGCGAGGAACCAGCGGGCGAGATGCCGCGCTGGAGCAAAGTCGCGACGCTATGGCAACAACACTCGAACGACTTATCAGCGAATACAGCACACAGGCGGAGCAGACAATAGACTCCACCGTGTGGGACCAACTGGTGATTGCCTTCTTCGGAGAGACTAATGCGGGCAAGAGCACACTCATAGAGACAATGCGCATTCTGACAAACGAGGAGACTCGCGCACAGGCACGTGCCGAGACGGGCAACGCACAGGACGGAATGATTGTGGGCGACGGACGAGCCGACTTCACTAAAGTTTATTGCGAGTACCACCTGAAGATTAACGGAAAGCCCTTCACACTGATAGACGTGCCGGGCATAGAGGGGCGAGAGGAGGACTATTCGGAAGAGATAAAACGCGCACTTGCCAAGGCCCACTGCATATTCTACGTTCAGGGGCACAACAAACAGCCCGATACGGCAACGGCAGAGAAGATTAAACGCTATCTGAAAGACTGGGTGAGCGTTTACTCAATATATAATATAAGAGGTGGAAGCGGCGACTATGACATGCCCGAAGAGCGCCAGACGCTGATGACCGAGAAAACGGTGAAGACAGAAGTGCTGATAACCAACACCTTCCGCGACATCCTCGGCGAGCGGTACAAGGGAAACATTTCGCTGCAAGGACTGCTCGCCATGTGCTCGGTGGCAGAGTTCGCAGAGACAAGAACCGACCTGCTCAGAGCGCAACGCAAACTGAAGACATATTTCGGCGACGGCGACTCGCTGTTCCGATTCAGCCGTATGCACTCGCTGATAGAACTCATCGACAACATGGCCGACCACTTCATCGAGGAGATAGTGGAAGCAAACAAGCAGAAGATGATATCGCTCGCACGTACCGCATACCACGGAATAAGCGACGAACTGAACAGACAACAGGAGGCAACGCGACGCACAAGGATGCTGCTGCACACCCTCCACGGAGACATAAGGAGCATCGCCGTCAAAACACAGGCGGCTGTCGAACGCGACATTAAGCAGGTGAACGACAACGCATACAACCAACTGAAAGACAAGGTGTGCGCCGCCATCGACAACAAAGTGCTGAACGAGAAACAGCGGAAGTTTGCCATCGAGCAACTGGAATCTACACTCCCGTCGCGCCTCGAACGTGACATCAACGAGGCAGTGGCGCGAGATATCGGAGAAATGAACGACTACATAACGCAGCGGAAACAGCAAATTGACTACATTCCCGTGGCTGAACAACTGAGCATCGACGACCCGCAGAAGCGACTCGGCTCTTATTTCGTAAGCACAAAACGCATAGAACAGGCACTCAATCTGGGCATGAGCGACATCGGCAGTTTCGCTATATCGGTGGCGGGAGGTGCTTCCATAGGCAGTTTCTTCACCTTCATAGCACCGGGAGTGGCAACAGCAACAGGCGCAGTGCTCGGAGGACTCTCGCACATAGCACGCAAGACAATATTCGGCGACGAACGGCGAAGCAAGGCTAAGCAGGTGGCGCGACGGCAGATAGACGCGGCACGCATTGACAGCAAGATACGACTGAAAGAACTCACAAAGGGCATCTGCCAACAGATAGCGGAAAACCGCGACCGCATGATGGCTGCCATCGAGGAGGAAACACGCAACCTCCAGACCATCGAGGGCATCATCGACGACACCCAGCAGAGCATAACAACATTCATTGAGGACATAAAATCTAAGGAATATGGCACAATCTGAAAACAATATCGAACGGCTCCGACAACTGCAAAGCATAGTCGAACAAGGACAGGAACTGGGACTCGAACTCAGCGATGTGGCAGAGAAAATCAACTCCGCCATACGTAGTGCACGGGCTGGAAAAACACGCATCGTAATGCTCGGCTCCTTCAGCGACGGCAAGACAAGCGCCGTGGCAGGAATGCTGGGACAACTGCACGACTCAATGAAGATTGACGTCGCAGAGTCCTCAGACGAAATAACTGTCTATCACCTCGACTCCCTCGGACACGATTACGAGATTGTGGACACACCGGGACTCTTCGGAACAAAGGAAAAGGAAATCGACGGACAGCAGATAAGATGCTCCGAAATCACACGCAAGTACATTTCCGAGGCAGAAGTCGTCGTATATGTCTGCGACGCTGTGCTCCCCCTGAAAGACTCACACAAGGAAAGTCTGCGCCTGGTGCTGCGCGATTTCAAGAAACTGCCAGTCACCATTTTCGTCATAAACAAAATGGACGAGGCAGGAACAGACATGACCGACGATGAGGACTATCAGGAGCATGCCGCCGTCAAACAAGAGACACTCGCGCAACGACTCACCGACACCCTTGAACTAAGCGAAGAGGAACGTGCCGCCTTGCGCATAGTGTGCATCGCCGCCGACCCGAAGGGACGAGGACTCGACTACTGGATGCAGCACAAAGACGACTATGAGCAACGCTCACACATCAGCCTCCTCCGCGCCGAGGTCGAACAGTTGGTGGGCACCACCACCGCCGTGCAACTCGCAGAAGGGTCCAGCATCGCCGTCGTGCGCGACGTGCTCATGGACATCGGCGAGAACATCGACGTCGTCAACCGTCAGATGGCAACACCACTCATGCGCTGTCGAGAGGAAATTGCCGACATGCGGAGCGACTGCACCATTCTCCGGCAGGAACTGAACAGCAGCCGAGGCACCATGACCGACCGCATGAACGACCTCAAGCAGCACGTCCTCAGCGAGATACGACATGCCGAGACTGCCGACCAACTCGTGCAGGTCGTCGAGGAACAACTCGGAATGGAGCACGGCAAGGTGACATGCTATATATTAAATAGGAACATCAGCCAGATTATGTCTGAATGTGCCGAGGCCAACAACACATCGCTCGAACGCAAGGAAATAGAGTTCGAGAGCCGCTTCCAGGCACAAAACGACATGCTCGGAAACAGCCTCAAAGAGTCGCAGCGAGTGCTCCGCGACGTCAAGTCCAAACTCGAAGTCGTCAGCCACGCCTACAGCCTCTTCTCACAAACCTACCGCACAGCTATCGGTCACGCAGCAAAGTTCGAGACAAAGGCTGGTCGCTGGATTGGAAATGCCAGCGTCGCACTCGGCGTAGCAATGGAACTGTACGACTGGTACGAGGCGAAACAACGCAACGAAAAAGTAGCTGAACTGCAGCATACCCTGCGCGAGAGCGTCAACGACATATTCTCAGGAATCTTCAAGATGTTCGACAGCGACGAGAGTTACTACAAAACGTTCGCCCCCAGTTACCCCGAAATGCTGAAACTCATAGCCACACGCGAGGAAGAACTGCAGCAGATGCAGCAGCAAAGCGACAATCTCACAGGCTACCGCAACCGACTGCGACAGTGGATGGAGCAAGACATCGAAGATGCCGAAATCGTTGAGGGTTGATAAAATTCTCTCACGGAGGAACGGAGGAGACGGAGCAGTCTTACTCATCACATTTACTGCTTATCGATGGAAAATAATAAAGAAATAGATAATGATAATTAAAGGAATAATGAAGACTTCTAATCTTATAATATTCTCTGCATTTTGCCTACTGACCTTAATGACGGCATGTAAAGGAATGACGCATAGACAGAACAGCCAAGAACAGCCAGAGATAATCATGGAAAAGAGCGAAAGGTCAAACGACAGTACTGCTTTTAAATACTTTGAAGGTGACAGTATCCACACTTTTTGTCTGACCAAATCAGACAAGGTATTAGGAGCTTGGGGATATAATCCCATTGAACGGGACATTGTTACCGACTCTCTGTCTGCCGTTTTAATTGCAAAGGCAGCATGGTATCCGATTTACGGAAAAGAACATATTGAGAGAGAAAAACCTTTCAGGGTGACAGAGTACATCAAGTATTGGACAGTTGAAGGAACGCTTCCTGAAGGTTATGCCGGCGGTACTGCACATATCGTCATAAGGAAATCAGACGGTAAAGTCATGGAAGTATGGCACGATAAATAGCACAGGGCATGAAGTGATAGCGTAAATCGTTTCCAGATAATAAAAGATGAAAACATGAAAAAATATTTCTATTATTACTGTTGCTGCCTTCCTTTGGTTTGGCATATGCACAAACCATAGAAGAATTACGTGACTCGATGGCTGCCGCAACCGCATTCGCCAATGGATGGAGCATGACATCGAGGATGCCGAGATTGTTTCCTAATGTAACGTGAGAGTGTATAAACGTTTCTGTACGTACTTCTAAAGGGCAAGCACCAAAAAGGGCTGTCTTGATTCCCTGTGTTTGCTTTTACAATCACAAGATCATATTGGAAATCAAAGGTTTGATTAAATGAAATTAATAATGAAGAATAAAACGCTCCAAGTGGCATATATAGTATGTCTCTTACTTTGTACTTCATGTTTTGATAATGTGATAAAATATGATTGTGACACACATAGTATTTATCGAGAATATGGTATCGAACTTCATCGTTTCAGCATTGAATATAATGACAATATCTTCTATTTTGCAAAAAAGACAGGATTTGATACACATAAAGTTGATTTGTGTGATATATACAATAATTTCAAAGTTGATACCTCTTATCATTCCAGAAGTAAAGACTCTGTAAACATACTTCCTAATACGAAGTATATCATAACACATTATAGTAATGGAGACGCTGTAGATCAAAGTATCATAATATATACAGATTCAGTAGGTAATTTTATTTGTCCCAATTAATTTTGAGTATTTCAAGTGGAGCAAAAAACAGAATAATGGAGTCGGTTCTTCTAATCATTTTTCAATATAAACGAGATGGAAATGAAAAGAGTAACGAATTATAGTATGGATACAGGTCGCAAGATAGCGAGGATGCCGAGATTGTTTTCTGAATAGTATAGAATGCAATATGGAGAATGGAGAATTATGATTAGAACTATGAACAGACCATAAGGACAAGTTCATAAAAAATAATCATAACTCTCCATTCTCCGATTTACAATATCAATTGGAGCGATAGCATCAAACACTAACGGATGAACAGCAGTTCGCGATACTTCGGGAGAGTCCATAGTTCGTCGGCAACGATGAGTTCCAGTTTATCAATGTGATAACGTATCTCATCCATCTTTGGTTCCACGGTGTCGTGATATGCTATGGCTTTCTCGCGCTCGCTGTCGATGCGGTTTGCCACCTTGCGTGCGTCCACCAGTTCTTCAACCTTTGTCTCTATAGCCTGCGTGCGCTCGGCAATCTCCTTAATTATCTTTATGCTACGCGCAGTGAGAGCATTTGCCTCATCCTTGCCGAAAACCTCAATCATAGACCCCACGTTCTTCGCCAAACGTGTCTGATAGTGAACGGCAACAGGAATGATATGGTTCAGCGAGAGGTCGCCCAACACACGTGCTTCTATCTGTATCTTCTTGGTGTATGTCTCCCACTTCACCTCGTTGCGGGCGAGCAGTTCCTTGCGGTTCATGATGTTCAGACTCTCGAACATCTCGATGCTCTCGGGGTCGAGATAGCGGTCGAAGATGACAGGACACGACTTCTCCACATCGAGTCCACGGCGCTTAGCCTCTTCCACCCACTCATCGGAATAGCCGTTACCGTCGAAACGTATAGGAGCGCATGTCTTAATATCCTCGCGAAGAACGTCAACAATTGCCTCTTCGGTGCTTGAACCGTTCTTTATCCTTTCGTCCACCCGTTTCTTGAAATCAACCAAAGCCTCGGCAACAGCGGCGTTCAATGCAATCATCGCCGATGCACAGTTGGCCTCGCTACCAACAGCACGGAACTCGAAGCGGTTGCCGGTGAAGGCGAAAGGCGAGGTGCGGTTGCGGTCGGTATTGTCTATCAGCAGTTCAGGAATCTCTGGTATGTCAAGTTTCATTCCCTGCTTGCCCTGCATGGAGAAGAGGTCTTCCTTGTCGGCTTTCTCAATGTGCTCGAGCAGTTCGCTCACCTGTTTCCCAAGGAAACTGGAGATGATTGCCGGCGGTGCCTCGTTGGCTCCCAGTCGGTGTGCGTTGGTAGCACTCATGATGCTTGCCTTAAGCAGTCCATTATGACGATACACTCCCATCAATGTCTCCACGAGGAATGTCACGAAGCGCAAGTTCTGCTCGGCATTCTTGCCAGGTGCATGCAGCAGCACTCCCGTGTCGGTTGAGAGGCTCCAGTTGTTATGCTTGCCACTACCGTTGATGCCGTCGAATGGCTTCTCATGAAGCAACACACGGAAGCCATGCTTGCGTGCCACCTTCTTCATCAGCGACATCAGCAGCATGTTATGGTCAATGGCGAGGTTCATCTCCTCGTAGATGGGCGCCAACTCGAACTGGTTGGGTGCCACCTCGTTATGGCGTGTCTTGCATGGTATGGCGAGTTCGAGCGCTTGTATCTCAAGGTCTTTCATGAATGCCTGCACACGGTCGGGTATGGTTCCGAAGTAATGGTCGTCCATCTGCTGGTTTTTCGCCGAGTCGTGGCCCATCAGCGTGCGCCCTGTGAGCATCAGGTCGGGACGAGCCGAGTAGAGTCCCTCGTCAACGAGGAAGTACTCCTGCTCCCATCCGAGATTTGTCTGCACCTTCTTCACTGCGGGGTCGAAGTATTTTGCCACTGCCGTTGCAGCCTCATCGACAGCGCGTATGGCACGTTTCAGAGGGGCCTTATAGTCAAGAGCCTCACCGGTATATGAGATGAAGATTGTAGGGATACACAAAGTGTCGTCGATGATGAATACCGGCGACGTGGGGTCCCATGCCGAGTAGCCACGTGCCTCGAATGTGGCTCGTATGCCGCCATTGGGGAACGACGAGGCATCGGGCTCCTGTTGCATGAGCAGTTTACCCGAGAACTCCTCTATCATACCACCCTTCCCGTCGTGCTCTATGAAGGCATCGTGCTTCTCGGCAGTGCCCTCCGTCAGAGGCTGGAACCAGTGGGTGTAGTGTGTCACGCCGTTCTCGTTTGCCCATTGCTTCATTCCCTTCGCCACCTCGTCGGCGATGGAGCGGTCGAGCCGTGCGCCGTTGTCTATCACGTCTATAAGTTTCTCGTAAGTGTCTTTCTGCAAGTACTTATACATCTTCTCGCGGTTGAACACATATTTACCGAAATACTCCGACGGACGTTCCACTGGAGCAATCACTTCAACGGGCTTTTTCTTGAAAGCCTCCTCTACAACTTGAAATCTGAGGTTTGCCATACAACTCTATATTTATTTCATTCTTGACAACTTGTCAACTCACTATCTCATTTAATCGCCTGCAAAGGTACACTATTTTATTAAAAACGGCAAGCAAAGAAGCGGTTCGCTTTAAAAAAATATTTGCAACAAGCCTCACAGGATTATCCGCTCTAAATCGTTGGGGACTATTACCTGCCCGCTGAATGCGGTTTTTGCCTCTGCTGTGTAGCGTTGTCGTCGGGTGTTGAGGGTGCGGTCTTCTGTATGGTAGAGTATTAGGTTTCTGACATTAAGGCTCTCTGCCAGACGTGCCGCATCAAGAACGGTGCTGTGGCTTTTCTCGTATGGCAAGAAGCGATTGCGGTCTTCATAAAGGCAAAACGCCTCGCTCATCAGCCAGTCGGCACCCTCGGCATACTGTCTGCACATCGGATTGTACGGTTCGTCACCGAGACAGCATAGCCGCTGACCGTCAGACAACTGAGCCGCAAAGCCATACTGACGTTCCTTTGCTGAATGAATGTCGAAACACTTCAGGTTGATGGCACCCACATTGAAGCAGTCCCCATCGCTAAGACAGTGCATCGTGACAATACTTCCCATGCCCTTCTCATCGCCAGGAGGCAAAATCCGACGACACACATCGTTCAGCACTTCAAGCACTTTCCTGTGACTCCACACACGCAAGTGATAACGAAACTGCAATGCCATGCGCATCATCCATATACATCCCAGCAGATGGTCGGTGTGCGCATGCGTCACAAAAAGGTCATGAATACTGTCATAGGCTATGCCCGCCCGTTCCAACTGAGTCAGAATGCCGTTGCCGCCGCCAGCATCGACAAGCAGCAACTCTCCGCTCTCGCCGTGAAGAGTGAAACAAGTGTTATAGCATCGGGTAACAAGTGCGTCGCCCGTTCCCAACATAATGACATAGTTATTCCTCTGCATATAATCTGCCATATCGTCATGTGCCATTCTTAAACCATTTGCAAAGATACTAAATTTATATTATCTGGCAAGTGTTTCTTTCCAAAAGTAAAAGACTGTGCTGCAAATCGAGACTATGACTGAACACAGAGTTGTTTCGCACTTTGGGAGAGACTGCCAACGACGAGGATATGATCGCAAACTTTTGTTTTTATGCGCTACACACTTGGTTTTTGCAAAACATGTTTGCATGTTTCGCAATATTTTTTTAACTTTGTCGCATCAAACCTAAACAAACTGAACATGAAGATAAATATTATGAAGGCAACTGCGGTTGCATTGTTGACATTGACCTGCACTGCTGTCAACGCACAGACGTGGACAGAATGGCGCGACTTGCAGGTGAACGAAGTGAACCGCATGCCCATGCACGCGGCATATTTCAAGTACGAAACGCCATCGCTCGTTATCTCAAGCAACCCCAAGGAGCATGCCGGAACAGTGTCGCTGCATGGTGACTGGAAGTTCAAATGGGTAGAGAATGCCGACCAGCGACCCACCGATTTCTACCGCACCGACCTCGACGACAGCAGTTGGGGCACGATGCCAGTGCCCGGAATGTGGGAACTAAACGGCTACGGCGACCCAGAATATGTGAACATAGGCTTCGGATGGCGCGGCCACTTCAAGAACAATCCGCCCGAAGCACCAACAAAGGATAATCACGTTGGCACATACCGCCGCGAGATTGAGGTGCCAGAGAGTTGGCAGGGCAAGCAGGTGATAGCCCACTTCGGCAGCGTCACCTCATGCATCTACCTTTATGTCAACGGCTCGTTCGTGGGTTACAGCGAGGACTCAAAGGTGGCAACAGAGTTCGACATCACACCTTACGTCAAGACAGGCAAAAACCTCATTGCATTCCAAGTGTTCCGCTGGTGCGATGGCAGTTACTGCGAGGACCAGGACTTCTGGCGTCTCTCTGGCGTGGCTCGCGACAGTTATCTGTATGCTCGCGACAAGGACGTTCATGTTGACGACCTCCGCGTCACTGCCGACCTGGTGAACAACTACCGTGACGGCAAACTGACCATTGACGCCAAGACAACAGGCAATGTCGATATCGTATATACCCTGCGCGACGATGAGGGAAAACAGGTGGGCACACAGAACGGCAACGTTATCACCGTGGAGAATGTGCGTCCATGGACTGCCGAGACTCCCGTGCTATACACCCTGACTGCCAAGATTTGCCGTAAGGGCAACCGGCACGAGCCCGGGGAGGAGATGGAAACAGTGACCGAACGCGTCGGATTCCGCCATGTGGAGATAAAGAATGCGCAGTTGCTGCTGAACGGAAAGCCCATATTAATAAAAGGTGTTGACCGACATGAGATGGACCCCGACGGAGGTTATGTCGTAAGTCGCGAGCGAATGCTGCAAGACATCATGCTGATGAAACGCTTCAACGTGAACGCCGTGCGCACCAGCCACTATCCCGACGACCCGCAGTGGTATCATATGTGCGACGAACTGGGCATCTATCTCGTGGCAGAAGCCAACCAGGAAAGCCACGGATTCGGTTATAATCCCGCTGACGCTCCAACCTTCAAGCCGATGTTCGGACGACAGATACTGGAGCGCAACCAGCACAACGTGAGTGTAAACCGCAACCGCCCGAGTGTCATCATCTGGAGTATGGGCAACGAGACCATAAACGGCGACAACTTCACCGCAGCCTACAAGTGGATAAGGGAGCAAGACCCCAGCCGTCCGATACAGTTCGAGCAGGCTGGCAAAGGCGACAACACCGACATCTTCTGCCCGATGTATTTCTCACAGCAATGGAGTGAGGGATACTCTAAATCTACTGCTCCCGAAGACCAGAAACCACTCATACAGTGCGAGTACAGTCATGCTATGGGCAACTCCTGCGGCGGCTTCAAGGAGTATTGGGACCTCATCCGCAAATACCCCAAGTTCCAGGGCGGTTTCATCTGGGACTTCGTTGACCAGGCATTGCACCGCACTCCGACAGCGAACGGAGAGATAAGAATGGAGAATTATGATTACCTTTCAGAACGAGCCAGCATTAACTACTCTCTCCTCACTCCCAACTCTTCACTAAAAGAATACACTTACGGTGGCGACTATAACGACTACGACCCGTCAGACAATAACTTCAACTGCAACGGACTGGTATCGCCCGACCGTGTACCCAACCCACAGATGTACGAGGTGGGATATTTCTACCAGAACATCTGGACAGAATACAAAGGAATAAAGAACGGGAACATCGTCCTCGAAGTGAAGAACGAGAACTTCTTCAGGCCACTCGACTATGTGCAACTCGACTGGGAAACCATCGGCACCGACGGCAATGTGGCTAAGCACGGCACCATAGAGGAACTGAAACTGATGCCACAACAGACCGCGACAATCAACATACCGTACAGCGGAAGCGAGACAGAGACAGCATTCGTTAACGTCTTCTACCGTCTGTTGCGCAATGAACCGCTGATGAAACAAGGACAGACTGTTGCCTACCAGCAATTAAAAGTTCAAAGTTCAATAATCAATGTTCAAAGCGCAAAGCATAACACCCATAAGGTGAAGATAGACCGCAAGATGACAGACATCATCCTCAAGGCTGGCAACAGCGAAATGGTGTTCTCGAAAATCTCTGGATTCATCACCTCATGGATTGTTAACGGCAAGTCGGTTCTCGGCGAGGGAGGCACACTGAAGCCCAACTTCTGGCGTGCAGTGACCGACAACGACATGGGTGCCAGACTGCAACACAAATACAAGATGTGGCGCAACCCACAACTGGTGCTTGCCGACATCAATGCAGAGAAGGCTGCAAGTGGCGACGGCGTGGAGGTTATTGCATACTACGACCTTGGCGAGGCGGGCACGAAGATGCGCATCACCTACCTCTATAATGGCGTTAGCCTCAACGTCACCGAGCAGATGGTACCTGCCGACACTAATAAAGAGGTGGCTGGAATGTTCCGTTTCGGTATGGTGATGCAGTTGCCATACGCCATGGACAAGAGCCGTTTCTTCGGTCGTGGTCCGATAGAGAACTACAACGACCGCAAGGAGTCGCAACTGCTGGGATGGTACTCACAGACCGCTGACGAGCAGTTCTATCCCTACATTCGTCCGCAGGAGACGGGCACGAAGAGCGATATCAGCATCTGGAGCCAGACCGACACCAGTGGTTTCGGCGTAGAGGTGGCACCCGCAAACCCGTCGCTGATGTATGCCTCGGCACTTCATTATGACATAAGCGAACTGGACGAGGGCGACAATAAGGAACAGCGCCATCCCGAGCAACTCACGAAGTCGAAATACACCAACCTCTTCATCGACGGCTATCACGCCGGAGTTGGCGGCGTTGACAGTTGGAGCGGATGGGCAGAGGCACTGCCTCAGTACCGAGTGAAACTCGACAAAGAACTGTCATTCCAGTTCTGTATAACACCAAAACAATAATATTGTAGAGTGTAGAATGGAGAATGTAGAATTATGATTACAACTGAGCTTTAGGCAAATAGGACAAGTTCCTAATGGTAATCATAATTCTACATTCTCCATTCTACATTTTACATTAAAAGAAAACACAGTAATTATCTGAAGCCGCTGCCGCCGCCACCAGAGAAACCACCACCGCCGCTATACGAAGAGTGACCTCCACCGCCACTTGAACGTGAACTTGAACTCTCGTAAGCCCTTTCCTCCGGTGTCTTATAAGTGCGTACATGCTGCATACCTGAATTGAGAGAAGATGCCGCATAGTAAAAAAGCGGTGCCTCGGAGATGGAGTTATAGAGTTCAACATCGCTGACAGGCATCTCCGGAAGCATAGCACGAAGTTCTTTAGCAACACGCTTTGAGATGCCGAACATCGTGGCAAAGGTCATATACTCCTTCCAAAGTGTTGCCTCCATAGTGCCGCGCTCGCTCAACAGAGTGAACTCTCTGAGGAATTTCTCAAATCCCAGCACAGCGTGAGCCTCTTCCCTTTTCACACTCTTCAGTTGCATGTTTCCTGACGATGTCAGTATGCCGTCTATCTCACGCACGTTCTTTCTGTACATCACAGGATTATCATTGAAGTATTTCTTTATCTCTTTCGGCTCCAACAAGTGGTCTGTTCCCGCAGCATCATAATAGAGTTGGTGTATGCTCTTCTGTATTTTGGTTTCCCGCTGGTCTTCCCTTGTGTCGTTAAACTGTTGGGGATCGTTAACCAAAAGCAGGTCCTCATAAGTACCGTCGGTATTTGTGCGCCTGCGGATTTCTATCTTCTTTTGCAACATGAGACGCAGGGTGTAGGCAGCAATAGTGTCATCGGTTTTGAACAGTTCACCCTCTACGGCGTGATATATGGCACGTGCACGCAGCAAATTGCCATTAACCGGCACATCGCGATACCACAATATGTTTTTCTTCTTGCCGAAAAGATTTACCAGCATTTGCTTCTTTTTATTCTCATCAGACACTACCATTCCACCCAAAAAGGCAGTTATAAATAGTGAGAAAAGACCACCCAAGGCGAACATCCATTGGTCTGGGTCGTTTGCAATGTGCGCGAAAGGTGACGGATTGTTCTCCAAAGCCACCTCAGCGTATGAACTTCCCTCCAGCGCTATGTCCTTAACCTGTGTCTTGAAGTCACTATCGACATTTACACTAGGGTGGAACATGCCCTTCGGAAATTCCATCATGACAATCATTGATTCACCACTGGTTATGAAATCGGTAAGATTTGCCACGGCTTTTCCGTCCACCACATTAATATTTCCATAGCATCCAAACATCCACACCTTAGGTTTGTACTGCTCGAAGACCTTGTCCTTGCTGTAGAATGTCAACGAGACGGAGTCAACACCAGCCTCACTTGTAGAGAAAAAACAATGGTTGAAGCCGTCGCTTTCCTTATATCCCATCAGCAAGCCTACCACACGATACCTTATATAATATGTTCTCATGCCAGGCTCACCAATGCCCCAACACAGTTCCACGCCCTTATCGGTCATGTTATAGCCACACTTGTTGGTCTTCTGTTTTCTGCTTCGGTCAACATCCCACTTTTCTTCCACTTCATATTCAATGCCTGTCTCATCGCTGACTTGCAAGTCAGCGATTCTCATTCCTGGCCTGAGGTTATACTGGGCGATGTAACCTTCAGTACCCACAGAACTGATATCCGCTATGCGTTCCTCTGTGACTATAGCATCACCGTTGTCTAACAGTTCGATGCCTATATTCACTTTGAGTGTCCTGCTGCCATAAGCCTTCGATGCGGCGAGGCACAACAGCAAGAAAAGAAGCACCATAGCGGGTGACAGGTGACGTGTAATGATTGAGGTGTTGGCTTTCTTATCCATGATACTTAACTACTTTATATAATATACAAGCCAGTATTATCACCACTACATGCAGCAATAAGAGTGTCACATTGGGGTTGTTAAGGATAAAAAGCCACACCTTCATAGGCAGGCTGTGTTCCGTTTGCAATCCCGGATATGTTACTAAAAGCAGGGACAACATAATAGTAAAGGTGTTGCGGGTTATGTGATGGAGGTTAAGAGTTTGTAGTTCTAAGTGTTGCCTTCCGCCATTGGGGGTGTCAGACGTGATGTCTTTCACCCTTTTAAGCACGGAGAGGTCAGTTGTTGAAGTAGTACAGGAATGTTGCGATGCCCTCAATGGCAGGCTTGCGCTCGTTCTCTATCTCGAGTTTGAACGCCACCTCAGCCTTGCAAACGCCGCGAAGGTTCGTTATATTGTGGAGAGAGGCGTTGAGACGAACGCGCGAACCGCTCTTCACGGGCTGTCCGAAGCGCATCTTGTCCATGCCGTAGTTGACGAGCAACTTGATGTTCTGAGCCTCGATAACCTCCTCCCAAAGGTGCGGCAGCAGCGACAGTGTGAGATAACCGTGGGCTATGGTCGTCTTGTAGGGGCTCTCCTTGGCAGCCCTCTCGGTGTCAACGTGTATCCACTGGTGGTCGAGTGTGGCATCAGCAAAAAGGTTGATGCGTTCCTGGTCGATTGTAAGCCATTCAGATTTTCCAAGTTCTTTACCTAAGTAAGATGCAAATTCATCATAGGATTTGACTATTAACTTTGCCATTATTGTGTGTGTTTTATGTTTTACTTTGCAAAAGTACTCATTTTTTTTGTTATAAAGATAATTTACCGAAAAAAATTACTATCTTTGCAGTCATAAGCAGAGGGGTCGTGATGTGGCTTCTCCGCAGAAAGGGTACGGGAACTGCTAAAAACGATATTACTAACAAATAACATATCACATCTGATGAAAGCAAAACACTTATTTAGCACTTTGCTGGCAGGAGCGATGCTCATGCTGGCACAGACAGTGACCGCTCAGGGCGAGCACAAGATTCTGGTGCAGGCCAACAAGCCAGGAGCCACAGTACAACCGACGATGTACGGCATCTTCTTCGAGGACATCAACTTCGGTGCCGACGGCGGACTTTATGCCGACCTGGTGGAGAACCGTTCGTTCGAATTCCCCGACCGACTGATGGGATGGCAGTCGTTCGGCAGCGTGGAGGTGATGGACGAGCGTCCCGCATACGAGCGCAACCCGCACTATGTGGCACTCCTCGACGACGGACATCTGCACAAGCAGACAGGTATCGAGAACCGCGGACACTTCGGCATGGGACTGAAGGCGGGCATGGAGTATAACTTCACCGTCACCGCGCGCCGTCACTACGCCGGGTCGCCCGACCCACGCATCCGTGTAGAACTGGTGGGCAGCGACAACGACGTTATCGACCGAAAGACCATCACCATTACCCAAGACGACTGGAAGAAGTACAAAGCCACACTGAAGTCGAGCAAGACAGACCAGAAGGGGCTGCTGCGCATATTCCTCGAGACACCTTATGGCGCTGACCTCGACCATGTGTCGCTCTTCCCTGCTGACAACTGGAACGGCCTGAGAGCCGACCTCGTGCAAGACCTTGCCGACCTTCACCCTGGCGTGTTCCGCTTCCCGGGAGGATGCATCGTCGAAGGTACCGACCTCAACTCGCGCTACCAGTGGAAAAACTCGGTAGGAGCGGTGGAGAACAGACCACTCAACGAGAACCGCTGGAACTACACCTTCCCACACCGCCTCTATCCTAACTACTACCAGAGTTACGGACTTGGCTTCTACGAGTTCTTCATCTTGTCAGAGAAGATAGGTGCCGAGCCACTGCCAGTGGTAAGCGTCGGTATGGCATGTCAGTTCCAGAACGACGACATCTGCGCACATGTGTCGCTCGAAGAACTGCAACCTTACATCGACGATGCACTCGACCTCATCGAGTTTGCTAACGGCTCTACCGACACAAAGTGGGGAAAACTGCGCGCAGAGATGGGACATCCCGCTCCGTTCAACCTGAAACTGATTGGCGTGGGCAACGAGCAGTGGGGCGAACTGTACCCCGTGCGACTCGAGAAGTTCATCAAGGCGATACGCGCAAAATATCCTGACATCAAGATTGTGGGCTCTTCTGGCCCATCACCCGACGACAAGGACGGCAAGGAGTTTACCTACGGATGGGAGCAGATGCGCCGACTGAAGGCCGACCTCGTTGACGAGCACTTCTACCGCAGCCCCGAGTGGTTCCTCAGTCAGGCAGGACGCTACGACAACTACGACCGCAAGGGACCGAAGGTGTTTGCAGGCGAGTTTGCATGTCACATCTCAGGAAGCGAAGAGCCGGCACCTGCTGCCGAGCCGATGAGCAAGAACACCTTCAACGCAGCACTCTGCGAGGCGGCGTTCATGACAGGTCTGGAGCGCAATGCCGACGTGGTTCACATGGCAACCTACGCACCGCTGTTCTCTCATGTCGATGGATGGCAGTGGCGTCCCGACCTCATCTGGATGGACAACCTCACCACCGTGCGCACTCCAAACTACTATGTGCAGCAACTCTACGCCACCAACGCCGGTACCAACGTGCTGCAAATCACAGAGAACAAGAAACCTCTCGAAGGACAGGACGGCATGTATGCCTCGGCAGTCTTTGACAAGCCATCGGGCGACTACATCGTGAAGATTGCCAACACCAACGCCACCGAGCGCACCATCGAGGTGACCTTCAAGGGCATTAAGAGTCTTGGCGAGGGCACTGTGACATCTATCCACGACGGCAATCCCGATGCCTTCAACTCGCTCACCGATAAAAACAAGGTGACACCGAAGACATCTAAGGTAAGCGCCGACGGCAACATCCTGCGCGTCAAAATACCTGCAAAGACCTTCTCGGTATATCGCTTCTAATCAAAGTATATCTTTCGGCATCCGAAAGATGGCTTTTCGCAATGCGATTGATGGCTTTTGGGACTCCCATTGATGCCCTTTCGCAATGCCAATAACCATAAAACGCGGAACGAAGCATAATGTTTCGTTCCGCGTTTGCATTTTATGTAAAGCGATGTTTTGTTTTCCTTTCCCTACAGCAGACCGTTAGTGCCAAGCAGATAGAGCAGCAGATAGCCCATAACCATGCTTATCACACCCATTATGATGCCTATCTTCACCATGTCGTTCTGCTTAACAAGGTTGGTTGAGAATGCCAACGCATTAGGCGGTGTTGATATCGGGAGTATCATAGCACTCGAAGAGGCAACGGCAATGCCGATGAGCACCGTCGGCGTTCCACCGATGGCACCGAGTTTCTCGCCCATTCCCGTACATACAACGAGCAGTATCGGCATGAGCAGTGCTGCCGTAGCAGAGTTGCTGATGAAGTTGGAGAGCAGGTAGCAGATAAGTCCCGACACCACCAGGATGAGCACCGGCGACCACATTCCGAAAGGAATGCTCTCCACAGCATTGGCTGCCAGACCTGACGCATTAAGCGCGTCGCCCAGCGCGAAACCACCGGCAACCATCCAGAGCACGCTCCAGTTGATTTCCTCAAGGTCGTACTTGTTGATAATTCCAGTAAGGGCGAACACCATGAAAGGTATCATAGCCACGGTGTTCGAGTTCACTCCAGTGTATTTGTCGAACAGCCACAGCAGCACGGTGACGATGAATGTCACTATCACAACATAGGTCTTCCAGTCTTTCTTCATCTTTCCCTCAATCTCGAGTTTCACCGTTTTCTGGGTGAAGGGGAACAGTGAGCGCAGCAGTAGCCACCCTATGAACAGCAGCACAAGCACCAGCGGGAGCATGAACATCACCCACTCGCCGAAGCCGAGGTTCATGTTCAGTCCCTCGGGGTCGTTGAGATACTTCAGTGCAATGGTGTTAGGGGGCGTTCCGATAGGCGTTGCCATACCGCCAAGGTTGGCAGCCACGGGAATAGAGAGTGCCAAGGCGATGCGCCCCTTGCCCTCTGGCGGCAACTGCTTGAACACCGGCGTGAGGAACGTCAGCATCATGGCTGCCGTAGCGGTGTTGCTGATGAACATCGAGAAGATGCCCGTTATCAGTATGAATCCTAACAAAACATTGTTGCTCTTTGTGCCGAAAGGCTTGAGCAACACCTTTGCCAACTGTGCGTCAAGACCTGTTTTCGTGGCGGCGATGGCAAGCACGAAACCACCGATGAACAGCATGATGATTGGGTCGGCAAACGAAGCCATAATCGACTTGTAGGGCAATGGCTCGCCCACATCGCCCGTCATGAAGAACTTGAAGGCACTGTTGGATGTGGTGAGCAGCATCACCACGATTACCGCTATTGATGTTGCCCACGACGGCACCACCTCGAATATCCACATCAGTGTGGCGAAAACGAAGATTGCAATGATGCGCTGCTGCACCACGGTGAGGTTCTGTATGCCGAAACTCTCGGTAGGCAGGTTCCACACTATTAGCGTCACGGCAAGCGTGATGAGCGCAAGAATAAGTTTCTTCAGTACATGCGAGTCGCTGCTTCTTCTTTCTTTCTTCGCCTGGTGATATCTCTCCACAAGGTGAAATCCTGTAAAAATCTTAAACATATCTAATCAATAAAAAATCCCTTCTGTCAAAAACGACTGCAAAGGTACTTAAAAAAAAGACACCAAAGATATGAAAATGACTCTATTTTCACATCTTTAGTGTCAATTGTATGCTAATTTGTTTCAGCGTCTGCCATATTGCAATCTCTACTTGGCAAATACTGTCAAACATCAACCGCAATGGAAGTAGTTTTGCACAAGTTGTTTTATGGCATCGTGGTTGTTCTCGATGTCGCGGCGCAGTGTCCTGTCGTCATAGGAGCGCAACTGACTTATAATGCCGTCAATCATGGCCTTGCTGAACACGCCTTTTGCCTCATAGACAGCACGTTGGCGCTCAAGACAGTCGGCAGAGGCGCAACAACTGTCGGGCAGTTGTGCCAGTTTCTCCAGTTTGTCGGCGTTGGCAACGTCGTGGATGTTCACATTGACGTATGTGCGTTCTGCCACTTCGAGCGCGTTCTCCATCTCGAAACCGTGACGGCATGCCACACAAAGGCCTGCCATGAGTTGATAGAGGTCGGCACTGCCGTCGGGCGAGCGCATCTCCACCGTCTGCTTTGCACTGGTGTCTATGTTCGTTTCTGGCTCCAAAGGGTTGGCAGCATGACAAAGGTCGATGCCGGCAGTCCATCCTAAGGGCACCCTGACGAGCACACTTCGGTTGCGGTCGCCCCAGCAAACGTTTGTAGGCGCTTCCTGATGGGGCACCAGACGGAAGTAGGATGTGGGATTCTTGTTGCCGAAGGCGGTGATGCTCTCCGCCAGGTCCATCATTCCCGCGATGGCCTTGCGTGCTGCCTCGCTCAGCACTCCGTTCTCCACCATCTGGTTCTTCTCGCCCTTCATCAGGCGCATGTGGATGTGCAGTCCGCTGCCTGCCTTGCCCACAGTAATCTTCGGGGCGAAGGTGACGTTGAGGTCCATCTTGTATGCCAGGTTCCTTATCACCCACTTAGCCAGCATCAGTTGGTCGGCGGCACGCTCAGCATAGACGGGCAGGAATTCTATCTCGTTCTGCTCGAACAGCAGACCGTCCTCGGTGAAGTTGCCCACCTCGGAATGTCCGTACTTTATCTGTCCCCCCGTCTGCGCTATGTAGAGCATGCACTTCTGGCGGAAGTCATTCATCTTGGCGTAAGGCGACGACTCATGATAGCCGTGCTGGTCGATGGCGGGAAAACGGGCGCTGTCCTCTGTGATGACATAATACTCCAGTTCGCCCATTGCGTGGAACTCCATTCCCGTCGTCTCACGGAACGCCTGACATGCCTTCTTCAATGTTTGCTCCGGCGCGGAAGCCAGCGGCTGACCATCCTTGTCAAAGTAACTGCACAGCATGCAGAGCGTAGGAATCTCGGCAAAGGGGTCGAGGAAGGCGGTGCTGAAGCGCGGCAGCACATAGAGGTCGCTGCTTCCAGCCTCGATAAACGAGAAGAGGCTCGACCCGTCAACACGCTCACCGCATGTCAGTATGGTCTCCAGATAAGCCTTGTTTGAGATTACGAAGTTGAGCGTTTTCAGTTTTCCGTCGCCGCCGGGATACATGAAGTTCACCATCTTGACATCATTGTTCTCGATGAACCTAATGATGTCGGCCTTAGTGAAGTCCTCAGCGGGTTTCTGCAAGAATGCCACAACGGGGTTGGCATTCATCATCAATTCTGCTTTTGCCATAGTATTTTCAATAGTTAGCGGGCTTTCAGGCTCTCTTCAGCACACGTTTTGCACCTCTCAAGCCGTCCTTCCCGAAGTATTATTAATGATTTAAGGTTTTACTGGGGCAAAGATAGCGAAAAAATAATGATTATCACAACGAATTACAAGAAAAAGTTCAAAGCGAATACTATCTATCCAGTTTATATACTAATCTTTTTATTTACTAGTCTTTGCAAACGCATTGTATTGTATGATGCTTCAAGTTAAGATTTTGTTAGGCTTGTTGGTAATGATAGATGATGCGCATACACAACAGTGTGCTTCGTTTTTTCATCGTTTTTAACACTTTTTATTTGGAGCGTGCTCTTTCATTTCTTATCTTTGCAGTAAGAAAACGAGTTACGAAGCATTATATAATTAATTGAAAACTCATATTTCACACATCATGAAGAAAACAATAGCAACAATACTGTTCGCTTCGGTTACGATAAGTGCAGCAGCACAATGCGCAGACAGCACATGTGTAAAATGCCCAGAGCATGAGGAAACCTGTGCATGTAATAAAGACGCGAAGTGCAACAAGTCATCAACAGATGAAAACAAGATTATTCCTGCTCAGTATCCTGGTGGAGTGAAGGCCTTGACTGAGTATTTGGGAAACAACATTAAATATCCTGAACTAGCAGATAAATACGGTGTAGAGGGCAGGATTGTTATGCATTTCATAGTTGAAAAGGATGGTTCGCTGTCGAATATTACGGCAAGTGACTGTCAGATAAATCGCTTCATCACAACAAAGTTCGCACAAGAGCCAGAGGCAAAGCAAAAGAAACTGAAGGAACAGTTTGCCCTTTTGTTTGCCAAAGAGGGTGCACGAGTAATAAAATCGATGAAGAAATGGACACCTGGAATGATTAATGGGGTTCCCGCAAGTACAAAATATACTTTACCTATAACATTCAACATTCCCAACAAGTGATATAATTACTGCCCAAGAGCAGCATCGTGAGAATCAGCATTATCTCCTATATATTTAGGACGCTATAAGTTCCGTTATAAGAAAATAAAACAAATCCCCGTAACTCTTGTCATGATAGTTGCGGGGATTATTTCGTTTTTTACCGAAAGCAACGATTGGGTGACTTCAATCGAAGGAATCAACGGTTAAAGACTCTCTTTCAGAATCTCCGTCACATCCTCAGGCGAGAGGTCGAGATAACCAGCGGGATAGATGACGGTGGTGCTGGTGATATCCGGAATCATTTCGGCAGTAGCACCAAGTTCGCTGATGGTCAGCGGAAGGCCTATCTCCACCATCCAGTCCTTAAGAGCCTGCAGACCTTTTTCTGCGACTTGCTCGTCAGTCATGCCCTCGCCACTTATGTTCCACACGTTCTTGGCAAAACGAACAAACTTGGGAAGACCATTCTTCATGGCACGATGATAGTAGGCCATCGATACTGAAGCCAACGCATAGCCATGAGGGGCGTGTGTCCATGCGCCCACGCTGTGGCCAATCATGTGTACCATCCAGTCTTGTTTCTTGCCTAATCCAATGAGAGTGTTCAGCGCCCATGTTGCTGTCCACATGATGTTGGAGCGGGCTTCATAGTCTTGAGGATCCTTCACGGCGATGCGACTGCTATGGATGACTGAACGCATCAGACCCTCAGCAAGGTAGTCACTGGTGTTATCGTCGAAGTCGCTAAAGTATTGTTCCATGATGTGGTTCATGATGTCGTAGATGCCAGCCTTCATCTGGTTGTCTGGCACGGTCATTGTGAAGCGCGGGTTCAGTATGGAGAACTTCGGCATAAGACGGTCGTCGAACACATGCCCCACCTTAAAGGTGTGTTCAGCATCGGTAATCACAGTTCCAGCATTCATCTCTGAGCCTGTTCCAGCCATCGTAAGGATGCATCCCACCGGCAGCAAGCGCTGATCTTCAGCAGGGTTCTGCTGCTTCAACCAGAACTGATCCCAGTAATCGCCCTTGTAGAAGACAGATGCCGCTACGGCTTTCGAATAGTCGCATACGCTGCCACCTCCCAAGGCGAGTATCAGGTCGATATCGTTCTCGCGGGCTATCTTCACACCCTCGTTTAGTTTCTCCAACGTGGGGTTGGTCATCACGCCAGGATTCTCCACGATGGTCTTGCCGGCCTCCTTGAGAATAGCCATAACTTGGTCGTAGATACCGTTGCGTTTCACGCTGCCACTACCATAGTTGAGCAGCACATTAGGCCCGTAATGGGTTAACTCGTCCTTGAGGAAGTTCAAGGACTCTTCACCAAAATAAAGTTTAGTGGGATTGTAATAAGAAAAGTTTCCTTGCATAGTAGTCTTTATTTGTTTATTCGCTGTAATTATGATCTACCACGATGACAACCTGCATATCGGGCACCAAGGGCTGAATCTCCCCTGTGAGTTGACTGATAAGGGCGGCATCATCGTGAACAGAGATGTCTGGCACCACATCAACAGAAAGCATCTGGTCTTTCTCGGAATAGTAGAAACCGTGCACCTGAACGATGTCCTTGTGTGCGGCAAGGGATTGCATCACCTTCGACTGTAGTTCGGCACGGCGGTTATCACCTGTTGCAACGGCATAGACGCCAACAGTCATAATGATGCCGTGATGCTCATACATGTAGGTTGTTATCTTGCGCGTAAGACCGTGAATCTCATGGGCCGACATAGTGTCATAGACATTGATATGCAGCGAGCCTATCTTTACGTCAGGACCATAATTATGGAGTATCAGGTCATACACGCCGTGAACGCCCTCGAAGTCGGATGTTTCTTTTATGATTTGCTTGGAGAGTTCCGCCGGAATGCTGGTGCCCAGCAGTTCGTTGACAGGCGAGGCCAACATCTCAATACCTGCCTTTATGATGACTAAGGATATCAGGGCGCCAAGAATGCCGTCGAGGGAAACATTCCATAACAGCATAACACCTGCGGAGACAAGTGTGGCCAGGGTGATGACAGCATCAAACAGAGCATCAGAGCCCGAGGCTATCAATGCATCGCTCTTCAACTGCTGCCCCTTACGCTTTACATACTGTCCCAGCACGAGTTTCACCACTATAGCCACTACGATGATGACTAATGTCACAGTAGTGTACTCCGGTTCCGTAGGGTGGAATATCTTCTTTACTGACTCTATGAGCGAGGTGATGCCCGCCGACAGTACGATGACGGCAATGATGATTGCGCTGAAATACTCGATGCGACCAAATCCGAAGGGATGCTTGCGGTCGGCAGGACGCTGCGAGAGTTTAGTGCCAATGATGGTTATAACGCTCGACAGAGCATCACTAAGGTTATTGACAGCATCCATCACAATGGCCACCGAACTGGCAAGGACTCCCACTACTGCTTTGAATCCTGCCAGCAGTACGTTGGTTACAATACCTATCCAACTGGTGCGTATGATTTCTTGGCTGCGATTCATATTCTGTTATTTGTAATTAGCGCATCGTTATGCGTCTGCAAATGTTTTTCCGTCATCTAACCGAACCTGAAGTTTGTCATACTCACAGTGGAAATCATTCTTCAGACGGTCCAAATAACGTCTGCACTCCCATTTGCACATCGGGAGGTCGTGGAGCAAGTAGTTGCCGCAGGTCTGTGGTTCTGTAGCAGGCACCTTCTCCTGTGTGATAATCCACTCCAGGCACTGTATCGTCAACTCCCGCATGTCCTGCACCGTGTAGTCGCCAGTCATTATGATATACATGCCCGTAAGGCATCCCATAGGACCCACATACACCACGTCGTCTTTAACTGAAGAATTGCGGAACCAGGTAGCCATCAAGTGTTCTATGCTATGGATGGCCGCAGGAGCAACTGCTGGTTCTTTGTTCGGTTCTGTTATTCGAAGGTCAAAGGTTGTAAATCCTTTGTCTTGTCTCGACACATAGATGCCTGGCTTCAGCCGGGTGTGGTCGATTGTGAAACTCTGTATTACTTCCATCTTTATTATAATTATATTTTCCGCATCGTATGCAGTATGTAAATCTTATTAATCTATTTGCAAAAGTAGTGATAATTCATGAAACATCCTTATTTTGATGCCAACATTTGAGAATTATTATGAAAAAAGTGATTTGTATATTAGTCACATGTGTCTGCTGTCAAACATTAATATCATTGTTCATCCATAACAAGTGCTAACATAATGAATTTCTTGAGAAAATAATCTAAATAATTTGCCAATAATAGTATTTTCCCCATTTGCAACTCTGTTGCAAATTATTTTTCGTACCTTTGCAAATGAATTATTATACTTAACAAAGTAATTGAGAATCTTGAAATCGTAAAATTGTCCAATAAACCCATGCTACATTATATCGAAAAATACTTTGACGCGCTGATAATGATGCTCGCCGAGATGGCTCCTTACCTGCTTTTGGGATTCTTCTTCGCAGGACTGCTGCACGCCTTTGTGCCTAAAAGCATCTACCGCAAGCACCTCGCGCCGCGCAACATGAAGAGTGTGGTGAAGGCGGCACTGCTCGGCATCCCACTGCCGCTGTGCTCCTGCGGTGTAATTCCGACGAGTGTGGGACTGCGCCGCGAAGGTGCATCGCACGGCGCATGCACCAGTTTCCTCATCGCCACGCCGCAGACGGGTGTCGATTCCATTGCTGCCACCTACTCGCTCATGGGACTTCCCTTCGCCATTGTGCGCCCCATAGCGGCACTCTTCACCTCGATGTTCGGCGGATGGCTCGTTAACAAGTTCGCCCGCGAGGACGAAACGCTCTCTGAAGAGACTACCAAGGAAACCGTGGAATGTAGTTGCGACCACCAGCAAACGCCAAACGCCAATCACCCGTCGCCCACCCTATGGCAACGATTCACAGGAGCCATGCGCTATGCCTTTGTCGAGATGCTGCAAGATGTGGGCAAGTGGCTCGTAATGGGACTGTTCATAGCAGCACTCATCACCGTCGCCGTGCCCAACGAATGGCTCGCCGCGCTCCACGACTATAAACTGCTGAACATGCTCATAGTGCTCGCCGTGGCCATTCCTATGTACGTCTGCGCCACGGGAAGCATACCCATCGCCGTGTCGCTCATGGCGAAGGGACTAACGCCAGGTGCCGCACTGGTGCTGCTGATGGCTGGTCCTGCCGTGAACAGCGCCTCGATGATTGTTGTTGGAAAGGTGTTCGGACGACGCACATTGCGCCTCTATCTCACCGCCATCATCACGGGTGCCATAGTGTTCGGACTGTGCATCGACTACCTGTTGCCGCAACAGTGGTTCCAGGTGAGCGGCATGATAATGAGCGGCGGCCACTGCGCCCACTGTCTCGGCACAATGGACTGGGTGTGGATGGCGCTCTTCTTGCTGCTCCTTGCCAATGCTTTCATCGACCGTCTGCGCCATTCTCATCGCATGGCAAGCAGTAGCGAGCAAGAGGAAGACAACAAGAGCAACACCAACATCACCACCTACGACGTGAAGGAAATGGCATGCAACCACTGCAAGGCAAACGTCGAGAAAATCATAAGTGCCATAGATGGAGTGGAGAGCGTGGAGGTTGACCTCGTGAAAGGCATCGCCTACGTTCACGGACAGCATGACCATAGCGAGGTGGAACGACAAGTCACCGCCAATGGATATCCCACCACCCGCATAGAGTAGCCCCTTCACCGCAACATAAGCATTGCAAGAATCGGCTCACCCACAGTCCCCCGCCCCTGTAGGGGAGGGGATAGGGGTGGGGTCAGTAATATAGAAGAAAGATATAGAGGAAGTTGTGTGGGTGTCATAGACGCTGACCCCACCCCTGCCCCTCCCCTACAGGGGCGGGGAAAGTGCCCGTCCACAATCTCAGAAAATGATTCTTAGAGAATAGAATGGAAAGAGAAGATTAGAGAATAGAATGAAGTGTTTACAACCCATCCACACTTCCCCGCCCCTTTATGTTCCCCTCGCCCCTTGGAGAGGGGTTAGGGGTGAGGCTTTGGGGATAGGGGTGGGGTCAGTAATTTTAAATCCCCAAATAAATGCACTACAAAACAGCGAAAGCAAACACGCCAGAACAAACCGAGCAAAGACGTTTATTACGCAACAATGCAACTAACGCCGAGGCAATACTATGGAAAGCATTGAAGGGACGTGGCGCTAATGGATGGAAATTCCGACGACAGCATGGCATCGGACCTTATATCCTTGATTTCTACTGCCCAGAACTAAAACTTTGCATAGAAATTGACGGTTCCTCACATGACAATAAATACACCCAGGACATAAACCGTACTTCATACCTTAATATGCAGGGGATTAGAGTTGTTAGATTTGACAACAGCCAAGTGTTGGCAAATCCGGAATGGGTCGTTTCTGAAATTGTCAAAACAGGGAAGGAGATATGCAGTGAAGGGAGTGTGCATATTTAATGGACATGCCGAAAGGATTACTCTCTCTTTCTGAAAAACACTGACCCCACCCCTATCCCCTCCCCTACAGGGGCGGGGAAAGAACCCGTCCATAATCCAAGAAGGGGAAGTATAGAGATTGGTATGAAGTGTAACTGACTCACCCACACTTCCTCGCCATATTATAGTTCCCCTCGCCCCCTTATGTTCCCCTCGCCCCTTGGAGAGGGGTTAGGGGTGAGGCTTGGGGGTTAGGGGTGAGGCTTTGAAGATAGAGGAAGTTGTGTGGATGCCCCAAATACTGACCCCACCCCTGCCCCTCCCCTACAGGGGCGGGGAAAGTGCCCGTCCACAATCTCAGAAAATGATTCTATGTAAGCCAGGAATAGTCGTTCGCAAACTAAAATAGCCTATATTGGTGAGTAATATAGGCTATTTTACTCAGCAATATAGGCTATTTTGGTAAAAAAGACATGCCGTTCAGGCAGTCTGTTTACACTCCGTTGCTATTCCACCGTTACACTCTTGGCGAGGTTTCGTGGCTGGTCTACGTTCTTACCCTTACATACGGCGATGTGATAGGCCATCAGTTGCAGTGGGATGGAGGCGATGAGAGGCTCTAGACACTCAAGGGTGTCGGGCAGTTCGATTACCTCGTCGGCAATCTTGCTTATCGTGTCGTCGCCCTTGCTCACAAGTGCTATCACCCTACCCTTGCGCGCCTTTATCTCCTGAATATTGCTCAGCACCTTCTCGTACATTGCGTTATGCGTGGCAATGACAACAACAGGCATATCAGAGTCGATGAGTGCTATTGGTCCGTGCTTCATCTCGGCAGCGGGATAGCCCTCGGCGTGTATGTAACTGATTTCCTTTAACTTCAACGCGCCTTCCAAGGCGACGGGATAACTGAATCCGCGGCCGAGATAAAGGAAGTTGCGAGCGTAAGTGAAGGTGCGGCTGAGGTCCTTCACACGGTCGTTAACCTTCAGCACCTCTTCTATTTTCTCTGGCATGGCAGCCAGTTCTTTCACCACCTTAGCATAGTCGGCAGGCGCCACGGTGCCGCGTTCCTTGCCCAATGCGAGGGCCAGCATGACAAGCACCGTAACCTGGCCGGTGAACGCCTTGGTAGAAGCAACACCAATCTCGGGTCCCACGTGGATGTAAGAACCTGTGTTCGTGGCACGCGGTATGCTCGAACCGATGGCGTTACAGATGCCGTAGATGAAGGCGCCGCGCTCCTTTGCCAGTTGCACGGCAGCCAGAGTGTCGGCAGTCTCGCCACTCTGCGAGATGGCAATCACCACGTCCTTATCGGTAACCACAGGATTGCGGTAGCGGAACTCGGAAGCGTACTCCACCTCAACAGGTATGCGGCAGAAGTTCTCTATGAGTTGCTTGCCTATCAGCCCCGCATGCCATGATGTTCCGCATGCCACAATGACGATGCGCTCGGCAGCCAGCAGTTGCTCCTTATAGTCGATGACGGCACTCAGCGTGACGTTGTCTGCCTCGACGTTGATGCGCCCGCGCATGCAGTTGGTAAGGCACTCGGGCTGCTCGAAAATCTCCTTCAGCATGAAGTGAGGATAGCCGCCCTTCTCTATCTGACCGAGACTGATGTCCACGGTCTTCACCTCTGGCGACAGTTTCACGTTGTACATGTTCACCACCTGCAGGTCTTCACCACGACGCATCACGGCGATGTTGCCGTCGTCGAGATAAACCACACGGTCGGTATATTCGATGATTGGACTGGCATCAGAACCAAGGAAGAACTCGTTCTCGCCGATGCCCACCACGAGTGGGCTCTGCTTACGTGCCGCCACGATGGTGTTGGGGTCGTTCTTGTCAACTATCGCTATGGCGTAAGCACCTATCACCTCGTGAAGAACCAGTTGCACTGCGGTGAGAAGATCCACCGACTTGCGCTGCATTACGTACTCCACAAACTGCACCAGCACCTCGGTGTCAGTGTCGCTGCGGAAGGTGATGCCCTTCTCTTGCAACTTCTTCTTCAGGTCGGCATAGTTCTCGATGATGCCGTTGTGAATTATCGCGAGGTTCTTCGACTCCGAGTAGTGCGGGTGCGCATTACGCGACGACGGCTCGCCATGCGTTGCCCATCGTGTGTGCGCTATACCTATGGTGCCCGTGATGTCCTTCTCGGCACAATAGTTCTCAAGGTCGCTCACCTTGCCTTTAGTCTTATACACATTGAGGTCGCCGTCAGCATTAATCAGCGCCACTCCAGCACTGTCGTAACCACGATACTCCAGTCTCCTTAAACCTTTGATGAGGATAGGATAAGCATCCCTATCACCCAGATAACCTACTATTCCACACATATTCCGTTATTTGTTACAATATTCCAAGTTCAAAGTTCCAAGTTCCAAGTTCAATGTTCCAAGTTCAAAGTTCCGCTCGACCCGAAGGGGCGCTTTCATAGCGAAGCGGAGAAAGAATGTTCCAAGTTCTTTCAGTCGGCCAACGCCTTTCTTAAGACTCGCTTCGCTCATATAAGCGGCAAAGCCGAGCGGTGAAAGCGGCAAAGCCGAGCGCAAAGTTCCAAGTTCAAAGTTCCAAGTTCAAAGTTCCAAGTTCAAAGTTCAATGTTCAATGTTCAAAGTTCAAAGTATCTCCGCCGCTCCCTCGAACACAAACTCGGCAGGACCGGAGAGAAAGACACTACCGTCAGCCTCATCCCAGCGCACATGCAGCGTGCCGCCATCCATGATGATGTCTGACTCACGGCCAGCAAGACCGGTAAGCGATGCCGCAACAGCAGTGGCACAGGCACCCGTGCCGCATGCCATAGTGATACCGCTTCCACGCTCCCAAACGCGCGTTCTTATACTACCATCACTCATCAGTTGTGCAAATTCTATGTTGCAACGCTCTGGAAAGGCAGCATTACGCTCAAGCAACGGACCGTAATGTGCCACATCCACCTCATTGATATCATCAACGAAAATCACAAAATGGGGATTGCCCATCGACACAAAGGTGCCGCGCCACTCCTTTCCATCTGCCTCCAACACCATGTTTTCTGGGGTGTCACAGTCCTTTAGCAAGGACGGAGAGAGGCTCTGCGGTGTTCCCATATCAACTGTCACCGCCGTCACCGTCTTGTCAGCCACTTCCAGATGCAGGTGTTTCACTCCCGAGAGCGTGAGCAGACGTATGTCTGTCTTTTGCGTCAGCCCTTTCTCGTAAACATATTTGCCGATGCAACGCGACGCATTGCCGCACATCAGCGCCTCGCTGCCATCGGCATTGAAGATGCGCATGGTGAAGTCGGCTTCGGGAACTGGCGAAATGCCTATCAGCACCAGTCCGTCGCTGCCTATGCCTGTGTGCGGCTGGCTCCACTGTCGCGAAGTTTCCTCTGGATTGGGCACATCGTAAAGCGTGGTATCGACATAAATATAGTCGTTACCCGCACCGTGCATCTTAGTGAAATGAATACGCTTTGCCATAAACAAAATCTTGGATTGTGGCGTGTCCCACGTCACCTCCTTACTTGGACGCTGCAAAGTTACGACAAAAAGACAGAAAACGTGCAAGGATTTCTACTTTTTTATTCTTTGTTATGCGAATTTGTTTCAATTCGATAGAAATCCTTGCCGTTTCCCCTCATTGTGAAAGCAAACAACGCTTTCCGCTATCAAAAAGACAGTGCTACTGGCTATTCAGGTAAAATGGGTTCTCCCATCTCAGAAGCCTCAGCATCCTTGCTGTCGAGTATAAAGAGCATGAAGAGCGGCTTCTCTGCAGTACACTGCTCCCATCCGAGCCCCTTGTCCTTACTGTTGGCATCGCCGTTAGGGTCGCTATACTTGGCGAAGTTGGTCCATGCCGTGAGCATCTTCTCCGAAAGGTCCCAGTCGCCCTGTGTCCACGGACGCCAGCAGTGCTTCAGCGACTTAAACACAAACCACAGGTCGCTGCTGTGGAAGGCTCCCTTCAGACGGTCGGTAATCTCGGGATGCTTGCCGTCATCGGGCAACGGACGGGCAAACTCGTAAGCCCATGCCTTGCCGCCTTTCGACTGGCGCACCTTGCAGAACTCCGCAATGCCAGGTCCCATAGAACCCATATCGTTCAGCGTGTAACCAATCATATACGGCACGTCGGCAATGGTTCCCTCGCGGGTGGCATCGTCGAAATTCTTTGTGCACACATATCCGTCCACGATGGGGCGCTGCATAAGGAAGAGGTCGGTCTTGTTCACCCTGTTATACATCTCACCAATGGTGAACATTATCTCGGTAGAAGCAGCGCGCAGTTTCTCGATGTCGGTAAATCCTGCCCAGTCCATCACCTTCTTTGTCTCTGCCTCCGACTCTTGCAGCGTCGGGTTGTAGGTGAAGAACTTGTTAACTGGCGTTGCCGGCTTAGCCTCCTCGCCTTCCTTGGCAGGAACATTGATGCCGCCACCACTCATTATCACCGCCTTATGGAACAGTCCACGGGCGAGCGGACTCTCGCAAAGGGTGCGCACACTGCCGGCACCCGCACTCTGTCCGAAGATGGTGACATTGTCTGGGTCGCCGCCAAACTGCGCGATGTTTGCCTTTATCCACTTCAACGACTGAATCTGGTCGAGTATTCCATAATTGCCCGAAACATGGTTGGGACTCTCTTTCGAGAGGTCTGGATGAGTCATGAAACCGAAGATGCCGAGACGATAGTTTATGGTAACAAGCACCACATCCTTAGAAGCCCACTGCTGTCCGTCGAACTCAGGCTCAGAGCCCCATCCCTCACGATAGCCGCCACCGTGAATCCACAGAGCAACGGGGAGTTTCTTGTCCGTCTGTCCCGGTGCTTTGGTCCATACGTTTAGATAAAGACAGTCCTCGCTGTAAGGTGCCTCGTCGCCATAGCCCCATTCCGAAGCATAGAAGCCAGGATAGTGAACCGACTGATAACCAGGATGTCCGAACTTGTCGCACAAACGCACGCCTTCCCAGGCAACAACTGGCTGCGGCTCCTTCCAGCGCAACTCACCGATAGGAGGAGCGGCATAAGGGATGCCACGATACACATACACGCCAGGGCACTCGTCCGCCAGGACACCTTGAACCTGACCACCCTCGATGGTCAACACAGGGCTGTCACCTCCTGATGAAGTGCAACCGACTAAAGCAAAAAACGGCAAAAGCCAAAGTGATTTTTTCATCGTAATAATAGTTTTGATAGATTATTGCTACTATGTAATTATAAGTTTTTCATGCACATGCAAGGGAGCGCGGGCATCCCCGTCCACATTGACAGCAGACACATCGTCCACATTCATTTGTTCGCTGCAAAATTAATCATAATCCCTCAAAACCACTTCTCTTCATGTTTCAAGCACTTTGCACAACGTTTCACATACCCCCATATCCCCGTTATCTCGTTCCTCCTCCTGTCTCAAAAACATCAACGTCCCACTATCCCCTCCCCTTTATGGGGGGAACATTCCTTGTAATCCGTAAATCATAAGTAGTAAGACCCACAACTCCCAGACTATGCAAACACGCCCACAGCCCCCTACAGGGGCATGGAACTGCGCCCCAGGTCGCGTCCCTTCGAATCCCCGCCCATGCGGAGCATATAGGTACAGCGGTTCGGTCACACCCACAATTCCCCGCCCCCAAAATCCCCCTCGCCCTTTGGAGAGGGGATAGGGGTGAGGCTCCGGGGCCAGGGGTGGGGTCGGTGATATTTGGGTAAGCGAGGAGCGAGGTATTGAAAGTCAATTGGCTCTGTGGCTTAATAGTTTGTGACGGTAAAAGTCACTGACCCCACCCCTGCCCCAGGCCTCACCCCTGCCCCCTCTCCAAAGGGCGAGGGGGATTTTGGGGGCGGGGAGTCGTTGAGCGATGAGCGAAGCGACTGAAAGAACTTGACGCTCGACATCCCGAAGGGTGGCGCTTTCACAAAGGCGCTAGCCGGCTGAAAGAACTTGACGCTCGACATCCCGAAGGGTGGCGCTTTCACGAAGGCAACAGCCGACTGAAAGAACTTGACGCTCGACATCCCGAAGGGTGGCGCTTTCACGAAGGCAACAGCCGACTGAAAGAACTTGAAACTTGAAACCTGAAACTTGAAACCTGAAACCCGACTCCCCGCCCCTGTAGGGGAGGGGCAGGGGTGGGGTCAGTTATATAGTGCATGGTGTTTACTTTACGATAATTCGTGTTTAATTTATGACAATTCATGTTTATCCCACACACGAATTATCAAAATATTTGTTATAATATGGCAGTTGACATAAAACTACGAAGGAGTGGTAAGACTACAGGCAGGGGTGGAAAGAACCCCTGCTATATGCCAAATAGCATATTTAGTGCCGAAGGTACGACAAACAGTAGATGAATGTTTCTGTCACCCCGTCGGGGGTTAGAATACTCTCTTGACTAATTTACAGGGGTTCTTTCTCCGCGATGCTACGAAAGCGTCTCCTTCGTCGCCGAGCGTCGTGCTTCGCACTCCACCACCGGCCTGTGTTCTGACGCACTTACAGTGCTTTTGCGACAAATCCTATGTCATATCCAAGAGGAAAAAGAAAAGAAATAGATGAAGATAGAAGGAGTTACGCGGGGAGACCTGAAACTTGAAACCTGAAACCGCTGAGCCTTGAGCGAAGCGACTAAAAGAAAATATCGTTTTATTATGTAATATCATGGCAATAATTATTAGAATGAAATGTTTTAGCGAAAAGGATTATTCCTTTTTAGAGTTTATGAACACATTAGCAGAGAGTTTCCGGACACAAGGAAGACTCAGAACGGCGGAGACATATCGCTCCACGATGAAGAGTTTTCGCAGATTCCTCAACGGAGAAGACATCAACATGTCAGAAATCTGCCCGGAGTTAATGATGCAGTACGAAGGACACCTACGGAAGCAGGGACTGACCCTGAACACCGTGTCTTTCTACATGCGCATACTGCGTGCCTCCTACAACAGGTGCGTCGAGGAAGGACTGTGCGTACAGTGCCATCCCTTTCAGGAAGTTTACACCGGGGTGGACAAGACACGCAAAAGGGCGATATCCCAGAACCAGGTGTCGAAGATAAAGAATGCGCCACTCGACGACACTCCCAGCATCTGCTTCGCACGAGACATGTTCATGTTCAGTCTTTACACGCGAGGGATGTCATTCGTCGATATGGCATACCTGCGTAAGAAAGATGTCTCCGACGGCATGCTCGTTTACCGACGGAAGAAGACGGGACAACTGCTCACGGTGAAATGGGAGAAGTGCATGCAGACGATAACCGACAAGTACAGCATCGCCTCGTCACCCTATCTGCTACCACTGATAAAGCACAGCGGCGACGAAAGGAAGCAATACCTGAGTGCACTGCGGCAGGTGAACAATAACCTGAAACTGCTCTCCGCGAAAATAGGATGTGACAATCTCACCACCTACGTGGCTCGACACACCTGGGCAAGTCTGGCACACAGCAAGAACATCCCCATTTCCCTGATAAGCGAGGGCATGGGACACACATCCGAGTCAACAACGAGAGTATATCTACAGTCGTTAGACACGTCACTGATAAACAAGATGAATAAAAAAATAATTGAGGATTTGTGATGTCCGTCTCTCCGCAAGAGATGGATTTCGGGTGCAAAGTTACATATTTTTTTTTAAGTCGTTGTTTTTTTTAGACCAAATTATACTTTTAAATACAAATTTTAAACTGTGATTAGCACTTAGTATTAACATAATCAAGACAAATAACCTGTTTCGCTAAACATTTTTGCCTTTTTTGTTATCCATCTCTTGCGGAGAGACGGATAGAGGCACGTATGTCGATTTTATAGGCTCAAGCGAAAACAAAATAGGCAATAAGTGTATGACTGAGAACGAGGCAAATTTTTCGGAAATGTCTCTTCTTGATTTTGTAAAGTTCTGTGATTCAGCGATTTATAATAACCGTTGATATGGCCGAGAAGTACTCCGAAGCGAACATCGCTACTCTCTCTAACGATAGTAAAAAGGTGAGATGGTACGTGCTCGTGTTGCCATACGGACACCATGGCTCACTCTCTTCTGGGCTCCAGGAAGAACTCGACTTGAGGAAAAGAAACGGCGAAAAGACCTTCGAGTACTTCGCACCGACATACGTGGAGGTGAAAAGTGTGAGGGGAAAAATGGTGAAAACGACACGTCCGTTGCTGTACAACTACGTCTTCGTACACGCCTCCGAGGCAGACATATATAATATGAAGCGCAGCACCATGCAGCGTTACAATTTCCTGCCGCGAGTGAGGGAAGAGGACAAGCAATACTACCCCTACCTCACCGATGCAGCGATGGAGAACCTGCGGTGGGTGGCTCGCGCCTACGATGACGTACTGCCAGTATATACCCCTGAGCCAGACAAACTGATGAAGGGCGACAAGGTGAGAATCACCGAAGGACAGTTCATGGGAGTGGAGGCTACGGTGATGATCCAGCCCGGAGCAGGACAGAAGAGTGTAATGGTGTGCGTTGACGACTGGCTATGGGTGCCTCTGATACAGGTAAAGCAAGGACAGTATGAGGTGGTGTCGCTTAACGATGACGGCAAACACCTTTACACAAAACTCGACAACGACCGCCTCTTCACGAAGATGCACGAGGCGATAGGACATCACCACTCGACAGAGGGAGTGACTGACGAAGACAGACGGCTGGCACAGGAGATACTGAACCAGTTCCGCAACCTCGAGATGCCCACACCAGTGCTGCGCTGCAAACACTATTCCCTGCTGCTTCCAGCCCACCTTATCCTCGGCAATACCGATGAGATGAACATGTTGCAAAGCAAGATAGAGTCGGTGCTGCGTGGCGTTAAGGCAGAACAGGCCGCCGCACTGCTGCTCACCACCCTCTACGGATGCACCGGCAGCGACGACTACCATCGCCAGGCCGCACGCATCATAACCCCCTGGAAGACAGAGGAAAAACCGAAGAAAAGCAAGCGCCAACTCATCCAGTGGCTCACCGACTACGAGCAATGGCACGTGTGAGCCCAAGGGTTGTTTCAAGTCCTTAAGACTTGCTTCGCTCAACGCTCAGCAGTTTCAAGTTTCAGGTTTCAAGCGGCGGAGCCGAGTTTCAAGTTCTTTCAGTCGGCTGTTGCCTTCGTGAAAGCGCCACCCTTCGGGATGTCGAGCGTCAAGTTCTTTCAGTCGCTTCGCTCATCGCTCAACGACTCCCCGCCCCCAAAATCCCCCTCGCCCTTTGGAGAGGGGATAGGGGTGAGGCTCCGGGGCAGGGGTGGGGTCAGCGACTTTTACCGTCATTAACAACCCACTAAGCCATTAAGCTAATAAGCCATTAAGCAAAGAATTTGTCACTCGATCCGCAGGGACGCTCTCTAAAGACTCCCCGCCCCTTAATGTTCCCCTCGCCCTTTGGAGAGGGGATAGGGGTGAGGCTCCGGGGCAGGGGTGGGGTCAGTGACTTTTACCGTCATAAACAACCCACCAACTATAAACTCTCCACTCTCCACTGCGCATCGCGCTGCTGCCTCTACACTCTAAACTCTACACTAAAAAGAGACTCCTCACTATAACAATGAATCAATTAACACTCCTATTAAAATCCCGAACCAAGGAAATCGTGACTCGCGAGAACCATAACGACACCACGATTTACCTATATAGCGCCGGCGACTACTGGGTGGCATTCGAGAAGTCCGCTTACCAACTGAGCATGCTTCACCCCGACTGCCAGATATACCCCATTATCACCGACGCCTACCCCTTCCCTATCGTCATGGCGTCGGTACCCCTGTCTCAACTACAGCCGACAAGTACCACACCCGACTTCTCCACCCTCCCCACCACGCTCACCCTCTCCCCCACCCTCTATCAAGAGTGGCACGATGATGAAGTCTGCGTGCTGGAGGATTAACAAGACACTGGTCCTGGGCATGCCACACCATACTGTTTGAGTATGCTTACACATTGGGGTAGAGCAAGAGAAGAGCGAAGGAAAAGCGTACCAAAATAGCAAGAATCTTTTAGGGCTACACGTCAACACTCGGTATCTCGTGGGATGACGCTTTCCTAAGAAAGAATTGGCATCTAACCGAGACATTCATAACTGACCGGTATGAAACACTGGTTGAAATACACACCCATTTATGTGGTAGGGATAGTCCTGCTGATTGTTGTTTTGCCCATTTCATTGAACTGGCTCATTTTGAGAGAGTGTCAGTTTGAGATAGTGGGTGAAGCTACAGACTGGCTTCAGTTTTGGCCTGTATACTTAAGTGCTCTTGGCACAATAGCCATGACTATTGCCACATTCTGCGCTCTAAGAGCCAATCAAAAACAGATGGCAAACATGATAGCTAGCGAGGGAGCCCAATTAGTGTTTTCTTTGTACAATGATTATGAATACGTATTGATTAAGGTTACAAATGTGGGCCGCTCTGTGGCGAGAAACATTCAACTGAGTATCTCGAACAGGCTTGCCATTATTGAGCGGAATGCAGGGATACCGTTTGGCGATGGCTTGATAAAGAATTTCGACAATCTAAACACAATACCTCTGCTACTGCCCAATCAGAGCGATTATATACCATTGTATATGTATCGAGCTCTTCATGGGTCAATTAAGGACAACGATGGGATAAAAACGGTAGAAGTGTTCGGTGACACATATTCGTTAGATATAATTGCAGAAATAGCAGAATTCTTCAAAAATAAGACATTCACCATAACTGGCCATTTTACAAATTATCTAAATCAACGGCAACCATTGAGACAGGAGGTCGACAACACCTACAATGTATCGCTTGCTGACGAGAACAAGACTGTGGAGCGTTCTCTCAGAGAACTCAACAAAAATCTTGCAGGAATTAAGACGGAACTCCATTCTTCCGATACGTCCAAGTTGAAAGACATAGATGTGGCATTGGAAAAAGTAAAGTCAGAATTGCATACTATAGGTGACAGCCTAAAGAGGATAGAATGTAAAATTAAAAAATGAAAACTGTTTGTATAGATATTGATGGCACAATCAGCCACTATATTGAGTGGGTTGATTCAAAGACTTTTGGTGAAGTCTTGCCTCATTGTGCCGAGACCATCCATCACCTGATGGCTGATGGCTGGTATGTTATTATCTATACAACAAGGGCTGATAAGAATGAGATTAGCAAGTTTTTGAAGGCTAATAACATTCCGTTTGATGCAATCAATGAGAATCCAAAACAGCCAGGCAATGCAAAAGGGGGCAAGCCCATTGCAGATGTTTATGTGGACGATAGGGCTATTCAATTTGATGGTGACTGGACAGGTGCTTATGAGAAGATAACAAGTTTCACCTCTTGGGAAGAAGGACCTTCTAGAACAACGGCGCCACCTCTTGAATATTGTGGACAACTGATGGTAGAAGATTTCTCGCAGAGCATGGAGATGCACCGTCATTATGATTCCTTGAATTGGGAAATCACCAAGTTTGCATTTGGAGAGATTTTAGTGGCTATAGGTGCATGTTGGACTGTTTTTAATTGGGACTTGACAAAAGAGACTACACCCAACCTGAAATGGATAGTGATGTCTATCATTTGTGGTGCAAGCCTGGTGTTCGGTATCATATCTATCTTTACCATTATTAAGAATAGGGTTTATTTTGTTCGTACATCCAGACATATTAACGAGTTGCGGCATCATGTACTTCAATGCCAACCTTACGGTTTCAAGAATGATACTAATTTTTGGGAGAATCCTCAGTATCCCAGAGTTAAGGACTATACTAGCACTCAGTTCCTGAGTCTTTACATGCTCATTTTCCTGAATATGGCAATAGCAGGAACTTTCATGTTTTCTATTTTAAAATGGTGTAAGTTTGACAATCTCTTATGGATAGTACTTTCAGCTCTTATTCCTATGGTTATCAGCGTGATAATAATATGGATAGTGGCTAAGGAAAAATTTAACCGATAAAGTATATGAAAACAAATAAATACTTGATTCGTTTCTTTCAGGTTGGCACTGGCTCGAAGGGTGGAGATGCCATTCTTATTCGATTGTTCGATGAGAATGATAAAGAGCATCTTGTTCTGATAGATGGAGGCTATAAAGAAACCGGAGAAAGGATTGTTGATTATATCAAGAAAGAGTGTACGTCCATGCACATTGATGTGGTATTCAATACTCATCCCGATAAAGACCATATCTCTGGTCTTGCGACCGTTCTTAACAATGACGACATTACAGTGGGTGCTTTGGTATTAAACCGACCCTGGAAAGACGCAAAATTTACTAAAGAGATGTTTGATGATTATCGCATTACCGATAAAAGTCTTATCAAACGTCTTAAAGATGCTTTTGGCTACGCCGATGATTTGGAGCAAATAGCAAAAGATAAACAAATTTATATACATAAGGGAATGGAAGGCACAAATTGTTATGATGGAATTCTAACGATTTTAGGACCTTCAGAAACACTGTATAAGAGAGGATTGCTTGGATCAGAAAAAACACCAAAGTCATATATTGAAGCAGGCTTGGAAGATTATACACCAACGAATTATTCTGAGGAGGATTATGTAAAAGGCAAAACGATTGAGTGGTACGATGATGAGCAGACCTCTGAAGTAAACCAAACAAGCCTTGTAATTGCACTTGTATTGGGTGATTTGAAAGTTCTTTTTACAGGAGATGCAGGTAAAGATGCCTTCAATAATGCGCTTGACTATTACGAGAAGAATGGCGGGAAAGCTTCGGATTTTACAATAGTTCAACTACCACATCATGGTAGCAGGAAGAATATAGACCCAACTATTCTAATGCGTTTAGGCACTCCAGAGTATATTATTTCGTGTCCTCCTGATGGAGAAAATGAAGGTCATCCGTCAAGGAGGCTAATGAACAAGATTCTGGAACTGAAGCCACAGGCCAAGATATATGTGACTAAAAAAGTGAATTTTATTTTTCACAAGAATGTTCCAGTTTCTAACTGTACGACTCAAAAGCCTGCAACAACTGCCTCTAAAATAGATGGAAGGTAACTTTAATCGATGGTTAAACAATTCATAAATAACGATGTCTACTACTTCTGATTGGAAAGTAAAGACCAAGCGCTATGTAGCCTTCTTAGATATACTTGGCTTCAAGGAGTTTGTTATGCGGCACAGTATTCATGAGGTTTATAGTCGCTTAAAAAAACTGAATGCACTTAGGCCTGACAATGATGAGGCAGACTATGATTCTGAGTTGGAAAAAAGGATAATGTTTACTATCATGTCAGATAGTATATTTATCTTTTCAAAAGACGATACATTTTCAAATCTTCGTTATTTCCTGACTTATGTAAAAAGAGTAATGAGAATGGCAATCCGCAAGGAGATACCGTTAAAAGGAGCCATAGCATATGGTACAATCGCTGTAGATGATGAACAAAACTTATTCTGTGGCCAGCCGATTATAGATGCGTATCAGCTGGAGGAAGATTTGCAATACATGGGCGTAGTGTTTCATCACACTTCTGAAGATATATTATTTAGGTTTAAAGATACTCAAACTGAAAGGATATCTGAATGGATTAAAGGCATTTCTACCCCTTTTAAGTATGGGAAAAGAATTCACTTAAATCTAGATTATAGAATCGCAGGCACGGAGCATTATGACTTATCGGAAAAAGTCAAAAATCAGCGATTCTACTCTTCTGGCGATGCTCGTAAGTATGTAGATAACACATTAGAAATGTTTAGAATATTTGAGACACATGATAATAAAAAAGAATAAGATTTCATTACTTCCAAATAAAAGCATCCTCCATTCAATATCAAAAGACCGAAAAAGGTCAACGTGTATCAACAATTATCTTTGAAAAAAGAGACGCATCTCTAAACCAGCAAGCAGCCTCTTTTCATATCTCCTTTCATTTAAAAGCACACACCCCCTTGCACTAAGACAACAAACTGTTATAAGCAATTTAACATATCCCGGACCATCACGAGGCGACATGACTTGAACGGAGAAAAATGACATGACTACACTCCAACAACAATACATATCAGAATGGCACGACAGTTTCGTGAACTTCATTGGTCGTTTGCTCAGTGTTGTTGAATCTTTGATTGTTCTTCCTGGGGCTACTGACGAAGATAAACGTGCCCTTGACCATATAAAGTTGATGCTAAACTGCATGGATGTCAAAGATATAGAGAATACGCTTGCCAACGGGATTGTCAGACTGATGGTTTAAACAATATAGAAAAGATACATGATAACAACTAAGGATTTGTATGATATAATGGGGAATAAGATTACCAAAGAATCTCAGAAGGCAATCATAAGAGAGAATTTCCCACGAGAAATAGCAGAGAAGATGTGTGATGCTATTGACAGCCAAGAAAAAGCTGAGCGCTTCCAACGTTTTCTGAAAGAATGGAACGAGTGGATAGTAAATCAACAACGACAACAACAATTTATATCCCAGTTCTTACAACAATATTACAGATAAATCATACAAGCAGCCATTTTATCCTTTCTTTTGAAAACGTGCAAAGTCTGATCGGTGAGAGAACATAAGACGAATCTTTCAAGAACCTTTTTAAGAGTGGGATAAGTAGTTGTTCCTAATGATTAATGCATACATAGTGCTTAGCCCCTCATTAAGATCATTTCATTCGAAAAACACTTTATATGAACAACAATACAATTACAGTTACGTCCCCACTTCTTCCGAATCTCGATGAATTTCATGAAATGCTAAAGGAGATATGGGATAGCAAGTGGATTACCAATAATGGTTCATTCCACAAGAAATTGGAACAGGCACTGGCAGAATACCTCAAAGTGCCTTACGTGAGTCTTTTTACTAATGGCACACTACCACTGATTACTGCTTTGCAAGCATTAAGGATTACGGGTGAAGTAATTACTACGCCATACAGTTTTGTCGCAACAACTCATGCTTTGTGGTGGAACGGCATAAAACCTGTCTTTGTTGACATTGAACCAGAAACAGGGAATATCGACCCTTCAAAAATTGAAGCGGCCATAACGCCTAAAACCACAGCGATTATGCCAGTCCATGTATATGGAAAGCCCTGTAAAACGAAGGAGATTCAAGATATTGCAGACAAATATGGATTGAAGGTTATTTACGATGCTGCACATGCTTTTGGTGTAGAGGTAAATGGAAAGAGTATTCTTAATGCCGGTGATATGTCCACCCTCTCATTTCATGCCACAAAGGTTTACAACACTATCGAGGGCGGTGCAATGATAATGCACGATGCGAAGACCAAGCAAAGAATCGATTATCTTAAGAACTTCGGCTTCGCAGGAGAAACGACAGTAGTAGCGCCAGGTATCAACTCCAAGATGGATGAAATACGCAGTGCCTACGGATTGTTGAATCTGAAACAAGTTGATGTTGCAATTGAAGCACGTCATCAGGTAGCTACAAGATATCGTGAAGCATTACGAAATATAGAAGGCATTTCCTTCTGGGATGACATGCCAGAAGTTAAGCACAACTACAGTTACTTCCCCATTTTCGTTGATGCCGAAAAATATGGCATAACTCGTGACGAACTCTATTTCAAGATGAGAGAACGAGGAGTGCTCGGAAGAAGGTATTTCTATCCTTTGATTAGCGAATTTAGCACATATAAGGGATTAGAAAGTTCTTCACATGAGAATCTTCCGACTGCTTATAAAATGGCAGATGAAGTTATCTGCTTGCCTATGCACCACACACTTAATGAAGAGGAAATCATAAGAGTAATCAATTGTATCATTAAATGAAGAAAAACATATTAGTCTTCCCCTGTGGTTCTGAAATAGGTCTTGACATCTATAGTTCTGTATGCTATTCAACTTACTTCCATTTGATTGGAGGCAGTTCTGTGGATGATCATGGCAAATTTGTATACGAGGACTACATCCCAGGTATACCATTTGCCAACTCTCCTGAATTTATTCCTGCCATGGCTAAAATTGTAAAGGAAATGCATATTGATGCCATATATCCAGCCATGGACTTAGTCATCACTGTTTTAAAGGAGCATGAAAAAGAATTGGGATGCAAAGTCGTTGCATCACCCATAGAAACTACTCGTATCTGTCTTTCTAAGGAACTAACATATAAAAAACTTGACGGACACATCCACACACCCATAATATATCAAGCCGACAGTATTCCCATCAACGACTATCCTGTATTTGCTAAGCCTAAAATCGGATATGGGGCCAAAGGGACTAAAAAATTAAACAGCCAAGAAGAAGTTCGCAATTTTATTAAAGATAAAAACGACTTGCTCATTTTAGAGTATCTACCCGGAGAAGAGTTTACTGTTGACTGTTTCACCGACAAAGAAGGCCAGTTACTTTATAGTGCCGCTCGAAAGCGAAACAGAGTGAAAGATGGTATTAGCGTAAACACATTCTTTGTTGATAAGCAAGACGAATTTACCCAAATTGCCGAGACCATTAACAAAGAGATTACATTTCGTGGAGCATGGTTCTTTCAAGTAAAACGTGATAAAAACGGAGAACTCTGTTTGCTTGAAATAGCATCTCGGTTAGGTGGATCTTCACTTCTTTCAAGGGCAATAGGCGTTAATTTCGCTCTCTTGTCTTTATTCGATATTTTTGATTATAAGGTCTGCATCCTGAGGAACAATTATCAAGTTGAATTAGACAGAGCGTTAGAAAACAAATATAAAACAAACCTTATTTTTGATTCTGTTTACTGTGACTATGACGATTGCCTCATAATTAACAAAAAAACTGTCAATACTGAGTTGATTTGTTTTCTTTATAAATGTTTTAACGAAAATAAGAAAATCTACTTACTCAGCAAACATGATGGGGATTTGAAAAAAGAATTAGAAAAGTTCCGGCTTAACCACCTGTTTGACGAAGTAATACATATTGACAAGACTGCAGATAAAGCAGATTTTATTCATTCAAATAAAGCACTGTTTATTGATGATTCTAATGCGGAGAGAGTTAATATCAAAACAAAATTGAATATACCCGTATTTAGTCCTGACATGATAGATGTTTTAAAATAAGTACATTATGATAGAATTATGTGAAGAAAAAAACAAAAATGTCGTTATCAACTATATAGGTGAGGACTACCCCAAATGCCTTTATTTATATCTTGATATTATAAAATATGGATGTCAATCTGATACTACTCGGACGTGGATTCAAAGTAGAAATGATGAAATAACATCGGTAGTTTTAGCATATCATACAGCAATCCATGTTTTTTCAAGAGATAATGAATTTGATGTTTTAGAACTTGCTGATCTTTTGGTGAAGATAAACCCGACTATTATTAATGCAAGATTAGAAACAATAAAAAGGATAGAGCCTATTTTAAAAGGAAAAGGTTTTCTTTCCGAGTTCGGACATGTTGGCGAATGGATGGAGGATGATACAAGTTGGACACAAGACAAAGACATCGATCTTGCCAACGAGAATGACATACCTCAAATAGCCGATTTACTTTACGAAGATGAAGATATTGGCGCATCATATGTTTACGAAGATTTGTTACATCAGATAAAGGAAAGACTTGAAGAAGGATTTACTCGTAGTTACGTTATACGTAAAGGTGATAAAGTCATTGCACACGTTGGAACTGGAGCAGAAACAGATAAGGTTTGCACTATTGCATACACTATTACCGCACAAGACTTTCGGGGGCAAGGATTAGCAAAAAAACTATATAACCACGCTTGTGGGATATTGAGAAAAGAGGGGAAACGAGTTTTTTCAGTATATTATCCTGAAAATGCTTATAAATTTCACCACAAAGTCGGATTTTCAGACATTTGCGAATTCGGTAAATTATTCAAGAACGTTCAATAACACGAAATCATGATAAATTTTACAGTAGGCCCAGTACAATCAAGTGATACCGTAAGGGCTATTGGTGCAGAAAATGTACCCTATTTTAGAACGGCAGAGTTCTCTGAAGTCATGTTGGAGAATGAGCGTCTAATCAAGAAATTTGCGCATACCACTGAAGATAGCAGGGTCGTATTTATGACCTGCTCTGGCTCCGGTGGTATGGAAACTGCCATAATTAACACCCTAACGAAAGCAGACAAAGCCCTTGTTATTAATGGAGGCAGTTTCGGCGAGCGTTTTGTTGAACTCTTGACACTTCATGAGATTCCTTTTACTGAGATAAAACTTGAACATGGAAAGGCTTTGAAACCTGAGCATCTTGCTCCTTATGAAGGTAAAGGATATACAGCATTCTTGCTACAGAAGCATGAAACATCAACGGGTGTACACTATGACATTAACTTAGTCAGTGATTTCTGCAAACGAAACAATTGTTTCCTAATTGTTGATACCATCAGCACTTTCTTAACAGACCCCTTTGATATGGCTGCATTAAATGCAGGTATCATGATAACAGGTAGCCAAAAAGCGCTGGCATGTCCTCCTGGCATTGCTGTAATGGCTTTAGCGCCATCTGCATTGGAGCGCATTGAAAAGACGAAATGCTGTTGCCAATATCTTGATTTGAAGTTGGCACTTAAAAATCAAGAACGTGGGCAGACGCCATGGACACCTGCCGTTGGGGTACTACTTCAGATTAATGTACGTTTAAAAGAAATTGATGTTGCAGGAGGTGCAGATGCTGAAATTACACGCGCTGCTGGCTTAGCAAACTATTTCCGCAACAAGTTACAGGAACACCATCTGCCTTTTGAGATTGTCAGCGAAAGTTTAAGCAACGCCGTAACCCCCTTACACCCTACTACACAATCTGCCTTTGAAATTTTCTTGAAACTGAAAGATGAATATGGTATATGGATATGTCCTAATGGTGGCGATATGAAAGATACCATTTTCAGAGTTGGACATTTGGGCTACCTGACAGTAGAAGATTACGACAAACTGATTACTGCATTTATTGATTTGCGTGATAAAAAATTCATCTAAATGGTAAAGGTCATAACATACGGAACATACGATTTGTTCCATTACGGACATAAGCGTTTGTTAGAACGAGCAAAAGCATTGGGCGACTATTTAATTGTAGGTGTCACCGCAGATGGATTTGACCGAACTCGTGGAAAAATAAATGTACAGCAATCTTTAATTGAAAGAATCGAGAATGTACGTGCAACAGGTATTGCAGATGAGATTATAGTAGAAGAATATGAAGGTCAGAAAATTGATGACATTAAACGCTACAATGTTGATATTTTTACTGTTGGATCCGATTGGGAAGGAAAATTTGACTATCTGAATGAGTTTTGCAAAGTCGTTTATTTAGATAGGACAGAAGGCATTTCCAGTTCTGAGATTCGTTCTGAAAAGAGAGAACTCAAATTAGGTCTTATAGGAGAAGTCACTTTTCTTAATAAACTTGAGAATGAGAGCAGATATGTTAATGGGTTAAAGATTATCGGAATTTGCACTCCTACGAAGGCAACGCTTTCTGACAGAATTCTTAACTTGCCAGTTGTTACCAACAATTTGGATGAATTGCTAGAGAAATCTGATGCTGTTTATATTATATCAAGCCCTGTCTTTCATTACGAACACATAAAAAAATCATTAAAAAAGGGAAGACATGTACTTTGTGAATCACCTATTTGTTTAACAAAAGAACAATGGGATGAATTGAAAGGACTAGCAAATGAAAATAATTGCATCTTGATGGATGCAATAAGAACAGCATATTCACTCGCATTTTCGAGGCTTATTCTTTTAATAAAGAGCGGAAGGATTGGTGATGTCGTATCAGTGGATGCCACATGTACGAGTATTAGAAATATCGAAGAAACAAACATCAAAGATTTATCAAACTCTTGGAATAGTATTTGTACTTGGGGACCTGCTGCACTCCTACCAATTTTTAATTTGCTCGGTACAAAATATGTTCAAAAAACTATTACTTCACACATAATAGCAAATCAATATGACACTTTTACTAAAATAGCATTTACATATCCTCATGCTGTTGCATCGATAAAAGTTGGGCAAGGCGTTAAAAGCGAAGGAGAACTTATTATTTCTGGAACAAAAGGATATGTCTATGTTCCGGCTCCGTGGTGGAAAACGGACTATTTTGAACTAAGGTTTGAAAACCCAGCAGATAACAAACGATATTTTTATCAGTTAGATGGAGAAGGTATTAGGTTTGAATTAGTATCGTTCCTTCGTGCTATAACAACAGGAAAAGACTTCAACAACATTGATGACGACATATCATTGGGAATTGTAAAAATAATAGAAGACTTTTATCATAAAAACGATTTTATTTGCATTTAGTTACATGTATACATATAAAGAAATTAGGCGTGTCCAACAGCGGCTACTTGAGATGGCAATTAACATAAGAAATGTATTGGAAAAGCATAATATACCCCACATGATTACTTATGGAACACTTTTAGGCGCTGTTCGTCATCAAGGTTTTATACCATGGGATGATGATTTCGATTTTTACATTATAGGGGACAATTATGAAAAAGCAATAGACTATTTGCGAGTTGAACTCCCTAATAATATATTTATTGAAGATGCAAAAAGCGAACCGCTATATTTTCATGGTTGGGCTCATGCCAAAGATACAAGTACGATAGCAGAATGCACATTGTTCCCCCAAGACAATGCTTATTCCCACCACGGTATTTCGGTAGATTTATATAGGGCTTTCGAAATTAAAGAGAATTATGATAAAACAAATATACTTAAAGCACACATTGAATATCTACAGAGAAAATTAGCCAAAGGATTCATTTCTCAAAAAGAATTCGATGATAGGGTGTGCGTTTTAAATAACGAATTGGAAAAAGAACTAAAAAGAACAGAAAGTATTAATTGGGACGAAGATACGGATATGATAGGATTCATTTCGGTATTTAATGACTCCATGAAAGCCACTGATATTTTCCCATTAAAAAAATATGAATTTGAGAACACATACTTTTGGGGACCTAACAACGCTGATGTACTTTTATCCTGTTGTTATGGTAATTATATGGAACTACCCTCCAAAGAAAAAAGGAAACCTCATTACTCAAATGTAACATTCTTTTAAATTATGGATATAAAAATAGTTCAAAATAGAATCTTAGAATTGGCTATTGCAGTCCGAGATATTTTAGAAAGCAATAACATTCCGTATATTATGACCTACGGAACATTGTTGGGGGCTGTTCGTCACCAAGGCTTTATTCCATGGGATGATGATTTTGATTTATTTATTTTTGATGAACATTATGACGAGGCCATATCATTTTTGAAAAAGAATCTGCCAAATGACATGATGATTGAAGACAAAGAAACTGAGCCTATGTTCTTTCATGGATGGGCACGTTTGAAAGACAATAAAACCATTGTTGATTATGCTCTCAAAAACGATAATTATCTATATAAAAACAAGGGATTAGGAGTTGACCTATTTAGACCCAAAAGAATGAAAGAATATGAAGAAAACAAATATCGTATAGAAGAACACATAGCATATCTAAATAGGAAAATTGAATTAGGCATTCGCAGTAAGGAGGAATTTTCCATTAAGTTAGAAGAATTGAAATGTTCTTTAGAGAAAGAAATAGAAAAAATATCCCAATTGACAGAAGATGAAAAGATAAACACTCCAGATATCTATACATTTAGCAGTATCGTACCTTCTCGTTATTATTTAAAGGACTTATTCCCTTTGAAGAAATACAAATTTGAAAACACATACTTTTACGGACCTCAAAATCCTTCTCCATTTTTAACATGCTGCTATGGAGATTACATGACTTTGCCACCAATAGAAAAAAGAAGAATACATAGTTACGATGTAATGTTTATTTAATTGTTTTGCTTTTAATGGATAACAATTATTTAGTAAGTATTCGTTGCATGACCTACAATCAGGCAACTTATATTAAAGAAACGATGAATGGTTTCTGTATACAGGAAACATCTTTTCCTTATGTCGCCATCATTGTTGATGACGCTTCGACTGATGGAGAATCGAATGTAATTCAGGATTATCTAAATTTATACTTTGACATAAAAAAAGCACGCAAATGGGATACGGAAGATGCCACATTCATTGAGGCCGTCCATTTGACCAATAAGAATTGTCATTTTGCAGCGGTTCTCTTGAAGCAAAACTTACACCGGCAAAAATTCAGAAAAGTCGCCCTGATAAGGCAGTGGGAAGGCATTGCGAAATATAGAGCGACATGTGAGGGTGACGATTATTGGATAGACCCACTAAAACTTCAAAAGCAAGTGGATTTTCTAGAATCGCACCCAGATTATGGTATGGTATATACCAACTTTAAGTTGTATTATCAGGAAAAAGGAGATTCGACAATTCATAATTGCATCCAGACATCATTTGAAGACGAAATAATTAGAAACAGGATTGCCACTTTAACCACTTTAGTAAGAAGTTCTCTTTTGGATCAATATATTAAAGACATAGGAAATACACCGAATGAAAGAGGATGGATGATGGGAGACTACCCTACTTGGATTTATGTCACAGCAAACAGCAAGGCGAAACTAATTTCTGACGTTACAGCAGTATATCGTGTGCTTAAAAATTCCGCAAGCCATCACACATCATTCAAAAAGAGCATGGATTTTCTATTAAGTACATACGACATTAGTTCCTATTTTGCCGACAAATACAAGGTTTCTACAGAAATCCGCAAAACCATTGCACATAATGAGATTAATGATTTACTCATTCTAGCATATAAGCACAACACAAATCTTCACTTCCCCTTACTTAAATTTATGGTGAAGAATGAGATATTTGACATAAAAAAGTACCTTTCTGCGAAGTTAAGGTCATATGTTTGTGGCAGAAAAATCTATAAGCATATTAAGGCTGTATGAAAGAACAATCTCTTAAGCAACAAACCAAGAAGGGGCTTTATTGGAAGTTTGCAGAGCAGTTTTCTAACTATGGTATTCAGTTTGTAATTGGAATATTCATGGCCAGACTGCTGTCTCCAAGCGATTATGGTATTACTGCATTACCCGGAGTTTTCTTAGCCGTTGCTGGTATATTTGCAGGTGCAGGTTTTGGATCTGCAATGATAAGGAAAAAAGAACTAACAGAAGAAGATCTTTCCACTGCTTTTTATTATAGTACAGGTATAGGTATTGTAAGTTATATCTTGTTGTACATAGTATCGCCATGGATTGCAGATTTTTACGATATTCCTGTGTTAAAACCATTAATCAGAGTCTCATCATTAGGCTTTCTGTATGGTCCCATTGGAACTCCACAAAACATCATTTTACAACGAAGACTTGATTTTAAGACTCCTGCGAAAATAAATGTTATATGTAAATTGCTAAGCGGAGTTATTGGCATTACCATGGCCTTTTATGGTTATGGCGTTTGGGCATTGACGATATCAAGCATGTTTGCTGGCATTGTAGGCTTAGTCATTAGAATTTACGTAGTTCGCTGGTATCCTAAAACAGGATGGTCAAAAGAGTCATTTAAATACTTATGGGGATTTGGAAACAAATTGATGGTATCCTCCTTAATTGACACGTTATTCAGGAATATAACCCCCATATTTATAGCAAAATCATATAGTGCAGCAGACTTGGGCGTTTATAATAGGGCCCAAGGTTATGCCGCCATGCCATCAAGCAATTTTACAGGAGTCCTACAAGGTGTTACGTATCCTGTATTGTCCAAGATTCAAGATGACGACATTCGCTTGGCTTATAATTACAGAAGGATGTTAAGGGTTTCTGCATTTATCGTTTTCCCTATAATGATGATGTTAGCAGCCTTAGCACGTCCCTTGATTATAACTATGATTACGGCGAAATGGGAATCGTGTATACTATTACTTCAAATAATATGTTTTTCTATGATGTGGTATCCTATACAGGCTATTAATCTAAACCTTCTTAATGTAAAAGGAAGGAGCGACCTGTTTCTAAGGTTGGAGATTATAAAAAAAATAATAGGCATTGGCATCATATTTGCGACACTACCATGGGGAATAATTATTTACTGTTGGGGGCGAGTAGTTGGGTCAATGTTTGCACTTGTTGTCAATACATATTATACAGGGAAATTAATTAACGTAGGTTATTGGAAACAGATGGGGGACCTGCTCCCAATTTTCATTCTGTCATTTGTAACTTTTTTAAGCATACAAGGATTGTTGCTACTAATTAGTAATATGTGGCTTCAAATTATATTGGGAGGATTAACGGGATTAGTTGTGTATTTAGGAGGGGCATATCTATTTAATTTCAAGGAAATTGAGGACGTAAGATTCTTAATAAAAAAATAATAACACATAAAATACTATTATTGGCATTGATAAGAGATTGGTAATTTATCTCTTGTTTCTTTCTGACATTACGAATAGAATTATTTATCAATAATGAAAAATCCACTTATTTCAATTATTGTTCCATGCTACAATCAATCTTTGTACATGCGTGAGACTTTAGACTGTCTTAAGAACCAAACATATCAGAATTGGGAGTGTGTGATTGTTAACGATGGTTCAACAGATAACACGTTGGAAATTGCGAAAGAATATGTCGCGAATGACCATCGTTATATATTGGTAAACAAGGCCAACGGAGGTCTTGCTGATGCTCGTAACGCTGGCATCAAGGCATCCCATGGCCACTATATTTTGCCACTTGACTCTGACGATTTGATTGAACCATCATATACAGATAAAGCCATTGCTTGCCTTGAGCAACATCCAGAAATAGCACTCGTTTATTGCAAGGCGAAATTTTTTGATGATATAAATGACGAATGGCTTCTACCTGCATTTGATTATAACCTGCTCTTGCGCCGGAATCTTATATTCTGTTCTTGCGTTTACCGTCGATCGGATTATGATAAAACTCAGGGCTATAATACAAATATGAAATATGGATGGGAAGATTGGGATTTTTTATTGTCTTTGCTTGACAAAAATAGTAAAGTATACCAAATACCTGAAGTTCTCTTTTCCTACAGAATCCATGGAAAATCCATGCTTACGACAACTCACAATCGTAAAGAGTATTTGTATAATAGGCTTATAGCAAATCATATCGAGGTATATTATTCCTCATTACATAAGATAATAACAAGTGAAAAAGAAATTGATCTATGGAAAAGTAAATATCATAGTATATGCAGTTCAAAATCGTATAAATTGGGGAATGCCATACTAAGACCTTTCCGTTATCTTAAGAAGTTATTTGTAAAAAAACAATTCTGACGTATTCCTTGGAATTTATCCGATCTTTTTCTTGCCTCGGCATAGCTAAACAAGATTTGGACTCTGCTCTCGGCTGTACGAAAACGTTCTTTGAAAGCGTGCAAAGCCCGAACGATAAGAGAAAGCCTTAATATAAATTGCACAAATCGTTTACTAGGTTTCTATAACCATACATTTATCTTTATACAACACATCAAATGGAATCTATTTCTGGAAGAATTTTCGGTGGAGATTATTACGCACATTCAACAAGACGTAGCATAGCACGATTCTTTGGGAAAATTAGGTATTATCATATTATTAAAAAACAAAAGGATACGCGAATTCTCGTAATACTCCATCTGTTCTATATGGATGCATGGAAAGAGATATGTGAATATCTAAAAAACTTATCTCCTTACAATTATTCACTCGTAGTGACATGTATGGAGGGTTGCTATGTTGAATCCACACTTACTGCAATTACAAAATTCAAACCCGAAACCAAAATTATCAAATGTAAGAATTTAGGGTGGGATGTATTACCTTTTCTGACGGCTTTGCATACAATAAACCTTTCCGATTACGATATAATTTTTAAACTACAATCTAAGGGTACCAAACGAAACCAAATTTTCTTATATGGGCAATATTTCAGAAAAAGAAATTGGTTCTTAAATCTTTATGAAGGGTGCATAGGGGCATTCACCGTTCATACAACTATCCGGGATCTAATCGATAAGAAAAAAGAAATCGGTCTTGTTGCAGCTAAAAATTTAATAGTAGAAGACCCCATCCATAAGAAACATATGGTTGAGGAAACTTTAAAGGAACTAGAATTACCCACACCTATACCGTATAGATTTGTTTCGGGTACATGTTTCGCAATAAGAGCCAATTTGCTTGAAATAATTCAAAAACTTAATATCAATCCCGAAAAGTTCAATACAAAAGGTTTTTCTTTTGCCCATAGAATGGAACGCATCATTTGTTTCCCGCCATTATGGGAAGGATTAAAAATGACAGGGCCAAACGTGTTAAGAACTAGACGAATGCAATGGTTTTTCTTTCCTTATGGTAGGTGGTGGAAAAAGTATAACGGAGTTCGAATGCTTAATGATCCAAGAGTACACATTGATGATCAATTTGCATTTGACTGTATAGAACCATCATTAATTAAAGATTGGAAATTTATTAAAATTTCTATTGGTGAAATTCAAAGAGAATTACGCCCCCATGGTGAAAAGATACCACTTTCAGTAACTTTACCATACAAATACATTATAACACGCGATCCAGTTGTATATGAAGAGTATTGTGAATACAACAAGAAGACCTGGAACAATGAGCTAATGTCACAACAAAGATTTGACAATCTCATAGATAGCATGGATAAAAATGGTAATAATAATAAAAATAATATTGTTCTAGTTGATGATAATCTTATCTGGGATGGTCAACATCGGTGCTGTTGGCTGTTAAGTAAATATGGAGAAGACTTTGTTATAAATGTCCTTCATTGTAATCGGTTTTATCCCAAATATCCTCTTCCGCTGAAATTAATAAAATCAATTCGAAATTTTGTATTATCGATAAAGAGATAATAATTATACATGCCGAAGTTTTTTAATACGCATTATTCTTAATGCAACCATACCTAAATTCTTGGATAACGTTTTCAACATCCTTTAAACGCCAGGTTTATTAGACACATGTCATGGTAACAAAAGAAAAGCTCAAAAACAATATTTCTATAGCCAAAGGAATAGGCATCATTCTAATGGTCTTGGCGCATTCCATGGCTTCGCAGCAGGAAGTTCATAAGGAATTGCAGATAAACTACCAAGTATATATAGCTATTCTAAATATGTAGAAAAGTTGAAGACCATTCCACTTCCAAATTATAAATGTTTTCCCTGTGTATGTCCAAATTGGGATAATTCATCTAGACGTACGAACAAACATTTTATGGCATTTATTGGCTCCTGTCCGAAATTATTTGGATGCTGGTTGGAAGATGTGTTTATACGTTTCAAACCATATAGTCCTAATGAGAATTTAATTTTTATCAATGCATGGAATGAATGGGCTGAGGGAAATCATCTAGAGCCTGACCAAAAATGGGGATGCGCTTATCTCGAGGAAGTGAAAAGAATTGTTGACAAACACAAATAAATGTTTCTGCTTATGGCCACACCTTTAATATCAGTCATCATTCCGAATTATAATCACGCACGCTATCTTGACGAGCGCATTCAAAGTGTTTTAAACCAAACATATCAGAACTTTGAAGTTATTATACTCGATGATAAATCAACAGATAACAGTTTAGAAGTAATCAATAAATATAAAGACAATCCTCATGTTGCCAAGATTGCTGTTAATGAACAAAATTCTGGCTCAACGTTCAAGCAATGGCAAAAAGGTTTCGAGTTAGCAAAAGGAGAATTGATATGGATTGCAGAAAGTGATGACTCTTGCGAAATCACACTTCTTGAAAAATTAGTAAAAGAACATAAAGAGAAAAAAAATGTCGTTACTTTTTGCAAATCGCAGAGAATGGATGAAAATGGTCTCAAATACGAGACATTTCATAATGAGATTAAAAGAGGAAATTGGGATGGGAAAGAATTCATACAAACATATCTTGGAAAGAATAATACTATAATGAATGCCAGTTCTGCCATCTTTAACAAAGACATCGCATTGACCATTGATCCTCAATATAAATCTTTCAAGGGATCTGGAGACTGGCTGTTTTGGATAGAAATAATTCAAAAAGGGTCTGTCTCATATATAGACGAGGCTCTAAATTTCTTTCGTAAACATGGCTCGAACACAACTGAAAAATCATATGCAAATGGTACTGATTTTATAGAAGACAAAAGGATTTTTGATTATCTTGTTAAAAATAGATTAATTAACTCGAGCACGATAAAAAATGTAAGAAGACATAACCTCGTGAAATTCACATCGTTTCCTTTTGATAGTGAAGAGATAAGAAATCAAGTTATTAAGACATGGAATTTTTCGACAAAAGAACGATTAAGAATGCAAATATCACAGTTGTTGCATAGATTACGAAATATATACTAATCTTCGCAATCCAATATATTAAGTTGTAAATCAACTGATTATCGCTACAGACTTAAACCTTTATAGACATGCAAGGTTTTGAGGGAATTAAACCATCTTTGAAGCAAGTTGAAAATGTTGTTGTATATATAAAGAAGACGGGGAACAGGATTATAATTATATAAAATGTACAAGAAAAATGTATTATGTCTATTATTGGCCGTGTTCCTATTGCATTTAACAATTATTCTTCACTAAAAGATATTATAAATAATAATATAAACGGAATTATTGTTCCCTCTAAAAAAGAGGGTCGTTTTTCAAATAAATTGTTTAAGTTAATGAATAACAATTCATTTAGGATTTCATTAGCATTAAATGCTGTGGAAAGTTCAAAATTCAATTCTATAGAAAATATAGGACAATGTTGGATTAAGTTATTTGATACATTACCATAGACATAATAATCTTTTCTAAAATTTAAAATCACAGCCATTACTGAACCATGAAAATCACGATACTGAAACCATCGAAGGGGAAGGTGACTACCAACTGGATGAAGCCAGAGGAGGTGGTGGGTCTTATCCGAAGCGATAGGTACAGTAAGGAAATTGGGGAGTTCCGCGAGGTCTATTCCATGATAAAGGAGGAGAAGGTGGAGATGCCGCGCGTGAACAACTCGCTGCCGGCTCTGTGCTTCGGCGCGGAACTGGAGAGAACGGAGGGAAACGATTTCACACGACATAACGGTTATCGTCCTGTCATCGCAAGCGAGAACCAGTTACTGCTGATGGAGATTAGCAATCTGAAGGACTACCGCGTGGCTACACGACTGAGAAACATGGCGACGCAACTGCCGCAGACGTTCATGGCGTTCATCGGATATGACGACCACTCGCTGAAAATAGTGGTGCGCTTCGAGTCTTCAGGTTACGACGATGACGCAGAAGCATACAGGGACGCGTTCCGCGACGTGCGCCATTTCTACTCGGCACAACTGCAGGTGACACCTGACATCACCGCCCCGTCGGCAACGCAACTGTGCACGCTGAGCCACGACCCGGAGGCGTTTTATAATGAGTTCGCCGTGCCGTTTTACCTCTCGGCGCAGAATCATGCCGAGACAGCCGCACACCTGTCATGGAACAAAGAAGATATTAGTCCAAGCGATAATCCACAAGACAACGCAAAACTCCTCCCAGGGCGCGACGCGGAGCAGACGGAGCGCATGGTGTTTCAGTTCTGTCTTGAGAAGGCACTCGACAAGCATATCATGGCTTTCGACGGCGAGGAGGCGGAGCGCGTGCTCTGCTCGCTGGCAAAATACTGCCGCGAGAGCGACATTCCGCTGGCTAATGCGATACGCAAGGTGAGTTACCGACCCGACCTTAACGGCGATATGGAACTGGTGCGGCATATATTCACCACGACATACAAGCAGAAGGCTAAAAAGAAGGGCGACCCTATGAGGCACGCCAATCAGAACAGCCTGCTGATGTGGAACACGCAGTTCTTCATGGACACTTACTACGACCTGCGAATGAACATGCTCACGCATCGTGCAGAGTTCCGTCGCAAGGACGTGCCGGGCGACACGTTCCGCACACTGGAGGCTGAGGACCAGAACTCTATGACAATCCGAGCACAGGCAGCGGGACTGAAGTCATGGGACCGCGACCTTAACCGATATATCAACTCGCGCGAGATAGCACAGTTTAACCCCATCGAGGACTACCTCTGTGCCCTACCCCGCTGGGACGGCAAGGACCGCGTGTCAATGCTTGCCGACCGTGTGCCGACGGACACTCCCAACTGGAAGGAGTTCTTCCACACATGGCTCTTAGGCATGGTGGCTGGATGGATGGGACGCGACAGCGAGCACAGCAATGCCCTGGTGCCGCTGCTGACGGGCAGGCAGGGAACAGGCAAGACGAGTTTCTGCCGCGTGCTGCTGCCAAGGGAGTTGCGCCAGTACTATGCGGAGAACCTGAACCTGAAGAGCGAGACAACCATTGCACTGGCGATGTCGAGCCGCGCGCTGATAAACATCGACGAGTTCGACAAATACACACGCTCGCAGCACCCGCTGCTGAAGTTCCTCATATCGCAGAACGATGTGGATATGCGACTGCCGTTTGCCTCTCACATGGAGATGCGCCGCCGCTTCGCGTCGTTCATCGCAACGACAAACAGCGACCGACCGCTGGTGGACACCACGGGGTCGCGCCGTTACCTGTGTGTGCGTGTCACCGACACCATCGACTTCACCACTCCCATCGACTACCCGCAACTCTATGCGCAGTTGCTCTCTGAGGTGCAGAACGGTCGTCCTTTCTGGCTCAACGACGAGCAGACAAGACTGTTGATGGCACAGAACGAGGAGTTCCTCAGCATCGCGGGTCTGCCGCAAATGCTCAGTGCTGTCGTCACACCCGCCAAGGCGGACGATGACGGCGAATGGCTGTCACTCACGGAGATACTGGAACGTGTGAAGAAGATGTTTCCCCACTACGCCCCCACGGCTAATGTGTACCATGAACTGGGACGTTGCCTTAAAGCAATGAGTACGGAAGTAATACATACCAGAGAAGGAAACACTTATAAAGTGAGGGCAAAGCGGTGATTTTTCATAAAGAAAAAAGCGAAATCAATATCACAATATCACATCGCCCGCAAGCGTCTAATTCACAATATCTTATGTGTGATATTGCAATATCACTCAATATCACATAATATCACACAACGAAACCCCTCCCCAACTCCCCGAGTGGAAGGGCGAAAGTTCACACGAGTTCTCCAAGAGAGATGTTTTAGGCATTTATATACTATTTGATCCCATAAATGAAATAGTGTTTTGAAAAAAATGCCGTACTCAATATTTCCCCGCCCCTGAAGTCCCCCTCGCCCCTTGGAGAGGGGATAGGGGTGAGGCCTTGGGGTTAGGGGTGGGGACAGTGATATTAAGGAATAAGATAGAGGGAAATGGAAGATTTTGTGTGGGGAAAAAACGCTGACCCCACCCCTGCCCCTCCCCTACAGGGGCGGGGAGTCAATAGCAAGGGGCCTCAAATGTGTATCGAGTTCCATTTAACGGCAAACAGGCGAGTGATTAGGGCCTAATCACTTCCTCACTTGGCACTTCTGACCGAGTGATTAGGGTCTAATCACTCCCTCAAAAGACACAAGTGAGAACGCTATATGCGATTTATCAAGAGCGAAAGAACAAGAAAAAAAGCATATTATTTTGCATCCTCATTTAATTGGTTATTTTGCAGTACAAATACTAACATTTACAGCAATGGCAGCAACCCCTACATATCAACCGACCGCTTCACCCGTTGACGCGCTTTGGACTTTGTATCAGTCACAGTCAAAGAAAGTGCGCAAGGCTTTTCGGCAGAAATTGCAAGAAGAAGAAAAAGCCAGAGCCGTCAAGGAGCAGCAAGAGATGGTAAAAGAAACATGACAAGAGCCTTCGAAGAATTACGCTCTGGGAAAGCAAGGCACAATGCCAAGAGCCTTTTTAATTCGCGGAATTCGTAGTAGACAATATAATAGTGGATGTGAAATTGTGTGACGTTGAGTGATATTATAATATCACACGTAACTACCAAGGAAACAGCAAGTTAAAGAGGACGTGACGTTGTGATATTAAAAATCACTTTTTCAAAAAGAAAAAAATCATGGCTATAGTTTGCACACTTGAGAAAAAGAGGACGGAAGACCGTTACTACGCACGCTCGCGCAAGACGGGGAGCGTGGGGTTCGACCAGTTCTCGGAGGAGATAGCAAGCAACTGCTCGGCGAAGCCTTCTGATGTCATCCTCGTGCTCACCGAACTCTGCGACGTGATGCGCCACCACCTGCTGGCGGGCGAGGAAATCGACATCCCCGGTCTCGGCAGTTTCCACGTCGGCGTGAAGAGCGACTCCGTGGAGAACCCCGCCGACTTCGATGTAGAACGCCACATCCACGACCTCCACATCAAGTTCCGTCCCGCCTCCCGCCGCGACCCCTCCACTTGGAAACTCTCCACTCCCATGCTCGAGGATGCAGAGGTAGTAGTTTTTAATGTTGTTCTATATCGGAATGTTCCTTATAGAACCATTTGAGAATATTGGAAGACTAAATAGATATACGATCCCATTGAATAACTAGGAGAAAATGCGCATCAGGAAAGTTTCACATTTAATATTTGCTGTTCTGTTATCATGCATGGCTATATCTACATTCGCCTCTTGCGATGACGACAACTATTATGAGGAGTTGCAAGATGTAACCAAGACCATTAACGATTCTTCTATAGACAGCGAGGACAATAACCTTGTGTTAAGAATAGAGAAGTATATGCCTCAAGATTGGGGCTCATCCAACTTGCAAGCAGGCGATTGTTATGGTGGTTATTTCTTTCAATTTGAGAATCACAATAAAAGAGTATTTATTAGCAATCTCAAAACTAAAGAGTTCTTGGGAGCAGTGGAATTAACAGCAAATTCCAAGAATCATTGTAATAACGTCTCTTTCAGCCATGTTTTCTATGAAACCAACGACGAGTTTCCTCTACTGTATGTAAGTGGAAGCCAAAGCGGCACTTATAATAACGTTCAGGTGTATAGAATACAAAGGTCAAACAACACATTCACTTTTACGAAGGTTCAAGAAATTACTCTTCCCAAATGCAGTTCTGAGAACAATCTCTATTGGACAGGAGCAGTTATGGATAATGAAAATGGGTTCATGTATGTGTACGCAAATAGCGGAGGTGCTCAAGTTGCGAAATTCGACATCCCAGACATTTTACAAGAAAATGTGATTCTTACCGATGAAGATATATTGGAACAATTCTCTGTGCCAAGTTTCACTCATCAGCAAGGTGCTGTTATCAGAAATGGACTTTTGTATGTTATGGATGGCGTTCCGCAATGGGGAGACACCAATTACATGAGAATTATCGATCTCGTGAACAAAACGGATTACGACAAGATTAACATTTCCGCGATAGGATTTGGTAATATTGAGTTTGAAAGCATTTCGTTTTACGAGGACTGCTTCATTACGGCATCAAATAGTAATCGGGGCGTATTCTCCATTCACTTTTTGAAGAAATGACACAGAATCCACTAGTTTCTATTATAGTCCCTGTATTCAAGGTAGAGCAATATCTTGAAAAATGCGTGATGTCAATCATTAACCAATCGTATAACAAGTTAGAGATTATTCTTGTTGACGATGGAAGTCCAGACAGATGCGGTGAGATGTGTGACGAACTGGCTCTAAGGGACAAACGCATTACCGTAATACATCAGCAAAACATGGGACTGCCCAAGGCACGCAGGTCTGGATATAATGTGTCATCTGGGGATTACATCTACTTTTTAGACTCTGATGACTTTATCGAACTTGATGCTATTTCAAATTTAGTGAAGTGCACCAAAGACAATCCTGTGGACATGGTGGTGTCCGGTATATTAATAGACGGAGAAACAAAGCGCAATCGCACTCAAATAATAAGAACAGGGCACTACAATCGTAATGACATCATCAATCTGATGAATTCAAATTTTCTATTCAGCAAGCCACATGACTGCTCGGCATTTCCATTATATGCATGGGGAAAACTAATCAATAGGAATGTAATGGACGGGTATTTCGAAGTATCCACCATGTTTAGGTATTGGGAAGATGTTCCTGCCACCTTCTTCTTAATGAAGAAAATTGACTCCATGACAATAACCGCCGATTGTTCTTATCATTATGTCGTACATGATGGTCAAGTCACAAAGAGGCCTACTAAAGATATTTGGCATTATTACGTCGATGTATGGGATTATCTGTTCAAGAACGACGACGAAAGGTATTTCAAGAAACAGTTACCAGAACGTATCTGGTCGTTTTGCTGTTCTAAATTGTGGTTAAGTTCTCAAACGCTTTCACGTAAAGAATTTATAGAAACATATAATGTCGTGAGGGAGCCGAACATTGTGAAGCAACTTGTTCTTGACAAGAATAGCATTATACAGGGGCCTGCAAATAACATGTTCAAGTTCTTCATGCGAAATGGATGGAGCACAGTACACTACTGGTTCTTGCATTATGGAATAATAGAAAGAATAAAAAAACTATTAAAATAGAAAATATGAATTACGTTTTACTTACAGCAGGAGGTACTGGAAATCGCATGGGACAGGACATTCCCAAGCAGTTTATGAACATAGACGATATTCCTGTTATTATATATACAATGCAATCCTTCCAGCAGCATCCAGAGATTGACGGAATTGTAGTGGTATGTCTGCAAGGATGGAATGTTATACTACAGGCATATGCAAACCAATTCAATATAACCAAACTTAAATGGATTTTTGACGGAGGAGACAGCAACCAGGAATCCATATACAATGGACTGAAAGGCATGAAAGATTGTGGATGCAGTGACAATGACATTATACTGGTTCACGATGGTGTACGTCCGTTGGTCTCAAAGGAGATTATTTCGAACAACATTGCAACATGTAAAAAGTTTGGATATGCCGTGACAGGACTTATGTGTAAAGAGGCTATTATGGAGCATGTTGGCGAATGTGTTGAGGAGATATCAATACCACGTGAACGACTCGTAAGAACTCAGACGCCACATACATATCATTTAGGCGATTTGTTAAGTGCACATGAAGATGCCAAGCAGAAAGGAATAAAAAATACTGTGGCTTCGTGTACTTTGATGTCTGCTATTGGCGTGAAAGACCAGCACTTGGTACAAGGGTCGGAACGTAACGGACTAAAACTTACAAGGCCAGAGGATGTTGACTTATTCCGTGCGTTAATTCATACGGAGAAAGAACCTTGGATGAAATAGAAGAATTTCTCCATTGTGAAAAACAAGGACTGTCACAGATGAATAACAGTAAAAGAATAGTATTTTTGGACTATGCAAGGGTATTTACCGCTTTTCTGGTGGTTTTCGCACATGTATATCCCGTCAATTCACAAGTCAGATTATATGTCTATGCTTTCCACATGCCGCTTTTCTTTATAATAAGTGGTTTCTTACATTCTCCGAAAACATCAAGCACAGAATTACTGAAATACATACGGACACTATTTGTTCCTACTCTTTTCTTTATATTGTTTGGGGTTATTATGTCACTTGTTTTTTTCAAAGGGAACATAATTAATCTTACAAGTAAAATAATAGAAAATGTTGCTTTGTGGGGAAATGTCCCAGGCAATGGAACGGTCTGGTTCCTATTCGCTTTGCTTAATGTGAAAATAATTATGTTGTTATATTTGAAGTTTACAGAAATGTTGACCAAATATCATAAGTTATTATTTTTATTGGGTTTATTTTTCGGCATATTCTATGGCATTCGTATGTTGCTTAGGACTCCTCTCGATCCATTTTTCATAAAACAAACATTAATGGCATTCCCTTTATATTTCCTTGGTTACTACACACGTAAACTGTACAATAAAGGATTATTGAGTAGTCCTTCCAATTGGACATGCATAATGGTTGCTGTTGCACTTCTCGTACTTTGTGTGCTAATAACAAAAGTTAATGGACGTGTTTCTATGAATGGGTTTTCATTCGGACATTTTAAATATCCTCTTAATATTCTGCTTTTCTATGTAAATGGAGTCATTGGCTCATTAATGGTTATCTTTATATCTCTAATGCTGAGGAAAGAAAATAGACTAATCACATTAACCGCGAACGCACTTATCTCAATATTAGGTTTCCAAGTGCCATTAATGTGTGCTATCCATTGCTTTGAAATAGGAGGGAACTATTTCATATCATCATTATTATCAATCTTTATAATCACGGTATGTGTTATTTTGAATCAGTTAATAATGAGAGTATGTCCTGAACTTCTTGGAAAGAAAAGATGAAAAACTGTATTTATCTGCTGTTATTGTTCTACGTGATGGTAACAACATCATGTGATAAGAATGAAGAAGAATATTTTGTTGAAGATATTTCCACAAATGATTCTACAGGAGAAGACAATACACCAACATACTCAATAATTGGCAATTCCATTTCCACATTCAGAGGTTATATCCCTAACGAATATAGGACCTATTATCCGAAACCTTGGCTTAATGACGCAAACGACACTTGGTGGATAAGAATAGGGAAAACACTTAACATGAAATTCCTGGCAAATGCTTCTTGGTCAGCGTCAACCGTTTCCGGAGATGCTATTTCGTGTTTTACTTCTGACAATAGAATTGCATATCTGTCAGCAAATGGTGTCCCCGATTATATATTTGTTGCAGGAGGAACAAATGATTACGGGAAAAATAAACCTATAGGTCAGGAATCAGACGATAATGAGTTAACCTCATCTACTTTCAGAGGTGCATATTCTCTTATGCTGAACAAGATGAAAGAAATGTATCCAAATGCAAAGATTATCTGCCTTGCCATTTTCCCGAGGTCTGAAGGATATGACCGAAAAAACTCCAAAGGATGGACCGTCAGAGATGCCAACAACGTAATAGAATCTTTATCAGAAAAATATAATTGTTATTTCATTAATATGGAAGGTTGCGGCTTAGAGGACGATATTAATGGATTAACCTCAGACGGACTTCATCCAAACTCTAAAGGGATGGAATTAATTGCGAATCATATATGCAATGTTTTTAATTCAATCTTGGAAATGCAGAAAACCAATGGAAACTAATTACCATTAACTGGCATCGGTAATTGAACGTTTTCTTTTGTCGCTGGCAATCATGATTTACAAGTACAAGAAGAACATTGTAAACAATTATTAAAGAAAATATTAATGGTTATATATTCTGATAGTTATTGGCAGGATGCCGCAGAGGTAGTTGGAGTAATCCCCAGCAAAAGCGACCTCTTTAACCGCACTATACTGATTACGGGTGCCACAGGGATGATATGCTCTGCCGTTGTTGACCTCCTGCACTGGATGAACTGTCATCTTGACGCCAATATTCATATTATTTTGGCAGGAAGAAGCGAGGAACGGACAAGAAAGAGATTCCCTTTTATGGATGGGGACACACATATATCTTACTTACCTTACGATGCAACATCTTCAGAGAAGATCAATATCAAAGCAGATTACATCATCCATGGAGCAAGCAATGCCGACCCAGCCTCATTCACAAAACAGCCAGTGGAAACGATGCTTGCAAACATCGTCGGACTGAATGCGTTGCTGCTGTCAGCCGTTGAAAACAGATCCAAGAGGGTGTTGCTGATTTCTTCGAGTGAGGTATATGGAAGGAAAGAGGAACGCAGACCTTTCGAGGAAAACGACTATGGATTTGTTGACATACTGAATCCTCGTGCCAGTTATCCAAGTTCTAAGCGTGCAGCGGAAACACTATGCGCTGCATATAAAGAAGAGCATGGACTTGACTTCGTCGTGATTCGACCAGGGCATATCTACGGCCCGTCGATAACCAAGACTGACAGCAGGGCTTCGGCACAGTTCACAAGGAACGCCAAGGCAGGCAAGGATATTATCATGAAAAGTGCAGGTACACAGTTACGTTCATATTGTTACACTTTAGACTGTGCCTCTGCAATACTCACAGCATTGATTAACGGCAATAGCGGCGAGGCATATAACATCTCGAGCAACGAATTAGTCTGTTCTATCCGTGACATAGCCGAAGCACTTGCAAAAGCAGGGAATGTCAATGTGGTGTTTGAGAATGCATCGGAAGCAGAGAAAAAAGGATTCAATTTAATGGACAACTCATCATTAGACGGCACTAAATTAGAGTCGTTAGGATGGGGCCCGTTGTTTAACATAGCAAAAGGAACTAATAGCACATTATTATATTATGAAGAATAGATCATCATTTATAGAAGTCCAATTCAGTATTAATAATGCCATAGGAGTTGCCTAAAACAAATAATATTTTGATGGAAATGATTGCGATGAAGAAAAGGCGAGATAGCAATTTGGAACTGTACAGAATTGTTGTTATGCTTTTAATTGTTTGCCATCACTATGTGATTCACTCTGGTATTTTGCCTTTGTGCAAAGATAATTACTTGTCTGCAAATTCAATATTCTTTCATTTATTAGGAATGTGGGGGAAAATTGGCATTAATTGCTTCGTAATGATTACTGGGTACTATATGTGCAAGTCCGACATATCGTTAAGAAAGTTTCTCAAATTATTATTTGAAATAGAATTTTACCGCATAACTATTTATATATTTTTTGCAATAGTAGGAAAAGACGCTTTTTCGATAACAAATATAGCATACACTCTATTCCCTTTTAGAAATATTGGCTATTTGTTTGTTCCTGCATTTATGCTTTTCTATCTTACAATACCATATCTAAACATTCTTATCAAGAATTTAACAAGAAAAACGCATTTGTATTTATTATGTTTACTCTTGTTTACATACACATTTCTCTCTTCATTCCCAGGATGTTCTGTTTCATTTAATTATGTTACATGGTTTATCGTCTTGTATTTAACTGCTGCATTCATCAGATTATATCCCCCCTCCTTATCTAAACAGAAATTTATAAATACGGATTTTAAGTTAGGACTATTCAGTACAGTCCTCTGCATTATCTTTTCTGTAACATCTGTCTTGATAACACTATTCATAAATGAACGCTATAACATGGACAAGAATCCTTTTAGGTATGTCATGGATAGTAATGTTGTGATGGCGTTTTTTACTAGCGTAAGTAGCTTTTATTTGGCAAAATCCGTAAAAATTCCCTATAACAAGTTTATCAATCTTGTAGGCGGTTCTACCTTTGGAGTTCTTTTGATACACGACGGAAATAGTTATATGCGACATTGGCTGTGGAAGGATTCCATTCAAGCAAGCGATATATTTAACAGTACACATTTCATTATATATTCGCTAATTATAGTGATATCAATATTTACTTTGTGCATAATAGTTGACCGTCTTCGTATATTGTTTATAGAGAGAATATTTCTTTATTATATTGAAAAGTTACGAATAAAATAATTACATGTTCATGGTGACAAGAAAAGAAGTGACAAAAGAGGAAATGCGAACTATCCAACTTGACATATTGGATAAGATTCATGATTATTGTGAGAAGAACCACCTCAGATATTCATTATGCGGAGGCACACTGTTAGGTGCTGTCCGTCATCAAGGCTACATTCCATGGGATGATGACATTGACATTATGATGCCACGTCCAGACTATGAGAAATTCATGGTGGAATTTAATGACAAGCACGAGTACTTAGTTACACAAAATTTTAAAAATAGTAAAACCTTTTATTATGATTTTGGCAAAGTTTACGATAACAGAACCATAATCAAGGAAAAAGATAGATGTTTGACGGGAGTTTATGTGGATATTTTCCCTATTGATGGAATGCCAGACTCTCAAGAAGAAACATCTGAAATAATAACGAAATGCATTAGTATTATTGAAGATTTAAAAAAAACCACACAATATTACAAATTTAACAATGGTCACTTCCTTCGAGTAAAATATTTATTAAAACTATTAATTTGTCCGTCTAGGAAAAAAACTATAGAAAGGTACTACGAACTGATTAACAAATATCCATTCGGAGGGAAAAAATACTCTGGCGTTTTGATGGGGCAATATGGACTAAAAGAGAAACTGCCAAGTAAACTATATTCATCGTATACTAATTTAATGTTTGAAGGCAAATCATATAGAGTTATGGGGGGATATACTTCATATCTCTCCAGTTTATATGGTGATTACATGCAGTTGCCTCCTATAGAGAAAAGAAAAAGCATGCATATTGGCAAGGCGTATTGGAAATAATAGATTTACTGAAAATGGTTGCTATATCTGTAATTGTCCCCGTATATAACGTTGAAAAATATCTTGGCAAATGCATCGACAGCGTGCTTGCTCAGAGTTTTAGAGATTTTGAAGTCATATTAGTTGATGATGGCAGCACTGATGGTTCAGGCAGTATATGTGACGAATATTCAAATTTGGACAATAGAATAAAGGTCATACACAAGGTCAACGGTGGGATAGTTTCCGCGCGAAAAGCAGGATTTAAGGTTTCTAATGGTAAATATATTGCCAACATTGACTCCGATGATTGGCTTGAGCCTAACCACTTACAAACTTTGTATGATGCTATTAAATACAACAAAGCGGACATTGCTCAAAATGACTATTATATAAATGAGGATAAAGAATGTGTAAATAAGCCTTCGTCTATTATTCCTAAAATTGTTGTGTTAGATTGTCTGGATGGCAGCATACATTCTGGCCTGTGGTGCAAGTTAATAGAAAGGTCATTATACGAAAAAAAAGGATTTCAGTTTCCTCCATGTGATTTTACAGACGACCTCCACACTACCATTTCTTTGTTGATTAATGCGAATAATTATTGTTATATACCTAAAGCAACATATCACTATAGAATGAATGGCGCTTCAGTAACACATGAGCAATCTGTAAAAAGCAAAATAAGGAAATATAGTGAAAGCATGACAAATTTAGAGGATTTGTATTATCGTTTAGGAATAAAAGATAATATAAAAATGAGAAAAAAACTTTTAGGTAGAGTAAACACGATGAAAAGAGATTTAGTCAAGTTTTACCCAGACATTGAAGGTGTAAAAAAAATGCTTGATTTCTTTCCAAAATCCTTTTCAATAACAGAAATACATACCGTTGGTGATTTCTTCTATTATCTGGCATGTAATTGGAAAATACTTACCCCATACAAATTGAAGAAATATTTGAAATGAAAATATCTATTATTATACCAGTATATAATGTTGAGCAATATATCATTGAATGCCTTGAAAGTGTTGCACAACAGACATATAAAGAGGACATAGAGTGTATTATTGTTGATGATTGTGGAACAGATAATAGCATTCCCTATGCAGAGAAGTTCGTAAATAACTACAATGGAAATATTAATTTCAGAATTATTCATCACATAAAGAATCGCGGATTATCAGCAGCGAGGAACACAGGCACAAATGCGGCAACTGGAGATTATATCTTCTACCTAGACTCTGACGACAAGATAATTCCAGACTGCATTAAACTAATGGTATATACCGCAGTAAAATTCCCTAAAGCAGAATTAATCCAAGGCGGCATAATAAACAATAATAATACGGAGAACTATGACATTAGTAATAAAAAACTACCAGATTATGTCGTCAATATCAGATGGATCAAAGCGAATCTCATGACTCCTGGGAAACTTCCAGTTAGTTCTTGGAACAAATTAATAAAGTTAGACTTTTTGAAACAGAACGGAATAGAGTTTATTGAGGGTATTATACATGAAGATGCACCATTTGCTTTCCATATGGCTCAATGCCTACACTGCATTGCTTTTTGTAAGGAGAACACATATATCTATAGAACTCAAAGAACTGGCAGCATACAAAATTCATCTTCCTGGTCAAAAGCATTTATGTCAAGAATGATTGCATATCAATACTGCATATATCATACCGATGATGTTTTTAAAGACATTCAAATTAAAAGCATATTTCAAAGATTTCAATATGCGCAGCTAATGATGCCTAACACAAAAGAAGCACATACTAAAAGTACGCAATTGTACAACAGTATTATCCAACAGTCTCCTCTGAAATATCAAGTAATTCTGATTTTGCATAAAATATTACCAAATAGGATACGTTGCTGGCATCCTGTTTATAAACTATTCCATAAACTATTTGAAATAAATACAATATGAAAGTAATCGGTGTTATTCCGGCTCGTTATGCATCGAGCCGTTTCCCAGGTAAGCCATTGGCTGATATTTGTGGGAAACCCATGATATGGTGGGTTTATAACCAAGTAATGCAGGTTGAAGAGTTTGCTGATGTTTATGTCGCCACTGATGACGAGCGCATAGCAGACTGCTGCAAGAGTTACGGGATGAAAGTTCTTATAACTGGCACGGACACGCCAAATCACATTCATCGTATCTGGGAAGTTACAGAAATGATTGAGGCAGACTATTATATAAGTATTAATGGCGACGAGCCTCTCATCTCTCCAGAGAATATACGTCAGGCATTCCCAGACAAAGTAGTCAGCGACAAGCCTTTTTTCCAAAGTGTATATCGCGAGTTAAAAGATCCTGCAGAACTTATGGACATAGCAAATGTTAAGATTGTTTTAAACAAGGAAGGTGCTTGTATGTATCAGAGCAGATACCCTATTCCATGTCCTAAGGGTTCCTTACTGTTTACATATAAAAAGGCTATAGGAATAGAATGTTTCAACAAGAGGGCTCTTGATTTCTTCGCGCATGCCGAGATGGGAACGCTTGAAAAAATAGAGGATATTGACCATCTTCGTTTCTTGGAGAATGGAATACCTATTTACTACAAAAAGATTGATTCTGAGTCGCTCTCTGTTGATACGAAGAACGACCTTGAAAAGGTAAGGATTATTATCGAGAACAGATTAAAACAGCAACAAAAATGAAAAATGTCAAAATATTAGATTGTACTTTAAGGGATGGTGGTCGTATAATCAACTGTGAATTCCCAGATGCCGAGACAAAAGACATCTCGTTCAGACTGTCAGATGCGAAGATCGACATAATCGAAGTAGGGTTCCTGAGAGACCCAGCCAAAGTTAATTATCAAGGGAACAGCACTTTTTTTACTGATGTTGACCAGATTCGTCCCTTCGTCAACAAACACTCTTCAACGAAGTATGTCGCATTCATTGACTATGAGCTCTTCGACTTCGACACATTAAAGCCGTATGACGGGACATCAATAGATGGTGTGCGCATAGGTTTCACCAAGAAAAGTTTTGACTCATGTAAGGATGATATTATTAGATGTCTTAAGGGGGTTAAGGACAAAGGATATATGCTGTTCATCCAAGGGGTTAACTCACTTGGATATTCTGATAAGGAATTCCTTGAACTGATAGATCTCGTTAACGAGATACACCCTAATGGCTTTGGAATCGTTGATACCTATGGAGCCATGTACATTGATGATGTAAATCGAATATATACATTGGTTGACCATAACATGAACGAGGATATCGCCATAGATTTCCATTCTCACAACAATTACCAACTTTCATTTGCTTTCGCACAAGAAATAATCAGACTAAGCAATGGCAAGCGCAACATAATTCTGGACGGAACACTTAATGGAATGGGTAAAGGGGCAGGTAATCTTAATACTGAACTTATCATTGATTATCTTGTTAGAAAGCGTAATTATGACTATGACTTCGATTCTATTTTGGACATTATTGATGACCATATTTACAAGTATCAACTAGAACATCGATGGGGGTATTCAATTCCCGCTCTAATGGGGGGGATTTACAAATCTCATCCAAACAATATTATATATCTTACTGAGAAATTTCGTCTGGCTACCAAGGATATAAAGTATATAATAAGTATGATTGATCCCCAGTTGCGCATGCGTTACGATTATGACAACATTCAAAGACTATACCAGGAGTATAATCACGTAAAGGTTGACGACAAGGAGGCCTTGGGACATTTGGCACATTTACTCGGTGATGGTAAGCAGAAAATACTGCTTTTAATGCCAGGAAGTTCCATTTCTTCTAATAAAGAAAAAATACAAAGACTTATAGAAAACGAGAACTTGAAAGTTATCATGGTGAATTTCGTTGATGAGAGTTATCTCAAATACAACAGTATAGCTTTCTGGGGCAGCAACAAGCGGTATGACAAATATAAAGAGTTAAGGAATAAGATTCAGTCAGTAATAACCTCCAATGTAGAATCGGATAACAATAAAGATATTATAGTAAACTACGATTCTTATGTTGACCGAACAGAGGAGTATTCTGACAACACATCTCTAATGCTGCTTCGAGTGCTGCAAAGAATTGGAATATGTTCTTATTATATCGCTGGTTTTGATGGTTTTTCCGAGCAAGGAAGTTACTTTAAGACAAATGAATTTGACGAAGGAAGATTCCGTCCCAAATATGCAGAGATAAACCTAGCCTTAAAGAAACAACTTAGAAATTTTGCTGACTCTGTAGGTGATACTTCAGGTATTAAATTCATAACGCCCTCAATATTTAACGATATCTTTTAGATAATATGGGAAAGATAAAAATGCTTGTCATGGATGTTGACGGCACTCTCACAGATGGCAAGATCTACATGTCCGGTACTGGCGAAATTTTCAAAGCCTTTGATATTAAAGATGGTTACACCATATATACTCTGGACAAAATAGGGATTATTCCTGTTATCATTACAGGACGCTCTTCGGATATTGTTGCTCAACGAGCAAAGGAACTTAATATTAAGGAACTACACCAAGGCGTAGGTAACAAACTAGACAAGTTGAAGAACATTCTTCTTAAGTACAACTTATCAGCAGAAGAAGTCGCATATATAGGAGATGACTTTAATGACTTGGATTGCATGAAGTTTTGTGGTTTCACAGGATGTCCACATAATGCGGAAGAAGACATAAAACCATATGTTGACTATGTATGCTCATCAGACTGTGGAGAAGGGGCAGTGAGAGAATTTGTCAAGGCAATCCTAAAACAAGGATGAAATCGGGAAAACGTATTTGTTGGATTGACTGGGCTAAGACTTATGCAATAATATTAGTCGTATGGGCACATATATCGCCAATACTACATGATGAGATATTCTTGTTTCACATGCCACTGTTCTTTATGATTTCCGGATTCTTATACAGGAAAAAAGATAGAAGAGAAGAATTGATGTCTATTTTGTGGTCATTGGTTATTCCATATTTGCTATATAACATCTTTTATTTGCTGCCCTTACCGCATGGAGGTGGATACGAACAAGGATACATCATTAATTTCCTACTTGGAAACCAAGAAAAACTAGGATTCCTCATGCGCCCGTTATGGTTTATAGTTGCATTAGCAGTTATGCGTTTGATTTGTGTTACACATATAGACCTATGGATCGTCGGCATAATCTCACTTTTATTATCAATAATGCTGAGTTGCACATCATCACCAGAAAATGATTACTTCCAATTAAGAACCATGGTTTTGTGCATGCCATTCTTTGTTGCAGGTTACTATCTTAAGTTACTAGATGCATTGAGGTACACCGCAAAGATAAATAAGATAGTCTTGATTATTTGTGCTGCCTTATTTTTCATCGCGATTATTATTTTAGCAGGAGACCAAAGCATAAATGTGTTTAGAAATAATGTAGGCAATAATATTTTAACATTCTACATCGTTACATTTTCTTTGTCATTCATATCTATGACACTATGTTCCATCTTATTCAACAGGCGCAGTAAGATTGTTGAAACATTGTCTCAAGGGACTTTGCTAATTTTGGCAACGCACTTGATTATCTTCTGGAAGATACCGAAACTCCCGATTCCAGACATTTTGCAGCAATTATGCAGTCTTGTCATAGTAATGTTAATATCCTATTTGCTGATAGTTCTATCAGAGAGGTACTGCCCTATTTTAATTGGTAAAAGAAAAAAGAAAGAATAATATGGGAAATTTGTTTTTTGTATTCACACCACTGCAACTATTTGTAGCACAGCAAATAATTCGTCAAGAGGAACTTAAAAATTGTGTGCTGGTGGAAAGCATCCTTGGCGATAATTATCATTTCTCAAAAGTCTTCGACATTATGTGTATAGATGAGTTATGGACAAAGAAACTCGTTTTTAAAGACTTCGCGAAATGGAATGGTGACAAAGTTAGAAAAATTAAAGATATATCATATGCATATAACAACTATAAGAGAATAAAAAGGATTCTCAAAGAGAATACAATAGAAACAATATATTTAGGTGAGATTTTAAACCAAGCATGCCGCTTTACTGACATCGTCTTCAATAATCAAGGTTACAAAATCGTCTATTTTGAGGAAGGAACAAGCCACTATGTTGACCGGCCATTCATTAAGGATAGTAGTTTTAGCCATAAGGCAAAGACATTTTTACTAGATGCATTATACTTCCTTCCATTTTATGGTGTCAGATTCGCAGAATGGAACAGCAATCCTAACAAATCATATCACGGGCTTCCTATAGACAAGCGTTATAGCATTATTCCCTTTCATCATGAGCCTTACGATGTAAGGTTGGAAATAAAGCCTATGTTCTCCGAGCGACTCAGACAATATGTTTGTTCTAACATCAAGAACGAAGAAGGTGAGCATCGGGTAATGTTAATGACTGATCCTTTAAGGGAACTGATGCCAAAAGAATATCTATTTCTATATTTTGAAACGATAAAAGAGGCAATAGATAAAGTTAAGCCCGAACAATTTTTATACATCAAATTTCATCCCCGTGAAATAGATTCTTCTCGGGAAAAAATACTAGAAATAGCAAAAGGATCTGGGGTCAGATATAAAGTGCTGTCTGAAGAGGTGAATATCTGTGTAGAGTATTATTTACAAATGTTCCATTTCGAGAAAATATTCTTCTTCAATGCTGCAACCTATTTTTACAATGGCTATGCATTTCCCAAGATGAACTTTGTAAAACTCATGCCTATTATATACCAAAAATGTAAGGATGCTGGCATCAAGGATCTTACATATATGGAAAACATGTTAAAAGCTATAGGATAATTATGCATTACATAAGCGTCAAGCAAAGAATTAAGAACAAAATCGACAAATTGTTTCATATAGATCGTCGTTCAGAATACGGTTATATGGCGAAGGGTGCTTATTTAGCACCTGACGTTTTACTTTTTTCCAAGAAGAATCTGTATTTGTATGAAAACACTTCAATACCTGAGGGCGTTAATTCTAAATCCACGCAGCAAGTTTATCATGAAACGAGGCTCTTTTTCCAGTTATAACCTCTGTGTCTGCCCAGGAAACCACATGCCAGTTGTTGGAATGTGGAAACATGATGTAACGGACGAAATGAAGGATAAACTTGACAAGAAAGGAAGGTTTGACAGAGACATCATTGTCGAAGAAGACGTATGGATAGGTATCAACGTTACATTGCTGAATGGCGCACATATTGGACGTGGGTGTATTGTTGGAGCAGGATGCGTAATTTCTGGAGAATGGCCTCCATATATGGTCATTGCAGGCAATCCTGCAAGAATTATAAAGCCAGTATTTTCGTTTGACGATATTATCCGTCATGAAGAAAAACTATATGCACCAGAAAACAGAATTTCAATAGATTCTCTCAAAAAGATATTTGCAGAACACAAATTCCAATAAATGAAAAGAATCCTATTTGTAATTCCCGAGTATTCTCATGGTGGGACAAACAAATCTTTAGAAAATCTATTGTCTTTTCTCGACAAAAACAAATATGAGATTAGCATATATAGTATTTACGAAGATGGAGGAGATTATTATAAAAATGTCTTTAAACCATACATTATCAAAAAGTCTCGTTTATACTATTGGCTTCACGACAACGTTGTAACGAGAAAGTTCATGGGTTTGTTTAACAAAGCAACAAGGAGAGACAATTTTTCATGGCTGTACAAAAGGGAAGCTAACATAATTCAAAACAAGCACAATTATGATGCAATAATAGGATTTCAAGAAGGCGCAGCAACTCAATTTGTTTCTTATGTAAAAAATGTCAAGCAGAAAATCGCATGGATACATTGTGATTATAATGATTGGGCAGACGAGGAACAGCGCACGAATGACGAATCAGTTTATTTTTTGTTTAAAAATATTGTTTGTGTTTCAGAAACAGCAAGACAATCATTTTGCAAAGTATTCCCCCAATATGAGGACAAAAGCATATCCGTTTATAACACATTGAATTGTGAAAAGATTATAAACATGTCTTCTCAGGAAGTCTCTTTGCCTGCTAAAAATAGCAAACGGTTTACCATTATATCTGTAGGACGTCTTTCCGGAGTAAAACAATTTGAAAAGATTCCTTCTATTGTAAAGTCCATGGGCAATGAGATAGCCAACAAAATGTGTTGGTATATAATTGGTGCGGGAAGCCAAAAAGAATACATAGAAAAAGAAATAAGGCTGTATCACCTGGAAGACACAGTAATTATGCTTGGTGCCAAAGATAACCCATACCCGTATTTTAAATCTGCAGATTTATATGTTTGCACATCTGATTCGGAGAGTTTTTCATATACAATATTTGAATCTAAGATTTTACACACACCTGTTTTGTCCAACAATTTCCCTGTAGCTTATGAGGTTCTTGACAAGAATTGCGGTTGGATTCGTTCTATAGATGAAATGCCTGCTATATTATCTGACATAATTGTTGATCGGAATAGGATGTACTCTCATGTAAAAGATAGTATTAAAAACTACAATTATAACAATACCGATATTGTAAAAAAAATTGACGGGTTGTTATTTTAACATTAAAACGCCATAACACTTCAAATATGATGACACGAAGAATCATTGATAAGTTTTCGCGAGTATATAAAAGCGCTATAGTTTCTTTTAACCTTCATAGTTATTATAAGAAGCATGCACAAATAAGGTTTATTGGCAAAGCTCCCCAGAATGAGAACTATTGTGAATTAATCGTCATATCATTTAACAATAGCGACGTAATTAATTATCAAATTAAAACATTAAAGAGATATTTCAAACACCCATTCAGGTATACAGTGTTTGATAATTCTACAAAGGAAGATAAAAGTCAAAAGATATATGAGGTAACAAAGAATGAGGGAGTTGGTTATGTAAGATTACCTGAACAAAGATTCATACCAAAAGGTTTGGTAAGTTACTCTCATGGTATAGCACTTAACTATATATTTCGTAATTATAAGCACCTGTTTTGTAATGCAAAATATATAGGAATTCTTGACCATGATATATTCTGTATAGAAGACTTCGATATTTCATGTTATTTGAAAAACCAACCTTTTTATGGATTAGTACATCATCGGTCACGTAATCCTGACAGGATTAAGTATATATGGCCAGGGTTCGCCTTTTACAAGAAATCTATATTTGATAATTTAAGTGCTGACTTCAGACCTTCAATAAGGTTAGCGGGTGACACGGGTGTAAGATTATACGAATCGATTTATTCAAAGTATTCCAAAGATCTTGACGAATTAAACATGGTAGTAGAAGAACATCGCTTTTTAGATAACACAAATAATGTAGCCAATGCAGGATATTCCTATTTCTCTTCGGGATGGATTCATTGCTGGAATGCCTCGAATTACATGAATTTAAATGGAATGAAGAATAAAATGGAATCTGTCTTTAAAATTATAAATAAACAATTAGAGGAATGAAGAGGGTTGTTGCCGTTGCTCCATACAATCATGGTATTAATTTTAAAATGCAGGTGTATGATGCATGGGTAAAAATGGGAGGCAATACTATGCCATGTCATTATCCTTGGAGAGTATTTCATAAGTTCGCATTTAATTACGAGTTGCCTACATTTCATAAAAACGAAAAGATTGCCCAACTTCGATTTGTTGAGCCTGTAAGCTTAAGTTTTGACACATTTCCAGATTACGCTCGATATGAAATAATTCCCTTGGTATGGGACTGTTGGCCAATGTATTTCGAGAAGACTTGCCAATGGTTTATAAAGCATGATGTTAGAACTGCCATCTTTACTTCTTCGCAAACTGCGGATAGGATGATAGCACGTTTTCCGCAGATGAACATCCTGGCTATTACAGAAGGCATTGACACATCCAAATATAAAGAAGGGAAGGATTTAAATGAACGTTCTATTGACTTGTTAGAATTCGGAAGAAGAAATAAAAAAGTATTTGATGTCAGTCTCCCATCGAATTACACTCATCTTTACAGTAAAAACGGAGAGCATATATTTAAGACGGAACAAGACTTAGTAAATGGTCTTGCAGATTCAAAAATTACTGTTTGCTATCCTCGTTGTGATACCCAGCCAGAAAGGGCAGGGGATATAGAAACTCTGACACAACGCTATTGGGAGGCTATGCTTTCAAGGATTGTAATTGTTGGACGAGCACCCAAAGAACTCGTTAATCTAATAGGTTATAATCCCGTAATTGAGATAGAAAGAGAACAACAAACCGAAAAGATTGTTGAAATTTTGGATAATATTGGCCATTATCAATCTTTAGTTGACAAAAGCCGAAAGACAGCCATTGATATGGGAGGATGGGATTTAAGAATAAAAGAGATACAACGATTTTTACTAAATAAAGGTTACATAATATGATACCCAAAATAATACACTATTGTTGGCTTAGTGGTGACCCAATACCTGATGACATGCAGCAATGGATGGAATCATGGAAGAAATTAGATGGTTACGAGTTTATGCTATGGAATTTCGACCGTTTTGACATTAATAGTTCCATATGGGTTAAACAAGCATTCGAGTCTAAAAAATATGCCTTTGCAGCAGATTATATTAGGGCATACGCACTTTATAATTACGGCGGCATATATATGGATATGGATGTTGAAGTTATTAAACCTTTTGATGACCTGTTAGACAATGACTATTTGATAGCAGAAGAGAACCCTCTTGGACTTGAAGCGGGAATAATGGGATCATCTAAAGGATGCCAACTTTTTAAGGACGTATTGGATTGGTATGATGGTCGAGCCTTTTTAGACGAAAAGGGGCAATTACCTGAGCCTACCCCATATATGCCTGGAGTGATTCAAAGTGTTTTGCAGCAAAGATATGTACTGAGTAGAGAATGGAGGACTAAAGACAAAGAGTTTGATGGTAAAACAGTATATATATATCCTTGGTATTATTTTACTTCTCGAGACTACCCTTTTAGAGACATTGTAGTAAAGCCAGAGTCATATACGATACATCATTTCGCAGGAAGTTGGCTTCCAAAGGAAAAAGGAATAAAGTATTGGTTAAAGAGGTTGCTAGGGAAAAGGATAACGAGGTTGATTATTTCGTTTAAGCATAGAAATGATGGTAATTGGGGGGACGAATATTAAAATAAAACATATAAATAAGGTATATGAAGATTAGTACTTTTTTTACATGGTTTTGGATACTGTATCTACCATTTTGCATCCTGTTCTATGACAAGGCAGGATTCCAGTATATAGATGAGTTAATGACATTAGGACTTGTTCTATTCGCCTTTATCAAGAAAACGTCAGGACATCATATAAAGAAAGAGATATATACTTATGGAATACTGATGTTATTCTATGTGTTATACTCTTTGATTATGGCGATAAATGTTCCTGCTTCGGTTTTTCTTGACTTACAACAACAAGTACGTCCTTACTGTATATTTTTCTGTACATATTTGCTTGCACCTACCTTTACAAAAAAGCAACAGAAAACGATACTTTATATCTATTTTGCAGCCATTGCTTATTTCTTGCTTGGATTTAGATTCGGAGTTGAGAATGCCACCATAGGACAGGCTTGTTTCCAATGCGGTTTGCTCTATATTTTCTTTAGAGGTGACAAAAAGAAACATCTTTATATCGGTGTACTTATTGTTACATTGGGACTGTTATCTGGAAAGTCTAAGTTCTTTGGCGAGTACGTGATGTTTATTGGTCTTATATTCTTTCTTAAGAACAAGTTCCGCTTGGATAATCTGTTGACCTATATGCAAGTTGGAGTGCTTCTAATTGCAATTCTGTTCTTTACATGGTATAAGTTTAACGCATATTACGTAGAAGGAATGAGTGAAGAGGTTTCCAAGTCAGAGCGTATGGCAAGACCTGAAAGTTATAAGACTGCTGGCACAATTATTTTTTCAGATTACATACCTTTCGGGTCTGGTTTGGGGACTTTTGCAACAAATGCAGCAGCACAGTACTATTCTCCTCTATATTACAAATATGGATTAAGTGATATATGGGGATTATACCCAGAAAACCCAATGTTTCTTGCGGATGCGTTCTTCCCGACTATGGCTGAGTATGGTATGGTGGGAATAATCTTTTTCCTATGGTTTTGGATAAGGAGATATAAAGAGATTAATAAGATTGACAATTTCCTGATATATAAGATTGCACTTATGTGCATGCTGGCACTTTTCCTTGAAGGAACTGCTGATACAAGTTATCTTTCTGGAAAGGGAATGGGGTTCTTTATGCTGATTGCGATGGCATTGAGAGGGTCGTATGTGACGAAGAAAAGGATGATAATAATTAACGATAACCATAACCTTAACGAAAACGATAAAATTTCACCCACTAATATGCACTAATGGACACTAATAAATATGTCTTAAGATGAAAGGATTATAGTCAGAAGGACTATCATGTAATTTAAATGAAGTTGGCATGAAAAAGTACACTTTTGCATGGGTACTTCAATTAAATTACTTCCCAATCGTCTCAACGATTAACCCTTTCATTGATTCGTGAAAATTCGTGATATTCGTGGACAAATAAGGGTGGGAAAATGAATGATTTGTTATTTGCGGAGGAGATTTATAACATAGCAGGGGCGGCAATGGACGTTCAGAACGAGTTAGGGACGGGATTTCTTGAGCCTGTATATCAAGAGGCATTGGCAATTGAAATGGAAAAACGGGGCATTCCTTTCGAAAGAGAAAAGGAATTGACGATAGAATATAAAGGCATTACCTTAAACAAGAAATACTATGCCGATTTCGTATGCTATGACGACATTATCGTGGAACTTAAGGCTGTTGATGGCATAAGGGATGAACATGTGGCACAGGTGTTGAACTACTTACATGCTTCCCAAAAGAAGTTAGGATATATAATAAACTTCGGCGTCAAGCCTCTTCAGCGAAAACGAGTTGTTTTATAATTGTCTGCCCACTAATAGGCACCAATGGACACTAATACACTCATTAGGATGAAAGGAGGATAGTCATGAAAGACTATCATGTAATTTAATTGAAGTATTCATGCAAAAGTGTACTTTTTCATGCCAACTTCATTTAAATTACTTCCTAATCGTCTTAACGATTAACCCTTTCATTGATTCGTGAATATTCGTGACATTTGTGGGAGAAAAAAACGGAAACATGAGATGAAGATTCTTGTTATAGATAACGTTAATTACGAGGATTATCCTACTGGGGGAATTCTTAATTTCTACCGAAACATGCTGCCGGCATTTGGAAATGACCTTCTGCTTGCAGGGATTACAACAGACGGCAGGACTCCTGTGGGGAAATGGACGAAACGAGAAATAAACGGGATGGAATTTGATTACTATTCCATGGCTCAAGTGACTCCTTCTTCTGCACGTCCATTCGTGCCTGAAAGAATCACAAACTGCATATCTATTAAAAGGCACATAAATCGCATTCTTGCAAGAAACGATTTCGACATATTACTGACCCACAAACCTGAGGTAGTCTATTTTATTCCTGACAAATATTTGGGAAAAACGTGTTATATACTTCCAGGTGTAGGCAACCCGCTCGCAATTTCAAGATATCCCTGGGCGAGGAGGTTCGCAAAGAGTTATGACAGGTTCTTCCTGATGCCAAAGGCTGCAAAGACGCGCTGGCTTTTGGCTGCAGCGGACTATAATGCACGCAAAGGATTTGCCGAGAGGAGTAGGGGTCTGATTAAAGCGGAACATATCATACAGTTCCCTACTCGCTATGACGATAATTACTATTACATAGACAATACTGCAACAAGAGAAGAGAAGAATATCTTTGTAACCGTAGGACGTCTGGGATGGTTCAAGGGTTGGAAACTGATGATTGACGCTTTCAAGATAGTAAACGAGAAAGTGCCTGAATCAGAACTGCACTTCATCGGAGATGGTGAAGACGAAAAGAAGATAAAGGAATATATTGTTTCTATAGGATTAGATGGAAAGGTTATCCTTGACGGCAAAATGTCTCCAGAAGATATAGGTAAATTCCTTAACAAGTCAAGTGTTTTTGTGATGGGTTCAATGATGGAGGGATGGTCAACGACACTTGTAGAGGCTTGTGCTTGTGGTGTGCCTTGTGTAGTCACTGATTTCAGCAGTGCCCGCGAGATGGTTGCTGACGGAAAGAACGGCTTCGTCGTTGATTCTCGGGATGAGAATGTTTTTGCAGAAAGAATGCTGTCAGCACTCGCACTTAACAGAAAAAAGGTTTCAGAATATGACAAACGCTTCTCTTACCTTGCTGTCAGCAACTTGAAAGAGGACTTGCTGAAGGCTTTAAAAGATAATTAAAATGAGTTTATACAACAAGATACTATACAGTAATTTCATAGCAAAGTTTTCTGGGATATATTATAGGTATTTCCAAGTAACTAAGAAAAAATTCGGGTATTTCTCAAAGACTGCCCGAGTAAGATATCCTATCAGGATAAAGGGCATAGAGAACGTGTACATGTATGACCGTACACATATTTTGTCTGGGGCACTGATTATTGCTGTCGGTGCTAAATTCATCATGAAAAAGAACTCTGGCGCAGCGGAGGGACTGACAGTGGTTACAGAAAACCATGTGGTGACTCCTGGAGAGTGGTTTCTGGACAAGGGAAGTACCAATGACCAGATTGAGGCTAATGACGTGATAATTGAAGAGGACGTCTGGATAGCCGCTAATGTAACATTGCTTAAGGGCGTAGTGGTTGGACGAGGCTCTATTGTAGGGGCTGGTGCCGTTTGCCGCAATTCTGTCCCTCCATACTCTGTGGTTATTGGTAATCCGGCAAAGGTGGTTGGCTTTAAGTTCACGCCTGAGGAGATAATAGAGCATGAGAAGAAACTGTATCCTGAAGAGGAGCGATTAACATTGGAAACGCTTCAAAAGAACTATGACAAGTATTTTATAAACAGAATAAAAGAAATAAAACAGTATTTAAAGTAATTAATTATTATGGAACTTAACGAATTTATTGAGAATTTCGCCGACCAGTTCGACGATACCGATCCGAGTGAGATAACTGCAGACACAGAATACCGCGAACTTGACGAGTGGGGATCATTAATCGGGATGTCTGTCATTGCATTGGTTAAAACACAATATGGCAAGACGCTTACTGGCGGAGAACTTCGTTCTTGCAAGACGGTGAGGGAATTGTTTGAGTTAATCGAGGCTAAATAATGACTGAACAGACATTCAACCCCTTCTCTTTATCTGGCAAGACCATATTAGTAACCGGGGCCTCTTCTGGAATAGGAAGAGGTATTGCCATTGCATGTTCTAAAATGGGGGCGAGAATAGTTGCCTGCGGTAGAAATGCCGAAAGGGTGCAGGAGACTATAGAGGCATTGTCTGACCATGACAATATCGCTCTCGTTGCTGACCTGACCGACAGTGACAGTGTAAGGAGAATGGTGGCAGAAATGCCTGCTGTTGACGGCATTGTTCATTGTGCAGGGGTAGGATTTCGCAAACTTACAAAATTCTTAGAGCAGAATGAAGTGGAACATGTTATGACGACTAACTTCAACGCACCCATTCTGCTACAATCTGAAATAATAAAACAGAAAAGGATTAACAAAAACGGTTCTATTGTTTTTATCTCTTCAATGGCAATAGACTCTCCCAGCATCGGCAACGGACTGTATAGTGCATCTAAGGCCGCACTGGACTCGTATGCGAAGTGTCTCGCCCTTGAACTGGCACCAAGAAAAATACGGGTGAACTCTATTTGCCCCGCAATGATATGGACGAAACTGATTCTTGAGGAGGGACTGACTGAAGAAGAACTGAAGGAGGACGAGAAGACATATCCCTTGAAACGCTATGGCACTCCAGAGGACGTGGCTAACTTGGCAATTTACATGTTGTCTGACGCTTCTTCATGGATGACGGGGGAGTCTGTTAAGATTACAGGAGGGGCGAGATAAAAGCACAAGAAGAAATAATGGCATACATAAAAGCAATATCATATTATCTTCCAGAGAAGATAGTAACTAATGAAGAACTCGTAAAAGAGTTCCCTGAGTGGAGTGTAGAAAAAGTTGCAAAGAAAGTTGGCGTTAACAGCAGGCATCTTGCAGGAGAGAATGAGACTGCAGGAGACATGGCAGAAAAAGCGGCAAGGAAACTCTTTGAAGAGTATAATATCAGCCCTAACGAGATAGACTTTCTGCTTCTCTGCACGCAGAGTCCCGACTATTTCCTTCCATCAACATCATGTGTGATTCAGCACAGACTTGGCATTCCCACATCTGCTGGAGCATTTGACTATAACCTCGGATGCTCGGGGTGCATCTATGGAATGGCTGTGGCAAAGGGATTGATTTCTGCGGGGATTGCAAAGAACATTTTGTTGCTTACTGCAGAGACATATAATAAGTATCTGCATCCATCGGATAAAAGCAACCGTTCTATCTTTGGGGATGGGGCGGCAGCATGTCTGATATCCACAGAAGGTTTTGCAAAAATCGGGAATTTCTCTTTAGGCACAGATGGATCTGGTGCCGACAAACTTATTGTAGGAACAGGTGCCTCGCGTCACAAGGAGAAAACAGGGGCCTCTGTAGAGGACGAAGAAGGACATATAAGATATGACGACTATCTATATATGAATGGCAGTGGAATTTTCAATTTTACACTTGATGCCGTGCCGCAGATGATTAATGATGTCCTCATAAAGAATGACATGGAGAAGGACACTATCGATTATTATATCTTCCATCAGGCAAACAAGTTCATGCTTAACACAATACGTAAAGTGTGCGTCCTGCCTAAAGACAAATTCTACATAAACCTTGAGGAAACAGGGAATACAGTATCTTCGACAGTGCTCATTGGACTAAAAGACTGTATTGACAACGGACTGATAAAGAAAGGGGACAAAGTGATGGTTTCTGGTTTTGGAGTCGGACTTAGTTGGGGAGGCACATTACTCTCGTTCTAAATCGGCATTATAAATCAATCTTAAACATTGGATTCCATCCGACTTTTCCCTTGCCTCGGCATAGACAATGAAATTGGTCTCTGCTTCAGGCTGTATTGAAACATTCATTTACCTAATATCTACAATTTTTCAAATGACTTGGATAATAATTGGCATTGTTGCCCTCGTAGTGATTGGTATTATCATTGCACACAATCTGCGGAATGCGCAGAATGTGGATCCCGAAGACAGGGATTTCAAGGGATAAGACTGCACTTACAGATTTTATTTACATTTATGTTTCGGAAGCATGTTCACTAATTGTGACGAATCGCCCCGAAGGGGCAGTAAGTACGTAGCCCAGGGCTATGCCCTGGGTAACACGCGAATAAAGTGTATTCGCCCAGAAAGGGCAAAAGATTTGTTACATATAGAATATAGGAAGTTCTTTTGCCCTTACAGGGCGTGTATATAGGGCACCCCTATACCCAGGGCGTTGCCCTGGGCTACGTACTTACTGCCCTTTCAGGGCACTTAAATTCAGGGCGTTTATAACTTCCGAAACTTTTAATTATATATTTATGCTGAGACTTAAGGATATAAAGATCGTGTGTTCCATGGAGGAACTGGCGGCAATACCCGAAGGTAAGGTGCTGATAAATACAATTAATGCGCATTCGTATAACACGGCGCAGAAGGATGAGTTGTTTGCAAAGAGCCTCACCCCTCGCCCGGCCGAAGGACGCTTGCAAGGCAAGAACCCCTCTCCGAAGGGCGAGGGGAACTTTAAACGCGAGGGGAACTGTGTGAAGTACCTGATTCCTGACGGAGCAAGTGTGGTGAAGGCGTGCAGATGGTTGAAAGCGAAGTATCAGCCGAAGGAACGTATTGCGGGATGGGATCTGTTCGAGTTTGAAATGGGGAGATTAGAAGCCCCCCTTAATCCCCCCCGTAGGGGGAAACCAGTTGCCATTTTGCCCGAAGACGGGCGAGAATCGGCTGCGCCTCGGGATAGTCTCGACGAGTCGGACTCTCCGCTCGACTTGCACGAACCTTCATGGGACCCCATAAACATGCCCAAGGTCATGTTTATGGGGTCGTCGGAGAAGGTGCTGGGACTGATTCGGGAAAAGGCGAAGGTAGTGTATCCACATATTGAGGTGGTGACTTATTCGCCGCCCTATAAGCCAGAGTTTACCGAGGAGGATAATGCGGCAATAATAAAGGCGATAAACGATGCCAACCCAGACTTGCTGTGGATTGGTATGACTGCACCGAAACAGGAGAAATGGGCATACTCACACTGGAACGAACTTAATATACATTGCCACTGCGGAACCATAGGGGCTGTGTTCGATTTCTTTGCTGGTACAGCAAAACGGGCACCTAAGTGGTGGCAGGAGCATTCGCTGGAATGGCTGTACCGTCTTATCATTGAGCCGAAACGCATGTGGAGGAGATATATCATAGGAAATGCACTGTTCCTGTGGAATGTGTGGAAGGAGAAATAAAACCCCTCCTAAGAAACCCCTCCTCAGTCCCCCCGAGGGGGGAAGAAGGCTGAGCGTTGAGGGATGAGGGTTGAGCGGAGAGAGACTTTGAACTTGGGACTTTGAACATTGAGCATTGAACTTGGAACTTTGCGCTCGGCTTTGCCGCTTTCACAAAGGCGTTGGCCGACTGAAAGAACTTGAACTTTCTTTCTACACTTCGCTATCAATCCCCTCCTAGCCTCCCCTTTCCAAGGGGCGGAATTGTGGGATAAGGGGGAACGATGAGCAGAACTTGAAACTTGAAACCCCACTAAACACTAATCCCCTTATGAGGACGGGATTGGGGGTTAGTGGGTTAATTGCATGATGGATATAAAAAAACTGAAGACGCGATTCCGCCAACTGGGCGGATTCACTTTGTTAAAGGAGTATGCACGTATCGGGGCATTGCCGACCTTGATTAAGGAACTGGTGCGCATACATCGGCAGGGGTTGCCGCCAAAGGCAATATACCCAGCGCTGGAGGAAAAGGTGCAGCCGATTTTGCGCAAGCGGTATGAACCGCTGATGCATGAACTGTTAGAAAAGTATTCCAAGCAGGAATTGAAGCAGGAGCATTCCAACAAGACGTGGTTCTGCTGGCTGCAGGGAATGGAGGGTGCGCCTGACCTTGTAAAGGCTTGCTATGAGTCTCAGCGAAGGAATCTTAAGGGGAAGGAGATTGAGATAATCAGTTATGATTCATACCGCCATTTTATTTCCCTGCCTGATTTCATAGAAAGGAAACACCGTGAGAGGAAGATTCCGCATCCACACTTCTCGGACCTCATTCGACTGGAACTTCTCATCAAGTATGGTGGCACATGGATTGACTCTACAGTGCTGTGCACTGGCGATAACTTTCCTGAGAAAGTGCTTGATTGTGACCTTTTCCTTTTCCAATACCGTGATGCAAAGACTGGCAGACTGCGGGGTTTCTCGAACTGGTTTATCACTTCATGCACCAATAATCGCTCTCTGCTTGTGCTGCGCGACATGCTATACCAGTACTGGCGTGACTACAACTGCGTCATAGACTATTATGTCTTCCACCTTTTCTTCTCGATGATAATGGAGGCGTGTCCCGAGGAGATGGCAAAGATGCCACGAAGCAATAACAGGTTGACTCTTTTGTTAGGGTCGAGGATAAAGGACGCATATGACAACAAGTGGATGCAAGAACTGACATCGGTGTGCGCATTCCACAAACTGAACTACAGGATAAGACCTGCCGAGGGGCGTCACGGTATGACATTCTATTATAAGGTTATAGAGAAATACCTCGGTTAGGAGGAGTGATAATGAAAAGATTCATCGAACTGATACATATTGCCATCGGCAGGAAGGAGTGCTTTGATACAGTGCCGACTCCAGAGGAATGGCAGTCTCTCGTTGAAACTGCTCAGAAACAGGCAATGGTGGGTGTGGTGTTCTCTGCTATTGAGCGACTGCCAAAAGAGCAGCGGCCTACAAGGGATATAATCCTTAGTCTTTACATGATAGTACAGCGTGTGGAGAAAAGTAACGCTCTGCTGACGGACAGGTCGGTGAAGGTGGTGAGGCAGTTCAACGAGGAGGGCTTCGAGGCATGCATTCTCAAGGGACAGGGGAACGCCCTACTCTACCCAGAGCATCTCAGGCGTAGGCGCATGAGCGGGGACATAGACGTGTGGGTGTTGCCCAAAGGATACGAGGCGACGAGTGAGAATGATGCTATAAGAAAGGTTATTGACTACATTCACAAATATACTCCAGGAACGAAGGCAACATATCATCACATTGATTTCCCCGCGCTGAAGGCTGTGGAGACAGAGGTACACTACCGCCCTGCATTCTTATACACTCCATATCGTGACCGTCGTCTGCAGAGGTGGTTCATTCAGAATGCGGCGACACAATTTAGAAACAGGCGCGAGACTGACTATGGGGAGATTACCATGCCCACAAGGGAGTTTAATATCGTCTTCCAGTTGTGCCACATATACAAGCACTTGTTCGAAGAAGGTGTGGGGCTACGACAGTTAATGGATTACTACTATGTCCTCAGGTCAACACCCGTTGATGAGACAATGCAAAAGGATGCGGTAAGCATTATTAAACGCTCAGGTATGATGCATTTTGCACGTGCTGTGATTTGGGTACTGCAAGAAGTGTACGGAATGGAACGTGAGTTCCAGTATGTCGAAGCAGACGAGAAGACAGGGCGACTGCTCCTTGAAGAAATTGAGGCAACAGGCAATTTCGGACACATGGACACACGCTTCGGTGACAAGTCGAAGGAGAGTAATTGGCACAGGATTGTGCGTGTGGTGGGCTACGACCTGAAGTTCTTTAGGTATTATCCAGAAGAGGTGATATGGAACCCGCTATTTAAGTTATATCACTGGTGGTGGAGGAAGAACATTGAACATTGAACTTTGAACTTTGAACATTGAACTTTGAACATTGCGCTCGGCTTTGCCGCTTTCATAAAGACGTTAGCCGACTGAAAGAACATGAAACTTGACGCTCGGCTCTGCCGCTTATATGAGCAAAGCGAGTCTTAAGAAAGTAGTTAGACAACTGAAAGAATTTTAAGACTGATACCCCATCCTTAACCCCAAAAGCCTCACCACTGACCCCTCTCCAAAGGGCGAGGGGAATGTTAGGGAAGGGGAGGAAATGGAAATCCCTTGCAGATACATATCTGCAAGGGATTTTTTTATTGTACCCAGAGCCGGGGTCGAACCGGCACGGGTTGCCCCACTGGTGTTTGAGACCAGCGCGTCTACCGATTCCGCCATCTGGGCATTGGCTTAGCGTCATGGTGACTAATAGCGGGTGCAAAGGTAATTCTTTTTTAGGAAAAAACAAAGGAATTGGAAAAAATATTTAAATAATGCGGGCAAAACTTGGAAGTATGGAGAATAATGTTTATTTTCGTAGCGCAAATAAAATCTAATTAAATGAGGACTCAAAATAAAGATAATTTCTGTGTTATTTTAGCGGGTGGAAAGGGACGTAGGCTGTGGCCATGCAGTCGTGAGGAGAAACCGAAGCAGTTCCTGGACTTTTTCTCTACAGGGAGGACACTGCTTCAGAGCACTTTCGACCGCATGAGCAGGATTATCGCCCCAGAAAATATCTACGTCAACACCAATCATGTATATGCACATTTCGTGGAGGAGCAGTTGCCCGAATTGCCTCACGAGAACATTCTCAGCGAGCCGATTTTCCGCAACACCGCGCCGAGTGTGGCATGGGCGACATACCGCATCTTCCACAAGAACAGGAACGCGAGGATGGTGGTGGTGCCGAGTGACCAGGCTGTGTTCAAGGAGGAAGCGTTCCTTGACAATATAGAGCAGGGACTGGACATCGTGTCGGAATATGACGCGTTGCTCACTATGGGGGTGATGCCGACACGCCCTGAGCCAGGATACGGCTATGTGCAGTATAGCGAGAAGACGCAGTTCGACTCTATCTATCGTGTGAAGTCGTTCACCGAGAAGCCTGCCCGCGAGTTCGCCAAGATGTTTGTGGATAGCGGCGAGTTCCTTTGGAACAGCGGCATTTTCCTCTCCAACGTCAAGAACATGCGCCAGAGCATGAGGAGCGTGTTCCCGATGTCGGTGCTGGGAAAGATTGACGAGGAAGGTCATGTGTGGAGTCTTGAGGAAGAAACCGACTATATTCAGAACAATTTCCCCGCCTACCCCAACTTGTCTATTGACATGGCGATTCTGGAGAAGAGCGAGAATGTGTTTGTTATGAAGTGCGACTTCGGATGGGCCGACCTTGGCATGTGGCATAGTATTTATGAGAGCATGCGCAAGAGCGACGACGACAACGTGAGCATCAGCGGCCAGACGATAATTGAGAACAGTCGCGGCAACATAATAAAACTGCCCGCTGATCATATTGGTATAATCAACGGGCTTGAGGATTTCATCGTTGCCGAGAACGACAACGTGTTGATGATATGCAAGCGTGAGGACTCCTCTGCACTTATCAGAAAGTATATCAATGACGTGCAGTTGAAGTACGGTGACGAGTATATTTAAGAGGAAGGAGAAAAGTTACTTTGAGAATTCCTTGTAAATCTTGTCGGCAATAGCCTTGAATTCTTCTTCCGTGAGTTGCAGTTTCTCCTTGCGGAAGTCAACGTCTGCCTCGCTCTGCATCGGGATGAGGTGGATATGGGCGTGAGGCACCTCAAGACCGAGCACCACCTGTGCCACTTTCTTGCATGGGAATGCAGCCTTCAGTGCCACTGCCACTTTCTTTGCAAACACCTGAAACTCGGCAATCTCCTCGTCAGAGAGGTCGAAGATATAGTCCACCTCTTTGCGCGGAATCACCAGTGTGTGCCCTTTCACCAGCGGGTTGATGTCGAGGAAAGCGTAGAACTTATCGCTTTCGGCACACTTATACGACGGTATCTCACCTGCTGCTATCTTACTGAAAATGCTCATGGTTTTATAAGACGATTTAACGGTTTCACAATTTTACGATTGATGATACTACCCCACAGTGATTTTGTCAATGCGCAGTTTGATGACGCCGCGCGGTATCTTCACCTCCACTTCATCACCCACCTTGTGGTTGAGCAGTCCCTGTGCTATCGGCGTAGTGATAGAAATCTTACCCTCGCGCAGATTAGCCTCGCTCTCACTTACGATGGTATAGGTCATCTTCGCCTTATTAGCCATATTGGTCATCTCCACCTTCGACATTATCTGCACCGCGTCGGTGCTCAGTCTTGAGGTGTCCACGATTTTTGCCTCTGCCAGTTGGCGTTTCATCAGGTTTATCTTGTTCTCCAGTTTCGCCTGCGCTTCCTTGGCAGCATCATACTCGGAGTTCTCGCTGAGGTCGCCCTTGTCGCGTGCCTCTGCGATGGCAGCCGAAGCCTTTGGTCTTTCCACTGCTTCGAGCCTCTGTAGTTCGGCCACGAGGTTGTCGTAGCCTTCTTGTGACATATATGCCATAATTCTTTCTATTTATATATAATAATTATTGTTTTCAATCGCTTAGCAAAGAAAAGGTCGGATGAAATCCGACAAAAAAAGTATTCCGACATTATCGTCATGATGTCGGAATCGTTCTTTTTATCATTTGTCAATGGCATTCTGCTTAGTTGCCACCCCTATGGATAGGAATCTCTCTCCTTGCTCTGGCGGCTACTCAGCCATTTTGTATTTTTCAGGGGCAAAGTTAGTGTTTTTTTTCATAACAAGCAATTATTTTGTCATTTTTTTCGTTTTTCTTTGTTACTTTAAATCAAAAGTATTATATTTGCAAACACATTTCTCCACGGGGCATTAGCTCATCAGGCTAGAGCGTTTGACTGGCAGTCAAAAGGTGGCAGGTTCGAGTCCTGTATGCTCCACCCTATCACGCCACGGGCGTGATTTTTTCTTTAGACGACTACTAAACACTATGTTTGCTTCCGCCATTGCTCTATCGAGAAAGATGCTGTGGGCACTGTTGTTCACCGCCGTGCCGCTGTTGTCGTTTGCCGACGATGTTGACGACAGGGCCGTTGAGCGCGGCTGCATGGAGTCGCTCACTGCCTTCATGCACTATGCCACGAGCATCTATTGCGAGGCAGGAGTCAATTCTCTCGGCGACAGCATAGGCTATTTCCGTGCCATTTGCGCTGGCGAGAGCAACGAGGACGGTGTGCGCACCAATGCGGATATCGCCATGGTCACAGCCTTCGTTGCTTCCGAGGTATTGCAGGGCAGGGCAACATTGCCTGCGGACATCAGCATAGAAAGGCTGAAGCAGATGGCGGTCCGCTCGCTTCACTATGCTCTCAGCACCCATCGCGCCAATGCCACCGCTGTTTGCACCGATGGCAAACACTGGGGAAGCGCCCCCAACGCCCAGCAATGGGAGAGCAGTCTGTGGGCAATGAGCGTCGCCATGGCATGGCACTTCGCATGCCAATGGCAAGGATGCAGCGACCACGACCGCGAGACTCTCGCCCGACTGCTGCGCTCTGAGGCACTGCTTCTTCTCGGCAGAGAGGTGCCTACAGGATTTGAAGGAGACACCAAGGCTGAAGAGAACGGATGGGACAGCAACTTGCTCGCCACAGCACTGGCATTTGGTGGCACTGGCATCAGTGCCGACTCACTGCATAATGCTCTCGTGCGCTACTCTCTCAACTGCTACACCGTTGCCAGCGACAGCCTGCGCGCACCAGAACTCTATGCAGGAGCAAACCTATACGACGACTACACGCTGCAAAATCACAACTATTTCCACACCAGTTATCAGAACGTCGTGATGCAGGAACTTGCAGAAAGCATCGTTGTCATGCGCCTTTTGGCACCCAGCACCTGCCAGTCATCACCCGACAACTGCCTGACATGGCACTGGCAAGAGGTGTGGGACAACGTGCTCGCGTGGCTCGCCCTCGCCGACGGCGAACTGGCAATGCCCAACGGCAACGACTGGAGCATGTTCCTCTACGACCAACTGCCTGCCTATGCCGCCATGGCAACGATGATGCACAACGCCGATGCCCTGATGCTGGAACGCCGCTGTCTGGAACAACTGCTATGCCGTCAGCAGACAACAGCCGACGGCTCCTATATGCTCAATGCCGACATCGGACCGCGCCGAATGGGAGTCACCGCCCACCGCGTGCTCACCACACTGCTTATGCACCGCCTCTTCCCCACCACCTCGCTGAAGCCCTCGACATGGGGCGATTTCTGCCTGCGCCACCGCAAGGGAGTATATTTCGAGAGTCAGCAGATAGTGCGCGGCATGACAAAGAGCCGTTTCGCATGTTTCTCTGCAAGCAAGGGACTGCATAACTGCTCGGCCGTGATAGTGCCAAACAATGCCAGTGAATGCAAGATAGCCATACCATATAAAAAGGGCTTCGGCGGAAACATCATCGGCACACCTGCCTCGATGCCTCAGATTACAGAAATGAAAGCATACGATGACGGCAGTTGGACGGTGATGGGAACTGCCGACGGCGAGCCGTTCTGCATCTGGGCAACACCAGGAAATGCCGTCATGGTGATTGGCAGGCCCGTGTTCCTTGCCCTTGCCGACGACCCTTTCACAGAACGTGCAGGACGCAAGATGACCGTCACCGAGGGAAAACAGTGGGCGAACATCAGCAACAGCATTGGCATAGTGACAGCAGGCCAGACGTCGCCAACGTTCAGAGTAGAGCACAAAGGCATCGTAAACTCCATCAACACCTGCGTCATCAGCACCAGCGACACGCGAGCAGCAGCATATTTCACAGGCGTAAGCAGAAAGCAGACGGCACGGCTTGCCCGCCACACCACATTCACACGACAGCACAACAACTGCACCTTACAAATCAAAGACACCGACGGCACCATCCGAACGCTATCACTTAGCCGCGACAAAGGCCGTACTTCGATAGCAATAAATCAGAGACGATAAAGTAAAATAGGCTATATTACCGACCAAAATAGGCTATTTTGGTCGGTAATATAGCCTATTTTACTTTTCCGCATGCCGTCGGCAACGGACGCAATGGGGGCGACCTAAGCACAGAAAAGTAGTTAAAGATTGTTCAAGAGGATGGTTGTTAACATATAATTCATTATCTTTGCTGCCGTGAGAGGACACACATATATTTAAGGGAACTATATACAATTAGACCCTCTATATGGGATAGTGTTCTGAAAGATGACGCACGCGATGTCTCCCCGCCCCTGTAGGGGAGGGGTTTGGGGGTGGGGTCAGTAATATAAAAAAGGAAGGAGATAGACGGATATGGAAGATATTGTGCATGGAAAAGACACTGACCCCACCCCTATCCCCTCCCCTACAGGGGCGGGGAGTCATTAGCGATGGGGGCAAATAGTATATAATCGCGTTATTTAATAGACACCCGACAATAATCATAAAACATATCACCGCAACCATGAACAGATTTATAAAACTACTATTGGCAGGACTGTGCATCAGCGGCACAGCATGCAGCCAGAAGGCATACAAAGACCTCAATGTGCAGGAGTTCGACGCATACATAACGGAGAACAAAGACAAGGGACTGCAACTCGTGGACGTGCGCACAGCAGAGGAGAACGCACAGGGCACCATCCCCGGAGCAGTGCTCATCGACGTGAAGCAGAACGACTTCGCCCAGCGTGCCGAGAAAATGCTCGACAAGGAACGGCCCGTGGCAGTGTTCTGCCGCAGCGGACGGCGGTCGGCAAACGCCGCCACGATACTCACGGAGAAGGGATTCAAGACGGTGGTCAACCTCACCGGCGGATTCACAGCATGGAGCAAGAGCCACCCCCAAACCCCTAAACTCATAAACTCACAAACCACCAAAGACGAGTTTGGCATGGAAACCGACCGCATTGAGACAAGCAACGGCACCATAACGTTCCACTGCATCAAACACGCATCAGTGCGCATCGAAATGGGCGGCAAGAACATCTACATCGACCCCGTGACACGACTCGGAAACTGGAGCGCCGACTACTCAAAAATGCCGAAGGCCGACTATATCCTCATCACTCACGAGCACGGCGACCACTACGACACCGCAGCCATAGAGGCTCTGAGCAAGGAGGGCACGGTGGTGGTGCTCAACAAGAGGTGCGCCGACATGCTGGGCAGGGGCATAGCAATGAAGAACGGCGACAAGAAAACTCTCGACGGCGGCATCAACGTGGAGGCTGTGCCGGCATACAACAACACGGCGGGACGCGAGAAATTCCACCCCAAAGGGCGCGACAACGGATATATCCTGACCATCGACGGCAAACGCATCTATCTTGCTGGCGACACCGAGGACATCGACGAGATGGCACAGGTGAAAAACATCGACGTGGCATTCCTGCCATGCAACCAGCCGTACACCATGACTCCCGAACAACTGGTGCGCTCGGCAAAGACCATCAAGCCGAAAATACTCTTCCCCTATCACTATGGCGACACCAAGGTTAGCGACCTCCCCGACATGCTGAAGGACAGTGGCATAGACGTGAGAATAAGGAATTATCAGTAAAAAACTGTTAAATAGTTTACAAATTCTTGCAGAAAAGACTCTAAACGTTTACTTTTGTAAGCCAAAACGCGAATTTAGTTACAAAAGAGCATTACATAAGATGATTTGGAATCCAAGTATTGAGTGCATGGACCGCGAACAACTGCGCGAAATGCAGAGCATCAGACTGCGGAAAATGGCAGACTATGTCTATCACAACACACCATTCTATCGCAAGAAATTTCAAGAACTGGGCATCGAACCAGGCGACATCAAGGACATCGACGACATCGTGAAACTGCCTTTCACGAACAAACTCGACCTTAGAGACAACTACCCCTTCGGTCTATGCTCCGTTCCAATGAGTCAGATAGTGCGCATACATGCCTCGTCGGGAACGACGGGAAAACCCGTGGTGGTGCTCTACACACGCAAAGACCTCGCCATGTGGACCGAGAGCATATCAAGAGCGTTCACAGCATACGGAGCAACGAAGAACGACATATTCCAGGTGTCATACGGCTACGGACTGTTCACAGGCGGACTGGGAGCGCACGACGGAGCCACGAACATCGGCGCCAGTGTAATACCCATGTCGTCGGGCAACACACAGAAGCAAATAACACTGATGCACGACTTCGGTGCCTCAGTCCTCTGCTGCACCCCATCCTACGCCATGTTCATCGGCGAGGCAATGAACGAATGTGAGTGGCCGCGCGACGAGTTCAAACTGAAGATAGGTGCCTTCGGCGCCGAGCCGTGGACAGAGGAGATGCGCCAGAAACTGGAGGCAACACTGGGCATCAAGGCCTACGACATCTACGGACTCTCCGAGATAGCAGGTCCCGGCGTGGGATACGAGTGCGAGCACCAGTGCGGCACACACCTCAGCGAAGACTATTTCTACCCCGAGATACTCGACCCCAACACCGGCGAGCCACTGCCCGAAGGCACACTGGGCGAACTCACCTTCACACACCTCACCAAAGAGGGAATGCCACTGCTGCGCTACCGCACCCACGACCTCACCGCCCTGCACTACGAGAAGTGCCAGTGCGGACGCACACTCGTGCGCATGGACCGCATACTCGGCCGATGCGACGACATGCTCATCATACGCGGAGTCAACGTCTTCCCGTCACAGATAGAGGCAGTCATACTGAGTCTCCCCGAGTTCGAGCCACACTTCATCCTCACCGTCGATCGTGTCAACAATACAGACACATCCGAACTCAAGGTAGAGGTGAAGGAAGAATATTTCACCGACGAGATGGCACAACTCGTAGGACTGCAGAAGAAACTCGAGGCAGAACTGCGCAGCGTCATAGGACTCGGCTTCAAGGTGAAACTCGTAGAGCCGAAGAGCATCGAGCGCTCCACAGGCAAGGCACGCCGAGTGTTTGACAACAGAAAGTTATAAAACCCCCAAACCCTCTAAACTTTGCGCTCGGCTTTGCCGCTTTCACAAAGGCGTTGGCCGACTGAAAGAACTTTAAACTTGAAACTTGGAACTTTAAACTCATAAACTCACAAACTCCCAAACTCATAAACTCACAAACTCATAAACTCATAAACTCATAAACTCTCAACCCCCCAAAATATGTTAGCAAAACAATTATCCATATTCCTTGAAAACAAGTCAGGAAGACTAACCGAGGTAACCGAGGTGCTCGGCAAAGCCGACGTCAACCTCTCAGCCATGAGCATCGCCGACAACAGCGACTTCGGAATACTCCGCTGCATCGTAAGCGACCCCGACAAAGCATACCGCGAACTCAAGGCAGCCCACTTCACAGTCAAAATCACCGATGTCATAGGTTTCGTATGCCCCAACACCAGCGGCTCACTTGCCAAAGTGCTCAAACACCTGTCAGACAACGGCATCTTCATCGAGTACATGTACTCATTCGCCAACGGCGACGTCGCCCATGTCGTCATACGACCCACCGACCTCGAGGCATGCGAACGCGTCCTCGCCGAGAAGAAGGTCGAACTCATGGCTGCCAACGACCTCTACAAACTGTAAACCCACAAAACAAAACACACCGCATAACCTGGGAAGAGTAACAAAATTCTCCCCCGTAGTCGCTCGGCTTTTCCGCTTGACTACGGGGGAGTAATAAAATGGTAACCATAACCCGCCCTCGCTATTCTAGCACCCGAGGGCCGAGCGCAGAACACCCTCGTTACTGATACTTGGCTATGAGTTCCTCCGCCTGGGTGCTGCCCAGTTCCCTCGCCCTCTGCAAGTGCTGCAACCCCTCAGCCTTCTGGTCAGTCTGCACAAGAGCCATGCCCAGAACCAGATGCCCATCGGCATATTCAGGAGCAATGCCCACACACTGGCGAGCAGCGTCGAGAGCATCTTCTTTCTTGTTCACACGCAACAGCAGCGAAGCCTTCTCGGCATAGTAGAGCGGCTCCTGTGAGTCAAGCGCAATGGCATGGTTGATGTCCGATACAGCCTGCTGGAACAATTTCGCCTTAATCTCCACCTGCTCGCGCATATAATAGAAGTCGGCACTCATCCTGCCCTGCATCAAAAGTTCAACACGAGCATAGTCGAACACCGCGTCACGGTAGCGCCCCGCCTCCCTCTCAATGTCGCCGCGAGCCATAAAGTAAGGCGCCGCCTCGTTGAAACGCAGGGTGTCGGTGTTCACCACAGCACTGTCTATGAGCGCCAGCACCTCATCGGTCTCAGCACCCATCTGCTTCCTGCAGAGCGCAGCCTCATAGAACAGTTCGGGGTTGCGGAAGTTAGTCTTTGTGAGCGACATGAAGCCGTCGTATGCCTCTTGATACTTGTCCTGCGCATAAAGAGCCTGATACAGAAGGTGCTGATACAGCGGCTGAGGGTCTATGTCGTACGCCTTTTGCGCCTCTTCTGCCACCTTGCCGTAACTCCACTGTGCGTATGGCACATCGTGCATTCTCAGTTCTTTGCTATAGATGAGACGAGCGTATGAGAAGTGGGCGTCAGCCTTGTTCTTGGCCTTGCTTATCACCGTCTGCATGTCCCTGTCTGCCTCTGCGAACATACGTTTCTCCACCTCGCGCTCGGCACGTGCCTGATAGCCGTCGGTATAGTTAGGAAACTGCTCAATGAAGTCCTCCACCAGTTCGTCATATTTCTTCTCGTCGAGCACCTGCGGAGCCATGACCAGCGCAATCTGGGCCTGCTGATAGTCTTGAGGCAGTGCTGCGGTGATGCCTATGCGGCGCAACACAGGGTCGTTCTGCGACAGTCCGCTGACCGTAAGACTGTTGGCAAACTGCGCACTCGTGGCATGCGTCTCGCTCGATGCCAGCGACGGCTGAACCAGTGCGAGCACTTCTCCCGCGCTGTTGACGAGTGGACATGATGCGTTTGCCTCGGGTGCCGTCTGCGACAATATGTAATAAGGATAGGAGGTGTTGAACGTCTCCACGCTCTTCACGCTGTTCTCCTCGGGCACTGCCGACCCTTTGGCATAGCCCACCACCCACACTTTCGCTCCCGCCTGCTCTTGTCGCGAGGCGAGAGAGGCAGGAGTGGTCTTGCCGTCAACGCGGAACTTCACCACGTCGTAGATGTCGTTGGCACCGAGTATCCTCACCACGTTCATCTTCTTGCCGCTGTTGTCGATGACAACGGCACTTGCCGCGCCTTCGAATGGCTTCAACTGACTTATCGCCTCACCGTTCTTCCCCACGAAAACACCGTGTGACGAGGCGAGCAGCGAGCCGTCGGCCTTGAATGTGGTGAGTGTGAACACCGCCTTCCCAGCATTCTTGACTGCTGCCGGCTGTGCTGTTGCGAGCAATGGCATCAGTGCCATCGCTATCATTGCGCATATCTTTCTTACTTTCATTGTTCTTCTTGTTATGGGGTTTCCCGAAATCTTTTTATCTCATTTGTTATTACCCAGCAGCGCCCTGGCGTTGCTGATGGCCGCCTCGGTGATGTCGGAGCCGCTCAGCATCTGCGCTATCTCCTGCACCCGCTCGTCATCGGTGAGCATGGTCATTGTGGAGACGGTGCCCTTCTCTGTCTCTTCCTTATACACCTTATAGTGGGTGGTGCCGCGCGCTGCTATCTGCGGCAGGTGGGTGATGCTGATTACCTGACGGTTGCCTGCCGCCATCTCCTGCATTATCATGCCCATCTGCTCGGCTATCTTACCGCTGACGCCAGTGTCTATCTCGTCGAAAATGATGGTGGGCAGTTTCACCGCCCCGCTTATCATTGCCTTTACAGAAAGCATGACGCGCGCTATCTCGCCGCCCGATGCAATCTCGCTGACAGGCCTCATCTCGGTGCTTGTGTTGGCACTGAAGAGGAACGACACCTTGTCGGCCCCGCTTGTAGATAGTGGTTTCTCGTCTATTGCGATGCTGAAGCGCACCTTAGGGATGCCTAAAGGCACCAGCCGCTCCTTCATCTCCTTCTCTATTGCCGTGGCAGCCTTGCGGCGTTGCTTGGTGAGAGCAGCGGCCTTGTCGATGCACTTCGTGTGCAGTCGCTCCACCTCTGCAGTGAGTTGCTGCAGTTCCTCGTCGCCGTTCTCTATGTGGGAGAGTTGCTCTGCGAGGCTGTTTTCTATCGCGATGAGTTCCTCGATGGTGGCAACACGATGTTTCTTCTGAAGCGAGTAGATGGTGTCGAGTTGGCTATTGATAGTCTCAAGGCGTTGCGGGTCGAACTCCACGTCCTCGGCTTTCTGGCTAAGGTCTTGAGCAATGTCCTTCAGTTCTATGGCACAACTGTCGAGCCGTTCAGCAAGTTCGGCGGCATCGGCATATACACCGGCGATGCCAGCAAGTGCGCGACTCGCCTCCTTGATGCTCTCCACCACAGTGCGGTCGGCGTCGCCTCCGACGAGCGACTCTGCCGTGAACAGCGCCTCCTTGATGTCTTCCACATGACTCAGTGTCTCGCTCTCCTGCTCCAGTTCTTCCTGCAAGCCCTCGCTGAGATTAGCCTCGCGCAGTTCGTTCAGTTGAAAGCGCATGAAGTCCTCGTTCTCCGCATTGCGCTCTATGTCGTTCTGCATTTGCTCAAGGCGCTTCTTCGCGGCGGTATAATCGTTGTAAGTGGACTGATACTCGGCGAGTGTCTTACTGTCTTTGGCAATGATGTCCACGACGCTGAGTTGGAAGTCCTCCTCGCGCAACATCAGATTCTGGTGCTGACTGTGAATGTCGAGCAGAGCCTGTCCCAGTTGTTTAATGGACGTGAGAGCCACTGGCGTGTCGTTGATGAACGCACGGCTCTTGCCTGCAGCAGTCAGTTCGCGCCGCAAGATGCAGTCTTCGGCATCGTAGTCGATGTCGTTTTCCTTGAAGAAAGGCAGTAAGTCGTAATGGCTGAGGTCGAAATGCGCCTCTATGACACATCTGTCGGCGCCCGCTTTTATCTGTCTCGAGTCGGCACGTTGCCCAAGCAGCAGCGCTATAGCACCGAGAATGATGCTCTTTCCTGCTCCCGTCTCGCCGGTAATGACCGAGAATCCCGGACGGAACGTCATGTCGAGTTCGTCGATAAGCGTGAAATTCTTAATATACAGTTGTTTCAGCATTTCCTATTCTTTAATCTTTTCCCACGAGTTATTCTGCGAGGCATTGATAGAGAACAGTATTTCGTAAACCGACTCCTTCTCCTTCTGCGTTCCCTTTCCTTTATATATATTGGCCAGTTCGTCCTTCTTGTAGTCGGTCCATATCTGCGGCAGCATGCTCAGCGGACGGTCTTCGTGAGCCTTCTTGAGGTTGTTCTCAAGCGCGGTGGTCACGTTGGTGCGTCCGCGTTCCACGTTGTTGGCCATCTCGTCGAGTCCCAGGCGGTAGTAATCGTACTGCAACTGGCGGAAGGGTCGCATAGCCCCTTCCATATAGTCGTTGATAATGGCGAAACGGTTGCGGTCGTTCTCGAATGCTTTCCATCCTCCGAAATTCAGGTTCTGTGCGTTGTTGGCAAGGTTGAGGCACCGCTGCAGCACGTCCTCACCGCCCAGCGGAGAGAACGAGTCGAGGTCTATTCCTATTATGAGAAAAGCATAATAGGCGACGAGAGCCACGAGTTGGTTGTCTATCTGCTCCTCGTTGAAGTTCAGTTGGTCGAACTGTGCGAACTCGAAGTCGAAGTTGTTGTCGCGGTTATTGTAAAGAGTGGTGGTGTAAGAAGAGTTATACACCGGCCGGTTTGCCTGTATCAGGGCATTGCAGGTGAAAAGATTCGTCGATGCATCATACTTTGTCACGGTGATGTTGAAGTTGCATTGTATGCGCTCGTTCTTCTGAAACTGCAGCGATGTCCACTGCGTTTCGTTGACAAACTGCTCCAGCGTCTGCTGAAGGTTGTCGAAGACCGATGCGTCGGTGCCCTGCACCTGCTGATGGTTCACGGTGATGCGCGCCTGCAGTTCCTGTGCCTTCGAGCACAGGGCGATGGCGAGTAGCGGTATGATGATTAAGAGTCTTTTCATCTCCAAGGTATTTCCAGTTCGTCGATAATGTCGCGTGCCACCTCGGTTTTCGGCTTCTTGGGGAATGCCTTCCTTGCCGCCTCCGAGATGATTACTATCTGATTGTCGTCGCTGCGGAATGTTGTTCCCTCGTTGCGGGTGCTGTTGAGCACTATGAAGTCGAGGTTTTTCTTGTGCATTTTGTGCTCGGCATTCTCTTCCTCGTTGTTCGTCTCCAGTGCAAATCCAACGAGTATCTGGTCAGGATGCTTCATCTTGCCCAGTGCTGCGGCGATGTCTTTAGTCGATTGCAGGTGCAGAGTCAGTTCGTTGCCCTCGCGTTTTATCTTCTCGTCAGCCACCTCGGCGGGTTTGAAGTCGGCCACCGCAGCACACAATATGGCGGCATTGACATCGGGGAAGGCAGCCACTGCGGCTTCGTACATCTCCTCACTGCTCTCCACGTCGATGCGCTCTATCGTGTCAGAGCATTTCAGATTGACCGGACCAGTGATGAGTTTCACCACAGCGCCACGCCGCGCGCACTCCTCGGCGAGAGCGAATCCCATCTTTCCGCTTGAGTAGTTGCCGATAAAACGCACAGGATCCAACTTCTCGTATGTAGGACCGGCGGTGATGAGCACTGTCTTTCCCCACAACGGAGAGTTAGAGTAGTATTCCTCATCGAAGTAACGGTCGAGAATCTTCACTATCTCCTCGGGCTCTTCCATGCGTCCCTTGCCCTCCAGTCCGCTGGCAAGCATGCCGCTCTCTGGCTCGATGATGATGTTGCCGAACTCCTTCAGCCGCTCCAGATTGCTCTGCGTTGAAGGGTGGGCATACATGTCAAGGTCCATTGCCGGAGCCACAAACACCGGCGCTTTCATCGAGAGATAGGTAGTGATGAGCATGTTGTCGGCAATGCCGTTGGCCATCTTGCCTATGGTGCTTGCTGTTGCCGGTGCAATGAGCATGGCATCGGCCCACAGTCCCAGTTCAACATGCGAGTTCCACGTGCCGTCTCTCTGCGAGAAGAACTCGCTGATTACCGGCTTGCGTGTCAGCGCCGAGAGCGTGATGGGTGTGATGAACTCCTTGCCAGCGGGTGTGATGACCACTTGCACCTCGGCACCTTTGCGCACGAGTTGCCTTATTATCATGCATGCCTTATAGGCAGCGATGCTGCCCGTGATGCCCAATACTATCTTCTTGCCGTTTAACATATCGCTTGTTCTCTATTGTCCTTTTTGCATTTCGCGCAGGCGAATCCTTGTAAGTGCCTGCTTGGTGTTGTTGGTGAAATCGCCACCGAGCATCCAACTATAGTAGCCAGGGTCTTTGCGCAGTATCTCCGCCACGTCCCAACCTTTGTACTTACCGAAGTTGAACACCTCATGACGGCGTGGCTTGCCTTCCTTGTCGAGCAGCGGTTTGCCGTCTTTGTCAAGCATGGGCTTCCAAACTATACGACCTGCAAAGTCAACATTATCGTTGGTTTTTGATATCTCTGCCAGTTCGTCCATGTCGTTGTGCAGTTGTCTCTCCGGCTCTTCCTGCCGTCCTGGCTCATACATGTCCAGTTGTCCCATCAGCACTCGGTAGGTGGCTTCGGTGTCTTGGTCGGCCTTATGTGCCGTGAAGTCTTCCTCCATCTTCCTGCCGCAGTAGAACTTATATGCAGCCGCGAGGTTGCGCCGCTCCATCTTGTGGAATATCGTCTGTGCGTCAATGAGGCGGCATTTGCCGAAGTCGAAGTCGATGCCAGCGCGCAGAAACTCCTCTGCCAGCATCGGCACATCGAAGTGGTTTGAGTTGAAACCGCAGAAGTCGCAGCCCTTGAAGTCGTTCTCCAGAGTCTTAGCGATGGCCTTGAACGTCGGAGCGTCCTTCACGTCCTCGTTGGTGATGCCCGTCAGTTGCTCCACCTCCACGGGTATGGCTTTTTCTGGGTTCACAAACAGGTTCTTGCGCTCCTCTTTCCCGTCGGGGCACACTTTGATGTAGGATATCTGTATGATGCGGTCCCTAACAATATCAAGCCCCGTGGTCTCGAGGTCGAAGATCACGAGGGGCTTTGTAAGATTCAGTTTCATAAAAACGGATGTTTAGTCGTTCAGCAACATTGGCATGATGAGCATGAGAACCTCTTCGCCCTCAGGCTGCTCTGCCGGAATGACAAGGCATGGACGACTTGGGTCGGCAAACTCAAGCAGCACCTCGTCGCTGTCGAGGTTGCTGAGAATCTCGATGAGTGACGGACCCTTGAAGCCGATGCTCATCGGCGTGCCGTCGTAAGAGCAACTAACCTCCTCCTTGGCGCTGGTGTTGAAGTCGATGTCCTCTGAAGACACCTCTATCTTGCCTGCCTCGATGCGCAGACGCACCTGCTGGCTGTTCTCGCTTGCGAAAGGCAGCACACGGCGCAGCGCTCCGATGAGAGTCTTGCGGTCGATGCTCAGTTGGAACGGATTGTCCTGCGGAATCACCGAGTTATAGTTAGGATAGCGGCCGTCGATGAGTCGGCATGCCAGCAGCGTTGAGCCGAATGCTATCTCGGCGTTGCGGTCGTCGAAGCGGATAATCACATCGCTCTCGTCCTTCGGCAGCACGTTCTTCAGCAGTGTTGCGGGTTTCTTCTGCAGGATGAAGGCGCGCGGCTGCTCACTCTTCAGTGCGAAATACTTGTTGCGCACCAGTTTGTGACCGTCGCTTGCCACGATGTTCAGCGAGTCGCCGGTCAGGTCCATATAAATACCGTTCATCACCGGGCGCAGTTCCTCGTTGGCTGTTGCGAAAATCGAGCGTGTGATGTTGTCCAGCAGCACCTGTGACGGCAACTGTAGCGTTGCAGCCTGGTCGCCCATCTGCTGTGTGCGTGGATACTCCTCGGCGTTTTGGCATGTGAAATTATAAATACCATTCTGGTAAATCACCTTTATCAGCATCTCCTCGAGGTTCACGTCCAGTGTCAATGGCTGTTCGGGAAGTTCCTTCACGGCATCGAGGATTTTGCGGTTATTCACTGCGAAACTGCCTTCGCCCTCCACTTCGTCGAGCGTCAGTGTGGTCTTCATGACGTTCTCGCTGTCAGAGGCAGTGATCTCCAACTGACCGCCAGCCACTTCGAAGAGGAAGCAATCGAGTATTGCTATACTGTTTTTACTGTTAATCACTCTTGAGAGAGTGCTCAAACGGCTGCTGAGAGCCGTGCTTGATACGGTAAATCTCATATTATTATGTGTGTTATGTTTTTTATATTTCTTGAATTAGCCACAAAATTACAAAAAACATCAGAGGTGAGCAAAAAAAAAGCAAAAAGTTTCTGCTTTTAAATCTTTTTTATTAATTTCGCAAACGATTTTGCACTTTGGTGCTTTTCGCGCCATTAAACACTATGCTCAAAACGTTAAACACTAAACATAAACAATAAAAAATGGAAATCGAAGGAAGAATTATTGCCGCACTGCCTGAGCAGGGTGGAGTCTCCGCTCGCACCGGCAACCAGTGGAAGTCGCAAGACTTCGTTATCGAAACCCACGAGCAATACCCCAAACGATGCGTGTTCAGAGTCTTCGGTGCTGACCGCCTGAGCCAGTTCAACATACAAGTTGGCGAAGAGATGAGGGTGTCGTTCGACATCGACGCTCACGAGTATCAAGGTCGTTGGTACAATGATATCCGAGCGTGGCAAGTAGTGCGCATAGACCCAGCAGCCGCACAAGCAGGGCAGCAGGCAATGCAGCCAGAACCAGCAGCATCTTTCGGAGCACAGCCAGCAGCCACAGCGCCATTCGGAGAGCCAGCAGCACAAGAGGGCGAGGGCGCTGCCGACGACCTGCCATTCTAATACATCCCAAGGAAACAACAAAAGAGGATATGCCTGTTGACATATCCTCTTTTTCGTAGGGACGATCGGGCTCGAACCGATGACCTCTGCAATGTGACTGCAGCGCTCTAAACCAACTGGGCTACGCCCCTGTCATTTGATTAGCGACTGCAAAAGTAGTGATTTCCCGCGACACTGCAAAACTTTTTGCGAAGAAAATTGCCCGACGGGACTTATTGCTCGGACTGTTCGGGCTGTGCTTCTGCGTACTTTATGAGTTCCACGTTCAGTTGCTCAATGAATGAGAGCCTGATTTTGGAGTTGTCTTTCAGAGGCTTATACCAAGTCTGCTTGCCGAAATACTCCTGCAAGTCCTTCGACTTGAAGCGGTAGCCGTGGCGGGCGAGAATCTCGTTGCGCATTATGCGCAGAGCCTTCTTGTCGAGATGGCGGAACTGCATGTCGTTGAGCAGTATGCGGCTGGCATAGTCGAAACGACCATTGTTGAGGTCTGTTCTCTTAAGGATGTACTCTTTGCCGTCGCGCTCCCATCCCCAGGGCGAGATTGCCGTCTCGGTGTTCACCGAATAGAGGTGCAGTCCCTCGAGTGTCGGCACCACCTGCCATGTGCCTTCCAGTTCGTTTGGTTCTCCCGGCACTTCATCCACTCTTATAAACCCTGTTGCTCGACCGTTGAAACAGTATAATTCGTATGGATAAACTATGCCGTCGATGCTCAGTTCCTCCATGTCCCAATCTATCACCTTCTTGCCGTTGCCCGTTCCTTTGGCGCTGTAGCGGCCTTTGGTCTGCTCCATCCAGAGGTTTTTGTTCAGTTTTTCAGCATCCCACTCCTTCTGACCTACCATCACCGTCTTCAGCAGTCCGTCACAATCGTATATGCAGATGACGTCCAGTCCCTCGGCTTTCTGGCGGTGTGCTGTAAGACCAGCATTGCGCGCTGTGGTTATGTCGTGACCTCCTTTCAGCACGGTATAAACCTGATGTTCGGGATTCACCTCATTGTCGTAGCGCAATATGAACTCCAGTTCCTCACCCTCGTCCATCGCATTCATCCTCACATTGCTATGCTCAAGGTGGGTTGCCGTGTAGGTGATTTCCCCGTCGTACCAGTGGTAGCGGTTATCTATCTGTGCCTGCACGTCACAGAGGGCGCACAGGCACAGTGTAGTGATTGTCAATACAGACTTTTTCATGGTCTCTTATTGAAGTTCCATGGTTTTCTTTACAGCGCCATTATATTTTATAGAGTTGACGATAGACTTCACCTTCTCGTTCTGCTCGAAGAACTCTTTGCCGCCAGGACCGTCACTCTTCATCATCAACTGGTCAACCTCTATCTCGAGGTATCGGTCGGTTGTCTCAGAGATGTTCTCAAGGAGTACTTCCACGGTGTACTTCTTGTTGCTGTCGTATGCGAAAGCGTCATATCCGCCCACCTTAAACTCTTTGTAACTCTCGGGATAGTTTTCTTTCGCGCTTTGCTTATGGCTGGTGTATGTGCTGCTTTCTGCGAGGTAAGCCTTAAACTTGACGTTTTCGGTAGAATCGACAAGAGTCTTTCTTGCGTTGAAGGTGTCATATTCCTCAATTTCCTTCATTCCGGCATTGTCGGGATACCAGAAGTCACACGAAAGCATCAGCGTGTCGGCCTCATAGGTTTTGGCACATAGTGAGACTTTAGTACCTGTCGGCTCGTCACTGTTTGCTCCCTCTGCACCTGCTGCACCTGTTGTACCCTTGTTGTTGCATGCTGCCATCACGATGGCTGATAACGCCACGATGGCGATACTGAATAATGTTTTCTTCATGATTTTGTAAGTTTTAAAAAAGTTGTATAATATCAATGATTACTTTTGTTCATCATCATGTTCAGACGTTTTTCTATCAGGAGGTCTATCTTAGGCTCCAGTTCCTCCAGTTTCCTATCCAGCATCCGCTCCATCATTCTTTCCTGATGCAGCAGATAGTCGGTGTAGTCCTTGGTCAGCCTCATGGCTTCTTTCTGTCGCTCCGTCTTCTCCATAACGTGTCATTGTTTCGGTTGCAAAGATACGCCAATAACGGCATTCGGCAGTTGATAAAATCTTCCAAAAAACGACAAAAGGCTTGTTTATTTCTACCAAAATGCAGAAAAACAAGCCTTTTGTGTATTGTCAGTGTTATAATTTTATGAGTCGGACGCGGCATGGTGCTGTTCGCGATATTGCTTGGGCGAGCAGCCATACACACGTTTGAAGGTGTGGCTGAACGAACTTGTCTCGTCGAAACCGCAGAGACCTGCCACCTGCAAGATGGGCATGTCCGGGTTTTCGGTGAGCAGTGTCGAGGCACGGTTCATCTGTATTGCGGAGATATATGCCTTTGGCGACTCTCCCGCAGCACTTTGCAGTCGGCGGCGGAATGTCTGCACACTCATGTTCATCTTTGACGCCACCGATTCAACGCTATAGTCGCCAACGGGCAGTCCCTCGTTCACCGTCTCTATTACGCGCATTAGGAACAGACGTTCCTCGTCGGGTTCTTCCATCTGTGCCTGCTCCGTGCCGCTATCTTGTGCCGCCTTGTCTGCCTTGGCGTTCTTCAGGTTCTCTATCTCCCGGACAAGTTCCTGAATCTTCTGTTCCTGACGGCGACGGCTGATGCGCAACGCTGCCCATGCACATGCCGCAACGAGGGCGATGGCGATGATACAGATGATGATGGTGCGCTTATGAGCCTTGCGCTCCTGCTCGTTCTCCTGCTGCAACTGGTTGTTGCCGAACTCCGCATTATAACGCGACAGGGCATCGGCGGTGGAGTGTGAGTAGAGCGAGTCTTTCAGCAGGTCGAAGTAGTCGAGTTCTGCCTTTGCCGAGTCGGGATTCAGTTTCCAGTAACTCTCGTAGAGTCCGCGGTGAGAGTGCATCTCGTTGTAGATGTCGCCCATTTTCGAGAACAGTGCGGCAGCCTCTTTATAATAAGGTATAGCCTCGCGCTGCTTCTCCTGGCATAGCAGCGACATTCCCATGCGGTTGAGTGCTATGGCATACGAGTGGTAGTCGCCCGAGGCTTTCAGCACAGGCATTATCTTTCGGTAGATGCTCTCCGCCTCGCTGTATCGGTGAAGTCCCAACAGTGCCGAGCCCTTCTGCGACAGGCGTATGCTGGCCTGCGGTTCGCGTTTCAGCATGGATTCTGTCTGATATGCCTTCTCGGCGTATGCCAGAGCCTTGTCATCGTTGCCAAGGGAGTGGTAAATCTCTGATGCCATGCCCAATATTACCGCCTTGCGTGCAGGGTTGTTCGCCTTCTCGGCATGCTTCAGCGCCCCCAGGACGTACTGCTCGGCCTCCTTTGCCTGATAACCTGCCATATAGATGCCCGCAACGGTGTTCATACTCGACGATATGCGGTCGTCGTCACCGCTGCGCATGTCTATCTCCAGGCATTGCTTGGCATACATGGCAGCGTTCTTCACGTCGCCCATTCGGACATAGATGAGTCCTAACAGGTTCAGACAGTCGGCCTTGCTGTCGTTTCCGCCATGGTACAGCGGCAATGCTTTTTTACCGTATTGGGCTGCTGTCTCGTACTGCTGCCGGTCATACATCCACTCTGCCGCCCAGTACCACACCTGCTGCCTCATCGAGTCGGCAGGGGCACTGACGGCAAAGGTCACCTTCTCGTCAATAAACTCTGCCTTCAGCAGTTCTGCGAAGAACTGGTTGGCAGTGGCTGCATCTGCCTTGCTGTCAAACTGCTTTAGTGTCTGCTCTACGCTCTGTGCCGTCGTGTTGATGCTTGCCGTCATGCATATCAGCAGCACGCTGAGTTGGCAAATGGTCTCTCTGAAACGTTTCATTTCTCTCTTTTAGGTTTTATCATTTGCAAATATAGTTATTTTCCGCGTAAGATACGAGTTATATCCATGTTTTTTTCATTTTCGACTTACATCTGTGCCATTTTATGCGGAGGATATGCACGCGGCGGGGATTTCCCCAGATGTATAGGGATATTCCTATTGCATCTTAGGAATTACACTTTTGGAGGTTGGCTGATTATTGTTACCTTTGCACCAGAAACAGTAAACAAAAGCAATACCATTAAAAAAAACTGAATTATGAAAAAAGTATTTATGACAATGGCACTGATAGTAGCGATAGCAACTTCTGCCGCAGCAATGACAAATGGTCAGATCAGAAACCACGCGCGTTCGATGACAAACAAGATGGTAGCCGACCTTCATCTCACAAGACATCAGGCAGCACGGGTTTACAGCATAAACCTCGAGTATCTGAACACAATGGACAAGCCAAACGCTAATGTGAGACATCTCGTAAATCTGCGCAACCACGAGATGAGCAGAGTGCTCTCGGCACACCAGTATAGGCGTTACATCGCGTCGTCCGACTCTCACTGGTACCCCGCAGGACTGGGACATAGTTGGCGTCATGCCGCACCAAGGCATCACCACAATCCGCGTCACCATCACCACCACAGATATTAATCGTCTGTTTAGGAGTGTAGGAGTACAGGAGTTTGTAGGGGCGAACTCCTACAACATGAGAAAGTTTCATAAAGATTAGTTAAGATAAAAGATTAGGTTGTTTAAACAGAGGGTCTTGCAACGGCGGTTGCAAGGCCCTCTCTCTGTTCAACAGACTCAGTACGTGACGTTCGGACTCACAGTCCGAAGCGTTCGGACTCACAGTACGCACGTCACGTACTGCCAGTCCGAACGTCACGTACTGGCTCCATATCTTAGCCATCGCGCCCCAAGACAGCACGACAGTGACTGCTATTCCGTGGATGTTGATGCTTAAGGAGTTCAGGAGTGTAGGAGTGCAGGAGTGCGGAAGTTTTCACTGCTTTTAGTCGCTGTAGTTCAAACATCACATGTTAAAGTCTGTCTTTTTTGCTAAATATGTGAAATAACTCGTAACTTTGCAGCGCAAAGTTTTTTTGAAAAGAACTACAAGCCCATGGCAAAGGGTATATATATTAATAATGGTAACAAAATCGTGATTAAGTGAGAGAAATAGGAGCGTACTCTTGCACTCCTAGAATCCTTGTAGGGGCGTACCATTGTGTACGCCCCTACTCAATTATCTCTGCTTAGAGAATATCTGTTTCATTGTCTCTGGGTCGAGCGGACGCATGGTGGGGAGACTGAGGCTCTTCACCATGTGCAATGTGCCCTGTTTGTATTTCTGGAAATGATCCGTTTTGAGGTGTTGCTGATAGGCTTCTTCCGAAGCATAGATTTCGAGGATGCGTATCTGTGTGGAGTCTTCGGCACTCTGCATCGGGAAGAGGCAAACCACGCCAGGCTCACGCTCCACACTGAGACGGTCAACCTCGTTTGCATACGAAAGATATTCTGCAAGATACTGCGGATACACCTCTATCTCGGCAATGCGCACAATCACGCCCTGTGCAAGCGCTGTAGTTGAAAACATCGAGACAAACAAACCTATAACCCATAACTTGTGCCATAGCCTATAACCCATAACCTATAACCTAAATTACAATCCGCTTATCCATTCTTCAATCTCGCTCTTCGATGCCCTGTTGAGAAGTTTTCCCTCTTTCCAGTTCACCTCAGGATAGGCCGTCTTAAGGTCTTCGCATGCCTTCTTGATACTGCTGCCGCCAGAGGTGGCAAAGGGTATCACGGTCTTGCCTTTAAAGTCGTAGGACTCCATAAAGGTGTTGATGATAGTGGGACAAGTGTACCACCAGATGGGGAACCCAACGTAAATCACATCATACTCCTGCATGTTAGGGAGTTTTTCTGTGATGGCAGGACGACTGCTTTTGTCCTCCATCTCTATTGTAGAGCGGCTTTGCTTGTCTTGCCAGTCTAGGTCGGCATCGGTATAAGGCTTCTCAGGCTTTATCTCATGCAGGTCGGCACCTGTCACCTCAGCCAGTTGCTGTGCCACAGCCTTTGTTGTACCCGTTGCTGAAAAATAGGCTACCAATGTCTTCATCTGTTTATTTTCCTTTTTGTTACTGCCTTGTGAACATGCACTGAGGCACAGTGCCATAAGTGCTGACATTAAAATTACTACTTTCTTCATGTTAGTTATTGAATAAAATTATTTTATGATGCGCTTCTCTCCATTTACGATATACGCACCTTTCTTCAGTCCATCAAGTGAACGTGTTTTTACGAGGATTCTCTTCCCGTCGAGGGAATAGACATCATACTGGTCGCTCGATTCAATCGGAGTCTGACTGATGTCTGCCACCTCTTGATAGTTAATGACACTGAGCCAGTTCTGTATCAGTGTGTTGCGGTTGGAACGGTTGGAGTTGTTTATCCATAGGTTCTGGCTGAAATAGTTGCCTGCGGGCACGAGTCGCTTGCAGTCGGCCACTACCCCACTAATACTGCTGGAAGCGCTCGACACTATCAGTCCTATGTTCTTACCAGCCATCTGCGGTCCATAGTTGAACAGGAAGGTCTGCATGATGGCAGCCATCTGACTCCACCACAGAGGTGTCACGATAATCACAGTGTTATAATCGTTAAGATTGACCGTCACAGGGTCGATGGCAGGATAACTGCTGGCATCGTCAGGATTAGCCTTGATGGCATTCAGCAACTGCGTCCCCAGAGCATAGTTGTTGGCATCATACTGCAGTCCTTTCACTGCCGTATCTCCAGTACGTCGGCCTCTATCTGGCTGGTCAGCGAAGCAACGATATTGCGGCAGTTGCTGGTGTAACTGTAATATGCCACCAGAGTCTTCGCCTTTGCACCAATGCTAAGCAGCATTATCATGCAGATAAACAATACTTTCTTTCTCATTATAAAATATACTAATTTGAATTTCGCACGCTTAAGGACTGTACTTGAACTTCTCACTCCATCGAGTGTTCCCAGCCGCCTCGGGTGTCAACTCCAGTCGCGTCGGCGAGTTGCTCCAAGCGTGCCACCTCTTCGGCAGTCAGATGTATCTTCGCAGCCTCGGCAGCCTCGATGACATGGCGTTCTTTTGTGGCACCAATTATAGGCAGAGTGCCTTTGGCTATTGCCCATGCTATGCCTATCTGCGAACAAGAGGCATCATACTTCTTGCCGATAGCGGTCATCTCTTTGGTCAGAGCCTCCAGTTGCGGCAGCACAGGGTTGTACTTCTTGCCTCGGTCACTTTCTGCGGGCAGTGGGTTCTCCTTATTATATTTACCCGAGAGAGCACCCTGCTCCAGCACCATGTATGCCCAGAACTCTATGCCCTGCTCCTTGCAGTAGTCCACCACGCCACCCTTCTCTGATGAGCGATAGAGCAGCGAGAAGTGGTTCTGCACAGCAGACACCTTGAATCCTGCCTCGCCAAGAATCTCGTTGGCACGTTTTATCTCCGCGATGTTGTGGTTCGACACACCCACGCGCTTCACGCGTCCGCTCTTCAGCAGAGGTATCAAACCTGGAGTCCAGCGCTCCACGTCCATAGGGTTGTGAATCCAATAGATGTCGATGTAGTCGCAGTCCATGCGTTCTATCGAAGCCTCTGCCATCTTCTCAACCGAGTTCTCATAAATCTCGGCTATCTGCGGTGTGAACTTCGTGGAAATCTGCACGTTCTCACGTCCATACTGCTTTGCGAGTGTGCCGAGAATGTGCTCCGACTCGCCCATGCCATAGACGGTAGCCGAGTCCCACAGGTTAAGCCCCGCCTTCATCGCCGCATCGAACACGGGTTTCAGGTTCTCCACGTCAGTATTACTTCCGAAAACGGTGTCGCCACCGAATGCACCTGCGCCCCAAGCCCAGGTTCCTAATGCTATCTTTGCCATAGTTATTGTGAGTTTATTATTTTGTAAGTTCGTAAGTTTGTTAGTTCGTAAGTTCATAAGTATATGATATTTATCATGTTGCAAAGATACGGCAAAAGCGCGAAATCCGCAATAAACGATTTACGGATAATTCAACCATATTTACTGATTATCAAAAAAAAGTTGTATCTTTGCAGTCGTGAGAAAAACATAATCTATAAAAATAACTATGCGAAAAAACATAATCACCTTGTTTTGTTGCAGCCTGATGCTCGCTGCATGTGGTAATCAAACTAAGATAAAAGAAGATATGAATTTTGTAGATAACGTCAAAACGGCACTTGCCGACAGCGGCCGCATCGACCTGAACAGCCTCCAGTGGACACGCAAGCCAGCAGGCTTCGAGATAAAAGGCGACACCATCGTCATTACCACCGCGCCGCATACCGACCTATGGCAACGCACCTATTATCACTTCCAGAACGACAATGCCCCCGTGTTGCAGATGAAGACACGCGAGAAATTCTTCAGTTTTGTTGTGAAGACTGATTTCACACAGAGTCACCATCGCTTCGACCAGTGCGGCATCGTGATGTATCTGGACAGCAGCAACTGGCTGAAAGGTTCGGTGGAATACGAGAACAACGAGTTCCAGCATCTGGGTAGCGTGGCAACGAACAACGGCTATTCCGACTGGGCAACAACGGCAATACCTGCCGATGTGAAGACCATGTGGTACCGTTTCTCTCGCCGTGAGGACGACTACTGCATCGAGTGTTCCACCAATGGTGTCGATTTCAGCCAGATGCGCATCTGCCACATGTATGCCGGTGCCGACGAAATCAGTTTCGGCATCTATGCCTGCTCGCCTGAGGAGTCTTCCTTCACGGCAGTATTCTCAGACATGAAGATCACGGAGTGTGCATGGAAGGCACACGACGGTCAGCAGCCCGACAAACAATAAGCCATTATGCAACAGGTGCTGAAAGTTCACAACGTCAACGACTACGCACGATATATTGGTGCGCCAGAGTTGCATCCGCTCGTCTCGGTGATTCACTACGACGAGTTGAAGCATTGTCGCCACTCGCTGAACAACTACGATGTCTATGGCATGTTCATTGGTGACGAGACGCTCGAGGAACTCACCTACGGGCAGGTGCGCTACGACCTGCACCGCCACGCCTTGATGTGTGTGGCACCAGGACAAATAGGAGGGAAGACCGATACTGGTGAGGAAATCAAGACAAAGGGATGGGCACTGCTCTTCGACCCCGAACTGCTTCACGGCACCGACCTCGGGCGGCGCATGTCGCAATACACCTTCTTCTCATACAACATCAGCGAGGCGTTGCTCATGAGCGACCAGCAACGGCAGGTCATAGTAACACTCCTCGAAATGCTGAGGAAAAGCCTTGCCCCATTGGGTGGTGTCGGCGGCGAGAGCCTCATCGTGGCGCACATAGGACTGATACTGGAATACACCGCCCGTTTCTATGCCGAACAGTTAACGGCAGCCGTTCCTGCCAATTCCAACCTTCTCACGCGGTTCGAGAACCTGCTCAACCGATATTACGACGAGGGCATCTACCGTCAGCAGGGACTACCCACCGTTCGCTATTGTGCGCAAGAACTGTTCCTGTCGCCCAACTATTTCGGCGACCTGATAAAAGAGTTGACAGGAGACACCGCCATGAGTGCCATCCATCGCTTCATAATGCAGCGGGCAAGTCACCTGCTCATCAGCGGCACATCCATCAACGAAACCGCCGAACTGCTTGGCTTTGAATATCCCCAACATTTCTCCCGTATGTTTAAGAAGTACTTCCAAGTGTCGCCCAGTAAGTATGTTAAACGGAAATAATCATGATAGAAACGTCAGAAATGTACCGTAACAGTGCGTTTTTCCCGTTTGCAGAGTGTTTTACATGTATTAACATGGTGGCGTATTGTTTTTCCAATTAAAATATGTATATTTGCAAAGTGATATTATTTCATCAGTATAACCAATAAAAAAGACTATCGTAATATGAAGAAATTGTTTTTGACAATAGTGCTGTGCATCGCAACAGCAGCACTGGGAATGAGCCTCACGGCGTGTAACAAGATTAAGGAAAAGTTTGCAATGGTTGCAGAAACACCTGAGACAAAGGCTGTGGATACTGAGCAGTCAGTGCAGAAGGGTCTTGACCTGAAGGCATCTGAACTGATGGATCTTTACATCGAATGGAAAGGCTCGGCATGGGAGGCCCTGACAAAACGCATCGGATGGACATGCGACGGCAAGGACATGCAATATGATGCTGACCAGGTGCTGGACCTCTACACAAGGGGTATCGACTACAATACCGAGACTTACAAGTTCAAGAAGACCGCCGATGACGGCATCGGCTTGGCGATGATATCCCATGAAGTTGACGGAGAGGCATGGGAACTGTTGCTGGCAAACAAGGCTGACTATGACGCCCTGATGGCTGGCATGGCTTCGGAGAAGGAGTATAAGGTTGACCAGAATATGCAGCAGATGTATGACGAGTCGCCTGACCTTCATGCCGACAAAGTGTTTTTGAAGGCTGTCTATGACGAAGGACTGAGCAAAATGGCCGGACAACGGCTCGGCAACCCCTATTACATCACTTTCGAGGGTGAGCGCGATGGACTTTACATCGTGTCGTTCTCGCACGGCAACGGTGATGTGGAGATGGAATAAAGGTGATAGGTGATGGGTGATAGGTGATGGGTAATAGATAAAAGGGTTATGACCAGATACGAACTAACGGGAACGGCGAAGGGCGGCATTGAACTGGAGTATTTGCCGAACGTGAACTACGCAATGGCAAGGGCAGGGCTGAAGACCTGTGTCAGTTGTGTGGTGGAGAATAGTGATGTCAACGACTGGCAAGACGTTATCTTGCAGGTGAGTGGCGAGATGATTGACTTCTCTGAGATACATCTTGAGAGCATCACCGCAGGTAGCAGAGTGCAGATAGAACAGTTGCGCATCGAGGCGAAGAAAGACGTGCTGCTAAGTTCCACCGAGGCCACCGACACGACGTTCACTCTGAAACTATGCATCGGTGGGGAAGAGCAGATGGTGCAGGAACTGCCCATACGGCTGCTGGCATACGAGGAGTGGGCTGGCATCGGCATCATGCCCGAACTGCTGGCTGCCTTTGTCACGCCAAACCATCCGTTACTCTCGCGCGTCATCACCAATGGTGCCAAGTATCTGGAACGCTGGACTGGGTCGTCGTCGATGGATGCTTACCAGACGCAAGACCGCAACCGCGTGCGTATGCAGGTGGCTGCGATTTACGAGGCGCTGCGCGGCGAGGGCATCGTGTATAGCGAGCCAATGGCCAGTTTCGAGCAACGGGGGCAGCGCATACGCCTTGCCGACCGCGTGCTTACAGAGAAACTGGGCACATGTCTGGACACCACGGTGCTCATGGCTTCATGCTTCGAGGCTGTCGGACTATTCCCCATCGTGGTAATAATGGACGGACATGCTTTCGTGGGAGCATGGCTCAACGAGCAGTTCTACTCGCAGGACGTGGGCGACGATGCCAGTTACCTGCTGAAGCAGAGTGCCGACGGCGTGAACAATCTGGTGCTGGTGGAGAGCACATTCATCACTTCGTCGTCGCCAGTGACCTTCGACGATGCTGTGGCTGCCGCCGAGAAGAAGTTGCGGCAGGAGCAGCAGTTCCGTTGTTTCATCGACATACGCCGCTGCCGTCTCGACAATGTGAGGCCGCTGCCCACAAGAGTTCTGGGCGAAAGCGGCTGGGTGTTGGAGAACGAAGGGGTGGAACATGACGCGGCAACCGACGGCATACAGACCTTCGACCACTATGCCCTGCATCTAGACCAGACACCACAGCAACTGACCAAGCAACTCATCTGGGAGCGCAAGTTGCTTGACTTCTCGCTCCGCAACAACCTTATAAACTGCCGTCTCGGCCGCCGTGTGATACCTTTCGTGTCGTTCGGCATCGATAAACTCGAGGACGCTGTGTTCGACGGCAATGACTTCAGCGTAATACCCTTCCCCAAGAAACAGATAGACCCCACAGAGACGGGCATGTACGACTCGCGGCTTCAGGCTGCCGACCTTGAGGAAATGGCACGCACTGAGGCACACGACAACCGCAGGCTAATATCTTATCACAGTCAGGCAGAACTCGACTCCGCATTGAAGTTCGTCTATCGCGCCTCGCGCAACTCACTCGAAGAGAACGGTGCCAACACGCTGTTCCTCGTGCTGGGAATGCTGAAATGGTATGAGAACGAGAAGAGCGTGGTGCCTCGTTTCGCGCCTATACTGCTGATGCCTGTCAACATCCTGCGCAAGGCTGGCAACAACTATATAATAAGAACACGCGAGGAGGACATCATAATAAACATCACCTTGGTGGAACTGCTCAGACAACAGTTCAAGGTGAACCTCAACATCTTCAACCCACTTCCTAAAGACGAGCACGGCGTTGACGTCAAGATGATACTCTCGGCGGTGAGACAGTCGATAAGCGAAATGGCGCGCTGGGATGTCATGGAGGAGTCGCTGCTGGGACTGTTCTCGTTCAACAAGTTCGTAATGTGGAACGACATTCACAACAACGCAGACCATCTGAAGGAGAACGAGGTGGTGCGCTCGTTGATGGAAGGCAAGGTGCAGTTGAGTGATGTTGACAATACCGTGGATGCACGGAATGCCGACCGCAGCACACAACCGTCGGAATTTGCCATTCCTGTGGATGCTGACTCGTCGCAACTCGAGGCAGTTATAGAGAGCGGCAACGGCAAGAGTTTCATACTCTACGGTCCTCCGGGCACGGGAAAGAGCCAGACCATCACCAACATGATTGCCAATGCGCTCTATCACGACAAGCGGGTGCTCTTCGTGGCAGAGAAGATGGCGGCTCTCGAGGTGGTGCAGCGCCGTCTGGCAAAGATAGGACTCGACCCCTTCTGCCTTGAACTGCACAGCAACAAGGTGTCGAAGACCCACTTCCTCCAGCAGATGCAGAAGGCTCTCGACGTTACAAGGATAAAGTCGCCTGAGGACTTCGAGCAGGCGAGTCAGCAACTCTTTGCAGACCGTCAGCAACTCATAAAATACATGGAGAACCTGCATCGCAAGCACTCCAACGGCTATTCGCTCTATGACACCATCTCGGAGTATCTCTCAATAGACGGCGATGAGATAGGCGAAGGACTGCCCGAAGGCAGCAATGTGACGCGGGCGGCAATGGAACAATGGGCAGAGCAGACGGTAGCACTTGACACCGTGTTCGATATTACGGGACATCCTGCCGACCATCCATTGCTCGACATAGCCATGAAGCAATATACATTCGACAATGCCGAGCGTCTAAAGCAACTGCTTCAGCAGTACCGTAAGGCGTACGCCGACCTCATCGCGGCATACAACGTGCTACCGGTGAAGGGACTGGAGACCGATGCATGGCTGGAGTGGACGGACAGGTTAGGCAAGACGGTGACCGCTATGCCAGTTATAAACGAGACGCTCCTACAATATAACTCAGACGAAACGACTAACCAGCGCTTGCTGGCGGCAGCGGAAAGTGGCCGTAAGCGCGATGCAGAACGTTCGTCGCTGCTCAAGACATGCAGCCCTTCTTTGCTTCAGGCCGACATGAAACAATGGCAGGCACGTTGGCAACAGGTGAACGACAAGTGGTTCCTTCCGAAGTATTTCGCCAAGAAGAACTTCATGAAAGAGTTCTCTACATACTGCCCCACGGCAGTGTTCGAAAATGTTCCCGCAACGCTGAAGAAGGTGGAAGACTACCAGCAACTGAATGCCGTCACCACATCTTCATCGCCGATGATGCAGGCGATATTCGGTGTCATGGCTCAACCCGACAACGAACAGTGGGACACCATAGAGCCATCACTGCAACATGCGCCTTATCTGTCAAAACTCTTGACGAGCATAGAGGGTGGAGCCATGAACGGAAGCAATACTGTTCAAAACAATTATCGCTCGAAACTCAACGCTCAGCACTCAACATTATACAATGACTTCTCGCGCCGCTACGCTGCGCTGAAGGACATCATGGCTCAGATAGAGCAACTGGTGTCTATAGGGTTTGGCACTAAGGAACGTCTCACGGCGGTGCCACGACTCTCGGAGCGATGGCTTGCCAACATCGACAAACTGAAGGACTGGAGCCAATACACCGACCGCACGGCGGCACTTTACGCACAAGGGCTGCACTGCATTCCGCGATATATCGTGCAGAAACGCGCCTCGGCACGCGATGCGTCGCTCGCTTTCCGCAAGGGAATGTTGCACCGTCTGACCATGCAGATGGTTGACAAGGACGAGCAACTGCGCATGTTCAACGGACTGTTGTTCGAGAAGATAATAGAGAAATACCGCCAGGAGACCTACGCTTTCCAGGAACTCACCAAGAAAGAACTCTACTGCCGCCTCGCCGCCCGCATACCGAGTCAGACCGTTGCGGCAGCGGCAAACTCGGAGATGGGCATACTGAAGCGCAACATTGCTAACGGAGGGCGCGGCACAAGCATACGCAAGATAATCGACCAGATACCTACATTGTTGCCCAAACTCTGTCCCGTAATGCTGATGAGCCCAATCAGCGTGGCGCAATACATCGACATGGAGGGCGAGAAATTCGACCTTGTGGTGTTCGACGAGGCATCGCAGATGCCGACGAGCGAGGCTGTCGGAGCAATAGCGCGCGGCAAGGCACTCATCTGTGTGGGCGACCCGAAGCAGATGCCGCCTACCAGTTTCTTCGCCACTCAGCAGGTGGACGAGGAAGAGGCAGACATCGACGACATGGACAGCATCCTCGACGACTGCATAACTCTCTCCATGCCAGGCCATTACCTGTCGTGGCACTACCGTTCGAAGCACGAGTCTCTCATAGCGTTCAGCAACCAGCAATACTACGACGGGCGACTGTTCACCTTCCCCTCGGTTGACGACCGCGAGCGCAAGGTGAGTCTGGTGCAGATAGAAGGCACCTACGACAAGGGACGCACACGCAGCAACCGTGCAGAGGCAGAGGCGATAGTCAAGGAGGTTCTCAGACGGCTTGCCGACCCGGAGAAGTCGAAACGCAGCATCGGTATAGTGTCGTTCAGCAAGGTGCAGCAGAACCTCATCGAGGACATCCTCATCGAGGAACTCGCCAAGCAGCCCGACCTGGAGGCAAAGGCTTTCCAGTGCGAAGAGCCGTTGTTCATCAAGAACCTTGAGAATGTGCAGGGAGACGAGCGCGATGTCATTCTGTTCAGCGTGGGATACGGTCCCGACAAGAGCGGTAATGTGTCGATGAACTTCGGACCGCTGAACAACGATGGCGGTGAGCGTCGATTGAATGTGGCCGTCTCGCGTTCACGTTACGAGATGATTGTCTATTCCACCATGCGCGCCGAGCAGATAGACCTGAAGCGCAGCAGCGCAAAGGGTGTTGAGGGTCTGAAGCGCTTCCTCGAGTTCGCTGCTAACGGAACGATGAACATCCCGCAGTCGGCAATATCGACAGCAGAGGAGAGTAAACTCGTGAACCTTGTCGCCAAGGAACTGGAGGAGCGTGGCTATCAGGTGCAGACAAACGTGGGCAGGAGCAACTTCAAGATTGACATAGCGGTGGTTGACCCCGACGACGAGCAGAACTACATGCTGGGCATACTCTGCGACGGCAAGAACTACTACGAGACAAAGACCACACGCGACCGCGAGATAGTGCAGCCCAATGTGCTTAACTCGCTCAAGTGGGAGGTGATGCGCGTGTGGAGCGTTGACTGGTATGAGAACAAGGAGAAGGTGGTGAGCCGTATTCTGGAGCGCATCGAGGGAATACGCAACAAGACACTGCCACCCGATATTCCCGTCGAGGAGACCAAGCCAAAGGCTTTCAACGTTGACGACGAGGAGAAGATAGACATCGAAGGCATCGAGAGTTCGCCATATCGCCACGCTTCGTTCGGCAACGTGCCGGCACAGTTCAGCCTTGACCAAAGGACACAGAGAAGGATAAAGGAAATCATTCAGCAACTCGTCGTCGAGGAACAGCCCGTCACCGAGAGTTATGTCAGGCGTCGCATGGCCGACCTCCTGCATCTGGACAGTCCCTGGCGGCTCGACTCACTAATCAGCGATGTACTCGGCAAATGCTCTTGCAAGAAGTATCCTGAACTGCAGCAGAAGACCATCTTTGTCTCAGATGAAGACAGGGTTGCCTACACTGGGCACCGCTCGCTCGAGGGCAGAGACATCGATGACATTCCAGTGGAGGAACTTGCCAACGCCATGTGTTACCTCGTGGGACAGCAGGTCAGCGTTCCGACGAAGGAACTGAAGCGACTCACCGCCCATCTCATGGGCAGTGCTCTGCGCGGCAAGCATCTTCTAAGTTGTCTCGACGCTGCCATCAACATGCTGAAAGATAGCGGAAAGATTGCGGAGAAGAACGAAACACTCACACTTGCATAGTGTTCCTGCAGTCTCCTTATAAGCCTCACCCCTATCCCCTCTCCAAGGGGCGAGGGGTACTTCAGGGGTGGGGATACATAGTGTACGGCTTCATTCAGAACATTATCCCGATTGCGTACTACTCCCCGCCCCTGAAGGGGAGGGGAAGGGGTGGGGACTGTGACTTTTATCCACACACAACTTCTACCATATCCTTTTATCTTCTTCCTCTATATCACTGACCCCACCCCTGGCCCCAAAGCCTCACCCCTATCCCCTCTCCAAGGGGCGAGGGGAACTTCAGGGGCGGGGAGACATTTACATGCTTTTAGATAGTCAAAGCCGCCGATTATAGTATGTATGATCGGCGGCTTTGAAAAGTAAAATAGGCTATTTTGGTGAGTAAAATAGGCTATTTTACTCTGCAATATAGGCTATTTTAGTAATTAATTCGGGCTATTTTGAGCGTCAATCCATCCAAGCATTGCTACGAGAGTGGCGTTCCAGTTGATTGCGATTTCATTGCTTGCGTATGAGCCTTCGTGGTCGATGTACGACTCATCGGGCTGTTTTGATGGATATGCCAGCGAGCCATCGCCATTGTCTTGCTGTCCCGGGTTGGGTCCGCCGGCGAGCAGTCCTGGCATCGGAGCGTCGATACCGTCGGCTGCCGACACGCGGTGGTGGGGGTGCATGGTGCTCTTCTGTCCGAAGCCTGTGACGTAGCAGTAGCCAGTGGCGTTGCGTCCGAGGATATAATCAGCGTTCTGCAGTGCTCCCTCAAGATATCTCTTGTCGCCAGTTAACTTGTTGGCATAGAGCAGCGTCATGCCATTGGCACAGAAAGCCTCTGCGAGACATCCCCATCCGAAGTCCTTGGCGTCGTTGCCGCAAGGAGTGTTGAACGATGATGTCGGTGTGGTGGCAAGTTTTGCGTCGCAATAACTAATCAGTTTCTTCTGCAAATCGGCGCTTATCTCTGGGGTTTTCTCTTTGTTGGCTATCCATGAGAACATGGCAAGACCTGCGACATTTCCCCATGACGGGAGTGTGAAGTTGCGCTCGGTGATGGGCTTGGCAGCATCGAGGAACACCTTGTCGCCAGTGAGCAGGAACAGTTCGGCAGCAGCCCACAGCCGTTCGTCGCTGGCGTTGAAGTCGCCGTATGTGCCGGTGCTCACGTCGGGGTCATACTGCTTGTTCATAGCGTCCTGGTTGTAGAGAGCCTTGGGGTGCAGTTCTGCCCAGTTGTATGCGGCGAGCGCAGCATCCTTTGCACGTGCCGAGAAGCATGAATAGTCTTTGTTACCCTCGAACAGACGTGATGCGAGAGCCATGACAGCGGCAAAGTCGTATGTAGCAGTGACACTTTTCTGGATAACATACCGCTGCTGATGACAGTCCTTCGGCATCACAAAACCCTCGAAGTTGGGTGTCGTCAGTTTGTGATAAACGCCACCGTCGTATGGGTCTTGCATGGTGAGCATCCATTTCAGGTTGAACATCACCTCGTCGAGGAGGTCGGCAGTATGGTTGTTGCTTTCAGGTATATTCACGTTGAGACGGTCGAAGTATGCCTTGTTCTGCTCGTAAGATTGCAGCATCACAGCGACAGAATAAGCCGAGTTGACGATATATTTGTTATAGTCGCCTGCGTCATACCATCCCAGTGGCGACGAGATGATGGTTCCTTCGGGTCGTCCTGGCGACACTGCCGAGGCATGAACCATGACCTTGGTGTCGGGATGTCCCAGCGGGCGGGCATACTCCTTGGCATATTGCGGTTCTATCTCCACACCCGAGCGGATGAGGTAGAACGCCTTCAGCGCGGCCTTAGTGATGTCGGTAAGTGCGTCGTTCTTCACCACAAACCTCTGTGTTGCGCCGTTGGCACTCAGTTCGTAGGTGCCTGGTTCGGTAATGTTGGCGATGTCCACGATGGTGCGTTGCTTGCCCGACCATGGCGACGTGCTTTTCCTTACGACGCGTGCCTTGCCTGCGCTCTTGCCTGTTGCCACGTTCTTGACACTGATGTTCTTTGCCGATGGCGCCTCGATGACTGCTGTTTTCTGTTGTGAGGGATAGAGAGCCACCTGATTCATGCGGATTGTCTCTGTCTGTTGTGCCATCATCGTTGTTGCTGTTGCGGTGATGATGGCAGAGAGGATGATTGTTCTTTTCATATTTTGGTTAATTAGTTTGACCGTTATTATTTATTAAGGAAATGCCATGCAAAGATAAGAATTATACTTTATATTGACAAATAATTTTCAATTCGTACATGTTAATTAGTCAAAACATCTTTATATAGGCAAGAAATACGTTTTTATTTGTGTCATTTTACGTTTCTAAATGTTTCAAAAACAAAAGGAACGAAAATAAATTTGCTGTGAGAAACTATGAAACATTTTTGAAACAGGAAAGTTTTGCGCGTGTTGCATTTTTGAATACCTTTGCAACGTGATTTAGAACCCTACAGCGCACAAATGCGTGTTATATAAGACTCGACGTAGAAATATAGCAGTTTGATTTAAAATATAGCATTTTGTCTTGAGTAATAATAATTGTTAGTGTTATTTGTTGAATATGTTAGCGCAAGGGTCTCGTGAGAAACCTTTGCGCTCTTTTTTCGTTTTAGTAGTTTTTTTATTACCCCACCCCTCCGTGAAGGAGGGGATTTTTGTTTTAGGGATTAGTGGTTTGGGAACCAAAACGAAAAAAATGTCAGGCAAATGTCAGGCAGTTTTTTATGCTTCTTTCTTTATGCTTCATACTTTTGCGGTCGAGAAATCAAATGTAACTGCGAAATATGAAGAAGGTAATTATTGTTTTGTTAATGTCACTTGGCTATGTTATTGCCGAGGCACAGGTGGAAGGTGGCTCTGTGGGAGAGGTGACCGTTAGCGGCAGCAGGGTCGTGCAGAAGAACGATGCACAATGGATTTACCCGTCGGAAACAGAGTTGAAACACTCCAGCAACGTCTATTCGCTTTTGGCGAAACTGTCGCTTAACGGCATACGTGTTGACCAGCCGTCACACTCGTTGACCGCTACGGACAATCGCGGGGCGGTGAGTGTGCGCATAAATGACGTACCTGCCACTATGGAAGACATGCTCTCGATAGACATGGCATCGGTGGTGCGCATCGAATATACCGACCGCCCTGGTCTCCGTTACGGTGAGGATGTGGCATACGCGATAAATATCGTGGTGAAGCGACCGCAAAGTGGTTATGCCGTTGGAGCCGACCTCACTCACGACCTCACGCGCAGAGGGCTCTCAGACAGTTTCTACGGAAGGTTCAACACGGGCAAAAGCGAATGGGGCATCGACTATTCTATAGGATATGGAGACCTGAGAGGCTGCAGGGTTAACGAGAATACAGATTACCACCTCACTGACGGTTCTGTCAAAACCATAACGAGAAACGACATCAGCATACGTCAGCGGTCGCTCAATCATAACGTACGACTCTTGTATAGCGTTGCCGACTCCTTGCAAGTCATGCAGATGAGAGTGAAATATAGTGGTGACCTGTTGCCTGACAAGAGTCTTCGCGAAATAGAAATCTTCGACCGCTCAGCAAGCATTGCACACCGTGAGAACAGCGGACGCAGACATTCTCCAGCATTCGACGTTTATTATCACCGAGACCTTGGACTTCATCAGAAGTTGACAGCCTCTGCCACCATCACCCATATCGCCACAAAGAGCGGCAGCGCCTACGACGAAGGCACGCCATGTATATATAATGTGAAAGGGCGCATGTGGTCGTTGATGACTGAGGTGATATATGAAAACAGACTTAAGCCCTTCACCCTGACGGCAGGAGCGCAATACAACCAGAAACTCACGGACAATGAATATGCTGGCGACGTGCAGTCGCAGTCGCTCTTCCGTAGTAGCGAGCAATATCTGTTTGGTCAGGTTTCAGGCACTCTCTTCAAGTGTTTGCAATACGTTGCGGGACTTGGCGGCAGTCGCCGTTATTATCGTCAGGGCAAGCATCACTATGACTTCCACGTCTTCCGACCTCGAGTGAAGGTGAGTGTTCCGCTGAGTAAGGGCATGAGACTTAGTTATGACTACCAGCGCAGCATGCACACCTCGCAGATAGCGCTTGTAAACGATGTGGCACTTAGGCTGAATCCGATGGAAATGCAGATGGGAAACCCCGCGCTGAAACCCACCGCCGTGACGGAGCATACGTTGCAGGCGAACTATAACATGCCGCGATGGACGGTACAGGTGGAGGGTTACGCTAAGTTGAACCACCATCCCAATATGCACCGCTACATCCGAACGGACGACAATGTCTTTATTGATACTCAGGAGAACCAGCCACATTGCGATGTGATTGTTGGTAACGGCTATGTGCGTTACGACATCATTCCCGACCATCTGGATGCCACTCTCGCGTGCACTTATGCCCATTTCGACAACCGTGGCAATGACTACCATCATTGTTACAATAGCATTGAGGGCACGATGATGGTGAATGCATATCTTGGCAACTGGTCATTGATGGCGTATGCAGACACTGGATGGCGATGGATGGAGGGCGAGCGACGGGGCAAGAACGGTGTTGAGATACAAGCAGTTGCGAGTTATCAGCATGGCCCTTTCTCCGTCTCGCTCTACTTGCGCAATCCTTTCCGCGCCCATCCTCTTGTTCATGAGGCGCGGCTGATGAACGAGAACCTTCAAAAACACAATATTGTTCGTGATGGAGAACAAGGAAACTACTTGGGGTTGAACTTCACCATCAAACTCTCTCATGGCAGGAAGTACCGCGACATCAACCGAACAATAGAACTGGAAGACAAAGATGCGGGAGTTCTTAAATAAGTTCCCTGTATTCTCTGGGCGACATTCCCTTCATTCGTGAGAAGAACTTGCTGAAAGAAGGAGTGTCGGCGACTGGGCAAAATGGTCGGGCAGCAGACGAATGAAGTCTATGAACAATTCCTCTACCCGTTGCGGCACCAGATGATTATCTATTGCCTGTTCCTGCGCGTTCTGCAAGTCGAGAAATCCCTGTATATTGTTGGTACGGAAGGTGATGGTGGCATCAGTCTCGTTGCAGAGCATCATGCCGTCCCAATGGTTCACGGTATTATCCCCGTGCATCAGTATCCATCCTTCTTTAAGACTATACATAACTTTTTCAAAGTTACGAATAATCTTTTGAAGAGGCGAAAATGATGTGCAAAAAGTTTGTTGTGTCATCCTTTTTCCGTATTTTTGTAGGCGCAAAAACATTTTACCGCTTAACTTATGAAAGATATTTCACTTTGGATAAAGCCTTACCGCGACGCGGTGGAGCAGCAGATTCGTCTTGACGGAGACGCAAGGCGCGATGTCGATGCTTACTTCGCACGTGTGGAAGAGTTCGCTAATGGGTGTGCCGACCATGCCGACTTCGCCACAAAGTTTATGCAGAGTCCTCTGTATCAGGAGTATTCCGGGCTGTTTGTTAAGCACCAGAACCGGTTTGTCACAAGCACTGGCGAGACTGTGGAGGAGGCTGTGGAGACAATGCAAAGAGAGTCGAGGGAAATCAGCGACAGGGAGCGCAAGAAAGAGATGGCAGAAATAGAGATGAACGCAGCCATCTCACACATGCTTCCCGACGAGGTGAACCGCCTCAGATGGGGCGGAGCGCGCACGCTGCCTGTCATCGGTCCCATAATACAATGGATAGACAACATCAAGTGGATAAGGAACTTTAAACTTTGAACTTTAAACATTCTTTCTCCGCTTCGCTATGAAAGCGCCCCTTCGGGTCGAGCGGAACTTTAGGCTTTTGAGGGTTGTTTAACAAAAAATAGCAGAGGAAATGATGTTTTCGTTTGCGAAATATGTATTTTTGCATTTTGAATGCGCGCACACGTTGCGTGCTTTGAACATTAAACATTGAACATTGAACTTTAAGAATATATGAGAAGGTTTTTAAAGACTGCTTTTGTGGCAGCATTGGTGTTGCCGCTCGCATGTTCTTGCTCTGACGGTTCTAAGAAGGAACTGGCTGGGCTGGTGCGCGAACTCGTGCAAGACGATGCCACCATTGACAGCGACGACTGGAAGAAGATAGCGGACTTCATGGATGCCAACAAGGCTCACATGAAGCAGTTCTACAAGGAAGGACGGCTGGACGAGGAGGCTGTGAAGGAATATATACAGAAACTCTACTCTAAAGGCAAGGACCAGAAAGACATCACGTTCTGGGGCAAGGCTGACAAGCGTTTCCTCACCGTGAAGTTCTATCTGGAGCGTTCGGGCTCGATGGTGAGTTACGACTCCCCGCAGACATCGGGCGAGTTCAAGAAAGCCATAGTGAAGATGCTCAACTCGCTGCCTTCTGACAACGAGGACAACATAATATTCGTGGTGAACAACGCTGTGTACAACTACCCCAAGTCGTACAAGGAGTTTATCACCGACAACAACATCTTCAAAACAACCGAAGGCATCGGCGACCCGAAATACACCGACTTCGGACTAATTCTGGACTCGATACTGAACAAGAACGAGCGCAACGAACTGAGCATTCTGGCATCGGACATGATCTACTCTACGCGCGACCTTACGACAGTGAACAAACAGAAGGTGCTCAACGAGGCTGAGGGCGTGGCCAACGCCATCTTCAAGGAGAAGGCAGCAAACAAGTCGATGCTCATAATGAAGATGATGAGCAGTTATGCAGGCAACTACTACCCATACAACTCGCCGTCGAAAGGCACCTCGTATAACGGCAAACGCCCTTACTATCTGCTCATTGTGGGCGACAACGACGACATTGCACGCCTGACGAACGACCCACAGTATGCCGCTTTCTCGAAGTTCGGCGAACTGGAGGGCTTCGAGCACAAGTATCTCTTTGATGCAAGCGATGCTTATAAGCCGTTCTATACCATTATGCTCAAGGGCAAGGAGAGCCGCGGCACATTCCGCCCGACCAAGGGACAGACGGAGCGCATCACAAGCATAGAGAACGTGAAGGCCGACCGCAACTCCGACGACTTGCAGATAGAGGTGGCTGTAAACCTCGGCAAGATGCTCATTGACAGCGACTATCTGACAGATGCCAAGAACTATCTGGTGAGAAGCGAAGACAAGATAGAGATAATGTCGATACGCCCCATCACCGCAGACGACCGCAACGCGAACAACAAGAAATATCTCGACCGCGCTACTCACATCATAACGCTGAAAACGAACGGGCTGAAGCAAGACCAGGACGTGAGCATACGCCTGCTGAACCGTCTGCCGGAATGGATAGCAACAAGTTCTACCGACGACGACACCAACCTTGCGGCGGAAGGCTTTGCCAACACTACCTTCGGACTGAGATACCTGCTGCAGGGCATCTACGACAGTTACAAGAAACTGTCTGACGGAGAGCCATACTACTTTGAACTGAAACTGAAAATGAAAAGATAATTCAACTACACAGAAATGAAGAACGGTATTTTGCTTATCGCAGGGCTCGTGGTTACCGCCCTGTACATCATCTTCTCGATGCAAATCTATGAACTGCTCTATTACGAAAGCGAGTTCTCACAGGCAATGTACGAGGAGAATATGTATCTCGTAGTTGCCCTGATAAACTCGGGCATAGCACTGACAACAGCCGCCATATACTATTATGCCATCAACTCAGTGAGTTGGGCAGGGTGGTATCACTGGCTGATATTCCTCGGTATTGCCGTGATATTCGCAGTAGCCATAGACTTTATCTACCCCAACAGCGTGTTCAGCGAGTACGACTACGAGTTCACCACGCAACTGATACAATTCTCGCTCCTCAACATCATCATTGAGGCACTGCTCTTCATCATTGCGTCATTCTCTATAAGATGGTGGAGTTCCAACTGCCGCCATACACCGATACCGCAATAAAGTTTTGAACTTTGAACGTTTAACTTTGAACTTTGAACATTGAACTTTAAGAATAGATGAGACTGTTTCTTTTCCTCGTGGGAGGCACCGGATCGCGAGTGCTGAAGCCACTGATAATGCAGTTTGCCGCCGGCGTTCGTCCTATCGACGAGAACGGGCAGGTGATGAAGGACCTCGAAGTGGTGCCTATCATCATGGACCCTCACAAGGCAAACGAAGACCTGAAGCGCACCGACGACCTGTTGCGCTGGTATAAGGACATTCGCACGAGCATCTATGGCGATGTGAGCAGCGACAAGATAGACCGCGGATTCTTCGCGACAAAGATTTCGACGCTGAGCGACCTCAACCGTGACACGGTGCTTAACGACACCTTCGTGTTCAATCTTGAGAGCATCGCCTCGAAGGAGTTCCGCGACTTCATCAGTTACAACACGCTCGACAGCGCCAACCAGGCGTTGTGCAGCATGCTGTTCAGCGAGGAGCAACTGAAGACGAAGATGGACATCGGCTTTGTGGGAAGCCCCAACATCGGCAGCGTTGCACTCAACCAGTTCAAGGACTCCGAGGAGTTCAAGCAGTTTGCCAATGTGCTGAGTGCCGACGACCGTGTGTTCATCGTGAGCAGCATCTTCGGTGGTACGGGTGCCGCCGGCTACCCCATCATAGTGAAGAACATACGCAACGCTGCGAATAATCCGTCGATTGCCAACAAGGGAACACTTGTTGACGCGAAGATTGGCGCGCTCACCGTGCTGCCATACTTCAACATTGAGCAGGACAAGAACAGCCAGATAACCATTGCCGACTTCATCAGCAAGACGAAATCGGCACTCGACTACTACCGCGTCAACCTCACCGGCTCTAAGGACGGCGTGCTGGGCTCAAGTGTCAACGCATGCTATTATCTCGGCGACGAGGTGGTGTCTAATCCTTATAAGAACGACCCGGGACAAAACGGGCAACGCAACGACGCACACTTCATAGAGTATGTAGGCGCACTGTCGATACTCGATTTCCTTTCGATGAGTGACGAGAAGTTGCGCACCGACAACGGACGTGTGCGCAATGCGGCATTCAAGGAGTATGGACTGCGCAACGACAAGATGGCCCTCTCTCTAATGGACTTCGGCGAGCGCACACGCATCGTTGTCAACCGACAACTGATAAAGTTCCACCTGGCATTCATGTATCTCACATACGCTTTCGGCGAAGACATCGGAAAGATGGCATACACCGACGACATGCCTAAGATACAGCGCTCGTTCCTGACCACATCGGGCTACACTTCGCTGGCTGGCAGTTTCTTCACCGCCTACCGCCAGTGGCTGCAGGAGATGGCTATGAACAAACGGCAGTTCGCACCGTTCAATCTATACACTCGCGAGTTGTTCGACTGTCTCACCGACATTGCGCCAGTGACGGGATTCCTGAAGAGCAAGATATCGTATAAGACAATGCAGGAAGCACTTAACGCCGAGTCGAAGGCTGCCTCACAGCAGGCACGCTACAGCAACGCCAACGTGATGTTCCGACTGATGGACCTGCTGGACCGCGCTACAGAGAAAATCATCGACAAGAAGTACAACTCAATCGTTTAGGACATGGACAAGGTACTATCATACAATCAGAAAAGCAACGGCGAGGACTGGTTCTCGCTGACAGGACAATATAACGAGGACGACATCAAGGCGATAAAAGACCCTAATGGCGGTCAGGCAGAGAATCCGAAGACTGCCATCCCAAGTCCTTTTGCACAACTCGACCTTGTGAAGAACGCATTCGAGCACATCGCAAAGGACCAGCGGTTGCTGGGTTCGCGCATGGACATGCGTCTCGTGTCGTACGCTCTCGACATTGCGCAGATGTTCTACAACTTCGACGAGATGAAGTCGATGTACGGAGTGCAACTCGTGGAGTGGAACATGAACCACCTGCAGATGTTGCTTGGCGACGAGTCGCACCGTTTGCTGGGCGAGACACTCAAGATGTTCATCGACCAGGATGCTTCTGCATACAACTTCTCGCAGAACATGTCGATTTACTTCATAATGTATAACAACCAGGTGGTGGGAAGCACCTCGCCAGCCTCGCTGTTCATGGCTTCTCCTAACGCCAACTGCATGCAGCAGATACAGGTGGAGCAGGGAAAGGTGCTCTTCGGAGAGTGGCGCAACCTATGGGAGCGCAACCCGAAGTTCGTGAAGTATTTCTACGCCATATTCACTGCCTTCCCCGAGTTGAAGAAGATGTGCTCGGAGGTGAACAACTACCTCATTGAGAACTTCAAGGTGATGGAGCGCATTGGCCCCGACTATGCCAAGACACGCTCCGAGATTATCAGCGAGATAGGAAATCCCGAGGCTGCCGACCAGGAGAGCGCAATGAAGGCTCGCGACTATCTGAACCGTAATTACATTCAGATAGAGAATGGAGTGAATGTGCTCGGATTCCCACTGTATCAGTGCCGCCCCGAGGATGTGAATGCCGCAATAGCACAGAGCGACTTCGTCATTGTTCCTTCTCAGCCTGATGCCATGGCCGACCCGCGCAAGCCGCTCGTACTGCAGAACAATCTCAGCACACTGACAAGCGACCCATTCATCTACGTCACCTATCCATGGGACAATGCCACGGTGATAACACCTGAGATGTATGCCGAACACGACATCAACAAACGAATACTGCCCGCAACGACGCATCAGTATCCATGGCTTACCGACGACGACTTCTTCCAGCCAACGATGATAAAGTTGGACTTCCCCATCGACAAGGACTGCTTCTTCGACGGCAACACAAAGCCATTCAGCCGCGACGTTGACGACAACAGTTTCCTGCTGCCGCTGAAGCCCACATTCTTCAAGTATTTCACTATGAAGGACCTCATGACAGGCACCATTGCAGGTCAGCCGATATTCGAGATGCAGCACATGCGCATCGGAGGTCAGGAGGCAGTGAAGGCAATACTGCGCATCAGGGTGAAGAAGACGGAGAAGAGTCCGTACAGTTTCATCACCATGCAGCGCACTTACGTTGAGTCGGTGAACGGCGACCTTACCTACGACCGCACCAACGACTACGGCAAGTTCATAAGCGTGTCGTTCGCACTCGGAGTGTTCCCATTTGTGAAACGTGCCGACATCAACCGCTATCACGTGCAACTCATTGACCGCGCGCTGTCGGGTCTTTCTGGCAGCGACATCTCCCTGGAGTTCTATCGCAACGGACTGCGCGAGCAAATCGCAGAGCCAGTCACCCGTCAGCGTAGTCTGAAGAGGGTGAAGAACATGGGCTCCACATATTATAGCATAGAGTCGGACTTCGACCTGATGAATGTCGTTGTGACCGACGACCGCGGACAGCGCATAGCAGAGGGACTGGTGGCGCCGCAGTGGATAGAGAACGAGAACGGCACGGCGGCATTCACCTTTGCCGTTGACTTCGGAACAACAAACACCCACGTGGAATATACCCGCGACGACCAGACTCCCAAGCCGCTGATGATTGACAACGAAAGCCGCGAACGCCTTGTTGCCACACTCTATAACGGCAGCGACAGTTCGAAATATCTCTTCGAGATAGTGATGAGACAGGAGTTCGTGCCAAAGGTGCTGGGCGACGATTACTGCTTCCCGCAGCGCACCGTACTGTCCGAATGTGAACGTCTCGACGCTTCCAAGATAGACCGCATCGAGGCATTGGGCGATGCCAACATACCTTTCATCTACGAGAAGGAAAGCATCGGCATCGGCAACCGCATCATAGCAAACCTGAAATGGAGCACCGACCCCTCGAACATGAAGCGCATACTGTGCTATCTCACCGAACTGGCACTGCTCATGCGTGCCAAGGTGTTGCTCGACGGCGGCGACATCAGGAAGACACGCCTTGTGTGGTTCTATCCTCTCAGCATGCAGAAAGGCAACATCGGCAAGTTGAAGACAGCATGGGCACAGGTTATGAGAAGCGTCTTCGGACTTACGGCAACTGACGAGAACCTCATTCAGATGCCAGAGTCTATAGCGCCATACTATTTCTACAAGAATCATCCCGACCGCTTCAAGGCGGCAGCATCAACAGTGGCAAGCATCGACATCGGCGGTGGCACAAGCGACATTGCCATCTTCAAGGAGAACTCCGACAGTCCCGCACTGCTCACGTCGTTCCGATTTGCCGCCAATGCAATCTTCGGCGATGCTTATTCCGATGTTCCGCAGGGTGATTCCAACCCGATGGTGAAGAAGTATGTGGCATACTTCAAGAACCTCTTCGATGCCGATGAGGAGAAGTTTGACGAACTGAACGGCATCATGGACGACATCACCGCTAAACGAAAGAGCGAGGACATCAATGCCTTCCTTTTCTCGGTTGAGAACAATAAGGTGGCGAAGAACAATCCTGTACTCTCTTATAACGAACTGCTCAGCAACGACTCGTCGCTGAAACTGACGTTCATCTACTTCTATTCCACCATAATTTATTATGTGGCAAACCTGATGAAGAAGAACGGACTGCAGAAGCCGCGCAACGTGATGTTCAGCGGAACAGGCTCGAAGGTGCTCGACATCGTTGGCTCGCAGGAAGAACTGAACATGCTCACTAAGAAAATCATCGAACTCATTTACGACGAGAAGTATGATGCTGGCGCATTCTCTGTAATCAAGGAAAAGAACTATCCCAAACAGATTACATGCCAGGGCGGACTCTATCAGGTGGCCGACAGCAAGGGAATGCAGCAACTGGCGGTGGTCAACGAGCGACTGTCAGACTATGACAACAACATCGTGACCAACTTCACTCTCATCAACCGTGAAGGCATAACATACGCCGACATGAAGGACGACACTCTGCGCAAGGAGATAGTGACAGGCATCGTTGACGAGGTGCGCCAGTACAACGAGTTCTTCTCGAAACTATGCGACGACATGCACGTCACCGACCTTTTCCTCGTTGACATGAAGAGCATCAACACCTTCCGCGAACTGGTCAACCAAGACCTCGAGCACCACTTCGTGCAGGGATGGGAGTCAACACAGAAGAACCAGGACGAGAAGAACGACAACGAGAAGGTTGCCGACATTCTCTTCTTCTACCCCATCGTGGGTTCTATGCGTTACAATCTCATTGAGAACATGATTTAAGGACATTACATTATAGAATATGGAGCCAGATGCACTGAACACAATATGGACCATCGGTCTTTTCACGCTTCTCTTTTTCCTTCTCTATCTCTTGCTGGCATGGATAGTGAAGATGCTGACGCACAAGAAAGTTGACAGCGAAACGCCCGAATATGTCACACTCGAGAAGTACGAGAAAGACATCAAGTCACTAAAAAGGAAGATATCACGCCTCGAAGACTCTCTGTCTGAGCAAAACTCGGGAAACAAAATCGCTGCACTAAGTGCAAGCATCACTGCTGACGACAATGAACCAGAGAAAGGACTACATTCCTCCCCCTCGGGGGAGACAGAGGGGGGGGGGCCTACCCCACAGACCTTCTATCTGCCCACTCCGTCGCCCGACGGAGTGTTCCACGAGACTTTCACACAGCCTCGCGTGGGCAGAACGGTGTATCAGATGACCACCATCGACGACCATCACGGCACATTCTCGTTCTATGAGAACCGCGATGCGCTCGCAACGGCCATGATATCAATATCGCAGATAGTGAAAACCGTGTGTCGTGTGGAGAACTACAAGAACAACCCTCGCGAAATAACCAACGTCGCCGAAGGACAAGTGGTGCGCGAAGGAAATGCGTGGCGGGTGGTAGAAAAAGCAACAGTGAGATTCGAATGAGAAAGGCACTACTGCTCATCGTCGCCGTAATGACCATCGTCTCGTGTCAGTTCAGACCGCGAGGCGGTGGCGAACGACAGCGCAAGAAACACAACACCGAGCGCACATCAAGACCAAGGCGCAACGGAAAGCCGATGAAGATAAAGATGGAGCGCGAGAACGGAGTGCTTGTTGTGCCTGTTAAGGTGAATGGTGTGCAGATGAGTTTCATCTTCGACACTGGCGCCTCAGACATCACCATCTCGCAGACCGAGGCACAGTTCCTTGCCAAGCAGGGACTGCTTACGGAGAAGGACATCATCGGAACACAGCAGTATCAGATTGCAGACGGCAGCATGTCGGAGGGAACGATTATCCTGCTGCGCGAGGTGAAGATAGGCGACCGCACCATCAACGATGTTAAAGCGTCGGTCATCAAGAGTCAGAACGCTCCGTTGCTGCTCGGTCAGACGGCACTGTCGCAGTTCGGAAAGGTGTCTCTCGACTATAAAAACGGATACATCATCTTTGAATAAAACACTCTAAACGAAAAAATCATCATGCAAGTAAAATGTCCGCATTGCAGATATAAGTATAACGAGGTGTTGAAACCCGGAATGACAGAACTGGTTTCGATATGCCCGCGGTGTGGACAGTCATATTCTGTTGAGGTGACCGACGAGGACATACTGAAGGAACAGACACCGCCGCCGACACCAGCACTCAACATCCAACAACCGGCAGCCGTCAACCAGCAGCCGCCAGCAGTGCCCGTGGTGACACCTGCAATACCAGAGGTAACGCCAGTCCCCGCAGCAGCGCAGATGACGCCTGCTCGCCCCTCTGTGCCCTCTGTCTCCTCTGCGAACTCCATGCTTTCAAAGCAAAGCGGAGAAAGAATCCTACCCCGTTACAACTATTCGCCCGCACCAAGCAGCAACAGACTCAAGGTGATGGTGCTGTTCATCGTGGCGGCAGTCTTCGTGGCAGGAGCAATCTTTCTGCTGTCAACGTTGTTCGGCAGAGACGAGACGCAGCCAGTGGAGACCATTGCATCCTCAACAAGCACTTTAGGCATGTCAAGCAGCGAGATGGGTAACTTCTCATACAGTTTCGAGGGAAACATAAAGGGGAAAAAGAAAGACCTGCCCATAAAGATGAAGATAACCAAGACGGGAACTATCGTCGAAGGCAGTTACTACTACGTCAACCAGACACCTACCGTTACACTCGAACTGAAAGGGAAGGTTGCTGACGACGGCATCATAACCATGCGCGAATATGTCGATGGCGAAGAAAACTCCGGCAGTTTCGAAGGTTCCATCGATGCCAATGGAAAATTCAACGGAACATTCAGGTATCTGAAGAACAAATATAAATTTGAACTTAAAAGAGTGAAAAGTAAACAGGAATAATATGGACATTAAATGCACAAAATGTAGATATAAGTTTGACGTCACTCCAAATGAAGGACAGATGGAGATGACTGTGGTTTGTCCCCGATGCGGTGCAACACAAACACTCACGTTGCCACCAGACATCCCGCAGACCAAAGAACCCTCAACTACGGGTGAGATTGCAGGGGTTTCCCCTGTCATCGTGCCTCCTGTGACGCCTTCTGGTTCGATACCCGAGGAGCACATGAAGTATGTTCCTCACGCAGAAGAGGCTCCTGCGACAGAAAGCAACGTGCAGAACGTTCCCGCAAAAGAAGAAAAGCCCGCCATTGAAGAGACCCCAAGGCAAGAGAAGAAAGCACCAAAGGCTGCGCCAGTGCCACCCGCAAAGAAGAACACTTCATGCGGAAAGATGTTCGCACTGGGATGTCTCGTAGTGGCTGTTCTTGCCATTCTCACCATCGCCATCCTCGCCTTTGCAGGCAAGAGTTTCTTCAATAGCATCAGCAGCGGCGACGAAGACGAACAAGAACAGGTTGACCGCACCGACCGCAACATCACCATTCAGCCGGAGAACAGCAACGAGGCAGGGACAAGCACCACTGAACAACAGCAACAAACTCCCACTCAAACCTCTACGCCCAACCCTCAATCCAACCCCACACCCGTCACCGACACTGGCGGTGAAGGCAATGACAACACTGCTGTTGCCGAGCCTGCTAAGCCCACCGAAGAGCAGAAGGAGAAAGCCAACAGCGACGTGGCAACAGCAGGAGGCAGTTACAACTGTCGCGGAACAATGGCTGGCAACAACATCGACATGAAACTCAACGTCACATCGGGAGGTTTCGTGACGGGTAAACTCACCGACAACACCACAGGCGCAACCCTCGATATCACGGGCGACCGATATGGAGACGAATACTATCTCACCGCATCAAACAGCAACGACCTCATAAAGATAACGCTGAAGAAACAGGGACGCACACTGAAGGGAACAGCAAAGAAAGAACTGCAGAGCATGCCTGTTAGCGTAAGTTACTAACCGCCGACATCCTCTTATATAATATAATAAGGTATAGAAAAGGAGTTACGGAACGACGTTGGATTTCATCCGACCTTTTCTCGCCAAGGCATAACTCGAATAAATTCGGTTTTGATCTTATGGCTTAATGAAAACGTTGGATTTCATCCGACCTTTTCTCGCCAAGGCATAACTCGAATAAATTCGGTTCTGCTCTTATGGCTTAACGAAAACGTTCTGCAACTCCTTTTCTTGTCATTTGTACCCACTCGCATTGCAATAGATATCAAACGGGGAGACAATGTTAATAACTTTGTTACCCCATTTGTATCTAACTGAAAACCAAGTAGATACAGACGGCGTTCTCTGGGGTGTCTCCTTACAATGGGAAATGGCATCAAAAACAAGCCAAACAACATTCAAATAATGGCTGTAACATCAAAAAAAAGTGTGCTCACATATAATTTGTCAATTATAATTTGTATCTTTGTGCGCAGAACGAACTAAAAACCTAAAGATATGCTGGATAAAGAACGGGGGCTATATGTAGCCCATTGCTCGGCAGGACCGCTGAGCATCATTGGTAAGATGGCTAACAGGCACGGACTGATTGCCGGTGCCACGGGTACGGGAAAAACCGTTACGCTGCAGGTGTTGGCAGAGACATTCTGCCAGGCAGGTGTTCCTTGCTTCATGGCCGACATGAAGGGCGACCTCTCTGGCATCAGCCAGGCGGGCCGACTGAGTGGTTTCATTGAGAAGAGGATGCCCGAATTCGGCATCGAGAACCCGCAGTTCCAGGCTTGTCCCGTGCGTTTCTTCGACGTTTACGGCGAGCAGGGACATCCCATGCGCGCCACCGTAAGCCAGATGGGACCGCAACTGCTGAGCCGTCTGCTCGGCCTCAACGAGACGCAAGACGGTGTGCTGAACATCGTTTTCCGCATCGCCGACGAGCGAGGACTGCTCATTCTCGACATCAAAGACCTGCGCTCGATGCTCGACTATGTATCGAAGAACGCCAAGGAATACACCTCGACCTACGGAAACATATCGGCTCCGTCGGTGGGTGCGATACAGCGCGCCATACTGCAACTTGAGGCACAGGGGGCAGACAAGTTCTTCGGCGAGCCATCGTTCGACATTCAGGACCTGTTGCAGCAAGAAGGCGGCAAGGGAGTGATGAACGTTCTGGCTGCCGACAAACTTATGATGCAGCCGAAACTCTACTCCACTTTCCTGCTATGGCTGCTCTCCGAACTCTACAGCACGCTGCCCGAGGTGGGCGATATGGAACTGCCTAAACTGGTGTTCTTCTTCGACGAGGCCCACATGCTGTTCGAGGACACGTCGAAAGCGCTTGTTGACAAGATTGAGCAGGTGATCCGACTCATCCGAAGCAAGGGAGTGGGCATCTACTTCGTAACCCAGAGTCCTACCGACATCCCCGAGAACATCCTCGGACAGTTGGGCAACCGCGTTCAGCACGCACTGCGCGCTTACACACCGAAGGACCAGAAGGCAGTGAAGACTGCCGCCGACACCTTCCGACCGAACCCCGACTTCAAGACCGACGAGGCCATTACCAACCTCGAGACGGGCGAGGCTCTCGTGTCGTTCCTCGATGAGAAGGGTGCGCCAAGCATTGTTGAGCGCGCCAAGATACTGTTCCCGCTGAGCCAGATAGGAGCCATCGACGCCGGTCAGCGCAGCCAGATAATGCGCCAGAGCCGACTGGCAGGCAAGTACGACACGCCGATAGACCGCGAGAGCGCATTCGAGGTGCTCATGGCTCAGGCCGAGGCAGAGCGCAAGGCTGCCGAACAGGCACAGGCAGAGGCAGAGCAGACAAAGGCACAAGAGGCTGAGGAGAAGGCCAAAGACAAGGATGGAAAGAAGAAGAGCCTGTGGGCGAAAATATGGAAAGCCATCGTCACCGCCGTCACCGCCACCATTGCCACCATCATAGGCACCAAGATTTCGGACACGGTGACGGGCAAGAAGTCGCGCAAGTCATCGACATCGGCAACAGGACGCGTGGTGAAGAACGCCACCAGTGCCGCCACACGCACCATCAAACGCGACATTCTGGGCAATCTTATGAAATAAGCACACCCCCTCCTATTCCCTGAACTCCAGCGGTGTCATGCCCGTGAGACGGCGGAAATACTTGGAGAAGAATGACGGATTGGGAAATTTCATCTCATCGGATATCTGCGCCACACTCTTGTTTGTGTGGCGCAGTTCTATTTTAATGCGCGTGACGAGGGCGCGGTCTATCCATTCCTTTGCCGTGATGCCACTTGCCTGACGCACCACGGTACCGAGATAACGCTCGGTGAGGCACATCTTCGAGGCGTAGAATGCCATGTGATGCTGTTCCACAGCGTGCTGGTTGATAAGGTAGATGAAGCGGTCGAAGATGGTCTGCTCGCGCGATTGCAAGCCCTGCTGCTGGTCGGCAAGGCGGCGGAAGAGCGAGTCGTAATGGTGCATCTGCGCTGCCACAAGACTGCTGACGAGCGCGCGGTTGTAGTCTTGCTGATGAACCACATGCCACAGTGTCTCAATGATTTGCATGGCGGTGGCGATGTCTGCCTCGGATGCAGGCAACTGGAAGTCGCGCACCTGACCATTGAAAGCCGCCGGCCACTGTCCCGGTGCAAAAGGCATGGGGAAGTCGGGCGACAAGCCGAAACCGTAAATCTCCACATCGTCGGTGATGCTTATGGGATTGATTATCGAACCAGGCCCAATGAACACCAGCGTGCCTGCCTTGACATGCTTTTCAACAAGATTGAAACTGGCATGTATCTCACCTTTTATTATGACTCCCAGCCGGTGGTCGTTGATGCTGAAGGGCGGCTGCTGCTGTCTGACAATCCTGAAGATGTTATGGTCGCCATGAATTATGGCAAACTCGTTGTTGAAGAATATGCTGTCGCGCACCTGTCTCAGGTGTGGCTCTATAAGGTCGCGCATTCGCGACAGACTCATCAGTTTCGGTTGCTTGTTCATGTTTCTTTTGTATAGAATTACGATGCAAAGATAGTAAAATGCAGCGAATTATCTCTCTTTTTGTACACAAATCGAACAAAAAGAACATTTCTCCATATCTTCGGATAGCACTGGTTAGTGATATTCTCCTTACCTTTGCTGCGTAAAAACAAAGTAACGCGAGATGAAGAAACTGTTATTACTACTGATGCTGCCCCTGTCGATGCAAGCGCAGACCTTGCAGGAATGTCAGAAGGCGGCAGAACATAACTACCCGCTTATACGTCAGTATGACCTGATAGCGAAAACCACCCAACTGACGGTGGAGAACATCGGGAAGGGATGGCTGCCACAGGTGTCGGCGTCGGCCCAGGCTACACTGCAGAGCGACGTAGCATCGTGGCCCGAGCAGATGCAGTCGGTGTATCAACAGATGGGTCTGGACATGAAAGGTCTTAGGAAAGACCAGTACAGGATAGGCATAGACATCAACCAGACAGTCTATGACGGCGGCATGATACGCAGCCAGAAAGAGATAGCGCAGCGACAGGGTGCCGTCGAGGAGGCACAGACGGAAGTCACAATGTATCAGGTGCGCAGCAGGGTCAACGAGATGTACTTCGCCCTACTCCTGCTTGACGAACAGATAAGGCTGAACACCGACCTGCAAGAACTGCTTTCGTCGAGCGAGAAGAAACTGGAGTCGATGTTCAAGCACGGGACTGCTGCCCAGAGCGACTATCTTAGCGTAAAGGCAGAACGCCTGAATGTGGTGCAGCAGGCAACGAGTCTGCAGTCGCAAAGACGCACTGTGGCGATGATGCTCAGCACATTCTGCGGAATTGATGTCCAGCAAGTGCAGAAACCCGTTCCGTATGCTGCTACATCATCGCAGCAAAGCGTGCAGAGACCAGAACTGAAGGTCATCGAGGCCCAGATGCGACTGGCTGACGCACAGGAGAAGTCGCTCGATGCCGCACTCCTGCCCAAGATAGGTGTCTTCGCACAGGGGTTCTATGGCTATCCCGGTTACAACATGTTCGACGACATGATGCACCACCGCTGGTCGCTCAACGGCATGGTGGGCGCACGTCTGACATGGAACATCGGAGCGCTATACACACGCAAGAACGACAAGGCAAAGATACAGTTGCAGCGCGACATGGCAGCCACCAGCCGTGAGGTGTTCCTCTTCAACAACAGTCTGGAGCAGATGCAGCAGCGCGAGAACACGCAGCGCTATCGCCAGTTGATGGCAAACGACGAGGAGATTATAGCGCTGCGCTCGTCGGTAAGGAAGGCGGCAGAGTCGAAACTGGCGCACGGCATCATCGACGTCAACGACCTGCTGAAGGAAATCAACGCGGAGAACAATGCCCAGGTGCAACGCTCCATCCACGAGATTGAGATGCTGAAAGAAATGTATAACATGAAGATTACAACAAACAATTAATCGCGATATGAACAAGACGTTAACCATAATGTGCATGGCAGCGTTACTGGCTGCGTGCAACTCTGACAAGAAAGAATATGATGCCACAGGAACGTTCGAGGCAACCGAGACTACGGTGTCGGCAGAACAGAGTGGCACATTGCTTAACTTCGCTCTGGAAGAGGGCGACGACATCGAGGCAGGACAGGAGATAGGACTGATAGACACCACACAGATATGGCTGAAGATACGTCAGACAACGGCAACGAAGGCGGTATATCAGAGCCAGAAGCCCGACCTACAGAAGCAGATTGCCGTGACACGTCAGCAACTGGCAAAGGCTAAGACAGAGCAACAACGCTATCGCGAACTGGTGAACGACGGCGCGGCACCTGCCAAGATGCTCGACGATGCCACAAGTCAGGTGCAGGTGTTGCAGCGACAACTCGATGCACAGGTGTCAACTCTCAACACCCAACTTTCAACTCTCAACTCTCAGATGTCGGCAACAGACGTGCAGACGAGCCAGTTGCGCGACCAGTTGCAGAAATGCCACATCAAGTCGCCAGCGGCAGGCACGGTGCTCGAGAAATATGTTGAGCGCGGCGAGTTTGTCGCTCCCGGCAAGCCGCTCTTCAAGATGGGCGAGGTGAAGCAGATGTTCCTGCGTGCATACGTCACCTCGGCTCAGTTGCAGAACATCAAGACAGGGCAGGCAGTGAAGGTATATGCCGACTATGGCAACGGACAGAAGAAGGAGTACGACGGCACCATCAGTTGGATATCCAGCCGCTCGGAGTTCACTCCCAAGACCATCGTCACCGATGACGAGCGTGCCGACCTTGTGTATGCCGTGAAGATTGCCGTGAAGAACGACGGCTATATTAAAATTGGTATGTATGGTGAAGTGAAATGGTAAATGCTATAGAGGTTCATAACGTGTCGAAGTCGTACGGGCGGGTGAAGGCGCTCGACGACGTTTCTTTCGCCGTCGGCAAAGGCGAGGTCTTCGGACTCATCGGTCCCGACGGAGCAGGGAAGACATCGCTCTATCGCATCCTGTGCACCCTGCTGCTCCCCGATGCAGGCACTGCCAGCGTCGAGGGCTACGACACTGTGCGCCAAATGAAGGAGATAAGGCGGCGGGTGGGTTACATGCCAGGCAAATTCTCGCTCTATCAAGACCTTACGGTGGAGGAGAACTTGAAGTTCTTCGCCACACTCTTCGGCACTACTGTCGAGGCAGGATATGACAGTATCAAGGTCATTTACCAGCAGATAGAGCGCTTCCGCAACCGCAGGGCAGGTGCGTTGTCGGGCGGAATGAAGCAGAAACTGGCCCTCTGTTGTGCCTTGGTGCACAGTCCCAGTGTGCTGTCCCTTGACGAGCCTACCACCAGTGTCGATCCCGTTAGCCGCAAGGAGTTTTGGGACATGCTGGGCACGCTTAGGGAGCGAGGCATCACCATCGTTGCCTCCACGCCCTATCTTGACGAGGTGCGCCGTTGCGACCGCGTCGCCTTCCTCGACCAAGGGCACATTAGGGGCATCGACACGCCAGAAGTGATATTGGAGCAGTTTAAGGACGTGTTCAATCCTCCTGGCATAAACAAGGCTGAATCAAGCCCCCTGTCTCCTTATTCTCAAGATGACAATGTCATCGAAGTAAGCCACCTGGTGAAAGCCTTCGGCACTTTCCATGCCGTCGATGACATCAGTTTCAGCGTGAAGCGGGGCGAGATATTCGGTTTCCTGGGTGCCAACGGTGCCGGAAAGACCACCGCCATGCACATGCTGACAGGACTCAACCAGCCCACCAGCGGCACTGGTACGGTGGTGGGATACGACATACGCACCGAGCACGAGCAGATAAAGAAGCACATAGGCTATATGTCTCAGCGTTTCTCGCTCTATGAGGACCTTACCGTAAGCGAGAACATACGTCTCTTCGCCGGCATCTACGGCATGAAGGGCAAGGACATTGCACGCAAGACAGACGAACTGCTGGAGCGGTTGGAGTTCGCTGAGCATAAGAACGACCTCGTGTCATCGCTGCCCTTAGGGTGGAAACAGAAACTGGCATTCTCTGTCGCCATCTTCCACGAGCCTGGTGTGGTGTTCCTTGACGAACCTACAGGAGGCGTCGATCCCGCCACGCGCCGCCAGTTCTGGCAACTGATTTATGACGCTGCCAGCCGTGGCATCACTGTGTTCGTCACCACTCACTACATGGACGAGGCGGAATATTGCGACCGCATATCCATTATGGTTGACGGAAAGATAAGCGCCATCGGCACACCCGACGAATTGAAGCAGCGCTTCCAGCAGCCCGACATGGACCATGTGTTCACACATCTGGCAAGAAATGCCAAGAGAGCGGATAATTGATAATGGATAATTGACATCAACGATGAAACAGTTCTTCAGTTTTGTACAGAAAGAGGCACGTCACATCCTGCGCGACCGCCGCACCATGCTCATTCTCTTCGGAATGCCTGTGGTGCTGATGCTGCTGTTCGGCTTCGCCATCACCACCGACGTGAAGAACGTAAGGACAGTGGTGGTCACCTCGCAGATGTCGCCGCAAAACCAGCAGGCAGTGGAGCGACTGGCTGCCTCTGAATATTTCACCATCGTAGCCACTGCTCCCACACCGAAGGACGCAGAACTGCTGATAAGGCATCAGAAAGCAGACCTTGCAATAGTCTTTGCACCTAAACGCGCTGGCGTTCAGTTCATCGTTGACGGTGCCGACCCCAATATGGCGCAGCAATGGACCAACTATGCACAATCCATCATTACACAGCCCTCTGAAGGCACGTACAACTCTCTCCCCTCCACCCAAAAGTCCGCATCGCCCGCAGGAGAGAGATTGGGGGTGAGGCTCCTCTACAATCCGCAGATGCGTTCGGCATACAACTTCGTGCCAGCCATCATGGGTATGCTGCTGATGCTCATCTGCGCCATGATGACCTCTATATCCATAGTGCGCGAGAAGGAGCGAGGCACCATGGAGGTGCTGCTCGTCTCGCCCGTGCGCCCGCTGATGGTGGTCGTGGCGAAGGCCGTGCCCTATCTGGTGCTGGCAATAGCCATCCTCGCCACCATACTTCTCATGGCCCGTTTCGTGCTCGGCGTGCCGCTTGCAGGCTCGTTGTTCTGGATTGTCGCCGTGAGCATACTCTATATCCTGCTTGCCCTCTCGTTAGGACTGCTCATCTCGAACATCGCCAAGACGCAACTTGTGGCATTGTTGCTCTCTGCTATGGTGCTGCTGATGCCCGTAGTGATGCTCTCCGGCATGCTGTTCCCCGTGGAGTCGATGCCTAAGATACTCCAGTGGGTGGCGGCAGTGGTACCGCCTCGCTACTACATCGAGGCGATGCGCAAACTGATGATTATGGGTGTCGGCATCGGCGAGGTCGCTCGTGAGGTAACGGTGCTCGCCGCTATGACCGCCTTGATTCTCACCATTGCGCTGAAGAAATTTAAGGTGAGACTGGAGTAATGACCCACCAAAGCCCCAAAGGGAAAGACGTTTAGACAGATACTGAGCGAATTATAACAATAAAGAATATGACTGATAAAACAGCAGGAAATGTAACCATACATCCCTTCCGTTGGGAGGGCTTGGGCGGACTTTCATTTCTCATACATAAGGAGTTCCTTCAAATACGGCGCAACGCATTCCTGCCCCGCCTCATCATCATGTTCCCCATTGTCATCATGTGCGTGATGCCGTGGGTGATGAGCATGGAGGTAAAGAACATACGCGTCAGCGTCGTAGATAACGACCGCACGACACAGTCGCAAAGACTCGTGCATGCCATCGAGGCCTCGCGCTATTTCATCTTCTGCGGCCAGAAGCCATCCTATCAGGCAGCGCTTGCAGAGGTGGAGAAAGGCGATGCCGACATCATACTTGAGATTAAGGACGGTCGCTATCTCATTGCTGCCAATGCCGTCAACGGCACCAAGGGAGGCATGGGCTCGGCATATCTGTCAAATATTATAGTTGACGAGTTGACAAGTAAACAAGTTGACAAGTTGACAAGTAAACAAGTTGACGAGTTGGCAGGTAAAGAAGTTCTTTGCAAGCAAAGCGCCCCTTCGGGTCGAGCGGGCAAGTTGGCAACCCTTAACCTATATAACAAACATCAGAACTACAAACTGTTCATGATTCCTGCCCTGCTGGCCATTGTGATGATGCTGATGACGGGATTCCTGCCAACGCTTAACATCGTTGGTGAAAAGGAGGCGGGCACCATCGAGCAAATGAACGTCACACCAGTGTCTAAATGGGCGTTCATACTGTCGAAACTCATCCCCTACTGGCTCATCGCCATCTTCGTGGTCACCGTCAGCCTTGTCCTTGCATGGGCTGTTTATGGCATCACATGCGCCGGCTCGCTGCTCTGGGTGTATGTGCTGGCAATGCTTCTTGCACTGTTCTTCTCGTCGCTCGGGCTCATCATCAGCAACTACAGCGACACCATGCAGCAAGCCATCTTCGTGATGTGGTTCTTCGTGGTGTGCATCATGCTGCTCAGCGGCCTCTTCACACCCACCCGCTCCATGCCCTGGTGGGCGTACCTCACCACATACGTCAATCCCATGCACTATTTCATCGATGCCATACGCACCGTCTTCATCCGTGGCGGCGGCTTCACGGCCATCGCCCATCAGTTGCTTGCCCTCGCCCTCATCGGCATCTTCATGAGCGGATGGGCAGTAGCAAGTTACAAGAAGAATTCATAACAGGCTCCTGTTATGCGAAAAACCACACTAATCATCTTTTTGGGCGTAAACGTTTGCGTATTAGAAGAAAATTCTTTACCTTTGCAGCGACTAAATACCTAACTATCAGGTAGCATCTACTTACAAATAACAATATGACAATTAACAACTTAAAATTTCAGAGAACTTTATTTGTTCTTCTGTTCGTCTTGACGTGCTGTTGTTTGTCAGCACAAAGCATCGCATTGAGAAAACAAAGAAACACCTGCGTTCCTACTGTTTATATCGACATTCTTGACGGTTATAAAGAGAGTGACGAATTGGTATCCACCAAAGATGCCAACGGCAACAAAGTGTTTAAATTCAAGGACAATAGCGGCAAATACGTTGAAATCAGCGATGCCATCATTGCGGATAATCCGGAAATCATTGCCAATGCAAGCAGTGAGAGGTGGACGACCTATTATAACAGCAATGATTTGTATAACACAAAAGAAGAAACGTATGACCTTGCAGTAATAACAATTATTGATAAATCGGGATCAATCAAAGAGAGACATGAACTGACTACCATCCGAGGAAGAGGTAATTCCACATGGAATAGTCCAAAGCGTGCCTTCCGACTGAAATTCCCTTCGAAGACAAAACTGCTGGCAAAGGCCGACGGAACCAATGAATATGCCAACGCCAAGAGTTGGACGCTGATAGCCAATGCTATCGACAAGAGCCTTATCAGGAATTCACTCGCTACAGAAATCGGCAAATATGTAGGACTGCCTTACAATGCCGCCTATAAGTTTGTCGACCTTGTCATCAATGGCCAATACTGGGGAAGTTATCACATTGGCGACCATATCCAGGTGGATGCAGACAGGGTGAACATCGACAGCAACGAAGGCTGGTTTATGGAGATGGTTGAATATGGTAATTCAAAATTCGAAGAAGAACCAAACATAAAGGCAAATTTAGGAAATGGAATTGGCAACGCCAGCATCAACATCAAGAATCCGGAAGTGGACAATGATGATTCAAGCGCCCCAGCCATCACGGCGATTGCCGACTGGCTCAATAACACGCTTGCGCCCACCATGAATAACCATGGGGAAGAAAATGGCATGCGCACCTACGTAGACATTGAAACATTGATTGATTATGTCATCACCAGCGAACTGACAGGAAACTATGATGCCTGCATCAGCAATTATCTCTATAAAGATAAGACAGACACAAAACTGAAGTTCGGCCCGATATGGGACAACGACCTGTCATTTGGGAATTATGGAGAAACTCTGAATAAACATATTTATAATACAGGTAAAGGATGGTCTGCTTTCGGTACTTTTGTTCAGAGTTTCTTTAGCGATGCTGTATTTATGAAAGCCTACAAGAGAAAGTGGGACAAATTGTATGCAAACAACATCGTTTCGTTTATCAACGATAAGGTCAGCACGATTTCCTCCAGCATCTCCTGCTCTTGGGAAGACAACAGTGCACGATGGCCGCTAAGCCAGCAACTTATCAGTTGGGGTGGTCTCACCTACGACAATAATGCAGACTATTCGACCGTTCTGAAGGACATCACCGATTATGTCAGCGCACATACCACATGGCTGAATGAAGAATACTCATCTTGGTACGACGCCATGAAGAGCACAACCGCATGCACTATTGACGCATCATTAGAAAACACTTCTACAACTCCGTTCAGCGAGTTCAGCAACAAGATAACTGCTACAAATGTCATAAACCGATCATTCGTGGCAAATAAGTGGCAAGCCATCTGCCTGCCATTCGATCTTGATGAGGACGAACTGAAGGCAACATTCGGAACAGGTGTTGAACTGGCTGAATATACCTTGCTCAACGGGACTACCATGACTTTCACTCCACAGGACAAACTGGCCCTGCATGCAGGTGTTCCGTATCTTATCAAGCCGTCACAGGCCGTTCAAAACCCAGACTTCGGCGATGTGGTGCTGAGCATCCAACAACCAAAGACCATAAGACTGTCTGAGACTGACGAGATAAGTTTCGTTGGAACATTCTTCAAGACCACCACAGGCACGGGCACGAGCATAATCAGCAATGGCGCTGTTGCCGAGAATGCTACTGACAACGTCATCGGCATAAGCGCTTACATAGTGAAGCCAGCAGGCACAGAGGTGACAATCAACATCCTCAACAAAGAGGTTGCTGAACTATCTATAGACATGACGGCAACAGATAATGCAACCACTATGAACGACAAACTGGGCGGCACATACAACATCACTCTCGCAAACCGTGGAAATCTATATGCCGACGGCTGGTGCACCATCTGTCTGCCGTTCACCATCACGAAGAAGAACTTCCAAACCGCGATAGGCTACAAAACGAAATTGCGTGAACTGGCCAGCATACAAGGTTCCAGTTTCAACTTTGACAAATTGGCCGACGCAAATAAGACTATGGAGGCCGGTGTGCCCTATCTGATTATGATTGACGATCCAAACACAAGCATAACATTGGATTTGGGAACCATCGTCTTCAACAACACCCAGTTGGAAGCCACCGAGGGCACAAGTGTTTCGCCACAAGAAGGCTTTGCCTTCGTGGGAATACTGCAGGCAACAGACCTCAAGACAGACGGTACAGAACTGTTCCTCGGAGGTACTGGCGACAAACTGCTCGTTCCTATTCCATCGGACAAGACGCTCTCAGGAGGTAAAGCATTCTTCCAAGTGCCAAGCAAGAGCATCGGAACAAATGCAAAGGTGAACATCGACGGAGTGGAGACAACCGCCATCGAGGCACTGCACAACGACATCATGTCAAGAAATGACAACAAGGTGTATAACCTCAACGGACAGATGGTCGGCACAGACATCAGAAACATGCCGAAGGGAATTTATATTTATAACGGAAAAAAGATAATCAAATAAGGAGTTTTCATGAAATGAAAAAGATATATATATTGCCTACAGCAAGTATCATTGTTATGCCGGAACTCATGCAGACATTCGCTACATCTAACACAGGAACAGGCAGTGCCAGCGGGGGACGAGCAAAACAATTTAATGACATCATAGTTGATGACGAGGAAGAACTAACGACTGACGAGCAAGGCTCGGGATTAGTGGATATAACCGGAACCAGTCACTTTAACAACGGGAAAAAGGTTTCTGATTACATCAGACTTCATTCCGCGTGGGAAGACTGACCACCTTTTCTTGCTGCATAGTGCAGGGCGGTGTTCCAAACCACTGCTTGCACGAAAATAGCGGCAATGATAGACATCAAATAACGATGGGCAGAAAGCCCAGAAAGCACAACTCGCAACTCGCTGAACCACAAACGGTTTTCCAACTTATGCCAAACTGCGGAGTGATTAGACCCTAATCACTCTCCGTTTAGGCATCAATCGCGGAGTGATTAGGCCCTAATCACTCCGCAGTTTGTATCGAGTAAAAGGGCAAAAGTAAAAAAGTAAAAGGGCAAAAGTAAAAAAGTAAAAAGGTAAAAAAGTAAAAGGGTAAAAACTATAAACTTACACCTTCAGAAACAAACATCCCTCCCTTTGGGAGGGCTTGGGTGGGCTTTACTCTTGGGAGGGCTTGGGTGGGCTTTTTGGGGGGCGCTTTCCTTCAGAAAGGACATTCCGAGGCAAACTGCTTGGGAGTGCCGTCGGGCATGAGGAAACGGACCTGCTGGCAATGGAGCATCAGGCGCGTGGCGGGATGTCCATAGAGACGGTCGCCAACAATGGGGGCTGCGAGTCCTTCGGCATGAGCGCAGTGGACACGCAACTGATGGGTACGCCCCGTGACGGGATACAGCGCCAGACGTGTGATGCCGTTCTCACTGTCCAGCACCTCATATCGTGTCAGTGCTTCGCGCCCTTTCTCACGGTCAACCACCTGACGCGGACGGTCGAGAGGATTGGCGCGAAGTGGTAGGTCAATGACTCCCCCACCCTTCGTGACGCTTCCTTCCACCAACGCCACATAACGTTTCTCCACCTTTCGCTCCTCAAACTGCCGCTGCAACCACCGCTGCACCACCCCATTCTTTGCCACTACGAGCAATCCCGAGGTCTCCATGTCGAGACGATGAACCACCAGTGGCTCATCGCCCTCTGCACACCGCGCTTTCAGTATGTCGCAAACCGACTCGCGCTTTATCTTGCCTGGCACACTGAGCATGCCCGCCGGCTTATCCACCACCCAAATGTCTTTATCCTCATAGACTATCGGCAGTGGCTGACTTTCAGCCTTTTCCTGCGGGTTAGGGTCAACGTCGAGCCCCTGCATCATCCACGTCAGTATGGGCAGACAACGACTGCGACACGAGGGATAGTACTCCAAGTGGTGGCGTATCTCTGCCTGCGGCGACTCTCCCCACCAGAACTCCGCCATACATAGCGGCCGCAGATGGTGCTGATAGGCATATTGCAGCAGTTTCGGAGCACAGCAGTCGCCGGCAGCAGCGGGAGGAAGCGTACCGCGAAAGTCCTGGAATATATCTAAAAGGTCTTTCTCCTCGCCCCTCGCATTGAGCATGCGGTACTGCGAGAAGAGCCATCGCTGCAATGCGTCGGACATCTCACGTCGGCGGTTGCGCAACGTCTCTATGCGCTCCTCTATTCCACGCAAAGCCTCTTCTGCCCGCGCCACCTTCTCGCCATGCGACTTCTGGAGCCGTCGCAGTTCAGCCTTCTGGAACTGACTCTCGCGTATCAGTTCCGCCGCGACGGTGGGTTCTATGTTACGTTGCATGCGCCTGAGGTCTCTGATTTTCTTCGATTTCTCCATCATCGCCTTGAAACGGTCAACCTCTAAGCGTTCCACTTCGCGGCATCGAGCCAGTTCGTGGCGTAGCCGTTGCGTCTCTTTGTCGTTCTCAATCTCTTCTATCTGCTTGTTGATGGCACTTATCTCTGCCTCGCAAGTCTTGAACACCCCGTCGGGCTGCTGAGCATCGACAACGGGAGGCACAAACCACGGCCAGTCGTTGCGCCCAGCCAGCAGTCCGCTATAGGCTGCGAGGAAGAAAGTGTTAAGGTTGAGCGATGAGCGTTGAGCGTTGAGCGAGGTTTCATCTTGTTGAGGGTTGTACTGGGGTTCCACTATCAGCACCCCGAACATCTTTCCTCGGTCAGCATCTTCCCTGATGCTCGCGTGTTCCTTTATATATTCTTGCACACGTGCAGCCGCCGCTCGGCACAGAGCATGCGGCTCATAGCAGAATGGGTAAGTGAAACGCTCGGGCGGTGTCACAACCGTGTCTAATGTATGAAGTCTCGTGAAATCCGTAGTAAGAGAATTATTCGTTATAACGTATAAATCGCAGAGAATCAGCAGTCGAGCATGTGCAGGAATTTCTCAACAGGAATTCCTCTATTTTTGTCTTCGTTGTCTTTGTTAGCATCAATGAGCCGCGACAGGGCGTCCATTGCAGCGCGAGTGCTCTGCTTCAGTGGTTCGCCCTTGAGCAGATGACCGATGAGAATGGCCGAGAACATGTCGCCCGTGCCAGGGAAATGCACCGGTATCTCGGTATAAGGCAGGCAGAATGTCTCGCCGTTGTTATGATTATAGCCCACCACCGATGTCTGACCGTCCACCTTTATACTGGTTATGAGTGCCGAGCGCGTGCCTATCTCCACCAGTCGGCGCAGCAGTTCGCGCGCCTCGTCCATCGTTACACCCTCTGTCTTGTATGGCGTGTCCGTAAGATATGCCGCCTCGGTGTAGTTGGGGAAACACAGATGTGCCACCTCAAGCATCTCGCGCATACACTGCACACGCTCTGCCGTCACGCCATTGTACAGTTTTCCCTCGTCGCCCATAATGGGGTCAACGAATATCACGGTTCCCCTCTCCGACTGCTCGCGGCAATAGTCAGCCACCATACGCGCCTGCCTCTCGCTGCAGATGAACCCCGTGGCTATGGCATCGAACGAGAATCCCAGTTCTTTCCATACCGGGAACACGCCCTCCATATAGTCGGTAGTCTCCAGGATGTTGAACTTCCCGTAGTCGAGAGTGTTGCTTACAAGTGCCGTGGGAAGATTATACACGGGCAACCCCATGTATGACAGCACTGGCAGCATTGCAGCCGTAGCCACCTTGCCATAACCTGCAAGGTCGTTGATGAGCAGTATCTGTTTCATGTTTCCTTACTAATGCGGTGCAAAATTACGAAAACATTTCGGACTAACCACACAAACGTGATGTTTTTTGATAATTACAATACTCTATTATCATTATTATTTTGCGATGTCAAAGATTTCATTTACCTTTGCATGCATTAAGTTAAAAAAATTAGAGTAATGAAGAAACTCCTTTTCCTCTTTGCGCTAATGCTCATGTCTATAACCACATACGCCACGCCTCAAGAAGTGGAATACATCTATATCGATGGCGTGAAATGGACATTGGAGCAGAAACTTATTACCGCAGACACCTCGCTGCATAATAGCCTGAGGGCATCCCTGCCCGAAGGCCATATCATCCGGTCGTCAAACTGGGAAGGTTATAAGGCTTACTGGAGCATACAACAAGAAAGGCTCTGTCTAGATAGCGTTAGGTATTATAAAGGCACAGAGGTCTGCTTGCCTTCAGACATCCTGTTACGGGTGTTCAGTAAGCACATAGACGGGAATCGCATCGTTGCTACTTGGCTCAATGAAGACATCCGCGTGGGCTCAGGAAAAGTGATTCACGGTGGATCTTATGAGGCTTATGGCAGTACCTACGAGAACGAGAAGATTATCAGTATCGACCACGGGAAAGTGACAGGCATACAAACCTATCACAACTATATCGTGGAAGGTTTCTCCTTTGAAGGATTTAACAGAGAAGACGTCATGAAACTGAGAGAGATGTTCCCCTTGCCCTTGGAACGATACCCAAAACTGGAAGGTGTTGACAAGATTATCTTCAACATCACGCAAGCCCGAATTGACTCCACAGGTCACATGGTGGAATATGAAGTGAAGGTAGTCCAGCCTGAAGGTGCGGAATATCTTGCCAAAGAGATGGAAAAGGCCTTGAAAGCCTATCATCCTTGGCGCGTATTATTCATTAATGGCGAATGTAGTGACAAGGGAATAGCGAGATGGACATTCCCGTATTTCCTTGACAATAAAGAGTAGTTTTTATAGTTCATTTATTAATGATATGTTCAACTTCCAGTTAGTAATGATTTCCGCACTCACCCCTGTGGCAGTGCTGATATGGTATCTCTACCGCAAGGACAAGGCGAACCCCGAACCGCCGCTTAATCTCGTGCTCGCCTTCGCGGCAGGAGTGTTGTCGGTGTTCCTCTCGCTTGCCGTCACCACACCGATGAGCCTCATGGGAATCGACTTTAGCCAGAGCGAGTCGATGATCGGACAGTCTCTCGAGGCACTGCTGATGGCGGCCTTGCCCGAGGAGATGGCAAAACTCCTGATGTTCCTCGTAGTGCTTCACTTCATGAAGAACTTCGACGAATATTTCGATGGCGCCGTATATTGCGGCATCGTGGGACTGGGCTTTGCCGGATTCGAGAACATCATGTACATCGCCGGAGCAGAGGACATCATCGGCATGAGCATAGGGCGCGCCCTGATGTCTATCCCCGCCCACTTCTCCTTCGGCATCGCCATGGGCTATTTCTTCGCCCGCTCGTGGTTCGACCGCAACAAGAACTGGCTCTACTATCTGCTTGTCATCGCCGTCCCCGTGTTCAACCATTGGGTTTACGACGCCCTGCTGATGTGCGCCGGTGTTGCTCCCGAGGGCATCGACATACTGCTCATGCTCGTCTTCTTCGCCTTCTTCACGGTGATGATGCTCCTCACATTCTTCGCCATACGCCATCTGCTGAAACTCGACAAGGAAAAGGATATAAAGACATAAGTGGTTTTAGACAGAAAGACATATTTTTATTAGACATAAAGACATATTTTGTTGGACATAAAGACATAAAGGACATGATATTCTCTGTATGCCGCCTTTTCAAACTGTAGGGGCGTTCCTCCGTGTGCGCCCGCCTGCATCCACATTATTGTTATCATCGGGAATATAAAGACATAAAGGACATGATATTCTCTGCATGCCGCCTTTTCAAACTGTAGGGGCGCACCTCCGTGTGCGCCCGCCTGCATCCACTGCATTGTTGTCATCTAAAAAAAACACACAACGACATACCGCCTGATAGCGGTTCGGGCGCACACGGAGGAACGCCCCTACATGTGGCTGACTTTTAGTTTGCAATAAGCCATATAACACTTGGAGTCTTTGTCAGGTGTATCTCCTGAGGATGTCAGATATATACAAGTGAGGTGGTCAGGAAGCACAAGTGAGAGAGTGATTAGGCCCTAATCACTTCCCCAAAAGGCACAAGCGGCGCCACCGGAAGTTGTTTTCGCCTGCGTGATATTGGGTGAAATTGGGTGAAATTGCACCTTCACACGCAATTCCCTGTATTCCAAAACGTTACAACGGATGTGAAATTGTGAAGTTGATTTTCGACTTTTTAAAGTAAAAAAAAAGCATTATCGGTATACATTATCTCTCCACTCGTAGGAGGTGACGTGTCCCACGTCACAATCCCTCATTTCGTGACGTGAGACACGTCACCTCCTATTTGGACGCTGCAAATTTAATTGCATCCTTTAATGCATTTTTTACAAGGCTATACTTTTTATCCGCAAAATACCGTAAATGGGACGTAAATGTTTGTGGGCGGACATTGGGGCAGGCATGTTTAAAGATGCTTGCTCAGTTCCCTCGCGCTGCCTATGGCGACGGTGATGTTCGGAACGGCCTTGCTAGTGAACTTCTTAAAGTCGCGCAGAATATAGAGTCCTTTTGTAAAACTTAATGTTGCCCTAGGTTTGGTTTATTGTGCATTACAAATGCTAATACTCAATGTGGGCAGATTACAAATCCGCCCGAGCAGGTAGTCTATCCTCGCTATCCTGCGCCCCGCAGTTTTACAAACCTTTTCTACTATTTTCATTCCCTATTTTACTTTCTTTAAGCATAAATGAGTTGAATCATTGTCGAGATACAAATAGTCTGCCGTCGTATATCCAAGACTTCCTGTTTTATAAGTCTTAAATTTCACTTGATATTTGCCATGTAGCATATGCATTCTCGCATCAATAAAAATAGAATCTGGATTAGAAGAGATTATCTTCCAATTGCCATTTTTTTCTTCATCTATTCTTAAAAGGTCTTGATATGTATATCTTGTAACTGTGTCTGATTTTTCACTACTAAAAGTAGGGAGGCGAATATTATCTTTATGTATATGTACGATAAACCCAACGGGAATGACATCATAAAAACGATTGACGTATGATGAATCCAACTCCATTTCATACGTTCCCTGTAAATCCGAGTATATCTGAGAATGAGTAATCTTGCATCTTCTAATTCTTGCCGCGAAGACAACAGAAAACAAGATAAATAAGAATATAAATAATACTCTATTGTTGAATAAAATACATGTATTGTTCTTTTTCTTTATCATACCTTCCTGAATTAAATAATATTCTATTGCCAATTATTTCAACATCTCTATTTTTCGTGCTATTTATTCCCGCTCGGGCGGATTTGTAATCCGACCGCATTGAGTATCAGCATTTGCAATGCGACAAGATATATTCATATTAGTTGTTTCTCATATTGTTACTGTAACATCAACAAGCCCTTTCCCTCCACAATAATCTCGCGCAGAACTGTAAAGATAATCCTCAGGCTTATCTACAAATTCTTGCCTAACGGGATTCATGTGTATATAGTTGAGTTTCTCCATATAGAAATCATAAGTA
>Ga0256404_1000109_pt1 | contig 190407 bp, 194 predicted proteins | sample RumenRJG_01DNA_FD_185990 | JGI IMG/M metagenome (GOLD analysis project Ga0256404, IMG submission 185990) | Bovine rumen microbial communities from Lethbridge, Alberta, Canada - RJG_01 | ecosystem: Host-associated > Mammals > Digestive system > Stomach > Rumen | place: Canada: Alberta...
TAATGACTGTTCCTTTCGATAGTTTTTCCTATAGAACTCATGTCGGCACCATGGTTTTTAAACTTTAACTTTTGGCTCGTTTTAGCTTAACATTTATTCACAATATCCCCAAAACTCAATAAATACACTGCTCTTACATGTTAACACATGTTAAGAACGATACTGATTATGCGTTAAAAGTTTTAAATGAAGATTCTACATTCTTTGAAATTACTTTCTTTACTGCATCCAATTCTGTTTGGATTGCATTTTCTTCTGTATCTAATTGTTTTAATTTTAATTCTAAGTTTTTATCTTGTGCTTGAATAATTTCTATTTTTGCGTTGATTTCCTGTACTTTTTGATCATATACTGCTTTATTAAAGTAATATTGATTCATTGCATCATTATAACCATTTTCATCACTAATTGTCGTAACTGTCAGATTATATTTGGTTCCGTTGTTATGATTTTCGTCATCATAAATAATAATACTTATGTATCTGCCTGATGCATCCTGCTCTACTTTTGCATCTTTATTTTTTATTTCTCTTGTTTCAGTATCCTGACCATAAACATACTTATTTAAACCACCAATAGATAAACCTGTTTTTCCATGATAATCAATATTCTCTAAATCTGCATCACTGTAAAATTGTGGTTCATAAGCACCTTCAGGTGACTTTTTGTAAATAACTTTGAATGAGGACTTGTCAACATAATTTGGAGCAACCACCGGTTCAATGCCATATTTTTCTTCCAGCATCTTTACATATTGAACTTCTAGCAGTAACTTCTTTTTCATTTCTTCAACACTCATTGAATTTACGACATCCATAGGCATACTGCAACCAAAATGCAATCTCATAGATTCCTCATCTGCGATATTTAAATTACCACGACTATCCTGCCTGCAAGCATACACTAACTGTGCGGCACCTATAAAATGATAATTATTTACCATTTCATCATCTGAAACAGTCGGACGCTTGTAAAATACAGGGTTGTAATTTCCATTACCTGTATCTTGGTAATACATTATAAATTCAGTATCAGGATACATCGCTTGATAATATTTAAATGTTAGAGCTTCATTAGTTAATTTTTCTTTTACTTGTTCATACGACATTGAATCAACTACCTCTTCAGGGATACTAAATTTTAAATGATTTCTCATGTATTCCTCTTCCGTGATACTTAAATTCCAATTATCATCAATCGTAACAGGAGGAACTAATTCTGCCTCATTTATGAAATACCTCATAGAGCTTGCTTCGATAGTAATCTGTGCAACTCTAGATTGACTGTTGACTTTTTTCATTGTATCTGTGAGTATTTGCTGAGTATAATTTAATTTATATATCCCCGTAGAAGCTGTTGTTGGAGTTGCGACCAAAGAAGTAATGGTATTAGTTGTATTACCATTATTAAAAGTATAGGATAACTTTGTATAATCTGAAGGTGAAGGTGGAGTCGGCACAGTCATAGATGCTAACTGACTGTAATAATTAGAAGACTCATTGGACAACATCGTTCTTTGTTGATTGATTTGTTGCCCTTCATATTCAGTATTCGTTTTTCTGGCCGTCAACGTCAAAAATCTGGCCTGCGATGCACTCATTCCCATGGCAATTTTATGCTTTCATTTCCTATACAGTGAAAAATACGGAAAAAAAATCAGTAAACTTTAATTTGGAATACAGATTATTAACTTTTGTAAACTTGTAAGCAAAAATTTAGCAATTTTTTCTGTTTTCAACACTTTATATTAATATATAAAGCTCTCTCTTCTTATTTAAACGGATAGGCCTTGATTTAATATACAAGGTCTTTTTTTTTTGAGAAATTTTTGTTATATAATTTTATTATGAATAGTGTTTTGGAAAGAATAAGAAAAACAGTAATTGTATCCGCACAGGCTATGCCTTATGAACCTTTATACCAAGAGCAGCCTATGATTGCAATGATGAAAAGTGTTATTAACGGCGGAGCTGGCGGCTTGAGAGTTGCAGGTGTAAGAGATATACAAAATGCAAAAAAACTCTTTAATGTCCCTGTTATTGGCATAACAAAACCTGAAAGAATACCTGAAAATTACAAAGAAATTGTATATATTACTCCGACTGTTAAAGATGTTTTGAGTATTATAAATGCGGGTGCTGATATTGTAGCTTTTGACGGAACACAAAGGAAACGACCTAATGACGAAAAAATAAAAGATATTATTAAATTTATACACGTTAACAAAAAGCTTGCAATGGCGGATATTAGTACACTTGAAGAAGGTATTAAAGCTCAGGAAGCAGGAGCGGATATTCTTTCTACAACTCTTGCGGGTTACACTATGGAATCACTTGATTCGCCGACAAAAGAACCGGATTTTAAATTACTGGAAGAATTGGTTAAAAACACAAATCTTCCCGCAATATTAGAAGGCAGAATATGGGAACCGCAACAGGTAAACAGAGCCTTTGAAATAGGTGCACACTCTGTAGTAATAGGTTCTGCCATTACAAGACCGCAATTAATTACAAAAAGATTTGTATTCAGAGAAGAAAAATAAAGAGGTTTTATGGGGAAAAAGGCACTGGCATTTGATATAGGCGGCACTAAAATTTACAACGCAATCATTAATGAAAATGGGGAAATTATTTCTGAAATTGAAAAAAATCCGACACCTAAAACTTTTGAAGAAATTAAACAGCTTTTTATCGACATAATTAATAAATATGAAAAAGATGTTGATATAATCGCATTTTCTACATGCGGAGCTGTAAACAATCAAAATGACGGAATTTTGGGTTCTACAGGAAATATTGCGCAAGGATACCCTCAAATGCCGTTTAAAGAACTTTCTAAAAAGCCTGTTTTTGTTGAAAATGATGCAAATTGCGCCGCTTGGGCTGAATACAAAATCGGCGCCTCAAAAAATTGTCCAAATTCTGTTATGCTTACTCTCGGAACCGGTGTTGGCGGAGGAATTATTATAAACGGAAAACTGCTTAAAGGCAAAAACGGTGCAGCAGGAGAAATGCACTTTAAAATGCGTACGGATAACCACCGCAAATGCACCTGCGGAAGTTGGGATTGTTTTGAAATATATGCATCAGGAAAAGGATTAAAAATTACAGCAGAAGAAATGAGCAAAAATCCAAATATTACAACCTACGATGTTATTGACGGAGTAAAATCACAAGACAAACTGATGACAGAAATATTAGAAAAGTGGCAAAATGATATAACAAACGGAATTATCGGACTTGCTAATATCTTTGACCCTGATTGTTTTGTATTATCAGGATCTATGGCAGAATTTACCGATACCGATAAAATTGAAAAACAAGTTAATTCTCAAATTGTAACAACTCCGACAAAAGTAGTCAAAGCATCTGCAGGAAACTACTCCGGAATGATAGGGGCAGCATTACTTGCCATCGGGGAAAGGATTTGACATGGGAAAATCAAAAGCCAGAATTTTCAGAAAAGGAATCTATGACCAAATCCCCAAAATGACTAGGGAAGATGCTATTAAATTTGCCGTTGATGAATTGAAAAAATCCGATTTATCAGAAGCAAAAAAATTGATTACCCTTTTTTCTTTGACTGCAGAGGACTTGCTTGAAGCAGGAGCAAGCTACGAAAGCGTTATAGCTATTAAAAATATTTTTGGATAACAAATGAAAATTTTAGATAATATTATTTTTTGGATAAAAAATTCAAGACCATATACCATTCCGATAACAAGTCTTTGCTTTTTGGTTATATTCATATATTCACTTGTACATAAGGGCAATATAGCCGCAGGACTCATTGCTTATATAGGTGTTTCTCTGGTTCATTTGGCTACAAATTTGTCGGATGATTATTTTGACTATTTAAAACTTATAAAAAACGAAGAATTTTGTGCAAAAGAATGTAAATGCAAATATTTAAGAGAAGGTAAAGCAACAATAAAAGATTTACGCAATGCAATAATCACAATGCTGACAATAGCAGGGGGATGCGGAGCCATACTATTCTTTTTATCGGGATACTACGTGATGTTTTTTGCATTAGCAACCCTGCCTATTGCACTATTTTATTCAAAACTATCCTCAAAAGGACTTGGAGATATTGCAGTGATTTTCACTTACGGACCATTAATGTACTGCGGAGTATATTACGTTATGACAAAAAGCTTTTCAGCAGAAGTCATTATACTATCATTAGCCTGCTCTATCATTGTAGAAACAATATTATACGCACACATGCTGATGGATTTTAATGACGACATCAATGCCGGCAAAACAACTGTCTGCACAATGCTAAAAACCGCTCAAAATGCTCTTAACGGACTTGTATTACTTTATACAACATCTTTTATAATAATATGTGTTCTTTGTGTTATATCTGGCAATTACGCTTACTTACTCACATTTTTGACTATTCCGTTAATTATAAAATTATACATATCTTTAAAAGCATACAATGAAGATAACCGCTCAATGCCAAAGATTGAAATATGGAATTATCCGTTGAACACCCAAAAACAGCTACCTGTTAATGCCCCGTTCTTTCACAGATTCTTTCTGTCTATTAATATCTCAACACTATTTATGCTTTTAACATGTATTGGAATCGTTTTGTAAACTTTTATTTCTATTTTTATTTAATCTGAAATCCGCCTTATTTTAAAAACTTTATATATAGGTGAAGTTTAAATTTTTAAGAAGGAGATGCAAACATGCCTGAAATTTATGAATGTTTTTACGGATTAGCAGAACTTACAAAATTATTTATCAAAGAGGACGGAAGTTTTCTTGAAGAACTGCAGAATTTTGAAGAAAAAACAGAAGAAGAAATGGCTAAAAATCGTTTAAAATTATACACCGATTACGGATATACAAGCGAATTTGACCAGATGTATATATAATAAAAAGGCAGGTTTTATTAAACCTGTCATATCAATTATCAATTACTAATTATTATATACTATTTAACTTCTGTACGTAAAACTTCGTGCACCATAGCCACAACGGCTCCTGTGATTGCACCTGCAATCAAGAAAAAGCCGGTTGGTCTGATGTGCTTAGTTGCTAAGTTGTAAATCTCAACATGTTTTTTTGCTATTTCATCGGCCTGCAATCTTGCATTTTTGAATAAATGTTTTAATTCAACGAGTGCATCCGGTTTGTCTTTTAGAGAGCGAACCGCATTCATAACTCGTCCATCACCATAAACAGGAGTATCATACTTCATACCATCGTACATTTTTACAAATACATCTTCTGCCGGTGATTTTACTTTTTTATTATTGATTTCTTCAATCATAGATTGAGTCCAAGCACTATATGCACTCTTTTTCTTATTAATATCGCCCATGACAGATAAGTACTCTTTTGTGCTTTTTTCTTCCTTGTTCAAAGGATAACCATACTTTAATGCCATGCCAACACCTGCACCAACTAAAGCACCTTCAGTTACAGGAACTAAACATGTTCTGCTATGATTACTATTTACACTATTAATTGCACTTACTACCATCTTATTAAATCCTCATACTACTGTCTGAACTTAATACGAACGCACTACCGAGCCTGCACTCAATAATTTGATTATTTGTGAGAAATTGCACTTAAATATTTCAGATAAATTACAAAATCTAAATGAAACTGAGTAATCAATTTCTCAATTTTTTGATATTATACTCCAAAGTTATTTTTTTGTCAATACCCTGATCAAATTCAGGAATAACATAATTATTACAAGAGCCAGTGTAAGATAAAAGTAATATATTATAGCATTTTGACTTGCAAATAAACATGCCAGACCGCCGGATATAATGGCTGCAGATGTTAAAATTACCACAGTTTTCTTTTGGGAAAAACCGGCATGTAACAGTTTATGATGTATATGCTCTGCATCTGCAACAAAAGGTGATGTGCCTTTACAAATTCTTCTTAATGATGAATATGTAATATCTATAATCGGCACCGCAAGAACAACAAACGGAAGCAATATTGCAAGTGTTGCAACCTTCATACCCATAACACCGGTAATTGAAATTGCGGCAAGTAAAAAGCCTGAAAATAAAGAACCGCTATCCCCCATAAAGATTTTGGCAGGATTAAAATTAAATGTTAAAAAGGCAAGCATTGAACCTGCAAGTATAAAACCTATCAAAGCACTTATAGGACTTGACGGAGAAAGGGTTACGGCAAGTAATCCAAGTGTTATTGCATTTACCGTAATAACAGAACCTGCAAGCCCATCAACACCGTCAATAAAGTTTATTGCATTTGAAATACCGACAATCCACAACATTGTAATCGGGTAAGACCAAATTCCTATATCACCCAAGAAAGGTACACTGTCTATTTGCACACCCAACAAATATACAACCGTTGCTATTGATAACTGCATCAATAATTTAAACTTTGCGCCAAGACCATAAACATCATCTATCAATCCCAGCAAAAACATCAAAGATCCGCCAAGCAAAATCCCTGACAATAGTTTTCCGTAAGGATAATAACTCATCAGCACAAGACACAAAAAAGTAAGCATAGTACTGCCCCAAATGGCAACTCCGCCTATTCGGGATATTGGTTTGGTATGAATTTTTCTTGCATTCGGAAGATCTACAAGTCCCTCTTTTTTTGAATAACTTATGACAACAGGAACCAAGAATACCCCAATTATATAAGCTATTACAGTACCAATTATATGTGCATGTGTTAACTTGATAATAATTTTTATTTTCTCCTTAACTGTACAAAGGATGCTTTTCACACAGTTTCATAGAACGAGCGTGAAGATTATCCAATGCTATTTCATTATCTGACGAAAAGATTGCAGATGCAATAATTTTTGCAACCTCAGTCATATCATCTTCTCTGAAACCTCTTGTTGTAACAGCAGGAGTACCGAGTCTGATACCTGAAGTTACAAAAGGACTTTGCGGATCGTTTGGAACAGTATTTTTATTCGCAGTAATACCAACTCTTTCCAAAACATTTGCCATATCTTTTCCTGTCTTACCGGTTTTTCTTAAATCCAAAGTCATTAAGTGATTTTCCGTCATACCGCCGACAATATCCAAACCTTCATCCATCAAACCTTGAGCCAAAGCCTGTGCATTATATATAATTTGAGCAGCATAATCTTTAAATTCAGGTTTTGATGCTTCTAATAATGCAACTGCTTTACCTGCAATAATATGTTCAAGCGGGCCGCCCTGCATACCAGGGAAAACAGCCTTATCTATTGCCTGTGCGAATTCTTCTTTGCACATAATTATACCGCCTCTTGGGCCTCTTAAAGATTTGTGAGTTGTTGTTGTTACAAAATCACAATACGGAGCAGGTGACGGATGCAAACCTGCAGCAACAAGCCCTGCAATATGCGCAATATCGGCAAGCAACAAAGCTCCAACTTCATCTGCAATTTCTCTAAACCTTTTAAAATCTATTATTTTAGAATAATTACTTGCGCCGCATATAATTAATTTTGGCTTATGTTCAATAGCCATCTTGCGAACATCATCATAATCGATTTCACCATTTTCATTTATTCCGTATGATTTAACATCAAAATACATACCTGAAAAATTAACAGGTGAACCATGGGAAAGATGACCGCCATTTGACAAATCCATTGAAAGAACTCTGTCGCCGGGTTTCATTGTAGCCATAAATACAGCCATATTAGCCTGTGCGCCCGAATGAGGCTGAACATTTGCATGATCCATGCCAAACAACTGACATGCCCTCTTTTGTGCGAGTTCTTCTATTACATCTATTTCTTCGCAGCCGTTATAATAACGCTTGTGAGGTTTACCCTCTGCATATTTATTTGTCAAAACACTTCCGCATGCTTCCATTACAGCAAGAGATGTGCAATTTTCACTTGCAATAAGTTCAATTGTATTTTGCTGTCTTCTAAGCTCTGCTTCTATTTGCTGAGCGACTTGCGGATCTACTTTTTTTATATGTTCTAAATTCATATACACTCTCCCCTTTTATATAATTATATTATACGTGGGAAATAGTGCAAGTAATTTAATTATCTTTGCACGACATAAGAAGTCCACTGATCCTGATGAATTTCTTCAATAATTTTGAGATTTTCTCTTTCTATAGCATCAAGCACCATTTGCTTTTTCTCATCAAGAATACCGCTTAACGACATCAATGCTCCATTTTTCATAATATTTTTTAAATCTCCCATTATTTCAGCCAAAACAAAATGCAGAATATTTGCAACAACAAAATCAAATTTTTCTGTTACCTTATCTGCCGTTCCAAGTTCAAACGAACATTGCACCCCGTTTTTTTGCGCATTTTCCTTTGCAACATCAATAACTGTTTCATCATTATCGCAGCCATAAACACAAGAAGCACCCATTTTCATTGCAAGTATCGATAAGATACCTGATCCCATGCCGATGTCAGCGACCTTATCACCCATTTTCATATATTTTTCCAACGCTTTCATACAAAGTTGAGTCGTCTGATGTGTACCTGTGCCAAATGCACACCCCGGTTCCATTTTTATAACAATTTCATCTTCTGATTTCGGAGAGTATTCTATCCAGTCGGGAACAACAGTAACCCTGTCAGTAACATGAGTTACATCCCATTTTTCTTTCCACTTTTTTGACCAGTCTTCGCTTTTCTTTTCTTCTAACTGAAAATCCCAAGAACCCAATTCAAAATCGGTTAAACCTCGACTTTTAAATTCTTCTCTGTATAAATCCAAAACATTTTCTATATCATACTGCATATCCTCGAAAGTAACATTTACATCATTTTTCAAAAAAATACGCAATGTACCTTCGGTTGTTGCAGTCATTTCTAAATCTTTGTATGTTTCTTCCGCTAATATAACCCCTTCGCAATCAAAATTATCAAAAAAGATTTCAGAGATTAAATCTTCCATTGCGGGATTTATAACCAAATTCAACTCGTAATAAGTATTTCCCATATTATTCAATAAAAGCACCCATTACACGATATTTATCATAACGCTGATTTCTTAATTCTTCACCGCTCATACCGTCAAGTTCACTTAATGCCTGAAGAATAGTAGCCTTCATTTCAGATGCCATAAGTTCATAATCATTATGTGCACCACCCGTAGGCTCTTTAATCATTCCGTCAATTATATTGAATTTCAATAAATCAGGAGCAGTAATTTTTAGAGCAGTTGCAGCTTCAAGATTTTTTGAGGCATCACGCCATAATATTGAAGCACAGCCTTCCGGTGAAATTACCGTATAATATGCGTGTTCCAGCAAATAAACCCTGTTTGCAACAGCCAAACCCAAAGCTCCGCCGGAACAGCCCTCACCTGAAACAATCGCTATAACAGGCACTCTTAACTTTTGCATTTCTTTTAAATTGTATGCAATAGCTGCACCCTGAGCGTGTTTTTCAGCACTAATCCCCGGATATGCACCCGGAGTATCAATTATAGTTACTATAGGAATATTAAATTTATTTGCATGATAAAAAAGTCTTAAAGCCTTTCTGTAACCTTCTGGTTGAGGCATACCGAAATTATATTCAAGATTTTCTTTTGTTGACTTACCCTTCATTGTGCCGATTATCATAACAGGACGACCATCAATTTTAGCAAGTCCGCCAACAATAGCCCTGTCATCAGTTCCGACTCTGTCCCCGTGAAGTTCAACAAAATCAGTCGTCATGAGTTCTACATAATCCAAAAATTTTGGTCTTTCCGGATGACGTGCTATTTGCATTTTTTGAGCAGGATTAAGATTGTCATACAATTCTTTTTTGAAATCTTCTGCTTCTTTTTCTAATGTTTCTATCACTTTATTCAAATCCTTACCTGAGTCTTGGCTCATTTGTTTCAATTCTTCAATCTTTTTTTGAATTTCTATAATAGGTTTTTCAAATTCCAATGCTATTGGCATACTTCCTCCCTTGTTTCATGCATAGAAAGTATGTTTGAAAGAACACTTCTTAAATCTTTTCTTGCTGAGACGATATCAACTTGTCCGTATTTCATAAGATATTCTGCTGTTTGGAAATCAGCAGGTAATTTTTGTCGGATGGTTTGCTCAATAACTCTACGGCCGGCAAAACCAACTCTTGCACCCTGTTCTGCAATAATAATATCACCCAAAGTCCCAAAACTTGCCGTTACTCCGCCAAAAGTAGGGTCAGTAATTAAATTAATATATAACAAACCTGCTTCATCAAGGCGCGCACAAGCACAAGAAGTTTTTGCCATCTGCATTAAGCTCAAAGCACTTTCCTGCATCCTTGCACCGCCTGAAGAAGTTACAGCGATTACAGGTAATCTCAATTCTATAGCTTTTTCAATGATTCTTGTCACTTTTTCACCAACAACACTGCCCATTGAACCGCCCATAAAATCAAAATCCATAACCGCAACTGCTGTTCTGTGACCTTCAATTGAACCTATACCCGTAACTACAGCATCATTCAAACCGGTCTTTTCCTGAGCTTTTGCTACACGGTCTTTATAACTTTCGGTATCGGAAAAATCAAGAGGATCAGTTGGTTTGATATTATCAAACATTTCCTCAAAAGAACCCTCATCAAATAATTGTTCGATTCTTTTTCTTGCATTTACCCTGAAATGATAATCACACACAGGACATACCATATAATTATCTTCAATATCTTTTTTCAACAATTGAGCATTACAGTGAACACACTTTGTCCACAAATCAGGGTTTGCTTCAATTTCGACTCTTGCCTCAAGTGCTCTGCGTTGAATTTGCGCTTCTTTACGCTTTTCAAACCAATCTTGAACTGTCATATATAAAATCCTTTTATTAAATCCCTAAAGTATATCTACCTGATTATATTATAACAAAAATATTAATAAGGCAAAATCTTAATATATTCTGAATATAAAATGTAACAAAACACGACCTCTTGCAATTTTTAAGCTTTTATAATAAAATAACAAAGTACAAAAAGCTATTAAGGTGGTGAAAATATAAATGGCAGAAGTTAAAGTTGGCGAAAATGAATCAATTGAAAGTGCTTTAAGACGTTTCAAGAAAAAGATTCAAAAAGCTGGTATCCTTTCAGAAGTTAAAAAACGTGAAAGATATGAAAAACCAAGCGTAAAAAGAAAACATAAATCTGAAGCTGCTCGCAAAAGAAAAGTATAAGATTTTAAAATAATTAATAAAAGACCTTTGATAATTTCAGAGGTCTTTTTTAATGCATTAAAAAAGGTAAATCAACAAGATGTTAATTTACCTTTTAGTTTTATTTATTTATATTTATTATTTTAGTGAGATTCTGTTTACTTCATCTAATACCATATTCAGATATAAAATTTGGTTAGCGGTAGCAGAATCGAGATTTACAAACTGAGCACCTGCTCTGTGGCTGGTAGCTGAAACGACTTTTGCATTTGCCTTGATATCAAGTCCGCCGTATTTCATATGGACAGGTATTATATCACCTTTTTTAAGTTCATTATTATGAACTACAGAAATTCCGCCTCTTGATACGTCAATAAGCTGCTGAACACCGTTAGTCTGTTCTAATGAAATTGGATTTCTGTTTGTACTTACTGCGTATCTTGTGAATTGTCGTTTATCAATAGTATCTATAGCATTGTCTGATATTTTTTGAGTAAATGCAATTCTGCCGTCTTCATTTGTATTGTATGCCGGAGCCGGACTTGGAGCAGCAGTTGGTGCTGCTGTTGGAGCTGAAGTTGGAGCCGGTGTTGGAGCCGGTGTTGGTTCCGGAGTTGGCTCAGGTGTCGGTTCCGGTGTTGGCTCAGGAGTCGGTTCCGGAGTTGGCTCAGGAGTTGGTTCCGGTGTTGGTTCAGGAGTTGGAGCCGGAGTTGGTTCAGGAGTTGGTTCCGGAGTTGGCTCAGGAGTTGGTTCCGGAGTTGGCTCAGGAGTTGGTTCCGGAGTTGGCTCAGGAGTTGGTTCCGGAGTTGGCTCAGGTGTTGGTTCCGGAGTTGGCTCAGGTGTTGGTTCCGGAGTTGGCTCAGGAGTCGGTTCCGGAGTTGGCTCAGGAGTCGGTTCCGGTGTTGGCTCCGGAGTTGGTTCATCCGGAATAGCTAGTGGAGTTCCATCTACAATATCATCGTCAGGATCGACATTTGAAGGAACACCATCAAAGATTCCGTCACCATCGCCCGGATTTTTATAATAATTTCTGTCGTGTTCATCACGACCTGTATCAGTTACATCATCAGGTTTTACAGCATGACCTGTCGGAATACCGTTTGTACCTTCAATTTTACTTGTTGAAGGATCAGGAGTTTTTGTAAATCCGTCTTTTCCGAAGTCAACTTTTACACCGTTTGCAATGATATTATCAGCAGTTACATCAAGTTTTCCGTTATCCAATCTGCCATCATTAATTTTTACGGTAGAATCAGCGTAAGCATAATACCCCGGATATTCAGGAGTGTTATAATTTCCGTTTGGTCTGATATTCTTATTAATATCCAATGCTTTTACGGTTGCATTATTAGGTATAGCATCTTTTTCCCCTACGCCTGTATAACCGCCGCCAGGTAATGTAGGATTATCAGCCAAACCGTTTGCACGCGGTCCAAAATAATCAACAGGAGTTCTAGGAACTGTTCCTAAATGATTAACTTCCATTGATTTACCTCTTGTTACGAGCTTCAAATCTTTTTCTGAAGTTACTTCATCAATATATGTATTGCCCGCAAATTCTGCATCTATATTGCCTTCGCGTGAAATCATTGAACAAACATTGTTTGTTGTGTATTTATCATCCAAACCTTTGATATAAATATCTTCGTTTGCCAATACATCCATTCCGTAACCTGCTGACGGTATAGGATTTTCTTTTGTTGCAAGTGTTCCAGGATTTGTTTGGTTAAATGTTAAAGGTTTATCTTCTGCACCGATATTTCCGCTTGCAATTAATGATAAACCATAGCCTTCAACATTTGCTTTTGCTGAATTTGTACTTGCGTTTAACATATCGTATCTTGTAGAACCGTCATTTTGGTTATAATCGGTTGTTAAAATAACTCTGCCGTCAGCTTTAACTGAATCTACGTTCATATCAGAATTGATTGCGGCGTAATTTATAACAAAATCATTTTGCTTTGCGGCAGGATTAATACTGTCTGTTGTTTTTGCAGTAACTGTACCTTTGATATTACCGTTTATTGATCTTGCATAATCTCTGGTACCCTGAGCATCAGAAATACCTGTACAATATCCGCCTGTGCAGTTATCTCCAACCTTTAATCCGATCGTACCGTTATTTACATCCATATTCAAATTACCGTCAGCGTTTAGCAATGTTTTAGCCTGAGTAATATTCATATGTTTTGCATTTGCCTGCTGGCTTTCATAATTTAAAATACTGCCGTTATTAACATTTATATCAATATTTTTACCGGCATTTATATAGTTGTTGTTTTCAGTTCTGTCGCCAATTACAACATCCCCGCCGTCTGCAACAATTTTTACATCATCATCAGCTTTTACTATACCATTTTCCATAATACCTGATGGGGATTTATCATTCATATATACATTTTTAAAACTTCTTACATTACCGGTAGATGCTATTTTTATACCGCCATTACCGGTATTTGTCATAATCACATCACCAACACCTGCTGCAGTTCCTGAAACAGAAATACCTTCGGCACCTGTATTAGTCATTGAAACAACGCCGCTGCCATAATTTTTAACAACACCGCTTACATCTGTTCCAACAGTTGATGTAAATGTAATCTTACCATTATTAGCAACAATGCCTGATGCACTTTTCATATTTTGAGTGTTTACCAATGTATTGAACAAATTTCCGTCAAAAGCATTGACTACACCCTTACCTGCAACCATTTGTCCCGGAACATTTATTTTTCCTGAAACAATATCTATATTTTGTGCAGCCAAAACTTTACCGTTTACGGTAACAGAGCTTGATGCATTAGCAGGATTTGATAATGCCGCTAAATCTGATGTCGGGTTGTTTTTGTATGAATTGTATATGTCAGCTTTTGGAGTGTAAGCGCCGAAAGAACCTACATTCAAAACACCTGATGCACCAACAACAACACCGTTTGGAGAAACAAATATTGCTCGTCCGTTATAAAAGGCTCCATCTCTCATGGAGTTAACAATACCGTTAATATTTACCTGATTATCAACCAAGTTTACAAATGTATTGATATCATTGCGTCCGTACTTAAACAATAAGTTTGCGACATCGCCTTGGCTTAAATTAAAGTTTTCGTACTTTCTGTAACCTATGTCAGTATTTGTTATAACTGCAGTAGGTCTGATATTATATGTACTTCCTGTACCTGCTGATGTGTTTGCAACACCAGTAATATTTGTTGCAATAGCAGATAACATCATTGACTGTTGAAGAATAAATAACGAAGTCAATGCTGCAGAAAGCAATTTTAATGATCTTTTTCGGCTATTCATATTAAATTATCCTTTCATATATCTTTCAGTAAATCTTTTTATATATCTCATTTTACCAAGAGCAGAACCACATGACTCAAAATGTTACCTTTTTTTAAGCATGGGCATGCTAAAGTTGTTTATTTTAAGTCGATAAAGATTTAATTTTGCTACCTGACAAATAAATATTAAGAATTATTAATCAGATGTTCTGTATAATTTAAACTTCAATAATGCATATACAACATAGAACAACAGCAATACTGAAAATATTTTCAAAGTACCTGAAGCACTGATTGGTGCGAATCTGTATGCACAATATAAAATTCCTGCAGGTACAGCTGATATCAAAATTCTGCATATTGTATTCTTCGGGATTCGTAAATTGAAGTTAGGTAAAACAATTATTGCTGATAATAAGAAATACAGGAAGTTTGCAGTTAAAGTTGCAATGCCGACACCTATTAATCCCATTTTTGCAATCAGAACCAAATTCAAAATTACACCGATTACACCCGAAATCAACTTAATTATAAATTCAATGTGTGTTTTGTTAGCTAAATGATATTGAAGCGTTGTGTAATCCGTCAAACCGAGGAAAAATACCCCAAATGAGAAATAAGGAACCAATACACTTGCCTCATAGAATTTTGAATGTGTTTTTAACAACAGGGTATAATCCATACTATATATAGACATAATTACAACCAAAGGTAATGCAAGCAATATATAATAACCCAATAATTTTGTGATAATAGGTCTTACATCAACTTTACCTTCATACATATTTATTATTCTGGGAATCGCGGCAACAGTAATCATTGCAAATAACGGCATCAGTATTGGCATGGTCAACCCGTAACCTACCCCGACAAATGCAGCCTTTGTAAAACCGCTTATACCACCCATGATAATTTTATTACTCTGTGAAATAATCCATGCACTTAAAGAGGTTGCCGCAATTGGAATACCGTATTTTATAATCGGTACAATAAATTTCCACTCAACCTTTTGGAATTTGAAGATTTTTAATAATTCACATTGATACAATAACAAAATATCGATTAATGAAATTGCAACCCCCATACCTAAAAGTATTGATGCCGCACCAAGATGAAATGTTTTTGCAAAAAATACAGTCAAACCTATTGTTACAAATTGGTTTAAAATAGTTGCGACAGAATAAGCAACGGACTTTAATTGCGCCCTTAAAAGCTGAGATAACAATGCTCTTATTGCGACCGGAATAATCAAGACAAGTACAGCCATCAAATACTTAAACGGCACGTGGAAGAACGAATACATCCAATGCCTGCACAAAAATGCCAATCCAAACATTAACATCATATTGATACTTAAAATCGTAACCAAAGTTGTTAAATATTTTGGCAAATCTTTTTCAATTTGGTGCATTCTGAAAAATCTTAAGCCTGAAAGCCCAACCCAATCTGAAAAAATTATGCATAAAAAGGACAACATTGCAATTGAAACGGTATATAACCCATATTGCTCTGTTGAAAATAAATGCGTATATATAGGCAATGTAATGACATTCCCAAACATACCGCACAACTTAGACGGAGCATATTTAAGCATGTCGGCAAATATGCCCTTAATCTCTTTCTCTTCTAATTCTTTGTTTTCCACGTATTCCATTTTTATTCCTTTATTATTCCATATAAATCATACTCGTCTGAATTTGTTATTTCAACAGGTTCTATATCCCCAGGTACAACAGGTCTTTGCGTTTTGGCATAAACAAGACCGTCTATTTCAGGAGCATCATGCTCTGAACGTAAAATAACAGTTCCATTATCAGTATAACCCTCTACTATACAATTTAAAACTTTATTAAGATATTTTTGATTATTCTCTGCTGAAATTTGCTGCTGCAGCTTCATCAATTTTTCTCGGCGGGATTTTTTAGTTTTGTGATGAATTTGAGGGGATAAACCGTCTGAATAGGTTCCTTTTTCACGGGAGTACTCAAATACACCCATTCTATCAAATTTCACATTTTTCACAAAATTATACAAATGCTCAAATTCTTCTTCCGTTTCTGTAGGATACCCAACAATCAATGATGTCCTGACTGTAACCCCCGGGATTCTTTGTCTGAACTTTTTAACAAGTTTTTCATAATCCATGACAGGTCGTTTCATAGCCTTTAACACTCTCGGATGAGAATGTTGAAGCGGAATATCAATATATTTTACAACTTTATCCAAATTAGCAATTGCATCTATTAATTCATCCGTCATTGTAGTCGGATATGTATACATTATCCTTATCCAGTTTAAATCTTCAATTTTATTTAATTCTTCAAGAAGCGAAGGCAATGCCTGATGTCCGTATAAATCAATTCCGTATGAAGATGTATCCTGCGCTATAAGTATAATTTCACTTACACCTTTTTTAACAAGATTTTTTGCCTCTTTTACAATATTTTCAATCGGGCGTGAAACATATTTTCCACGCAATTTTGGGATGACACAATAACCACATTCATAATTGCACCCGTCTCCGATTTTGATATAAGAGCTCGCCCCCACAGTGATTTGCTGGCGTTCGACATCTTCAGGGTAAACATATTCAGGTTCCTTCTGAATAATATTGTTATTATCAGATGCGATATTTTTCAGCACCCGAACAATATCCGCCGGATTTGTTGCTCCGATCATTCCGCATATTTCAGGAATAGCTTTCTGCAAATCATCTTTGTGCTTTTGAGGAAGACAGCCAGCGACAATAACCTTTTTCCCTGCATCTACCATTTGCAATATACTATCAACGGATTCTTTTTCCGCATCATGAATAAAAGAACAGGTATTTATAACAACAACATCAGCTTCGTCTTCATTGAGCGTTATTTTATAACCGTATTTATCCAAAGTTCCGAGCATTAGTTCAGAATCAACAAGATTTTTTGCACATCCGTGATTTATTAAAGCAACTTTCATAAAATAATTTTATCATTAATATATTTTATATTAAGTCTATTATTACGATATATTATAATTTTGTAGTAAAATACCTTTATGAAAAGAATTGAACTTTTAGCACCTGCAAAAAATCTAGAAACTGCAATCGCCGCAATAAATAGTGGTGCAGATGCTATTTATATCGGAGCGAGTGATTTTGGAGCAAGAGTAAATGCTAAAAATACACTTGAAAGCATTAAAAAACTTGTTTCTTATGCTCATAAATTTTATGTTAAAGTTCATGTAACAATTAATACAATCCTTAATAATGAAGAACTTTTAAAAGCTGTAGATTTAATCAAAAACCTATATAATATTGGGGTTGACGCTATAATTGTTCAGGATATGGGACTTATAAAAACGGCAATTGAGGGAAAACTTCCTCCGATACAAATACACGCAAGCACCCAATGTAACAACAGAACACTAGAGAAAGTAAAATTCTTTGACAATATGGGAATATCAAGGGTTATTTTAGCCAGAGAATTATCTGCCAAACAGATACAAGAAATATGCCAAAACACTGACTGCGAAATAGAAACATTCATTCACGGAGCATTATGCGTATCATATTCAGGACAATGCTATCTTTCCTATGCTAATGGAGGAAGAAGCGCGAACAGAGGGGAATGCGCACAACCCTGCAGAAAGAAATATTCACTGGTTGAAAAAGACGGTAAAGTTTTATTAAGCGATAAATACCTGCTCTCACTAAAGGATTTCAATGGGGCTAAAAGCATTGAAAAACTTATAGCTGCAGGGGTAAACTCATTTAAAATTGAAGGACGCTTAAAAGATAAAAATTATGTAAAAAATGTTGTTTTATACTACAACAATCTGATTAATAAATATGCACAAAGGACCTCATCAGGAAAAATTTTTACAGATTTTACACCCGATATTAATAAAACATTTAATCGTTCATATACAGACTATTTCTTGAATTCAAGAGAAGAGTGTTATAATTTTTTAACCCCAAAATCTATGGGAGAAATTATAGGAAAAGTTACAAAAGTTAATAAAAATTTTATCGAAACAGACACAAAAGAAAAAATAAATGCCCAAGATGGTATCTGTTACAACAAAAATGGAGAATTTACAGGGTTTCTTGTGAACAAGGTTGAAGGGGATAAAATATACCCTAACAAGATGCCGGATGTCAAACAGGGAGACATTTTATACCGAAATTACGATGCCTATTTTGACAAAAAACTGAACACCTGCGAATTTTCAAGAAAAATTGGGGTAAGATTTACCATTAATGATGACTCTATTACCGCCAAAGATGAAGATTTTAATATGGTTACAGCCGCACTGCCAAAAGGCGAAAAACCTAAAAACCCCGATAAACTAAGACAAACATACATAAAGCAATTAGAAAAGCTGGGGGATAGCGACTTTTACAGCCTCTCTATAGATATAAAATCAGATATACTGCCATTTTTACCCATATCAGCCATCAACGAAACAAGACGAGAATTATTACAAAAATTAACAATAAAAAGATTACGAAACTATAAAAGACCAACCCAAAAACCTATCAGTTACAGTAAATATCCGGATAAGACAGTTGATTACAGAGCAAATATTTATAATAATGAGGCGGAAAAATTTTACCAAAATTGTGAATGTAATGTATCCGAAAAAGCACTTGAATCTTGCACCAACATAAGAAGCGGTGTTGAACTAATGCGTACAAAACACTGCCTGCGATATGCCGCCGGACTTTGTTCAAAGGAAACAAAATACAACAAACAACTCTTTTTAATCGATGAAAAAGGCAAACAATACCCTCTGCAGTTTGACTGTAAAAACTGCGAAATGATCATACTCAACAAACTTATTTAACAAGAGCCTGAATTTCCTTAAAATTAGGATGCTTAGAAGTTTCCAGCAGGTCAAACAATGCTATTTCAACAGAAATTATCCCAACCCCGTACTGCCTTAACAGTTCAAAAGCAATGTCATTTTCAAAAGAATGACGAGAAGCGCAGCAATCTTTTAACACATAAACATCATAACCGTTTTCTAATAAAGACAATGCCGTTTGAAGCATACAAATATGAGTTTCAATCCCGCATAAAAGCACTTGCTTACGCCTGTATGATGTAATTCTTCTTGCAAATTCCGGTTCATTCATTGCAGAAAAAGAAGATTTTTCAAGAAAAACAGTATTTTCATCCAAATTATTTTTCAAAACATCTGCAGTATCACCCAAGCCTGCAGGATACTGTTCGGTAACAATTACCGGTATAGAGAGTATCTTTGCTGCTTTTGCAAGTTTTGCGGTATTTATTACAATATTGTCTGACGGATGAATCGCATCAATTAATTTCTCCTGTTCATCAATAATAACAATAATACTTTTCTTTATGTTAAGCATCTTTAAACCCTTCCATAAACTCGTTTTTTAATTGTTTTAACAACTTTAATATTTCCCTCTCGGAAAAATTTGTCAAATCATATACTTCATCCGTATTTTCAAGTGTTTCTAAGCCATAATGGACAATTTTAACCTTTATTTTGGCATAACCGTCATGTCTTATAATAAGCTCACTTCGGTTATCACCTTTTTTCAGGGTAAAATTACACTCTATCCTGTTTGCATACTGATTTACGATACATTCAGGAATTTTAGTCATACACTCTTTTTCAAATCTAAAAAAGTTCGGTTCAATAATTGATTTGAGTTTTTTATCAAATGCAACCTGAAACAGTTTGAAATGCTTTGTTTTACCATCATCACTCAGCCATTCTCTTGCATTATCAACATTATCGCCGAGTACAACACAAACCTGCTCATTATTTATTGCAGATTTAAGGCTGTCTTTTGCTTGTTTTTCAACACTATCATAATCATTTTTGCCTATTTTTGATAATCCGGCACGAACCTGAACATCCTCACCCATTTTTTGATCAATCTTTTCAATAACGGATTTTGCACCATTCAAATCCACATTACCAAGAACTATATAAAAATAGCCCAGAGCAGATGCAATAATATCGGTATCTCTTAAATTCTTTTTCAAAACACCTGCCAGTCGGTTTACCGAAACTTTAGTCTTTGTATTATCATCCAATGTCACAACAGCAAAAATACCGTTTCTTATCTTTGAATTTTCAGTTAAAGCAGAAAAAGACTCTTTTAAAGCCTTGTGAGTGATTAAATCATTTTTTGGCAATACAGAAGGGGTATTTTGTAAAAAAGCCTCTAAAATTGTAATTTTATCTCTTAATGCAGATATTTTTATGCTGTTCAAAACAGCCATCATATATTCATATTTTTGAGAATCATATTTTACACAATTTGAAACTCCCCTGTCATAACATTCTGTTATAAAGTCATCTGTTTCATTGGAATTTATCAAAATAATTTCTGTAGAATAAGAATTATTTTTTATTATTTCTACAGTTTTTAAAATTGATTCTCGGTTATAACAGCTTTCATCAATCAAAACAATATCATAAGACTGATTTTCCAGCGATTTTTTAAATCTTTGCAAAGACAAAGAACCCACCTTATCACTGCGTCTAAGCAATAACAATTTTGTTTTGATATATTGGATATTTTCCAGTTCTTCACTAATTAAGAGAATATTCTCACACATATAAATTTATACCTGTAAGTGTTTTTTGATGCACCAAAAACTTCCGACCGCACCGAACAAAATACTCATTGTAAACATTACTGCAACAACAAAATTTTGTGCAAATGGCGGAGACGGAACCATAAAGAACTTATGAATATTCATAAGCCCTTCCTGAATATAATCTAAAGGTATCACTGCTAATAGTGATCCCATAAATCCGTAGAATGCTCCCTGCATTATAAACGGGAATCTGATATACCAATTATTAACCCCCATTAAACGCATGATTTCTATTTCTTCTTTGCGGGACTGAATAACAAGTTGTATTGTATTATTAATAATTGTAACCGTTAATAATCCCATTATAAGTATTACAATCAATGTTATTGTTTTTACGACATGATTAACCATTTCAATTTTTGCGGCTAAGTCCTTTGCATAGCTCATATCTTCAACAGTTGCTAAACTTTTAACATTATTAAAAACCTCCTGCAAATTCTCAGGATTATCCACTTTTACATGCAATGTATCCGGTAATGGATTATCTATATTAGGAAGCCTCATTTCATTTTTTAATTTTTTCCACGAAGCACTCTTTGGAATAATACTTATTTGCGTAACATGTTCAAATCCGGAAATTTCTCTGCGAACATCAACGGCATTTGCATTACTTTTAAGATAAACAGAAATTTCTAACGCATTGCCTAATTCTTTAGAAAAAGCAGATATTGATAAAGCCGACCTGAAACATGCTCCAAAAATCATCAGTATCGCAGCCATAGTAGTAACAATAACTACATTCACCCATCCGGTTCTTTTGATATCATTGAATGTCTGAACAGCGAGTCTGTATAATATTCTTAACTCACAAAGCCAATCTTTTGGAATATGTCTCTTTACACTGGACTTTAAATTTTTACTCATATGTACCTGCTTCTTTATCCTTTACAATTTCACCATGATCGAGCTTTATAACTCTTTTTCTGAAATAATCTACCATATTATTATCATGCGTTGAAACAATAACCGTAATACCTCTTTGGTTAATTTGATCCAATATCTGCATAATTTCCATTGAGTTTTGCGGATCAAGATTACCCGTAGGTTCATCTGCAATTAACAATGGCGGTCCGTTTACAATTGCTCTGGCAATCCCGACCCTTTGTTGTTCTCCACCGGACAATTCCGCCGGAATTGCACGTCTTTTTTCGTAAAGACCAACGATTTTTAATGCTCCTGACACACGATCATTTATTTCTTTACTGCTTATACCCAAAGTACGAATTACATATGCGACATTATCGAAAACAGTTTGATTCTGCAGCAGTTTATAATCTTGAAATACAATTCCCATACACCTTCTAAGGTTAGGAATTTTATCATTTTTGATATTAGCAATATTAATACCGCCGATAGATACAACACCGCTTGTCGGTTTTTCTTCGCTGTATAAAAGCTTCATAAGTGTAGATTTACCTGCACCTGATGAACCCACAACAAATACAAATTCACCGGAATCTATTTTCAGGTCAATATTCTTTAATGCATAATGATTTTTATACTTTTTGGTAACATTTTTTAATCTTATCATTTATACAGTTTCCTTTTGATACATTGTTCTTATACGCTTAACAAGAGCTTTTGAATCCAATCCGTAATATTCCAGCAGTTCTCCGGATTTACCGCTTTGACCGAATTCATCTTTTATTCCCACTCTGTAAACTTTTGTCGGGTAATTACCGCTTAAAACTTCACAAACAGCTGAACCCAAAGCACCGATTGTCGAATGATTTTCAACAGTAACAACAAATTTTGTTTCCTTTGCACAATTTATTATTGTAGTTTTATCAATAGGCTTAACAACAGGAACATTCACAACTCTGACTGATATACCTTCTTTTTTTAATTCATGAGATGCGATTATACATTCGGCAAGAGTTTCACCATTTGTAAAAACTGTTACATCAGAGCCATCTTCTACAATTGGCGCTTTATCAAGACTAAAGTGGTAAGAATCATCAAATACATTCGGTACATTACACCGAGAAATTCTTATATACATAGGCCCCGGATGTAATGCAGCATATTTTACAACTTCTTCGCACTCTTTACAGTCAGCAGGAACAATCACACTCATGTGCGGGATTACACGCATCAAGGTAATATCTTCAAGAGCCTGATGAGTAGCACCATCCTCACCTACCGTTATACCGCCATGCGTACCGACTATTTTTACATTCAAATCAGAATGACAAACACCGTTACGAATCTGATCGTATGTACGACCTGTTGCAAACATGGCAAAACTTGCAGCAAACGGGATTTTACCGCCTTTGGCAAGACCTGCGGCTGTCGCTATCATGTTCTGTTCTGCTATACCACAGTTAAAAAATCTGTCAGGGAATTTATCAGCAAACATTTTAGTTTGAGTCGAGCATGCCAAATCCGCATCAAGAACGACTATATCCTCATATGTTTCACCCAACTGTGCCAACGTAGAGCCAAAAGCCTTACGGATTGAGTATGTTTTGGATTTATCAATTTCCATGACCGTCTCTCACTTTCCCTAAAAAAAACTACTAATCCCTATAACATGTTACATACTATCATAAATAATATTAACTTTCCATTATTTTAAGTTAAAAACATGAATATTGATTTTAGGGAATTTGAGCATTTTTTTGTAAACATTTATTAAAATCGTATATACTTTTAGCAATTATTTACCTTTACCAACATTTAATAGGTAGAATGTTAATATACTCAGTTTTTATGTAGGAAAGGAATAATTTATGAATCAAATCCCTTATTTGCCGGTCAGTCCGGTACCGGCACCCCAACAACCGAGCTATAATGCCGTAAAAATAGATATACATAATCCCTCAGTAGGAGTACCTCAAGCAGCACAATATCCTCAAGCTGCACCGGCTCAGCCGATTTACAATCCGCAATATGCTCCGGTAACAGCACCTATTTATAATATTCCGCAGGCACCTATTTATTATCCGGCTCAAATGCCGCAGGCTCCTGTAGATCAAACTGCAGCATGTCCGCAACCGGTATATTATCCTCCGGTTCAAATGCCGCAATTACCACAAGTGCCTCAAGCGCCACAAGCTCCGGCAATTGAACAACAAAATATTAACTACCCAACACCTGTAGCTGTTCAGCCGCAACCTCAACCGGTTCCTGTAGCTCCTGCAAATAAGGAAGTACCGGCACCTTCAGTATCTCAAAAACCTGAAGTAGTACCTCCTGCAGCTCCTGAACCACAGGTTGACTTAAACGGATTTATTTCAAAACTTGCTAACCCTGATTTTGAAGTACAATCAACAGCAATGGAAGACATTGCAGGAATGATTAAAGATGCTCCTCAAAAAGCAACCGAATTAGTTGATCAAAAAGTTTTTGACCAGTTAAACAACATCATTTCATTCGATTCTTCTAAATTAGAAGGTCCTTCACAAGCTCAGATTGATGCAAGACAAAAAATAATGGAAGGCAAACAGGTTAGCGAAGAAGAAACCAAATTAGCTAACACAATGGCTCCAAAAGAACTTGCAGAAAGAAACAAAAGCTATGCTTTATTCACAATTGCATTAATGGATAAATTATATGCAGATGAAGTTAAAAAATTAACTAATAACGAAGTACCTTTAACTGAATTACCTGAAGCAGTAAATGTAGTAAATCAATTAAAGGACAACCCGAATCCAATGGTAAGAGCTTCTGCAATTGAAGCATTAAGCTACATCCAAAGCCCTGAATACAAAAAAGATTTAACAACTTTATTCACAGTTGCTAAAAACGATCAGGACGCAGGAGTAGTTGAAGCAGCAAATGCCGCTCTTGCTAAATTAGAACAAGTATAATTAACAAAAAAATTCCTTTCTTTAATAAAAGAGCCCCTAAATAAAGGGGCTTTTTATTTTGAAAATTTATAAATATTGATTAAACAAATTATGTTGCAAAATAGTTTATTAAACCTTCATGCAACTTTTCATTTTTGCATAATTTTTTCAGTTTAGAAATTGCTCTTGTTTCAATTTGTCTGATTCTTTCTCGTGATACACCATAACTTGTACCAATCTCATCAAGAGTCTTTTTACCGCCGTCAGTATCCAACCCGAAACGAAGGATTAAAACATCTCGTTCTTTTGGGCTTAATTGATTTAGTATATTTCTTATATCTTCAAGCAAACTATCCTGCGATACACGACCGTCAGGGGTAACAGTTGAATTATCAACAATAAAATCTGCAATTTTAGAAGAATCTTCATCTGATGTTGCAGGGGTATCCATGCTGATAGTTGATTGCGCGGATTTAATTATAGATGTCAGCTTTTGGACAGACAAACCCATTCTGTGAGCAATTTCCTGCTTTGTAGGGGTTCTGCCCAGCTCAGTTGTTAAATCAATAGTCGCTTTACGGATTTTACTAATGGAATCAATCATATGAATAGGAAGTCTGATTATTCTTGCCTTGTCAGCAATTGCACGGGTTATAGACTGCTGAATCCACCAAGTTGCATAGGTAGAAAATTTATAACCTTTTCTATAATCAAATCTTCCTGCAGCCTTGATTAATCCGACATTACCCTCCTGAATTAAATCAAGAAAAGACAAACCTCTGCCTATATATTTTTTTGCAATACTAACAACAAGACGCAAATTCGCATTTACCAAGGTCTGCTTGGAAAAAGAATCCCCATTCTCCTGAATTTTTTTTGCAAGTTCAAGTTCTTCTTCCATTGTTAAAAGGGGAATTTTACCAATTTGTCTGAGGTATATTTTCACACTGTCATCTGAATTTACAGAACCGATACTTTCTTGATTTTTCGGTCCTTCAACAGATTTAAGCACATCTTCGCCATCTTCATCTTCTAATTCAGGCTCAAGTTCCTGCAATTTGTGAAAATCTACACTTTCATCGGATATTTCATCCGATATTATTCCAAAACTGTCAAAATTTTTACTCATAAGACTCTCCAATTATAGTACAATAATACTACAATTTTTTTTAGTGCAAACCATACGGTTGTATTATTTTAATTTACCCAAAGCGGTAAATCATTTTACAAGACAGGCTATATTTTAACATTGCGTAAGACATATAAAAGTGATATAATACACATATCCGTTTAAATTATTTATAAGGAGAAGCTATGACTAATTATCAGATGAATTTGTCTATGGACGAATTAAAACAAAGAACACACAAAGATTATTTAACAACTAAAAAATTTCTTAAAAAAGACGCCCCTGAGTATCTTGAACTTGCACAGGGCGATAAAGAAGCTCTTAAACATTTAGTCAAAGCCGCATACATATTAGAAAAAATCAACATGCAAATTGATTGTAAACATAATCTGCCGTTCAAAAAATACCTTGAAGAAGAAATAAAAAAAGGAAACGAGCAGGCAAAACTTACAAAAATATTATTTGATGCCCAAAAAGGTATAAACGCAATTGATTCAATGTCTAACCCAATAAGACTTGCCAAAGACATTGATCAAAAACCCGGCAAAGGGGTATACCCCGAAGACCTTTCAAAAGAAGAATTTCATTCGGTTTTAACAAGAATGATAAACGAAGGTAAAATAGAAGAAGTCAGAAAAATTTTAACTGCTCGTTCAATGGTTGTCAGATACAGAGATGAATTACAGGGAATTGATTATATTGATTTCTTTAAAGAAGATTTTGCAAAAATGGCTGATGAACTTGATAAAGCAAGTGAGGTTTCCACAAACGCAGATTTTAACGAGTTTTTAAAACTGCAGGCAAAAGCACTGAGAACAGCAGACCCGATGCTTGATGCTTATGCTGATAAAAAATGGGCAACCCTGCAGGATACACCGCTTGAATTTACAATTACAAGAGAAAATTACGAAGATGAAATGACAGGCACGATTATTGAAAATGAAGAACTTTCAAAACTTCTTGAACAGCACAACATTTCACCTATTCCTAAAGATTTTCTCGGGGGCAGAGTTGGTATTGTAAATAAAAAAGGAACAGAAACCCTTTTGGCGATAAAAAAATATTTACCGACACTTGCTGATAATATGCCTTATAGCAATGAATACGAGCAAACAATATCTGCAGATGAGGATGCACAGCAAACTATGGTTGATGTTGATATGGTTTATGCATCAGGTGATGTTGGAGAATACAGAGGGGGCATAACTCTTGCCGAAAACCTGCCAAACTCTGACAAATTATCACTCACTATCGGCGGCGGCAGAAGAAATGTCTATCACAGACAAATAAGATTTATAAGCGATATGAGTAAATTGCAAAAAAGACTGGATGAAACACTTGATAAAGACCAACATAAATATTATCTTGACGAAGCAGATCACTGGTTCACAATAGGTCATGAAAACGCTCATTCGCTCGGACCGAAAGAAAGCAGCGAAAAGTTAGGTAAATACAGAAATATTATAGAAGAAAATAAAGCTGACATGGGTGCTTTGGCTTTTGTTGATTTGTTAACAGAACTTGGAATGTACACACAGGAACAAAGATTACAAATCATTGTAACTTTTGTGGCTGATAATTTCTTAAAATCAAAACCGACAATGTCACAAGCACACAGAGTTCGTACGGTTATGCAAAACAAATATATGCACGACAGAGGAGCTTACGAAATCACAAAAGACGGTAAAATCCACGTTAATATAGATAAAGTTGTTCCGATTGCCAAAGAGATGCTTGCAGAAATTGTCCGCATACAAATTGACGGCGATTTTAACAAAGCTGAAAAATATGTAAACGATAATTTTGTATGGACACCGGAAATGGAGCTTATTTCAGAAAAACTCCAAAAAGTTAATAAAACTCTTAACGGCACACTGGAAACAGAACTTGCAGATTATTTACTGGCTGAATAACATATATCGTTAAAAGGTCGGCTAAAACCGACCTTTTTATTTACAAGCAATTTTTATCAGTAAAAATACTTTATACTAATATAGGCAGAAAGATAAAAATGATTGTAGTAACTGAAAGACTTTTAAACAGCATAATTCATAACAGGCAATTTCTCAAATTTGCCAACAAAACCTGCCATAAATTTATGGATGCAGGCATCAAAGATACAATAAAAATGTATGATACATTAGGGATAATTGATATTAAGAAAACCAAAGCAATGTGGAACAGAGTAAATGACCGTTTAAAAGAAATAGGTATTGCATAAATATTTAATTAAAACAAGATCCCAACGATTGCGGCGGATAGATATCCTGTTAAAGTTCCGCAAATTAATGCCCTAACACCCAATCTTGCAAGGTTCTTTCTTTGGTTTGGCGCAAGCTCTCCGATACCACCAAGAAGTATTGCGACAGAACCTAAATTTGCAAAATTACATAGCGCAAAAGTTCCTATTAACCAAGATTTCTCGGATAATCCTGCCATATGTAACTGATTTAAGTCAAAGAACCCGACCATTTCATTTAATACAAGTTTAGTTCCCATAACACCGCCGACAGCAGTTGCTTCATGTAACGGAACCCCTATTAAAAAGGCAAAGACCGCAAAAATCTTACCCAATATGTATTTTAACGATAAATTACTTAAAGCATAAAAACCCACAGCTCCGCTTGAAATGTGGAACAGTTTAATTATACATCCGCCTATCAAACCCAAAAACCAATCAATCATAGCAACAAGAGCAATCAAGGCCAAAATCATGGCAATTACATTCAACGCAACCTTCATACCGTCAGATGCACCTGAAGATATCGCATCAAACACATTGATATAAGGCTTTTTACGTTTATTATAATTTATTGAAAAATCCTCACTTGTTTCTGGAATTTTTGTTTCCGGATAAATTATTTTTGAAATAACAAATGCCCCCGGAACCGCCATTACAGAAGAAGCCAAAATATACAACGGCTCAATATTCATACCAATATAAATAGGCATAGTCGCACCGGATACACAAGCCAAACTGCCTGCCATAGAAGCCAACAATTCAGAACGGGTAAGCTTTTCCAAATAAGGTCTTATCATAATCTGAGCGGAAACCTGACCGACAAAAGCACTCGCAACATTTGACAATGCCTCAGCACCACTCACGTTCATTATTTTATTCATCGCTTTACCAAAAACAGGAATAATTCTTTGCATAATCCCGTAATAATAAAGAATATTTACAAGTATCATCATAAATATTAAAGAAGCAATTAATTGCAGAGCAAATATATTTGCATCACTACCCCAAACCAATGCAAGTTTCACTTTATCCATCAGAGGACCAAATACAAAACTACCGCCATCATTAGCAAAATCAAGAATTTTTTTTACAAACATTCCCAATGCCATAAATATTTTTTTACCGATAGGAAACTTAAATATAAAAAATGCAAATGCAATTTGCAAAGCAAAACCCACACCGATAGTTTTAAGGTTTATTGCCCTTTTATTGTTTGACATTAAATAAGCCAACCCTAATATAAAAATAATTCCTATAATTCCGATTAATCTGCTCATACATCCTCTTTTTTATAAATTCTATCATGAAAACATGAGAATAAATAAATTATTTAGCATGAACTTCAGACACCTCTTTTAAATATTCTTCTAATATTTCAACAGCATCCCCTACCAAATCCACACAAGGACGCTTTTTATAATAAGTTTCAGTTCTCTCGCTCGGATTTGGAGATGTAGAAGATTCTACCCCCTGCAAAAGCTCTCTGCATATTATACTGCCATTTTTCTCCTTAAAACGTCTTGCCAGCTCCTGAACCCTTTTATAGTGCTCACCCTTTTCAACAGGAGAATCACTCGCGCTCGCCAAAGCCAAACCTACAGCCATAAACATACCGCTGACAGTTCCGCAAACCTCTCTCATTCTGCCCATACCACCGCCAAATGAACACGATATCTTCATCGCAGTATTAAAATCTAACCCCAATTCCTCACAGAAAACACCCAATACTGCCTGGGAACAATTATATCCGGACTTAAATAATTCCTTTGCCTTCTCAACTTTTTCACTCATAATAAACCCCCGATTTTATCTAATAAAAAAGACCTGCTAGGCAGGTCTTAAAAAAAAATTTGCTCCAGGCCAGACTTGAACTGGCACCGGGTTATACGCCCGATTGGATTTTAAGTCCAACGCGTCTACCGATTCCGCCACTGGAGCATAAATTATATAAATATTAAATTTTCAAATGTTCTGTGTTTTTGCTTCTGCGTCTACCTCACCTCTCTCAAAACCTGACATTTAGTCAGCTTTTGCTCGGCAGAGTGCCACTGGAGCATAAATTATACAAATTTGATTTTCAATAACTAAACCAACACAACTGCTATTTACAAATCACATCAGTCAAGCCATGAAAAATATTACATTAAACAAAAATTTATGTCAAATACCTAAATAGCTTTCCAGTTCTTTGACTTTTTTGGACAACATCTCTATTAACAATATTTGCTGCGCCCTTACAAGATCTATATTATCACATCTTGATAAGCCAAGCAGACCTGATTTTACACTTGAAAACAGTATTTGCTGATATTTGGAAATCTCATTATAGATATTAATATCAATCTTATTTTTAACATCACACAACAAAATAAATAATTCCGAAATTTTATTCTTAGCTGCCTGATATTTTTTTTGAAGAATAAACTCCTGAACCTTTCTGATATTATCAAGAATCTGAACATAAATAGAATACAACGCATGCCATTTTTTAGGCAAAATCTTTGAAAAATATTCTACGGTCTGATTATATCCGGAAGCGATAATCTTTTTTCGTTTTTCTGCCGGTGTATTAAAATCAAGAACAACTGTATCGCCGGTATTTAAAACAATATAATCATACATATCATTATCACAATACAAACTTTGTATAAAATTTGATTCACAAGATGTCATACAAGAATACATGGCATTTACAAAATCCAACGGGCTTGAATCTTCTCCGCTATATTCACCCTCAAGACGAATTTCTATTATACGACTATCCGCACAATTAAGACAATCGGACAAGCTCCACATAGGTTTTCCCCTTAATAAATCACCATCTACAAGCAATTTATCATCAAGATTTACAGGCTTCATTAAGCCGGGAGCACAGCAAGAAATACGCACTGCCATAGCAATTTCAAAATCAGGAGTTTTACCTGTTGAAAATTCCTGACAATTGAAATTTTTCAAATCGGTAGATAAAATTACAAGTTTTTTATCTATATCCTTAAATTTTACAGGTTCATTCTCACCTTTTTTATATTCTTCACCATAAAACTTTTTTTCAATAATTTCCCTTATCCAATCAAGAAAAACTTCGCCCTTGCTAAGTGCAAACTTTGTGTTAAACCCGAAAGATATATCCCTGAAAAGTTCAAAATTTACACTCAAAAAGACTTCTTCAATTTCATCAACACTATATCCGACAGCACGCATTACTGCAATTATTGAACCAACAGAAGAACCTCCATACGTGTCACAACTAACCCCAAACTGTTCAAAAGCTCGCAATACGCCGACATGAGCAGCCCCTCTGACTGCTCCGCCGCCAAACAAACATGTATATTTTAAATTCTCATCTTTCTGCATAGGACAATATTAATCGTAAAAGAACTATTATGCAATGGAATAATTATATGATTTATTTTTTTGCACCCATATCTTTTATTACCGATTCTGTAATATCATCCCCGCCGGAAATTACCATACCTGCAGGCAAAACAAGATTATAATCTGTTTTCTTTGCCTGTGTTGATATCATTGAACGAATATCTGATGTTATCTGCACAATTTTTTTGCTGTATTCTTCATCTATTGCAATCCTCTTTGAATCTATCTGTTTTTTATATGATGACTCAAGTTGTGCAAACTGATTTGGATCCTTTACATTTGCCAATTCATTTTGAGCCTTTGAAACCAATGTTTCCAAATCTTTTATCTGCTTTTCCTGTGATATTTTTAAATTACGGACTTCTGTTGATTTATCCATAATTTTATTCACATCTACAACCGCAACCTTATATCTCGGAAGCGAAATCGCAACATCATTCATTGTATATCCTGCAATAAAAAACAATAAACATGCACCAATAAACCAAATATTACTTTTATTCATAACTAAACCCTCATCAAACTCAACAAAAAAATAATAACTTTATTGAAAACAAATTATAATTAACCAATCAGACAAAAAATATCTTCTCCGGTTGGAGAAGATATTTTATACACGTAAACACCAGAATGCCTCTACTTTTGAGGATTTTATTTATTATGAAAAAATACTTTTTAAATTCTTTTTTGGTTCTTCTTTCTTTTCAGGGTTATTATTATTCATAAGTAACTCTCCGCCATAGAATGGATTTGAACCATTTTTATCTTTTGCAGTTTCAGAAGTAATAATGCTCATAAACTGAGTTTTATTTGATTCGGAAACTTTTTGAGCTTCAGGAGCAACTGCACTTGCATTTACTTGTGGCATATATTTGCCGTCAATTTTTGATGCAATTGCAGCTTGGGAATTTAAAAACTGAATAGATTTTAATGTTTCTGCATTTAATTGAAACTGCAAAGAATTATTCATTGCAATCTGTTTTTGAACCTGAGTATCAACTTTTCCGTTGTATAAGTCAACCCCTAATTCTGCAGGTTTAGCAAGGGTAAGATTTTGAGAAGAAGAAGTATTTGAAAATTGCGAACTTTTTTGTTCTGCTCGTCTTAAAATTTCGACAGAAACTTCTTTAAGCATTGATTTGTCAATGCCGTTTTGATATAGAGAAGTATAGTTCACATTAAGATCCATTATATTTTTATCCCTTGTTTCCTTATATTTATTTAATCGGCACATTTACGCTAAACTTTAGAAAAAATATAACATTTGTTAAGAGATTGTAACATATAGTATTCCTTAACGAATGTAAAGATTAAGGGGATATTTTTCATGTTTCTGCTATAATATTAGCAGTTATACATTTTATGGTTGGATTTACAACTTTGGTAGGCTGAAAGGAATTAAATAGCTTATGAATAAAATTCTTACATTTTTGATGATTATGTTCTTGGGAATCCAAAAGGCCAGTGCCGTTAGTGTAGATGCTTTTATGGACAAATACATTGCACCGGTTTCTGATTGGGTTGCAGATTTAATTTTTTTACCTATAAAATATAATCACGGCGATATTCACATTCAAATTCCTATAATTATATTTTGGATTTTATTTGCAGGGCTATTCTTTACAGTTTACTTTAAGGGTATTGCAATTTGGGGTTTTAAACATGCTATAGACCAGATTGTAAAACCAAAGAAAAAAGACGGAAGTTCCGGCGGAGAAGGAGAGGTTTCATCTTTTCAGGCATTGGCTACCGCATTATCAGGGACAATAGGCATCGGAAGTATTGCAGGGGTTGCAATTTCTATTTCGATTGGCGGACCGGGAGCAGCTTTTTGGATATTTTTCGGTGCAATCCTCGGAATGTCAATAAAATTTGTAGAAGCATCTCTTGCTGTTAAATACAGAAGATTCAACCTTGACGGTTCAATTTCAGGCGGACCTATGCACTATATTGCACACGGTCTGACAAGAAAAAATATGAGATGGTTAGGTCAACCGCTATCTGTAATATTTGCTATTTTATGTATCGGCGGCGGTATAACAGGCGGAAATATGATTCAAATTAACCAAACAGCACACCAAATAATATTTATCACCGGTGGAGAACACAGTATATTTCATGGCTGCACCTGGATTATCGGTTTGACGGCAGCAATATTAATAGGATTAGTCGTTGTAGGCGGTATTAAAAGTATTGCAAAGGTAACTACAATTTTAACTCCGACAATGTGTGCATTGTATATAATTTCAGGTTTAATAGTAATAGGTTATCATTTTATGGATATTCCTGCAGGTATTGCACTTATAGTAAGAGAAGCATTCCACCCGACAGCTGTTGCAGGCGGAGTGTTCGGAACTATAATTATCGGGTTAAGACGCTCTGTTCAGTCTAACGAAGCCGGAACAGGTGCTGCGGCTATTGTTTACGCTACAGCTCAAACAAAAGAACCTATTTCACAAGGATTTGTAGCATTATTAGAAACATTTTTAACCGGTATTTTATGTTTATTTACTTCCTGTGCTATCGTATTTTCAGGAGCTTTAGAAAACACACAAATCGGTAAGATTTCAGGAATTGAACTTGCTTCAAACGCATTTCAGTCAGTCATTCCGTTTTTCCCGATTATACTTTCCATAATTGCAGTTCTTTTTGCAATGTCAACCCTTATATCCTGGGCTTATTACGGACAGAAAGCATGGACCTTCCTTTTGGGTGAAGGCAAAAAACGTGTACTTACTTTTAACCTGATATATTGTGTATTTATCATAATCGGAGCCTGCATGAATGTAAAATCTATCATTGATATTACTGACGCAATGATGATTGCAATGTGTGTTCCGAATATCATTGTTCTTTATGTTCTTTGCAGAGATGTAAAAAAAGATTTGGCTTTATATTGCAGAAAATATAAAGTTGGTAAATGGGTAATGGGTAAAAATATGCTCACAGAACTCAAAGCATTAAAAAATAAAGGGAAAAATTATGCCGGATAAAATCATTGTTACGGTTTCAGGGGTGGATAAAATAGGTATCGTTGCAAAAGTAACCTCTGTTATGGCTCAATACGAAGTAAACATTGAAGATATTAAACAAACACTTATGCAGGGGCATTTTGTTATGTTTATGCTTTGCGATATTCAAAAATCTTCTTATAACTTTAAGGAAATTAAAGAAGCTTTAACCAATATCGGTTCAGAAATGGGAATGGAAATCTGGGTTCAGAAAAAAGAAATTTTTGATAATATGCATAAGATTTAGAAAATTTTTATTTTATACATATCTTAACAAATAGCCTTAATTGAAAATATATTGTTTAATATAATTGGAGGGGTATTTGTGGCTGATGAGATAAATAAAAAGGTTATAAATTTATTTTCCGGACATAACCGGAATAATTTGTCCACAGAAGCAAGAGAGCAAATAAAATATTTTGCCGGATTTAATTATGTAAAATTAAAAAAAGATGAAAACGGCAAAAAATTCAGAAAAGATTATTTGTTAAAATATTGTTCCGAACTGCGCTATATGGTAACAGTTATGCGAGAAGAAGCAGACGGGGAAATCGTTTTATACTCTTATGATGTACCAAATGAAGATCTGTTTAAATTTATGAAATCATTTGATGAAAATACCCTCAACGGAACTATTATTGAAATCAGTAAATATTTTCCAAATGAAATAGTTTAAAAAATCATTCTGGTGCGTACACAAAAACGATTCTTCGCCTAGCAGCACAGAATGACAAAAGCCGAAGAATCTTTCAGGTAAAAATTAATGTGTTTTTTTACAGATTATAATCAAAGTTTACATAAATGTTTCAAACCATACAGGTATGTCGGAGGAGAATTTCTCTCTCACAACAAAGATTTTGAAAGTGCAAAAGTAAAATTTGCAATGGCTTTTCCCGATAAGTACGAAATTGGCATTTCGAATTTAGGGGTGCGAATTTTATATGAGTTGATTAACAAAGAACCGGACTATATGTGCGACAGAGTTTATGCTCCGGAAAAAGATTTTACACCAAATCCTTTGTATGCACTCGAAAGCAAAAAACCTCTAAAAGAATTTGATGCAATAGGATTTTCTCTGCAATATGAAATGGCATATACAACTGTTCTGAAAATGCTTGAAATGGCAAATATTCCTTACAAAAACTCAGAAAGAACAGATGATGATCCGATTATTATTGCAGGCGGCCCATGTACTTTTAACCCTCTGCCGATGAGCGATTTTATAGATGTATTTATGATTGGTGACGGAGAAGATGCAATTATTGAAATCTGCAAAACTCTTGAAGAAACAAAAGGTCAGCCAAGAAAAGAAATCATTAAAAAGTTGTGCCAAATTGAAGGATGCTGGTCAAAAGGAATTAACCGGAAAGTTAATAAAAGAATATCACAGCTAAAACCTGAAACGGCAATTACATCATATCCTATACCGTTTTCATCTTCGGTTCAGGACAGAGCAGTTGTCGAAATACGCAGAGGATGCGGCAGAATGTGTCGTTTTTGTCAACCGGGACATGTAACGTTGCCAATAAGAGAAAGAAGTGCTCAGGATATTATTAAAATTGCAAAAGAACTTGTTAATAATACAGGGTATGAAGAATATTCGCTATTATCTTTATCTTCCAATGATTATGCAAATATAAACGAAGTAATCAAAGAATTATCACTGGATTTCAATGAAAAAAAAGTATCGGTAACTCTTCCGAGCCAAAGAATTGACGGATTTAATCTTGAACTTGCGAATTTAGTGCAAAGCGTAAGAAAATCCACAATGACACTTGCTCCTGAAGCAGGAAGTCAAAGGCTCAGAGATGTTATCAAAAAAAATATTACGCAGGATCAAATCTTAAATGCAGTACTAACCCTTTACGAAAACGGCTGGAGCAGAGTTAAATTATACTTTATATGCGGTTTGCCGACTGAAACATCTGAAGATATTGAAGAAATGGCAAACTTATTGAAAACAATAAGATACCGTTCCAAATTACTCAAAAAAGAAAAAGAATTAAAACATTCACTTGATTTGACCTGCACATTGTCAATATTTGTACCAAAACCGTTTACACCTTTCCAGTGGTGCGCACAAATGCCTCTGCAGGAAGTAAAAACACATATAGATTATCTTATGAGCCTTTTAGCCAAGACAAAAGGGATAAAAATTAATTACAGCGACAAATACCTGTCACTATTAGAAGCAGTTATGACACGCGCAGACGATTCACTTTGCAAATATATAGAAGCTCTTTATAAAAAAGGCTCATACCTTGATTCATGGGGTGAAAACTTCAAGTGGAGCTTTTGGAATGAAACCGCACTTGAACTTGGCATAAATTTAGAAGAACTTGCAAATACTCAATATGATTTACATTCTGAACTTCCTTGGGATTTTATCAACACAGGACTTGACAAAGAATGGCTGATTAACGAATATAATGAAGCAATGAAAACAGAAAATTCGGATAATCATATTGTTCCAACCTGCCAAACAGGTTGTGTAAATTGCGGAGTATGTAAAAACTTTAAAACACATAAAGTGATGGCTGAACCTTTTAAAGCAAGCGAAAAAGCACAAGAACTTGCAAAACAGGAAAAAAGGCACATTGAAGATATTGATCAAAAAGATATAAAAGAAACTTTCAGATACAGAATAAAACTCACCAAAACGGGGATTTTAAAATATTTTTCACATCTTGACTGGCAAAATACATTCTTAAAAGCAATGCAAAGAACAAATCTTAAAATTGCATATTCATACGGCTACAACCCGACAATGAAAGTTTCTATGGGTATTGCACTTCCGCTATTCTGTGAAAGTTTGACAGAACTTGTGGATATTTGCCTTTGGGAAGATACAGATATTCTGACGGTTAAAAACGAAATTTCAAAAGTTCTGCCGGACGGAGCGGAAGTTATAAGTATAGAAAAAATTGACCGCAATACACCTTCAATAGAGGACTCTGTAAGTTGGGCAGAATACGAAATAAAAATTTCGGATAAAAGTCTTTACGATTTTGATAAATTCGTATATAATACTCTTAGAGTTTTAAATTCCGACAAAATTTTAATCGGAAAGAAAACGAAAAAAGGTTTAGACAAAACAATAGATTATACCAAATCAATCGGAGAATACCGATTTGAGTCAGGAAGTCTATTCATAACACTAAAAACAGGACACAGTACGATTGTGCCTCCGTTAAGAGCTGATGCACTCATGGAATTGATTGCACCGGATGTTATCTTTGATATAACAAGACTGAAATTTCTTTCGGAGAGTTTGCACGAGTTATAAGTAGAGGAAAATATTTTATGAACAATCACAAAAACAACAAAACCGAACAACCGGTTGAAAAAAAGATTGTAATAGCAGAAAGAGATAATATCGCTGCTTTACTTGAAAACAAAAAAGTCACGGATTTCTTTATCCAAAGAGGAGATGTTTTATTGGGAGATGTTTATTTGGCAAGCGTAGATAACATATTGCCAAGTATTGATGCCGCATTTGTTAATGTCGGAACCGATAAAATGGGCTTTTTACACGCAGAAGATGTAATGGGTAAAGGTTCCCTGAAAGAAAAACTTTCCCCAAAACAAAAACTTGTTGTTCAGGTTGTAAAAGAACCTACAGGACACAAAGGTCCAAGAGTAACAACAGAAATCAGCCTTCCGGGAAGATTTTTAGTATTAATGCCTTATGAACCGGGGGTAAGCGTTTCTAAAAAAATTGAAAATTCAAAAGAAAGAGCAAGACTCAAAGCTATTGTAAATCTGATTAAGCCTGTCGGAGTCGGTGTTATTATAAGAACTGAAGCAGAAGGGCAATCAGAAGCAGATATTCAGGAAGATTTGGAAATTCTATTGGAAAAATGGAATAATATTATAACTTCATCCGAAACACTTGAAGCTCCTAGTCTTATCTATCGTGATCAGGATTTATTATACAAGGTAATAAGAGAAGCCTGCACGGAGGATGTATCTGAAATTATTGTAGATACTCCGTTTGCATTGAACAGAGTACAAAATATTCTGCAAAACTGGCACATTAATAAAGGAGTAAAAGTTACCCTTTACAAAGGAACAGAACCGTTATTAATTGCTATGGATATTCACAAAGAAATTAAAGCTGCGTTGAATGTTAAAGTAAATATGCCGTCAGGCGGTTATTTATTTATTCAGCAAACCGAAGCATTAACAGTTATAGATGTTAACAGCGGCAAGTTTGTAAGTTCTTCAACGCAAGATGAAACAATCTTAAAAACAAATATTGAAGCAGTACACGAAATTGCCCGTCAGCTTCGTTTAAGAAATATTGGCGGAATGGTTATTGTTGACTTTATTGATATGACAAGCAGGGCTGACAAACTCGCAATGCTTGAAGAGCTTGAAATCGCACTTGAAGCTGACAAAGCAAAACCACAGGTTGGTCAATTGTCTGATTTGGGACTTGTTGAGTTAACAAGACACAGACAAGGACAGTCTTTAGCAGAAATATTTACTAAAAAATGTCCTCACTGCCAGGGCTCAGGATGTTCTGTAATTGATTTTAATTTCGCAACACCTGTTGCCGAAGGAGAATACAGAGCAAAACAAGCTAAAGTAAAACTTCCTACAGGTGCATTTAAGAAAAATAACAATAAATTTAACAAAAACAACAAACAACAAAATGCTCCTATGGAAGAAATAACAACAGAAGAAACAGAAGAAATTATTGAAAAACCTGTTATTGAAACAGAACCTTCTGCTGTTGCGAGTGAAGAAGCAACCAAAAAAGAAAATAATAAAAGAAACAAAAATAACAGATTCAATAAAAATAAGAAACAAGAAAAGCAGGAAGAAACAGAAACTGAAGCATCAGCACAAGCACCTGCAGAAATAACACAAGCCCCGACTGAAGCTCCAAAAGAAGAAAAGAAAACAACAAAACGGGGCGGAAGAAAAACAAAGAAAACAGTAGAAGCACCTGCGGAAGTTTCTGCAGAAATCGTAGAAGCTCCGACTGAAGCGCCAACAAAAGAAGAAAAGAAAACGCGTTCAAAACGTCCAAATAGAGGAGCTTCAAAACGTACAAAAACAACACGTTCAAAAAAGGCAAATGATGAAGAATAAAACATTAAACAATGTAATATTATCGGTTATGGCAGTTATATTAACTGCCATGCCGGTTTTTGCAAAAACTATAGCCAGCCCCGAAATTAAATTCGTTATAAAAAAATTCGGTATTGCAATGATTGGAGTAATGCTATTTTCTGTTATACTTTACATCGGACTGGCAATATATAACAAGTTTTTTGTATCCGAACAAATCAAAGATTTCAAGCTTCGCAAGGATTCTTTGAGAACACCGTCTGACAAAGATGAGGCAATTATGATGTTTATTGCCAAAAATAAACTCAAATAGAATTTATTTTTTAGAAAATGCGAAATACTTAAACAATACATAAGTTACGACTGAAACAGTGAACAATGATACAAACTGTGAAATCAGAACATTCTTTATGCAGAATTTTACCAACAGTTCAAGTATCAAAACATTTAACAAATAACTAACAAACCATGTTGAACAGCATTTTAAATACTCTTTTACGTAATTGCCTCTTGTATTAAATACAAAAAACTTTTGATTTAAGTATGAAAATACAGAAGAAATTATCCATTGCAATGCAACACATAATTGCCTCCAATCGTCTCCCAAAAGTAATAAAAATATTACAAATATCAAATACGAGATACCGGCATTTACACAACCTATAAATAAAAAGCGTATTTTATCGTCTAATTTAAACCATAAATCTGATATTTTTTTTATACTAAACATAACTATCCTCTTATTAAATCTTTTATAATCTCTCCTGCCATTATTAAACCCGCAACAGACGGAACAAAAGCACAACTTCCGGGAATTTGCTTTTTACTGTTTTCATCAATTAAAACCGGTGTTTTTACAGGTTTTTCTTTTGAATATACGACTTTTACACCTTCATATATTCCTTTCTTTTTCAATTCTGTTCGAACAGCACGGGCAAGCGGACAAACAGAAGTTTGCGAAATATCCGCAACCTCAAACTTTGTCGGATCCATTTTATTACCCGCACCCATTGAGCAAATTACAGGAATATTGTATTTTTTAGCCTGTTCAATTAATGATAATTTCCCGCTCACAGTATCAATCGCATCAGCGATATAATCATATCCTTCAAAATCAAATTCTTCAGCATTTTGAGATGTATAAAATAATTTAAAGGTATTTACAACCGCATCAGGATTAATATCTAAAATACGTTCACGGGCAACATCCACTTTATACATACCCACTGTTTTATGACTTGCAATAATTTGCCTGTTTATATTTGACAGGGCAATTTTATCGTTATCAACTATGTCGATATTACCGACACCACTTCTTGCAAGAGCTTCAACAATATATCCGCCGACTCCGCCGACACCAAAAACCGCAACTTTTGAAGTCTTTAATTTAGCTAAACCCTGCGAACCTATTAACAACTCTATTCTTGAAAATTCTTCTGACATAATACTAATATACATCAAAAACAAAAGTTTATTTCGGCAAACACATATTTACACCCGAAACACAATCAAGAATAAAAGCATATTCTTTTTTTGACAAGCCAAAATATTCACAAAGTTTTAAATCAATTTCGTTATACCAATTTTTTATATCATCGGGCAATGATGCTTTTAATAAAATATTGATCAATTCTACGACCTTATTCTGCTCTACATTTGAGACAGCAGGTATAGGAATTTGCTCAATATAAGAGCGCAAAACTTTTACGGAATTAAATTTTTTCATAAAATAAAACGTTATAATTTTAGAATTTAATACGGCCATAATGTATTTCATATCCATATTTTTAATCTTCGGGATTAAAATATTACAACTGTTTAAAGACAATACCTGATTATCATCATAAGCAAAAACAGGCTTATTTGATATAAATTTATATAATAGTTTTTCCTTTGCTCTGTAAAACTTTTCAGGGGCAGTCTGCTGAAATTTATCCGGCAAAAAGTTTATATATTTAGGAGTCTGTTTATACTTGTATTTGTAAATATCTGTTCCGGCTAAAACCATTTCAGAGGCGGCTGTTTTTTTTGATGAAATATATTTTTTGTTATCCCCTGTTACAATCCCCAAAGCAAAATCAGAATTATTTTCCAACTTTACAACATTTTTTATACTGTCAATTTTATTTATCAAAGCGTATTCTTCGTCAGTAATATTAAAATTAATACAATTATAATCTACAACTCTGTTTGAATTTATAACAAATTCATTTTTTGCATTTTTTATAACAATTCCCTTTGTAGTAAACTGCTTATTACTATGGCATACCTGAAGAATTATAGAGGGACATTGTACCTTATCAAATATTTCCCCCAAGTATTCAAGATACTGGATAGAATTCTTCTTAAACAAAAATTCCCGTACAGGTTTATGCTTTTTAACTTTTAAAATAGCTTCCGGTAAAACAAAAGACATAACTCCGTTAGAATTAAGTTTTTTTATTGCCTGCTCTACAAAAAGATCATATGATTCCACCCCCAAAGAAGATGCACAGACAAAACTGTTTTTTAGACATTCCTTTTCAGATTCAGAAAAATCATACCCCCATGGAGGATTACCTATTATAAAATCATATTTCCGACTACGGCTATCCGACAAAAAGTTAGCGAAAAAAATATGAGAGAAAATAACCTGACTATCTGAAATTTTATACTTTAGAGCATAATTTATTCTTGTCAGTTTGACTCCCAATGAATCAATGTCTGAAGCATAAACATTGCGGTATTCAATATTATCAGGCAGCTGAAGAATAAAATTTCCGCTTCCGCAACACGGATCAAATACAGTTTTATTTTTAACAGAATTAACTGCAAAAAGTCTTTCGCATAACTTTTTTACCGCAAAATCAGGTGTATAATATGCTCCTGCAATTTTTCTGTTTGAAATATTTTTTAAAGAAATATACAAAAAACCTAAAATATCTTCCTTATCTTCAAAAACATAATCGTATTTAAACAATTCTGGATATTTATCCACAACTTTTTTTATGTCTGTATTTTCACAAAGTGCATTCACAAGAAAAATGTACTCATTATCAGCATATTTATTACTTAAATAACTCTCAATATCAGCAGACTTACTTTCAGAGGCACTTATTATCAATTTTAACGCACAATCTGTTAATACGGAAATCATAATATCATCACAAATTTCAATATTTTCGAGAAAATCAATAACACCCTGTGCAGATGACATATTAGGACTGTTTTTTGAAATATAAGAGTTATAAATACTATTTCCGCTTAAATATTTTTTGTTTCTGCGGCTTTTTAATCTTGCACCGTTTTTTATTTCTGACACAACATTTTTTACATATTCACCGGTAAAAACAATCTCTTTACCTTTTCTATATGAAGGCAGAAGCTGACCTGACTTTAGCCAATTTTTACCCGTTGCCACAGAAACAGATAATAAAGAACATAGTTCCGATAATGAATAATTTTTATCTAAAACATTTGACGGCATTTTACACCTTATCTCAATGCGTTCCAAAACAACCTTTTGGCTTTGTCAATAACCGACAGTTTTACATCGTCTTTTGCCTTAACAGAAACCACCTGATAATCTTCAGGCTGGGTTGCACGTGCATATTTTAAATCAGTAGGGCCAAATAACATTACATACCCGACCTTATAACCTTTCGGAATTTCTAGATATTCACAAAGTTCAGGGATAAGTTTTAAACATATTTCGGCATAACCACACCACAAGGTACCCACACCAAGACTTTGCGCATAAAGTTCAAAATAGCTTAATAAAATTGTCGGATCAACAGGTGCACACGGGGCTGTAACAGGAACAGAAACCACCACCATATGCGGAGCATTCCTGAATATTATATCTTTTCCTGTTTCAAACGCTTGTTTGTATCTGCCAAATTTTTTCGTTATCGGAGTTAATTTTTCAGATAACAATATTTTTTTAATAATATTATTTGTACGATTTCTGAATTTGTCCATCACGTCAACATCATCAACAACAGCAACATGAAGCTTATGATTGTTGCATCCTGTCGGAGAATATTTAAGCATATCCTTTAGTTTTTGCATTCTGTCACTGTCTAAATTTTCATGCCTGTAGCTTCTGATACTTTTTCTGTGTTTTATCAAATTCAAAACTTGATGAGCCTGAGGCAAATCTTCAATATTATCTGAATTTTCAGGATTTTTATCACATATAGAAATCGCCCCCACAGGACATATAGCAAGACAATGCTGACATTTCATGCAATGTTTTTCATATTCAGGCAGAATAATCGGAAATTTTTCACCGTCATGTGTAATAATTTTTGAACCGCAATCCGCTTCACACAAACCGCAATGAATACACTTATCTTTATCAACAATAAAATTTAACTCTGACATATTATTTAAACTCCTTTTTTACATATTAACATAAATAAATGTAATTATTCTATGTTACTATACTTTACACTATTGGCATATTAATTGTACGGAATACAATTAATATGTGTTCAGACTTGGATGGAGATAATCAATGTCACTTAAAGTTCAAAGTTTTGGAATGGTTCCAAAACGTCAAAGAAGTAAAGCAGCGTTAATTAAACACGATACCCCTCACATGCCGGTAAAACAGGTTACGGGTTCAACTATATTTAAAGATTATCATATGGATGTATTTAGCAGATTTATTCTTGGGGCGCTTGATAAGATGACTCCGAGACTGAACACCCATCCAAAGTTGCAGGCAAAAATGATTTCAATCACCGAAAATGTAATTAAACTTTTTGCGCACTTTGAATAATATTTTTAAATATTTTTAACAATATATACAAAAAACTCTCTGCCAATGGTAGAGAGTTTTTAAATGCGTATTTATAAACATTAGCAATCTTAAAATTAAAATAGCAAATTATATTTCATGATGTATCTGATGAAATAGAAGATTTAAAATATGACCGCTCCAAACCCGATACCACAAAATATATTGATTTGGAAGATAAGTAGCTTGCAGGGAGCAGTCTGTAGATTTGTGTAAAATAACTGCCGGTAGAACCTATAGGTTGGGTTTTCAACCCAACAATAACTTTTGAGTGCAAATAATTGCACCCTACGGACTTAAAAGCCGAGAGCATTAAATTTATTACTCTCGGCTTTTTAAATTATATGTTTCCCATATATTTTGCGATTATATACATTGCAACCAATGTAATTATTAAGAAAATAATTGAAAACCACACTCCTGTGCCGGGGGCATCAGAATAATATTGTCTATTATTTTCTTCGCCTATATTATTTATTTTATTATTATTTTCTTCCATTTCATATTTCCTTTTTATCTCAAAAACATCAAGTATATGTAAGTTGTGCTTATTGCAAGAGAGATTCCGACAACAATTACACCGTATTTCATAAATTGCATAAATTTAATCGGGTGTCCTTCTTTTGTTGAATTTTCCGACACAATTACATTTGCTGCAGCACCTATCATTGTCATATTTCCGCCAAGGCATGCACCTAATGATAAGCACCACCAAAGTGGAATTGTATAATCAACTCCCATTGATTTTTGAATCTCAACAAGCATCGGGGACATTGTTGCAGTGTATGGAATATTATCTATTATTCCCGATATAATGCCCGATGCCCAAAGTATCAGCATTGATGCTGCAGTTTGAGAGCCTTGTGTAACTTTTAGTATCCACTCTGCCATAAGTTTTATACCGCCTGAAGCTTCAACACCGCCAATTATTATAAATAAACCAATAAAGAAAAATATTGTATTCCATTCAACATTTTTTAATATTTCTGTCGGTTTTTCAAATAACAACAGTATGCTTGCACCCACCATCGCTGCTACGCATGTTTCAATATGTGTAATATCGTGAGTTACAAATCCCAAGATTACCAACCCTAAAACTACAATTGAGCGTATCATTAAACCTTTATCGGTTATGGTTTTAGAGTTATCAATATTAATAACTTCCTGCATTTTTTCTTTTGTGGTTTTTAAATTTTTTCTGAAAACAAAAATTAAAAATGCAATCACTGTTAATAATATTATCGCAATAACAGGTGTTAATACTTTAATAAAGTTCATAAAAGATAAACCTGCGGCACTTCCAATAATGATATTTGGAGGATCTCCAATTAAAGTAGCCGTTCCACCAATATTAGAAGCAAATACTTCACCTAATAAAAATGGTATCGGGTTAATATCTAATTTTTTAGCAACAAAGAAAGTAATCGGCATAATCAAAATAACAGTTGTAACATTATCTAAAAATGCACTAACAACTGCCGTAAATATTGCTAAAACTCCAAAAATAGCAATTGGCTTTCCTTTTGTCATTTTCAGTAATTCATTGGCAACCCAATTAAACATACCGCTTTTTGTTGAGATATTAACGATTATCATCATCGAGACGAGTAGAAATATCACATTGAAATCAATAAAATTAACAAAATAATGCGGATTTATAATATCGCCAATCATTTTATGCTGGCTGACTAATCCCAGTAACAAAGTTATTCCGGCACCAAGAAGTGCAATAGTAACCTTTGGTATTTTTTCCAATGCAATAAAAATATATGAAATTATAAGTAGTGAAGCAGATATTACAACACTATTTTCCGAAATAAAAGATGCTATCATTTTAATTTACCCCTGCCCTTTCTCTCATAGCAACGGCGATAGCAAGAGCAATTTCAGATTCATCATCTTGCTTTTTCTTTCGGGTAATTTTTTCTTCAGGTATTGTTTCAGGGAAATATTTATTTATGATACAAACTATTTTTGCTGTAATATTCATTGCAACAATCATTATGCCTAAAAAGACAAATACCGCAGCCATACCGATTACCATAAGGGTAATCCCGATATTAAAATTTTCCATTATGAGTTTCTCCTTAAAATTGTTCATTACAAAATTCGTGCATTTTATTTTAAAATACACTCACGATTTTTTGTTTGTCAGAAGTTACTCATTTATGGAGCACGGGTATATATTGCATTTTTCAAATTTGGAGATATATTATGTGAAATGCAAATATGATACATTAAATTATTATTTATAAAATTATCAGGAACGATAAAATCAACATTTGCTTTATCAAAATTGTTAAAACCAAAATTTTGATTTTTATTTGACAGATTTGATATTTCAGTTCGGTTATTATTTTTTGAAATTACATAATATTCTTCATTTTTATTATTTATTAAATATGTTTTCGGCTTGGTGTGTGCAGAAATACTATATTGATGAGGATTAATTTGTCTGAGACTATCACATGCAAAAGTGTCGCTTGGCTGAATAAATAATGCCAAGATTAAATAAATAAAAACAATGAATGTTTTGATAAATCTTCTCATAATCCAATATTAACACAAAAATCCATTATTAAAAAACAGAGAGTATAAAACTCTCTGCTTTTTGTTTGTCTTATATTACTTATACAAAACTTTTCCCAAAATTAAATGCCTTTTCAAGTTCTATAGGCAATTGTTCTTCTTTTCGTTTTTGTTTATATTATTTATCAAAACATTCACAAACATATTTATCATAATTAGCACACTGGCATTATTATGCCAAAGGAAATTATTGTTATTGCCTTCTTTATTTAAAGTAAGACCTTATTTACTTAAAATATACTTTTGCGCATTCAAATGAAATACTTTTTCTTTTTCTTCTTCTGTTAATTCCAAAGAATCCATATATTTCATCATCTCAGATAAACATTCATAAGGATAATCTGAAGCAAAAATAATGCTGTCTATACCAAGAGCCTTCTTTGTACATTCAAAAGCAAGTTTAGACATATTACCGCTTGTTGTTACAACAACATTTTTATTTTTAAAGTAATATGAAACAGGATGTTTCATTTTTACTTCATCATCCTTGATCCACTCAAAACGGTTATCAACTCTTTCCAATATAAATGGGAAGTATTCACCCAAATGACCAAGAATCATTCTTAAGTTAGGGAATTTATCAAATGTTCCGTTTAATATAATTCTTAATGATGTTTTCATAGCATCTAAACCAAAACCAAGCCCGGGTGAAGAATATACATAACCCATATCCTTCATATCTTTATCATCAGATGCTTGCGGATGAACATAAAATGCACAACCAAGTTCTTCCGCTTTAGCCAGCAGCGGAAGATATTTTTCTTCATATAAATGTTCATTCTTATAATTAGAATGTGTGTGCCAATATTTGAAACCTAATTCTTTTACACAGCGTTCAAGTTCTTTAATTGCCTCATCAACATAAGGTGTTGGTAAAACTGCAGCTCCAAGAAAACGACCGGGGTATTTTTTTATAATTTCAGCAACTGCATCATTAGATTTTTTTGCAAAATATATTGCCTCTTTTTCCGGCAATTCTTCTAAGGCAGGAGATGTTGACATAACAGCAACATCGATGCCGTTTTTATCCATAACGGCGACTCTTTCTGCTCCAAAATTCATTAATTCATCAATAACCGGATATTCATTTGTTACCCCGTCAAAATGAGCAAAAACTTTATCTCTCACTTCCAGAATTTTAGTTTCAGGATAATATTTCATTGCTTTATCTCGCGTGGAAAGATATTCCATCAATTCAGGTAAGTAATAGTGAAATTCGCAGTCGATTATTTTCATAACATATTCTCCTCTAATAACCATATCATCATAATAATATATTTTTGTCTGCTTGTAAACTAATTTCAATTTTAGAAAAAAAAAGAATATATATTTTGACAAAAATAAAACAATAAATTATTATTTTATTAGAATATTTAAAAGTATAATTAAAATAATACATTGATTTATATACAAGCAGGAAGTACAACGGTAAATATAATATGAAAAAAAAGATTATAGCGTTAATTTTAATACTATTAATAGTAGGTTTAGGTATATTTTTCTATAAGACAAACAACAAAAATACATCAAATGAACTCACTTTATACGGCAATATTGAAATCCGCCAAGTTGATTTGAGTTTCCTTGCAGGAGGTCAAGTTTCAAAACTTTTAAAAGAAGAGGGTGATACCGTTAAAAAAGGAGAACTTATTGCAACATTGGATTCAAGAGATTATGAAGCCAACTACAATAAGGCAATAGCCGATGTTGAAAGAACATTTGTTCTTAAAAATGACGCATTGGAAAAATATAACAGGAATGAGCCGTTAGGTAAAGCAGGTGCGGTATCTGAACAAGATGTTGAAACTTTATTTAACAATAAAAACAGAACTCAAGCCGAATATAAACTTGCCGAAGCTAATAAAACTTACGCAAAAAATCAACTTGATTATACAAAACTATATGCACCCGAAGACGGTATAATTATGGTTCGTGTTGTTGAACCCGGAAGTAATGTTCAAAAAGGTCAGAGCGTTTACACAATGGCAAAAACTAATCCTGTATGGGTTAGAGCCTATGTTAATGAAAAAGATTTGGGCAACATTAAATACGGCCAAGAGGTTAATGTATATACAGACACAGTAAATCCTAAAACAGAAAAGAAACGAGAATATAAAGGTCAAATCGGGTACATTTCACCTGTTGCGGAGTTTACTCCAAAGACAGTTCAATCAACAGATACAAGAACTGATTTGGTATACCGAATCAGAGTCTATATCTATGATATAGATGAATTCCTAAGACAGGGTATGCCTGTTACAATAAAAGTGGACCTAATTTCAAAGGATAATCAAGACAACAATGCAGACGGTAACAATTAAGAATTTAACAAAGAAGTTCGGCTCTACCGTTGCTATTGACAATTTGTCCTTAAATATAGAAAAAGGTAAAATAACCGGGCTTATTGGAGCTGACGGAGCAGGAAAAACCACGCTATTGAGAACTATTATAGGTTTATTGGTAGCAGATAGCGGTGAAATAAATGTGCTTGGTTTTAATCCCAAAACAAAAAAACGAATATTGAACGCAGACACAAAAATCGGCAGCAACATTTACCCCCAAAAAGATGAATTAAATTTATACATAGGTTATATGCCTCAAAAGTTCGGTCTTTATGAAGATTTGACTGTTATTGAGAATTTAAGGTTATATGCTGATTTAAAAGGAGTTGCACACGATTTTGACAAAATGCTTGAGTTTACAACCCTTGCACCGTTTCAAGACAGACTTGCAGGGGCATTATCCGGCGGTATGAAACAAAAGTTGGGGCTTGCCTGCACACTTCTTGGAAATCCTGAATTTTTACTTTTGGATGAACCATCTGTTGGTGTTGACCCGATTTCACGCAGAGATTTAATGAAAATGGTTCGCGAAATGATAAACCCTGAAACAACGGTTTTGTGGTCAACAGCTTATTTAGATGAGGCTCACAGTTTTGATACGGCGGTTGTCATAGATAGGGGTAAAATAATTTTTAACGGAAGTCCTCACGACCTTGCTTCAACACCGCAAGAGTTTGAGAATAAAGTAATCGACTTAATGGGCGGTTACAATAAGGAGGAATCTTTAATCGCTAAAAACTATGATTACAAAGCACCTGATGTTGAATTAACCGTTGAGGCGGATAATTTAGAAAAAAGATACGGAAACTTTTACGCAGTTAAAAATAACACCTTTAAAATTAAAAAAGGTGAAATATTTGGACTTTTAGGGCCAAACGGAGCAGGAAAATCAACATCATTTAAAATGATGTGCGGGCTTGCCCGACCGACTTCGGGTACGGCAAGAATAATGGGGATAGATATTAAAAAACAGCCGGAAAAAGCCAGAGCAAATTTAGGGTATATGGCACAAAAATTCTCGTTATACGGGAGTTTGACAGTTCGCGAAAACTTAGATTTTTTCGCTCTTGCTTATGGAATCAGTATTTTAAAAAAAGAAGAAAAGGTTAATGAAGTTATTGATGTTTTCGGCTTAAAAGAATATGAAAACTCAAAAGCTGAAGATTTGCCTCTTGGTTTAAAACAAAGACTTTCAATGGCGGCAGCGTTAATTCATAATCCTCCTGTTTTGTTTTTAGATGAACCCACTTCAGGTGTTGATGTTTTGACTCGAAGAGATTTTTGGAATCATATAACATCTTTGGCTAAAAAAGGTGTAACGATAATGGTTACAACTCACTTTATGGATGAAGCTGAATACTGCGACAGGATTTCTCTTTTCTATAAAGGCGAAACAATTGCCGTAGGAACACCGGCAGAGCTCAAACAACAAGCAGGGGCAAAAGACATGGAAACTGCATTCATAAATTTGATAAAGGAGAGTGAAAAATGAAAATATTGCTCGCCTTAATTAAAAAAGAAATAAAACAGATATTGAGAGATCCGTCAAGTATTGTTATTGCTTTTATTCTGCCTATTATATCAATTACGATTTATATGTACGGAATAAATCTTGATTCCGTAAAAATCACACTGGGGATTAAAAATGACGATAATTCGCCGGAAGTTGCAACATTAGTCAAATCTTTCGGTCACAGCAAGTACATCAATTCAATAAATTACGACAATATGGAAGATATTAAAACTGCTGTTTTAAGTTCTAAAATAAAAGGGGCGGTTGTAATTCCGAATGATTTTTCGGCAAAATTATCAAGAGGACAAAGAGCAGATTTACTTGTTATAACAGATGGTAGTGAAGTTAATACTGCAAACTATGTTCAGAGTTATGCCAACATGATTTCTAATCAATGGCTTGCTACAAGTAAATACAAAAAGAACTTATCAAAACCTTTAATTAATGTCGAAAATAGAACCTGGTATAATCCGGATTTAAATTCGCATCATTTTATCGTTCCGGGGTCTATAGCAATTACTATGACTTTAATCGGAATATTGCTTACTTCTCTTGTCATTGCTCGTGAATGGGAAAGAGGAACAATGGAAGCATTATTAAGTACAAAAGTCAGAGCAATTCATATTGTGCTTGGTAAATACATTCCGTATTTTATCTTGGGAATGTTATCAACAGCATTTAATATGTTCCTTTGCGTTTGTGTATTTCAGGTGCCATTTAGGGGCAGCTATTTTATGTTTTTCTTAATAAGCGGAATTTTTCTGTTTACATCACTCGGTATTGGATTAATGATTTCAACAGCACTAAAAAATCAATTTATGGCGAGTATGGTATCAATAAGTTTAGGATTTATGCCTGCTCTGATGTTGTCAGGGTTAATGTTTCCGATTAATTCTATGCCAGTGTTTTTCCAATACTTGACTATGATAATTCCGCCAAGATACTATATTTCATTTATTGAGAGTGAATTTATGGCAGGCGGTGTAAATGAAATAAGGCTGGCTAATGCGTTTTATCTAACTTTATTAGGGCTGCTCTTATTTGCAGGAGTTTATAAGAAAACACAAATGAGACTTGAAACTGCATCCCCTCGCACCAATGGGAGAGGGGCAGGAAAAGAGGCTGATTATGATTAGAGATTTTTTACGCAGAGTTGCTGCACTCATAAGAAAAGAATTTAGAACCATTTGGAATGATCCGAAATCTCGTGCCATTATTATTGCAATGCCTTTGATGCAGCTTTTGGTATTTTCAAATGCTGTAACTATGGAAGTAAGAAACATTGATACAGTTGTTTTAGACCGTTGTCAAAGTGTTGAATCAAGAGAATTACTTTCAAGGTTTGAAAACTCATCAAGATTTAGAAAATTCTATTATGTTGATAATGAAAAAGAATTTCAGGAAAAACTTGATACTCAAAAAACTCAGCTCGGAATAAATATTCCGAATGATTTTGCAAGGGGGATAAAGTCTAAAACAGGTGCAAATGTTCAGATAATATCCGATGGCAGACAAACAAATTCGGCCGCAATAGGATCAGGATATGCATCGCAAATAATAAATTTGTATAACGCAGAACTTACCGGAAACAAGAATTCGGGATTGAATATCACCGTAAGGAATTGGTTTAATCCTAATCTTGAATACAAATGGTATATTTTGACAATTATCGTTGCAATGCTTTCACTGGTAACAACTTTGATTTTGACATCTTTATCGATTGCAAGAGAAAGAGAACTCGGCACATTCGATCAGCTTATTGTCAGTCCTCTTTCATCATTTGAAATATTACTCGGCAAATCAATTCCGCCTTTAGTAATTGCGATGACTTTAACAATGGTTATGGTTGGAATTGTCATTGTATTTTTCCACGTTCCTTTTGTGGGTTCTGTAGTTTTATTTTTTATTTCGATATTGATATCGCTTTTAGCGATAGTCGGTGTCGGACTTTATATTTCATCAATTTGTAATACACAGCAGCAGGCAATTTTATCTGTTATGACATTTATGATGCCTGCGGTTTTGCTGTCGGGATTTATTTCACCTATTGAAGATATGCCGCTTTGTTTACAGTATTTAACATACTTAAATCCTGTAAGGTTCTTTATGGTTCTATCACGCGGAATTATATTAAAAGGTATAGGAATAAACGATGTAATTGCAAACATAATCCCGCTGCTTGTAATAGCTTTGATAACTCTGACCCTCGCAAGCAGAACATTTAAGAGGAAATTAGGATAATGTATGAAAATGAACAGTCGGTTTGAGAAGAGAGAACAGTGATATTGAGAATTAATTTGGTGCAAAAAATTGCACCCTACCAACTAAATTTTTCAAAAAATATTTTTTTCATTAACACTTTAACTCTGTTTTAATCACATTTCAAGTCCCTGAACATCTTTTTAATAACTTTCCTGAATAATTATGCAAATCGTAGTTTGTCAAACACTCACAATAATAGAGGCTAATTTTACAAAAATTTGAGAGCCGAAAAGCATTGATTTTTCGTTCAAAATTTGCATAATTATTACGAAGAAATGTTAAATCAATTATCTTGGCTTGTATCTTCACTAATTATTGATTTTGTTTCTGTATCGCTTATTCTTCCAAAATAATGAACAGATACCTTCTTAGTTTCTGGTTTTTGGGGAGTATATGCTTCCATTGTGCAATTTAAAATATCCCCGTTACATAATTTTATAGTGTGTTCGTTTAGCAAATTTATTATTAAATTCATATAAAGCAATATTTTTAAATTTATTTCATTTAAATTTTCTTCTTTATTAGAAAACGGGTTTTTCGAGTGTAATAAACAAGACATTTCGTCGTACGCCTTTTCAAATAATTCCTCTGTCAATATATTTTCCGTTTTATTTTCCCATTCACAGACCACCTTAGGATATTTTGAAGGTTTTCTTATTACACCAATAGGGAAATAATTTGTATTTATTTTTTTTATTGTTTTTATTATTGCCTTTGCATTCCAGTCTGTTTGAAAACTTGCTCTAACTGTTTCATATTGTTCTCTATTTGCTACTAAATTTCCTAACGCAATTAACTCTAATATTTTTCTTAGTTGTAAAGCCATAAATTCTGTGTTTGTAATAGAAAATGGTGTTGAATATTTCTTATCATGAACCATTCTAATTGCTTCTGTACGTTTCTTGACTTCTTCCATACAAGTTGCATATAGATTTACGATTGTTTGCATATCTTGTTCTTCAGGCATAACTTACACACACTCAAATTCAATAACATCTTCTTGTAAAAATCCATAACTATATAGTTGTGGTAACAGTTTTTCGGATAATTGTTTATGTGCAATTTTTAAATTTTCAATTTCTTCTGTGCCTAAAATTGCTTGTTTAAGTGCTTGTTTAATCTGCCACAAACCTACATCCCAGTTTTGGATTTTAAAATCTAACCATCTTGTATTACATATTTCCTTATAAAAATATTTATATAATTTTTTCCCTTCATTTAAAACACTTGTTGCTTCTTGTGATAAAGTTTTATTTTCTAAATAAGTTGCTAAAAACCTATCTTCATTTGCTGATGCAATTTGTAAACTAATATCAGGAATAGTACATTCCCAAGTTTTGACTTCTTTGAGTAAATATGGATACAAATTGTTTTTAATTTGATAAATTTGGTTTTTATATTTGACATCTTTTAGTGATACTGTATTATTTGAATCCGCAAATGCACTCCAAACAACACAATCTAAAATAAATTCCTCTGAAAGATTATCGGTATTTGGGCTATAAAATAAATCCCTATCGTTTGTCCAGTTTGCAAAAGGCAATCTTCTAACAGTGTGTAATATCATTGATTTTTCAAAGTTATTTGGTGTTACAGAAAAAGCACCTGCGCTTACATATGGCGCAGACAGAATGAAAACACTATTTTGATTCTGTATATCATTACCTTTACTTGCCAAAGAACACAAAAAGTCATTCGTAACCCTATCTCTTACATCTTTATTATCTCCGGCAAAAGAAATAGCACTTTTGAACGGTGGCATTATTGTTTCATTCTTATACCTGTCAATCCATTCTGTTATTGGCTTTGAATCTTTTTCTTGAAAAATGGTCTTTGTTCCATATTTTTCTAAATTACTATTGAAAACATCTAATGTTACCATTTGCGAATTTATAGTTTTATTTTTTGCCAAATTCCATATTAAAAATCCTACTGGGAAATTGCCTTTTGCACCATGAAAATGTTTAGAAGAAAAAACAAAACCTTTTTTAAATTCATATTGAAAAAATGTTTCTCGTATTTTGTTGTCATTTTTAGCATTTATATATTTTATTTTTGAGAATAAGCATAAATGAGCATTTTTATTTTTAAATTCTTTGCTTATTCTATATAAAAATTGTGTAAATAATTCTCTGCTCGATTCTCCTAAATTGTCCTTATTCATTAATGTTCTGATTTTAGTCATAGAAACATTATCTTTTGAAATTTTACCTGTTTCTTTGCCTGTTTTATTGCTTGTTGCAAAAGGTGGATTGATAAATATAATCCATTTTAGATTTGGATTTTTTAAATCATCTTTTAATTTTTGGGGCATTTTAGGTTGCATAAATTCTAAATTTAAATTTTTGCCAAGAAAACCAATATCATCGTTCAAATAATCATATTGAAAGCATGTTGCAGAAGGAAATATTCTTTTACAATAATTTGCATCATCTTCTAGAAGAGTTGAAATATAACAATATTTTAGTGCTGATTCTGGTAATTTAAATTCTAAATTTCCTGTTCCTGCAGCCATATCCCAAAAACGATATTCTCCGCTTTCCCACCAATTTTTACCAATAACTTTTTCTAAATATTTTAACCCTTTTTCTGCATATTCAACAGGTGTATAAAATTCTCCTGTAAACCGTCTTTCATAATCATTGGAAATTCTATCAACTTTTTGTCTTATTGCAAAAATATCTTTGCTTTCAACTTTATCATATATTGACCAAAAATAATCATAGTCTTTCATTGGTAAAGTTTTTAATTTAGCATTGCCATCACCTAAATCAAATGCAATTTGATTATTATTGAATTTATTACTTTTACCAATTTCTATATCAGATAAAAAATATTCAGAAGCTTTTCTACCATTTTCAACATACTTTCCAAATAAATGTGACCAATATTTATAAACATCAAGAAAATTATCTTCATTTATGGATTTTTTATCAGAAAAAGCCAAAGTTGTTTGTTGTGCCGAATAAGTATTGTAATACTTTATAAATAATTCTTCTTCTGTTTCGTTTGGTAAACTATATACATGGATGTTTTTTGTGGTTTCAAATTTTTCAATATCTGCTATTAATTTTGGGCAAGGGCAACTCGCTGCTCTATCCCAATCATATTTGTCGCTTGTCGAGGTATAGAACTTTTTATATTTTGCGGTTTCAAAAAAGAATGCTTCATTTCTATCTATAACAAAAATAAATGGTGGTAATGGATTTGCAGTTCTACCATATTTTAAATACCTAGCATAATACATTGTTTGAGCAATAACAGCTGAAATGTTTTTTATATTCTTAAAATTTTTATCTAATTTAAACTCATGTAAAATACTTTTTGTATAATGGTCTATTAAACCGTCAGCATTAATTTTAAATTTAAAAAATTTCGCAAACTCTGACTTTACTTCTTCCTCTTTTTTACATGTTTTTAGAACATCATACAATCTTTTCATAGTTAAATTTTACTATAAAAATTATAAATCGTATTTAATGTAACATTTAACTTTCGATATTTTATAAAAAATCACCCCAAAACCAAACTTCAAAAATCCCAAAAATTGCAAACTGTACTATTTAATACAACTGTGTATAACGGCAGTTTTACACAAAAAAAAAATATGCCGCAACTCACTCTGCCACAGGCAAATGCGAACCGTTGAGCATTTGCCGAGAGGGTTGTGCATGACACAACATCCGAGTTAAGACTCACTTTAAAAATTCACACAAAAAAAGACCAACAACATGGTCTTTTTTTTAAAGTGGTGCCGCAACTCACTCTGCCGAGTGAAAACAATTAAGTATTGTTTTCACGAGAGGGAACCAAGGACTGTGTAAAACGGCAGTTTTACACAAAAAAAATATGCCGCAACTCGGAATTGAACCAAGGACACAGGGATTTTCAGTCACTGTAAGCGAAAAATTCATAAAACTCTATAACAATGCATAACACTAAAACCCTTATATATCTTGAAATAATAAAAATAATATGTTATAATTTATTATAGAAAAACATCAATTTTTATGCTTTAATGCGTAAAAAGTGCGTAATTTTTTACACACCAAACGGAGGTATAATGGCTACTTTTAGGAAACAGAAAAATGGGAAATATCATTTTGAAATCAGAATTAAAGGGCATGAACCTGTAAGGGCAACTTTTGATAGATTAACTGATGGCAAAATCTGGGCAAGCAAAATTGAAAGCGATATACATCTAGGCAAACACTTAAACCTAAAAGCCAAAAAATATACTGCCAATGATTTGATAGAAAAATATATTGATGAAGAGTTACCAAAAAGAAAATCAGATATAAAGAAGTTTAAAACGCAACTTGCTTGGTGGCAAAAGGAAATAGGGGAATACTTTTTAACTAATATCACACCGGATTTATTATCTTCATGTAAGAAAAAATTATTAGAAGAACCTTCTGCAAAACCACAAAACAAAGACGGGAAACGTTCACCTGCAACAGCTAATAGATATATGGCTTGTATGTCCATTGTCTTTACCAAAGCAGTAAAAGAATGGGGCTTGCTTGAAAAAAATCCAATGTTTAACATCTCCAAAGAAAAAGAGCCAAGAGGCAGGGTAAGATTTTTAACTGATGATGAACAAGAAATTTTATTAAAAGCCTGTAAACAAATTTCAGAAGACTTATTATTATTCGTACTAATTGCAATAACTTCCGGTGCAAGGTATAGCGAAATTTTGAATTTAAGATGGCAAGACTTGGATTTAAGAAATAATCAATACCACTTTATAGATACTAAAAACGGTGAAAGCAGAGGTGTACCTATTGCAAGCGTTGTTGCAAATAAGCTAAACGAGAAATCAAAAATACGGAATTTAAAATCAGATTATATTTTCTCTACATCAAATGGTAATTTGATTTATATGCGAGGTCTATTCTACAACGCACTAGCGATAGCAAAAATAAAAGATTTTCATTTTCACGATTTAAGGCATACCGCAGCCAGTTATCTTGCAATGAATGGTGCAAGTTTATTAGAAATTGCAGAAATCTTAGGACATAAAACACTGTCTATGGTTAAAAGATATTCTCACTTAACCATTAAACACACGTCAAGATTAATAGAGGACACGGCAAGTAAGAATATTTATAAAAACTTATAAAAACTTATTGAAACCTTGAAAAATAAAAATTAATTAAGTTAAAATCTAAATATAAATAGAGACTTGTAATAGGAATTGAGAAGTATGAATTTAGAAAAATATAGAGCAACAATAGGAGTAGAGAGGTTAAAATCATTCGGTTACGGACAGGAGAATGTAACAGAAGAATATTTGTTGCAGATGTATGAACTTAATTTAAAAACTTCTCAATCTCTTTATCCTGCATTATCAATGGTAGAAATCCATCTGCGTAATGCAATTGATACAATGATGCAAACATTGTTTTCTGAAACATGGCTTGAAGATGAAATAAAAGAACAAAGAATATTATTAAATTATGACCACAATAAATTATTACAAGCATATGAAACTTTGCAATCAAAATATAAAGAAGAAGATATTACTCATGGTAAATTGATTTCTGAATTAACATTTGGCTTTTGGGTTAATCTATGTTCAAAGAAATATAATCCTATAATCTGGACAAAAAAAGGAACTTTCAGAGGTGTTTTTGTTGATTATCCAAAAGATAAAAAAGAAAGAATCCATGAAATCTCTGATAAATTAAATAAAATAAAGAAATTAAGAAACAGAATTTTTCATTATGAACCTATATTGCATAAGAAAGATAAATTCGGAGTTTTATACAATGATATATGTAAAATGATATCTTATCTCCCAAAAGACAATTCAGGAATATATGAAAAAACAAACAACTTTCCATATGAATTAGCACAAATGCTATATAACATGAAACAATAGTGCAAAAAACCTTGAGCACTTTGCATAAGCAGGTAGAAACTCAAGGTTGTACAATTACATTATAATATATATTAAATCAGATTTCAAGTGGGATACCAAAATTAGTGGATAAGGTGAACAATATATGAAAAAGATGCTAAAAAAAATAAATAGTAAAATAACATTCTTTAATTATTTTTTAGGTGCAACAGTAATTGGTATTGTAGTATTATCTATTACAATATTTTGTAATGTAAATTATGTAAAAAAATTAACTAAAAGTGTTAAAAAGAGCCAAATACAAATAGAGCATGTTCTTAAAGATATAAAATATCAAGGCAAAATTGTGAATATAAAGAATTATAGTAATGATAACATATCAAATGATAATTTTATGAAAGAATATTATACAATACAATCCGAATGGCTTAATAAATGGTTAACAGCTCTTGCAATTATTATGGCTGTTTTAGGTATTATGATTCCAATATGCTTTGTGAAATTCTTAGAGAATAAAGAAAAAGAAATGGATAGAATTATAGAAGACACAAAAAGGCAAAAGAACGATATGGAATTACATGTTGAAGAAATGGAAAAACAATTAAATGATGTAAAAAAAGAATCACATGAAATAACTTTAAAATCTCAAAAAATGTCGCAAGAATTAGCCGAAGTCAAAGATTATGTTGCAACAGCTCAAGCTGAAGCTATTTATATGGAAGCTAGCGATGACTACAAGAATGGAGATTATGACCAAGCAATACAGCTATTATATAAAGCTAAGAAATATAAAAACCTAGACAAAATATGCTATTTATTGGGTAAATGTTTTTTCTTTAAAAATTATATTAACAAGGCAATTGCTGAATTTTCTGAATCTTTAAATATAAATAAAATTAATGATGAAGCCTTAAATCATATTTCAAGATGTTATCATCATAAGAAGATGTATAAAGAAGCCATAGAAAATATAAATAAAGCAATAGATTTAAATCCTAAAAAAGATATTTATAAAATTCATAGAATGTTGTATTATGTATCTTCTGACAAAAATAAGTATAAAAATGAAGCGGAAAAATTTTTAAAATTATATCATCAGCTTTATTCGCATTCAAAAATGACATTAAATATGTTAGGTTTAATAGCGACTAAGATAAATGATTATGATTTAGCAATAGATTTACTAAATGAATCTTGCATGTGGGATAAAAAACCATATCCTCAATATTACAACCTAACAAGAGCATATATAATGAAAGGTTTATATGCAGATGCAATTGATAATTTAGAAAAATATATAAAAATTGATGCAAAAAATGAAAATCTTGGAATATATGATGATGATTATAATATTTGGAAGAACCAATTATTGTCATCTGAACAAAATGAATATACAGAAAAGTTGCTTGAATTATTAGAAAAAATGAAAGTTTCTAAACGTTCAGGTGATGGTGAAGACGATTAACCTCTTACAAACTACACTGTCCAAGTGTATAGACAAGGTTGTATGTGAGTTTTAGCATTTTGTTATCCAGAGTATTTAGGATATCGTTTATATCTTTTTTATATTATCGCTTTTGGAGTTGCGTTTATCAAATATGAATAGCTGATAAGGTTCTATTTCAAGGGCATTGCAGAGTTTTGGAACTTTGTTAAGAGCGATATAATTATGACCGTTTTCTAATAGTGATATAGATTTTGTATTAAACTCCATCATTTCTGCAAGTTGTTCTTGTGTAAGATTTTTTAGAGTTCTGTAGTAACGGACTCTTTCGCCGATTAATTTTCTAAAATCCTTATCATTCATAATACTTTTATTATCAGATATAGGATTTTATATAACCATCTATTATTTGAAGTAAATATGTAATAACACACCCAAAATACATCAAAAGTATGATGAATACTACCTGCACAATATGGTAAATATTTAATATAAAATGTTAGTAAAATGTAATATAAGTTTACAAAAGGATTAAGATGATAAAAAAATATATCTTTATTCTATTTCTAATTTTTATATTTGTTATGTATTCCTTTAATGAAAAAATACATGCAGAGGGTGATTCTTGTGTAACTATTTTTAACGGTGAATGTATTTTATATGCTCCAACAGAAACTCAGAATAATACTACTAATGTTTCGCCTATTCCGAATACAAAACATGTTGATGCAACCAATTTTAAAGAAATAAAACCGGTTGCAAGTAGTAATTATCAAAATCATTATAATTCTACAACAACAGATAATTATAAAAGTACAGTTCCGAGACCGGAATGGTATGAATTTGCACCTATTGAATATGAAAATCCTATAAAATGTAAAGGATTTTATATAAGTTTTTCATGTACAGATAGAAATTATTGGTATAACAGAAAAGAAAATTTTGAAAGTTTTTTAAGAGATTGTGATAGAAGAAGTGGACATTATAGAGATATGTGTTATTCAAAACTCCGAGAAAGAGAATATAACTTAAATAATAATTTTGTGCCAGCAAGTCAACAATTTGCACAAAATATGGAAAGACAAAGACAGATACAAATGCAAGAAAAAATGATAGATGCAATAACAAAACCTCAACAAATAAATGTATATGGTAATGTCAAGCATGATGTCAACATGCATGGAACGATGTATCATTACAATCGTTGGTAATATTATAAAGTCTAAAATAAATTAAAGGAAAAAATATGAAAAATTTTATATTAAAAATGATAGCTATACCAATAATTTTATTAACAAGAATTTTAATAGTGACTATTTTCATATTTACTTTGGCTGCAGTAATAAGTATTTTTATAGGCGAATTTGGTAATTTCGTAACATATATACTTATCTCATTGGGAATTGGAGTATTCAATTTAGGATTATTTTTATTTGCTGGGTTTATATTGCAAGGAGTTGAAGACGATGAATATAATTAAACATGTAATATACGGTATTGGTGGAATAATATTTGTTCTTGCAAGTATTGCGATTTTTCTAAATTCTATAACTATAGCATTTGCACTTGCAACAAACGGAGATATAGCCGAAATTATAGGAAGATTTATTGATATCCTCATTTACAGTATTATTATGGCTATAATCGGTGGCTTATATGAATTTCTATCAAAGAAAGTATTTAAAGAGACTTGATTATACTATACCTAATGAACTGAATGATAAATTTTATATTTGTTTTTCTAAAAATATGTAACATTATGTAACTGATTGCAATTATTACAGTTTAAATTTGATTAAAAATAATTCATAATATCATTAGCAGGGTAATCCTGCATTGAAAATTTAATATAAAGACAACATCAAGAGTACGCGAGGGACTAGCCCTATGACCGTACAGCAACCTACTTTTCAATGAAAGCAAGGTGCTAACGCTAGAACGGTGTTCTATTAAAAACACTAGACGATGTCCTTTAATATAATAAGATTTATAAAAAAGAACTCGTCAGACGATGGGTTCTTTTTTTAATGGCACATAGCGAAGAACTCAAAATATACAAGAAATGTGCCAGAAAGCGAGCTATAAATGGCTAATAAAAATTTAATGACGATTGTACAATTCAACCAAACTTACCCAAATTTTACTGTCGGAGCTTTAAGGAGTCTAATTTTTCATGCAGACTCAAATGGCTTTGACAAAGTTATTATTCGTTTCAGTCCGACAGGTGGTCGGGGGAGAATCTTTATTGATGTAGATGCATTTTTCAAATGGCTTTACACACAAAATGGGAGAGGAGGTGAGGTATAATGGTTAAAAATCAAGAACCCTTCTACATAGTATATGATTATATGACTATAGATTTAAAACTTAAAGGTTCAAAATTAGCAATATATGCAATAATTAATTCATATACTCGCAAAGAGTTAATATATCATGGTGGTCAATGTAAATTATCTAAAAGGCTTGGCTACTCCCGAGAGCATATAAATAGAGTGATAAATGAACTAGTTGATGAAGGATTAATTAAACGAACTTCACATAAAAAACATCCTAAAAAAGAAACAAGCTGGATATTATGTCAATATACAACTGTGCCATTAAAAGATTTAGATTTGGATTCAAAGGGAGCAGATGAAACCGAAGAAGAATATTTTAGTTCTGAATACAACATATTTGATGATGACAATTTTTCTGCATAAAAAAATAAAATAAAAACTTGTTTTTATACAATGTGTAAGATTTTAGCATATATACTGTGATATTTTATTGCACATTAAATATGTATGAATTTATTACATAATAGTATATTAATAGTATAAAATATAGTATATGCCATATTGTACACGTTTTCTTGAGTATTATATACGAAAGGAAAGGTGTAAACCATATAAGAATAATAAGCGTGGGCAATATGTTCCGCCGCCCGCTATATGAACCATATATATGAATAAAATGTATGATTTTTATGGTATATAGACTGCTGCTTTTTTGTAATATATGGGTTTCGTGTTGTTTACTATAAGCCCTTATTTTAATTTGCCGTATAAATACTTATATACATTTTAAAAAATAGTGAATTAATAAAGATTAACATAACTTTATTTTCAGGAATGTTTATTTTTAAAATTATATATAGATAATTGATGGAGACTATATGACAAGACAAAATTTTTTTGATGTTTTAAAAAATGTCCAAATGAGCCCAATAAAAGAAATACAAAAAATAGAACATTTATTTTCGGGAATGTATTTTGAATATAATAGAAATGATATTTCTATAGAAGAAATTATAAATAATTATAAGTTTCTAAGTTGGAAGTATAGAGGCAGTTTTCTTTCTTTAAATGAAATGAGAAATCACTGTAATATTATTTCAAAGCAATATATTAGGCAAAGTGCATATGCCACATTTAATACAATGTTTTTATATTTTGAATTTATATTAAATTCAATAGCATTACTTGGAGATGAAAATAATTATGGGCATAATATAAAAAATACTATAAAATTAATAAAAGAGAACATAAAAATAGTCTGTGATAAAAACAATATGACAATTAAACAAATAGATGACAAAATCTATATTGTAGAAAAATCTGAAACCATAACAACAGTATCAGAATTACATCCCGATATTGCAGATAAAGTTATTGAGTATAGCAGGTCTTCAATTAAAGGGGAACTTGGTAGAAAAAGAGAATTATTACTTTCTATACATTTAAAATATGATGGTTATAAATCTATATTAAAAGCGAACCAACAATCGGGATTAGTTAATGATATAAATACACTTTTAAATAATTTGCATATTCGTCATAATAATGTTGAAGGTGATGATTATAAAGAATTAACGGCTAATATGTCTACAGATGAACTTGAAGAATGGTATGATAGAGCATATGATTTAATGTTATTAGCATTAATGCATGCAAGTTATCTTAATTACAAATCCGAAATTAAAAATTTAAAATTGGAATTTAAAGGAAGTAGCATTTAATAATTGTAAGTATCCGTATAAACCTATCTAAAGGTCAATTATTTCAAGCCGGATAGTCGTTTGATATACCCCCTATGTTATTTTATACAGGATAAATTTTATATAGGCATGCAATCTAGTCTTTACAATGCTTCATGAAGTTTTATTACAAATAAATTCAACAATGTTTATATAAAATTAAGTGCGTAAAAAATGCGTAATTTTAAAAGTTAGGATGTTATATTTGAAAATTTAAAACCGCTAAAACACTTGAGATATAAAGCTAAAAAATATGCCGCAACTCGGAATTGAACCAAGGACACAGGGATTTTCAGTCCCTTGCTCTACCAACTGAGCTATTGCGGCATATCAACTATTCAATTTTTCAAAGAGTTGGTAGAGCAAGCTCTACATTTTGAACTCTTTGTTCGTTCCGCTTCGCATCCACTCACGGGAGCTATTGCGGCATATCAACTATTCAATTTTCAAATTATTTAAATTTCAAAGAGTTTGAAAACCCTCTTTATTATTCTAACCGCTAAAGAATTATTGTCAATGATTATTGAGTTTATATATTACATAAAATGCCAATAATTCCCGCTGTTATAAGCAAGTACATTCCATACGCCCATATAAAAATTATTTAGCCTTGTTGAGATTGACCAACCAGAAAGAATGTTACATTTCTGCCTTCTAATTGAGGTTTTTTCTCTAACACTGCACCTACATCAGCCTTTTCAAGCATGTCTTGTATAAATCTGTTCGCCAAATCAAATGCCAAATTTGAATGCTGCATTTCTCTGCCGCGAAGCATGACCACACCTTTTACTTTATTACCCTGAGAAATAAATTTAGATGCGGCTTTTATACGAACTTCGTAATCATGTACATCTATTTTATAACGCATCTTTACTTCTTTTATTTCAACAACATGCTGCTTTTTCTTTGCTTCTTTAGCTTTTTTTGCTAATTCATATTTATACTTGCCGTAATCAAGTATCTTTGCTACAGGAGGGTCCTGATTAGGACTTATTAACACCAAATCTAAATCCGCATCCTCTGCCATTTTTAGTGCTTTTATCGTTGGCACTACACCATGGTTTTCACCGTTTTCATCTATCAATCTAACTTCTTTTGATTTTATCTGATTATTGAGTATGGTCTTGTCTTTTGACCTGGTATTATTTACTATAGCTATTGTCCTGTCTCCTATATTACTTTGTATTACAACAACTTATTCTACATAAAAAGAAAATATAAGTCTATAGGATAATATACAACTAATATTAACTTTTGTAAACCCCTCAAAAATAACAAAACTAAGCTTTTGTAAAATATTTGTAAAATTTCGATTAAATTCTTAAAGTTTTTCAAATATTTAGCCGACATATAAATTGTTGATCAATTACAGACTTAAACAAAAATCTTGTGAAAATTAAATAAGGAGTATGAACGCATGGACAAGCAAACTAAGGTCATGGACACAGTCGAAATGAACATTACCCCGGCAGAGAAATCTATTGAAAAACCGATTCAACAATTATTCGATGAATGTCTGAGTTTTATTTCAATCAACAGTTTTGAAATTTAATAACTACCTTATTCACAAAACAAACAAAAAGATCTTCTTAAAAAGAAGGTCTTTTTTGTAGTTATTGTTACATATACATGCATTATTTCTTGACCGAGGTGTAAATATATGTTAAGATATCCTCGAGGTATGATAAAACTATGAAGCAAAAAAATTTGTTTTTAGGTTTTATAATTTTTGCAATTACAGGTGTGTTGACATCTGCGTATGCAAAAACAGTTGCAGTAGAATCATTAAGCAATTTCTCAACTGCAAACCCTCCGGCATCAATCAGCATTAAATTGCTTGAACCTATCGATTTAGACGCAAAAACTATAGTTGAAGCAGGTGCAATTATGCAAGGAAAACTGGTTGATGTGGAAAGTCCGAAAAGACTTAAAAGAGACGCAAAATTCTCTTTTGTCCCGACATCTTACAAAACTTCAGAAGGGAACCCTGTTATTGTTCACCACGAAGTAGTAGCCAAGTACAAAAAACCAACAAATCCCAAAAAGATTGTAAAGTCAGCGGCTTTAGGTGTTGGCGGATTCTTTGTAAAAGGTCTTAGTACCGGCGTTGCAGCTGTCGAAGGTGCAGTAAAAAATGAAGAAGGCAACGTTTTAAAATCAACGGCAGTTTCGGTTTATCAAGCATCTCCTATAGCTTACGTTGAAAAAGGACAAGATCTTGAAATCAAAAACAATCAGGTTTTTTACCTTAAATTTCCAAGTGTAAATGATACTGATATTGATATAGACGATGAAGAATAATAAAAAGGAGTAATATAAAATGAAAAAATTATTAGGTGCAGTAGTCGGATTGGTAATGGCTTTAAGCTTATTGCAAACTGCTCAGGCAAAAACAATTCAGGTTTCAGCATTGGAAGATTTTAACACTGCAAATCCTCCTGCTGTATTACATGTTCAAATGAACGCAAATACTAGACTTGACTATGATTTGATGTTATTTCAAGGCTATCAGGTAACAGGTAAAATTGTTCCTGCTAACGGGACTTTTGCATTTGTACCTTCAAGTTATGTTAACTTCCAGGAAGAAAAGTTGCCTATCAACAAAGAATATGCGGCTTACTACAAAGGCGGAAACGGTATAATCAGACAAAACCAACCGTTCTTGTTAGTATTCCCTGATAACGGCGCTGATACATTCCAATATTATGTACCAAGCTCTAGTGATATCAATAAATAATAACAATTTTGTAAATGTATAAAAAGCGTCAATGATTATTGACGCTTTTTAATTTGCCTTAATATTCATTTTTTTATATGATACAAGCAGAATTGATTTTAACTATAATAAATACTAAGATACGAGGGAAAATATGATTAATTTTTTTATGGATTCCATAATAGTAACAATAGCCGGTGTTATATGCGCATTCTTATGGGGTGAGCATATTAAACCAGGCGGCGGATTTATGGCGGTTTTCATTGCGGGAATTTTGGCAATTCTTGAAATAAGCCTTTCATTTGACAACGCAGTAGTAAACGCAATGAAATTGGAAAATATGTCTAAAATCTGGCAAAAGAGATTTTTAACCTGGGGTATTGCTATTGCAGTCTTTGGTATGAGATTTTTATTCCCGATTTTAGTAGTTTCAGTATTCGCAAAACTTGATATGCTGACTGTAACTCACATTGCATTTACAGATTCTGACAAATATGCTCATTATCTTGAACTTTCACATGCACCAATTGTAACCTTTGGCGGAATGTTTTTAATAATGCTGTTTCTTAATTATTTCTTTAATCACGAAAAAGAAGTACATTGGATAAGCGTGATAGAAAAACCGTTATCGTATTTAGATCATTTCAGAGGAATAGAAATAATTATTTCCCTGATATTACTGATAGTATTGCAGAATTTTATACCTTCAGAAGAAAAAGTATCGGTAATAGTTGCCGGCATTGTGGGGATAATAACCTTTCTTGCTATCGAAGGCTTATCACAATTTCTTGAACATCACGAACAGGCTCGTCTTGCAAAATGTACGGCAGACGCAGTAAAATGCACGGGATTTATAAGCTTTTTATATCTTGAACTTATAGACGCTTCTTTCTCTTTAGACGGGGTATTGGGAGCATTTGCATTGAGTGATGATGTTGTAATTATCGCAATAGGTTTAGGTATAGGCGCAATGTTTGTAAGGTCCTTAACCCTACTAATTGTGGAAACAAAGACATTAGCAAAATTTTTATATCTTGAACACGGAGCACACTGGGCAATCGGAGCTTTAGCGATAATAATGCTGATTACAACAGTCAGAGAAATTCCTGAAGTTGTAACAGGTTTAATCGGACTGGTATTTATTATTGCTGCACTGATTTCATCAATAGTACACAACAGAAAAATGGTTGAATAGATACAATAATTTGTTATTTTAATTTCTGTTCAACAATATGCCTGAATTTTTCCAAATCTTCTTTGGTATCAATTCCGACAGGAACAAAATCAACAACAGAAGTCTTGATTTTCATACCGTTTTCCAAGGCTCTTAACTGTTCCAAACTTTCAGTTTTCTCTAAGTTTGTCTGAGGCAAAGAAGTCATAATCTCTAGCGCTTTTCTTTTATAACCGTATATCCCCAGATGTCCGTAAAAAGTTGCAATACCGGAATTCCTTTCATAAGGAATTTTTGAACGTGAAAAATAGAGCGCAAAACCGTTATTATCAGTAACGCATTTTACAAGATTCGGGTTATTTGCTTCTTCATTATCAATTTTTCTTATTAAAGTTGAAATATCTGCTTTGTCATCTTCGATAACATTTTTTATTACAGCATCAATACTTTCAGGTTTTATAAGAGGTTCATCCCCCTGCAAGTTACAGATATAATCAATTTCAGGATGACGGGAAACAACTTCCATTATTCTGTCCGAGCCTGATTTATGATTTTCGGATGTCATTTCTGCCACCCCGCCGAAACCCGCAACACAATCATAAATTCTTTTATCATCAGTAGCGACAATAATTATATCCGCAAGTTTTGACATTTGGGCTTTTTCATAAACCCACTGAATAACCGGTTTACCTGCTACTTCCAACAACGGTTTGCCCTCTAATCTTGAAGAACCGTACCTTGCCGGTATTATTATTGCTGCTTTTCCCATAATAAAATTCCCCTATTTGTATTCGCAAATACATTATAAAACAAAAAAAATGATTGTCTGAATAAATCAAACAATCATTTAAAAAATTTTTTTACTTCACATCATATATTATTCTTCATCAGGAATACCTTCAGGAAGATTTTTTAATGCTTCTGTGTATTCCTTATGGTCTATCTCTCCTGACATAAGTTTATCAAACAATTCTTCAGAAGTTGGCTCTTTTTCTGCCGGAGGTTCCGGTAATGATTTAATAAACCCTAAGGCTGTTTTTACATCAGTTTCGCCATCTAATAATTTTTGCATTGCATCCATAGAATCTTCAAATTTACTCAGTTTAGATGCAATATCAATATCCGGTTTTTTAGGTGCTCCCTGAGGCTTAACCGACTTCTTTGCTGGTAATTTTCCACTATCAGGATTAAATTCAATTGCCATGCTTATACTCCTTTCATGCGTACAACATTTCATTCTACCGACATGATATTTATCGGCAAAAGGACAAAAAACTTTAATAAAAAATGAAGTTTGTTACAAGATTTTACAATTTATCTTGTATATTTTACCCCCAAAAGTTCATCAGGCATAAATTGCTGGTCATATTCGGGATTAGAATGGGTATAAACATATCCTTCACCAAAACCGTATTTTTTTGCATCTTTGTAATGGCTGTCACGCAAATGCATTGGAGGAGGGAAATCTTTACCTGCATTTATATCACTCATAGCACTATCTATAGCCATTATAGCCTCATTGGATTTAGGAGCATTGGCAACATATATTACAGCCATTGCAAGCGGGATTCTGCCCTCCGGCAAACCGATAAGTTCTACAGCTTTGTATGCATTAACAGCAATATTCATAGCATTAGGATCAGCAAGTCCAACATCTTCAGAAGCGCAAACAATTAACCTGCGGGCAATAAATCTTGGATCTTCACCTGCTTTTAACATCTTTGCCAAATAGTATATCGCAGCATCAGGATCACTCCCTCTTAAACTTTTTTGAAATGCTGAAGCACAATCATAATGCTCTTGTTCGGAATATCGTGTATTTCTCTGTTGGCAAATTTCTTCAATAATTTTTACCGTTAAATTTCTTTTGCCGTCTTTTAAATCACTTGCGAAATAAGAATTTTCAACAATATTGAGTGCATATCTTGCATCCCCTCTTGCAAGATTTATAATAAAATCTAAAACACCGCTTTCACAATCCATTTGAGAATAATGAGTTGCAAGATACTGAAACCCTTTTCTTATAATCTGAGTCATACTCTCATCATCAATAGAATTGAGCCTTACGACCTGTACCCTTGATAACAGAGCAGGCACAACCTGAAAAGACGGATTTTCCGTTGTTGAACCAATTAAAAATAATGTACCGTTTTCAAGATGAGGTAAAAGAGCATCCTGCTGTGTCTTTGAATAGCGGTGGATTTCATCAATAAAAAGTATCGTTTTCTGACCTGAACGCAGAGCTTCCTTTGCCTTTTCCACAGCCTCTTTTATATCTTTCACTCCTGATGTTACGGCAGAAATTTCAATAAAATTGGCATTCGTTTTTGTTGCAATAAGCCTTGCCAATGTTGTTTTACCACATCCCGGAGTTCCCCAAAAAATCATTGAAAAAAGCCTGTTGGTTTTTAACAAATTTAAAATAGGACTTTTTTCGGAAATAACATTGCTCTGACCTAAAAATTCCTCTACAGTTTTTGGACGGAGTATTTCTGCCAAAGGTATTTGTTTATTCTGATTTTCCAGTTCCGTAAATAAATTATTCATTGTATAATTATAGCATGAGAAGGTAATAAGGGAATAAGTGAATAAGTGAATAAGTTCGTATCATTTTTAATTATAGCAATATTATCATTATCTATAGGGCTATTTTTTATATTAAGAAAAACAAATGCAGATAACGAAGTTATATTCTGGACGTTGCAAATGAGCGACTTTGCTCCTTATATCAACGGAGTAATAAACGATTTTGAGAAAGAAAACCCTGATATAAAAATCAAATGGGTAGATGTACCTTTTTCAGAGGGCGAAAAAAGAACTCTTGCTTCGGTTTTAAGCGATAATCCTCCAGATCTGGTTAACCTTAATCCTGATTTTTCCTCGACACTTGCTCATAAAGGAGCCTTGCTTGAAATAGAAAAAAGTGAACTTGAACAGTTTCATCCTGAAATTTTAAAATCACTTGAAGTGAACGGAAAATATTATTCGATTCCGTGGTATGCAACAAGCTCTATTACAATCTATAATAAAGATTTAATCAGCAAATCCGGCATAAAATTACCGCAAACCTACAAAGATATTGAACAAAATGCCAAAACGGTTAAAAATAAAACAGGAGCGTACATTACTCTGCCAAACATAACAGAAAATGATACAATGCTCAAAATCCTTAATAAATACGGTTGTACAGTATCAAATCTAAAAATGAACAAATGCACAGAAGTTTTTGAAATGTTTAAAAATATGTATTCTAAAAATTTGATACCAAAAGAAACAGTAACCGTAACACTTCAGGAAGCACTTGAAAAATATATGTCAGAAAACATTGCACTGATAGGAGCTGGTGCCAATTTCTTAAATATGATTAAAGAAAATGCGCCTGCAACATATTCAAAAACTAATGTTGCTCCGCAAATTAAGGGTGAACTCGGGCAGAATGATTTTTCTTTGATGAACTTTGTAATTCCATTAAAAGCAAAACATAAAGAGCAGGCACTAAAATTCGCACTTTATCTGACAAATGATAAAAACCAGCTTGAACTTGCCAAACTTACAAATGTTATTGCAGTAAACGGCAAAACACTGCAGAATAAGTTTTACACGAATTATGAAAGTGATGACTTAATGGCAAAAGCAAGGGTTATAAGCGCCTCACAGCTTAATCACCTTAAACCTGTATTCAGAACACAAAAAGGGCAAAAAGATATAAATAACATAATAAATACTGCCGTTCAAAATATATTACTCAACAAAGGTAAAACCGAGGATATTCTTGACAAAACGGCAAAGAATTTAAGCAAAATTGAAAAATAATTTTATAAAAGGAGAAATAAATGAAGGCATTAGTATTTGATAAAGAATTAAAACTTGTAAATGACTATGAAAAACCGATACCTAAAAAAAATGAAGCGCTTGTTAAAGTAACTTTAGCGGGAATCTGCAATACTGATTATGAAATAACAAAAGGCTATATGGGATATGTCGGAATATTAGGACACGAAGCAGTCGGCATTGTAGAAGATGTAAATTCTGATGACAAATCATTAATCGGCAAGAGAGTAGTTCCTGAAATAAGTTACGGATGTGAAGATCCTGAATGTGAATGGTGCGCAAAGAAAAATTACCGTCACTGTCCTAACAGGCACACTCTTGGCATTTGGCAAAAGGACGGAGTATTCGCACAATACTTTACAATGCCGACAAAGGTTTTATTTGAAGTACCGGAAAATGTTCCAGACACTCAAGCAGTATTTGTAGAACCGCTTGCCGCTGCATTGGAAATAAACGAACAATTACACATAAAGCCGATGGACAAAGTTGTTGTTTTGGGGGACGGCAAACTCGGTTTAATTACGGCATTGGCACTAAATTCACAAAATATTGATGTAACTTTAGTGGGCAAACATCAAAATAAACTTGATATCGCAAAAGAACAGGGAGTTAATACAGCATTGCTGCAGGATTTTACGATAGAAAAGAAGTATGATATAGTTGTAGAAGCAACCGGCTCTGTTTCAGGGTTTGAAACGTCACTAGCACTGACAAAACCAAGAGGAGTTTTGGTATTAAAAAGTACGGTTGCTACAGGAAAAGAATTAAATCTTGCACCTATAGTAATTGATGAAATTACTGTTTTAGGTTCAAGATGCGGACAATTTCCGCCTGCTTTAAGACTGTTACAGTCAGGCAAAGTGGATTTTTCAAAACTCATTTCGGGAATTTATGATGTCGATAAAGCTCTTGAAGCTTTTGAAAGAAACAAAGAAAAAGACACTTTGAAAGTGTTATTAAAATTTTAAAAAACAGGATGCGAAGCATTGCACCCTGAGTGCTGATATTTATTATTTTTATAAAGAGGGAATATGAAAATAGCTTTTTTACCGATAGATAACAGACCTGTATGCTATACACTGCCAAAACTTCTTGCGGGAATAGATGACAGCATTGAATTTAGCATCCCACCAAGAGAGTTATTGGGGGATTTAAACAAATCGGCAAATGTTGATGAGTTATTTAATTGGCTTGAAAATTTACCCCTTCAGGATAAAATTATTCTTTCACTTGATACAATCGCTTACGGCGGTTTGATACCATCTCGAAGATGCCCGCAGTCTTTTGAAGAAATTAAAGAACGAATTTTTAAATTAAAAGAAATTCTAAAGAAAAAAGATTGTGAAATTTACGCATTCTCAAGTATCATGCGAATTTCTAACAATAATTTCAACATTGAGGAAAAAGAATACTGGTCAGAATTTGGCAAAAAAATATTTGAATATTCATATAATCTTCACAAGAACGGAAAAACCGAAACAGATATTCCACAAGAAATTTTGAAAGATTACCTCGAAACAAGAAAACGGAATTTTGAAATAAATAAAATTTATTTAGAATGGCAAAAAGAAGGATTTTTCAACACTTTAATATTTTCAAAAGATGACTGTGCAGAATATGGTTTAAATGTAAAAGAAGCTCAAGAGTTAGAAAAACTCGGAGGCTATACAAAAACAGGTGCGGATGAAATACCGTTAAGCCTGCTTTCACGTGCAATAAACGGCAAAGTTAAAATTTGCCCGATATTTTTGGAACCTGAATACAAACATCTTATTTCTAACTATGAAGATGTTTCAATAGAGCAATCGGTCAAAGGCCAAATTGAGCTTGCAAATTGTGAAATTACACAGGAAAAAGACGCCGATATTATTCTTTTTATCAATAATTTCAAAAAGCATCAGGGCGAAATTGTTATGGGAGTTGATACAGAAAGTTTTAACAGAGAATTTGTCACTCCTGATAAGCCCTATATGATTGCAGATGTGAGATTTGCAAACGGTTCAGATAATAATTTTGTTAAGACTTTTTTTGAAAACAAAATTTATGATAAAAATTTTTACGGTTACAGTGCATGGAACACAAGTGCAAACACGCTTGGGAGTTTAATTTGCGCAGCAAAAATAAAATTTCTTGCTTTAAAATATAACAAAGAAAATTTTGATAAACTGCAAATTACAAGATTATTAGATGATTGGGCATATCAGGCAAATGTAAGACAGATGTTAAAAACACCTGATACAAATGAACTGACACTTTTAATGAAGAATTATGAACAAATCGTATCAAATGCTTTGAATACGAATATAAACGTAAAATATTCATATCCATGGAACAGATTATTTGAGGTGGAAATTTGGACATAATTGAGCTTATTATACTTGCGGCAGCACTAGGAATAGACTGCTTTATAGTTTCTTTTTCACAAGGCCTGATATTCAGAACACAAAGAAAAATTAATTCATTAAAATTGGCACTTACAATGGGCCTATTTCAAGGATTTATGCCGATTATAGGATATATTGCAACCGATAAAATATCCAAATTCGTTATGCCATATTCTAAATGGATAGTATTCACTTTGTTCTTCATATTAGGCTTGCACTTTATATCAGACGCTTTTTCAAAAGACAAAGAAGAACAAATTCAATGTATCGGAATAAAATGCCTTATAACATTAGGAATTGCAACAAGTATAGATGCTCTTATTTCCGGCGTACCTCTCAAACTAACTTCTACAAACCTGACTTTGTCGTGTGTATTGATTTGTCTTGCATCATTTATTATGGCAATTGGCGGATTTTGGAGCAGCAGTATAATGAAAAATATACCTTCGAAATATCTGCAAATCACAGGCGGTCTGCTCCTAATCGGACTTGCATTAAAATCTTTTTTTATACCCTAATGAATATTGTATTTAGTATCTTTTGAAAGCAGTTTTGTTTTTAATCTTTTAAACCCGGGCCCGTAAAAATATTTGAGCTGTTCAGGGAAATTTAACACTACATCGAGCAAATACATATCATGAACAATAAATTCTTTTAGTAAAAACGCAACATCTCTGTTTTTTGTCCATACAACACCAACTGACATACGACCGAACAAACATTCTTCGGAATCGGCCAGCAAATATATCAGCCTGCTGTTTGTAGAATTTTCCAGCTCTTTCCCGCCCGAATGCTGATATACAAGAGCATAATTTGTTTTTATATCACCGTATGCAACCAGTTTTATATCAACATCCCTTTCATAAGCTTCCTTTATCTCGTTTTCTATAAGCTTATATTCTTCATTCCAGATTTCAATATATAAGGAATGTTTTGCCCCCTTAATTATTTCTTTAATCTTATTTAAAATATTTTCATAACCTGCAATATTGTGCAACGGAACATTATAATCTTCTTTTACATTAGGAAGTTTCTTTTCGAGATAATCAAGAGTAGATGTAATGCTTCGTCTAAATCTTTTTGTAAGTTCTTTTGGGGGAATAGGGGTGAACCTTTGCGGTTTTTGATCATCTGCAATAACTATATCTTCACTTGCAAGCGATTTTAAAGCATCATAAGCTCTTGATTGAGGGATATCTGCTATTTGAGAAACTTCATATCCGGTTGCAGGATATTTTTTTAGTAAAGCAATATAAACCTTGCTTTCATAAGAATTTAAGCCTAATTTCTTTAACTCTTCAACAACATCCTTCATAATTAAAAATTTTAGCAGATTTTCACCCTTAATACAACCCAAAATGTAAAGAACTTATTACCGTATTCCCCTATTTCCTTATTCCTTTTTGCTATGTTCATGATATTATTTTTATATAGAAAAACTTGGAGAGGTATAATTAATGAACTGGTTATTAAAATTACTTGGCGACCCAAATGAGAAAAAAATAAAAGCAATAATGGGTGTTATTGACCATATAAACGAATTAGAGCCGGAATTTGCCGCAATGACAGACGAACAGCTTCGTGCAAAAACTGACGAATTTAAAGAAATCCTGTCAAAACGCCCTCATTCAAATAATTTTAAAGAAGATTTAAAACTTGAAAAAGAAGCACTAGATAAGATTTTACCGGAAGCATTTGCAACCGTAAGAGAAGCCGGCAAACGAGTATTGAACATGCGTCATTTTGATGTTCAGCTTATAGGCGGATATTTCTTACATAACGGTCATATCGCAGAAATGAGAACAGGTGAAGGTAAAACTCTTGTAGCGACACTTCCTGCGTATCTTAATGCCTTAACAGGAAAAGGTGTTCACGTAATCACGGTAAATGATTACCTTGCAAAACGTGACAGCGAATGGATGGGAAAAATTTATAATTTTCTCGGTTTAAGCGTTGGCGTTGTTCTTTCAAACGGAGATTTGGCAAGAGATTTTAATGTTAAATATGATGCATACAGATGTGATATTACATACGGAACAAATAATGAATTTGGGTTTGATTACTTAAGAGATAATATGGCTACAAGTGAAGACATGCTTGTTCAAAGACCTTTTAATTATGCAATCATAGACGAAGTTGACAGTATTCTGATAGATGAAGCTCGTACACCGTTAATTATCAGCGGACGCCTGACGCAATCTGAAGAAACCTACAGAACAATGGCTAAAATTGCTCCTCAGTTAAAAAAAGAAACAGATTATACTGTTGATGAAAAAAATAAAAATGTAATTCTTACAGAAGAAGGTATTGACCACGCACAAGAACTTATCGGTGTTAAAGATTTGTTTGATATCAATACAAATTATGCACACCATCTTTTGCAGGCACTTAAAGCTAAAGAATTGTTTATAAAAGACACTGATTATGTTGTCAAAGACGGTGAAGTAATGATTGTCGATGAATTTACCGGTCGTATAATGGAAGGTCGCCGTTGGTCAGACGGATTGCATCAGGCTATAGAAGCTAAAGAAGAAGTGGAAATTCAGGATGAAACACAAACACTTGCAAGTATTACCTTCCAGAATTTATTTAGGTTATATCCTAAATTATCAGGTATGACAGGTACAGCAATGACAGAAGAAGCAGAATTCGGGAAAATTTATAACCTTGAAGTTACATCAATTCCGACAAATAAACCTGATAACAGAATAGATTATCCTGATGTCATTTATAAAACCGAGGTTCAGAAATATCTTTCCGTAATTGACGATATCATTGCGCAACACAAACTTGGACGCCCTGTACTTGTAGGAACGGTAAGTATTGAAAAATCAGAATACCTATCAAGTCTGTTAAAACAAAGAGGTATAAAACATAATGTATTGAATGCAAAACACCACGAAAAAGAAGCACATATTATCGCTCAGGCAGGTCGGTTTGGAGCTGTAACAATCGCAACAAACATGGCAGGTCGCGGTACGGATATTCTGCTTGGCGGTAATGCCGAATATCTGGCAAAAGCAAACCTTGAGGAAGCAGGCATTTATGAAAACATGCCAAATTATGAAATACTTAAAAATGAAGCTCTTGAAAATGCAAGACAAATAACGGAATATGAACACTCTCAAGTTGTTGCAGCAGGCGGACTCCATGTTATCGGTACAGAAAGACACGAATCAAGGCGTATAGATAATCAGTTAAGAGGCCGTGCAGCCCGTCAGGGTGACCCGGGTTCAACAAGATTTTTCTTATCATTAGAAGATAACCTTATGAGGATATTTGGCGGAGATGCTATTAAAAACCTCATGACAATGCTTAATTTGCCTGAAAATACCGCAATTGATCATCCGATGATTACAAAAAGAATTCAGTCTGCACAAAAAAGAGTTGAAACATACCATTTTGATGCAAGAAAACAAGTTCTTGACTACGATGATGTTATAAATATTCAGCGTGAAAAATTCTATCGTCAAAGAAAAAAAGTTCTGCACGGAGTAGGGCTTTACGCTGATATTATTTATATGATGGAGCAAGAAGTTGATCGTATTATGAGAAGCTATATTTCACCGGAACAAAAAGTGGAAGAATACATATACGAAGACTTACAGACAATGATTAAAGAAATACATTCAACAGTACCTCAACTTGCATCCGTTTTGGAAGTAAAAGATATCCAAAATATGAGATTTGAGCCAATGTATAATAAAATCAAAGATTTTGTTCTGCAGGCATACAAAGACCACGAAATAGAAATTATAGATTTTTATAACAAAGTTATTGCCGAATACGGCGGTGGGGATGAATCGGAAAAACAAGAAGCTTTCAGCGACAATAACGTAGTAAGGCAGCTTGAAAAAGATGTTTTGTTAAAAGTCGTTGATGCAAAATGGATAGACCACCTTACAAATATAAGAATGTTACAGGATAGCATCGGGTTAAGAGCATACGGGCAAAAAGATCCGCTTATCGAATATAAAAAGGAATCTTTTGATTTATTTAACAAAATGATGTTTGAGATACAGTCTGACACAGTAAAACATTTGTTCAGAACTCGTTTTGGGGTACAAATTGTAAACCCTGACGGAAATTCCGAACAAACAACTATGTAAAAAAAAAAGCCCTTTAATAAGGGCTTTTTTAATACTTAAATTTACAAATTCAACTATTCAGGCTTTATTATAGACAAAACGTATTTGTCGTCTGCAAAATACTTTTGAGCACATCTTAAAACATCATCCGGAGTAACATTTTGGATTTGCTGCTTCACATTTTCAATATAATTAAAGCCTAAACCCAAAACATCATATTTTGCAAAATTACAAGCCTGCTGAATGTTTGTTTCTTCTAAAAATTCATATTTACCGATTATATTAGTTTTTGCATTATCCAATTCTTCTTCTGAAACAGGATATGACTTAATCTTTTGGATTTCTTCGTCAAAACCTTTGAGGCAGGTTTCAATATTTTGCGGAGCGGTCGCAATATAAATCATGAAATTACCAACCAATTTATAAGTTTCATAAGAACTTCTTACAACATAAGCAAGCCCTTTTTTATCCCTGAGTTCCTGAAACAATCTTGATGATAGCCCACAAGCACCCAGCATAATATTTAACAATATTATAGCCGGATAATCAGCATCTCCACATGTTGGAACAAGCCACCCTTTTATTATATGAGCCTGATTAATATTCGGCTTTGTATTATCTGCATTTTTAACTTCATTCAATTCAGGAGTAACAATGCGGAAATTACTTGCGGTTGCAACGGGCAATCTGCCTATTGTTTTTTCAACCGGAGGCAAAACATCTTCCAGCGGCAATGCTCCTACAAGTGCCAAACTCTTTTTACTGTTATTCACAATGTAATAAAAAGCATCTATTACATCCTCTTTTGTAACATTTTTGATATTTTCTAAAATTTTTACCAAGGAATTTCCGTAATAATGATTTTCAAACAACTTACGGTAATACGCATCCATTGCAGTCGTACGAGGAGAATCAAGCTCTGCTGTAATCTCACCAATGAGCTTTCGTCTTTCTTTTTCGAATTCTTCGAAAGTAGAATTTTTCAGAATATCATCCGTTAATTCCAATGCCTTGGAAAAATCTTCATTGAGGCAAATAAACTTTATACGCAGATAATTAGGAAACAATTCACTTGAAAAATCAATCGCATATTTTTCAAATTCATTTGCAAGTTCTTCAGAATTACGATTCTTTGTTCCCTGCAATAAAAGTCTTGCCATCAAAGTATAAATACCCGCTGTTTTTTCTGCCTGATTTATGGAAAAATTAAGGCATAAAGCAAATCTTGGGGTGTTTTCATTATGTTTATAAATAAAATCAATATTATTCTTTAATTTTGCAATTTGTTTAACCATAAAATCCTCACTACATAATGATTTTAGCACAAGCATTAACAAAAGACAATTTTGTAAACTAACTGCCTATCTCAATATATGCTTTTAAAATTTTATTTGAAACAGTATCATTAATAGCTTTTTGCACATTATCAAGAGAATAATACACAGACAACCCTTTTACTTTGACAGCATTATTTTTTAGTAAATTAAGAGAAATCTTTAAATCCTCTTTTGACGGAGAATAACTGCCCAAAACGGTAAGTTCTCTATAGTATATTTCATTATTTGCATAACCGAAATTCTGCGGAGTAGATGAAAATACCAAAATTTTACCGCCATCTCTTACATATTTTAGTGCTGTTGCGATTGCCTTATCTGAACCTGAAGTCATAAAAACACAGTCAGCTTTTATACTTTCACAAAGCTCATTAACACAAAATGCCTCTATTCCAAAACTTTTGAGAAGATTTACTCTTGATGAAATCAAATCGCACCCGATAACATTCATACCAAAAGCCTTCAATCCTTGTGCCATCAAAATGCCGACAGACCCAAGTCCAATAACCAATACTGTTGAATTTTCAGGTAAAGATGCGCGTCTTATCGCTCTTATACAGCAAGCAAGAGGTTCGTAAAAAGCAGCCTCATCATTAGATAAATTATCAGGCTTTAAATGAGCAACATTTTGCAAATGTTCTTCCGAAACAAATACATACTCACTAAAACCGCCGGGTTTTAGATTTGTTTCTTTGAAATGCCTGCACATAGAAACATTGCCATTTTTACAATATTCACACTTCCCGCAATTAATATGGTGGGATGTTACTATAACATCTCCTGCTTTAAAATCAGTATCCGTATCAGCTTCAACTATTCTTGCAACAATTTCGTGTCCCAAAACAGTACCATCTTTAGCAAGATTATGAGATAGCTTAACAATATCAGAACCACATAACCCGCACCCGAGAACCTTGCAAATTGCACCTTTACGATTTGCCAAAGTTTCTTTATCTGATTCTTTTATAACTAATATGCCATTTTCAACCTGTGCAGTTTTCATAATAACCTCTCCTACAAGACAATTTTACCATAAAAAAGTACCCCTGACACAAATTCAGGAGTACTTTTTAAATTATAAATTAAAATTATTATTCAATAATTTTATCTACAACGCCGGCACCAACAGTTCTGCCACCTTCACGGATAGCAAATCTCATACCTTCTTCGATAGCTACAGGGTTAATCAATGTAACTTCCATAACTACGTTATCACCAGGCATTACCATTTGACCGTCAAATTTGATTTCACCTGTTACGTCAGTTGTTCTGATGTAGAACTGAGGTCTGTAACCAGGGAAGAATGGAGTATGACGACCACCTTCATCCTTAGTTAAAACGTAAACGTTAGCTGTGAAATGAGTGTGTGGGTGGATTGAACCAGGTTTACATAAAACTTGACCACGTTGGATTTCAGTTTTATCAATACCACGAAGCAATGCACCAATGTTGTCACCTGCTTGACCTTGGTCAAGAGATTTTCTGAACATTTCAACACCGGTAACTGTTGTCTTCTTAGTTTCGCCTAAACCAACTAATTCAACTTCATCACCAACTTTAACAACACCACGTTCTACTCTACCTGTAGCAACTGTACCACGACCTGTGATAGAGAATACGTCTTCAACAGGCATCAAGAACGGTTTGTCTAAATCACGTTCAGGAGTTGGGAAGTAAGAATCGATAGCATCCATCAATTCCCAAATCTTATCAACCCATTTATCTTCGCCTCTTTGAATTTTAGGATTAGCTTGAACAGCTTCTAAAGCTTTTAAAGCTGAACCATGAACGAATGGGATGTTATCTCCGTCAAATTCATAAGAAGAAAGAAGTTCTCTTACTTCCATTTCAACTAATTCTAATAATTCAGGGTCGTCAACCATGTCGCATTTATTTAAGAATACAACTAAGTTAGGAACACCAACCTGTCTAGCTAACAAGATGTGTTCACGAGTCTGAGGCATTGCACCGTCAGTAGCTGCAACAACAAGAATAGCACCGTCCATCTGAGCAGCACCTGTGATCATGTTTTTAACATAGTCAGCGTGGCCTGGGCAGTCAACGTGTGCATAGTGTCTTGCATCTGTTTCATATTCAACGTGAGCTGTAGCGATGGTTATACCACGAGCTCTTTCTTCTGGAGCAGCGTCAATTTCATCAAATTTCTTTGCGTCTGCTTTACCAGCTGCAGCCATAACACCTGTAATAGCTGCTGTTAATGTAGTTTTACCGTGGTCAACGTGGCCGATTGTACCTACGTTAACGTGCGGTTTCGTACGTTCATACTTTTCACGTGCCATTAGATTCGTCTCCTTTTTGTTTGTCTACTTATATATCCTACTATAACTTAGTATTCAATAACACAATTATATTGTATCCGGTCATAAATATTTGTCAAGATTTTATGCAAATTTCAACTTTTTTAATAAGATGTAAAGTTTTGTAACAATATTTTTGATTTTAAGAAATTCCGTCATTAAAAAATACTTTATATATATGACAAGATATAACTATGGACATGGAGGAATTGTTCAATGGGAGATTTAAGGATAGACAAAATAAAATATAATCCGTCTGACAGACCGGCAGAAGCATATACCAATAAACAGCAGGCAAAAAAGAAATTTCCGCCAATATTAGGTGGTTTTGAATCAGTTGTATTACCAAAAACAGGTTATATACCGTTTTCGAGTGATGCAGCTGCATCTACATCACATTCAACCGGTGCCGGCCGTATATAAAGATTATTCAGAAATTGAAATATAAATAGCCCCTATTAAAACAGGGGCTATTTTGGTGTATAATTTTCCCATGAAAAAAATTGCTTTATATAACTCGAATATAGAAGAAACCATAAAAAACAGCCTTGAAAAACAGAATTGTGAAGTAAAAATAATTGATAATGTCAAAACCCTTTCCGATTTTGATATTGTAATATTGAATGACTATAACGGAGAATTACCCGATATTCAGCCTGATAAAACTGTGGTTTTAAATATTCATCCGTCACTTTTGCCTGCCTTTGAAGGAGAAAACGCAATAGAAAAGGCCTTGAAATATGGAGCAAAAGTTAGCGGTATAACAATTCAAAATGCTTATACCAAGCAAATAATTGCCCAATTCCCTGTTTTAATCGGAATAGATACGGATATAACTCAATTCATTTCAGAAATGACCGAAATAGAAAAATATCTGATTCCGCCTGTTATTGAATCCGTTATAAATGATACTGTTTTTGACTTTCAGGATCTGTTCAACAGAAATAAATGTCAAACAAACGGTTGCGGCGGATGTAAAGGATGCCATTAAGATTTGTAAAAGATATACCCGAATATATCTTTTTTGTTAATTTTGTAGTATTATCGGCACATAGATCGGAGTGTGTATGAAAGTAAAAAATATTAACAGCAAACAAACATTCAATGCCAGAATTGTTGTAAACAAAAGCGGATTTAAGAATATTGCAAAAAACATTGCAGATTCAAAACAAATCGGACTTTCAACAGTTGATGGAGTTGTATTTGACAAGCAGGCATATTATAACTTAGGTCAAGATAGTGCAGATTTTTCGATGACTACTTTCCCGTCCGTCAAATTATCAGCGGGGACAATACTCGAAACAAGCGCCCTACCGTCAGAAATACAATACAGAAAAGGCTTTTTAGGTTTTATCTCAAACAGCTACAATGAAATAAAACAAAAATTCGGACAAATTTTGAAAAGAGATATTAAGACAGTAAAAATTGACATCCCGCAAGATTTAAGAATACAGTCAACAAATTATGCTAACATATCCGGAAACGGCGGAGCAGGCATCAGTTCTATTTCAACAGGAATTGCATCATACTCGGGTTCAGCTGCTTCGGGCACTGAAAACATACTGTATCATGGCTTTTTACCTGAATCCGCTGCAGAATCGGTTAAAAATATTGGATTTGTAAAATCAATGCATGAAGAACTTATTAAGTTAACTCCTGATGCCAGTGCGAATTTGGCAGCTTCCACCCTATCTTCAGGCAGCGGACTCGGAGCACAAGTTGTTGGACTTGGCAGCATTGATAAGGCAAACAAGATTATAAAAAATAACAGAAACTTTCTTTCATAAAATAGCAAATTTTATTTTCATAAGTTTTAATCCAAATAAGTAACCCAAAAAGCACTCATGAAAGGAATATAAAATGGAAGTAGGAAGAATAAACAACTCTCAGAACTTTGGCGCAAGAATAATGATTCAAAAAAACGGTTTTAAAAATATCGGCAAAGATATTGTCGATACAGCGCTATCAGGAACAAATACAACAGGCACAGCAACAAGCTCTGTTGGAGAGTCAACAGTATTTCCGTCTGAAATATCTGCAGGTGTCGGTTTTTCAAAATCTATTACAAACGGTATGAGAAGAATAAAAGAATCACTTGATAGAATTTTCGGCAGAAATATTAAAACATCAGCTTTTGATGAGGATATGCATGGTTTATTAAAAAGCTCAGGCAAAGCCTCTACCGGTTCATCAATTGTTACAACAGGTGTTGGTTCATACGGCAGTTCAATCGCTTCAGGGCTTGATCAATCAGTAAACTACCCTTGGGCAGGTTCGGAAGTTGTACCCCAATTAATCGCAAAATCAAATCCAACAATAAGAGAAATTGCAAATAATATGGAAGGAGTTGCTTTTGATGTTTTATACAAAGAACACGGAAATGGTAACGAATCCGCAAGTATAGTATCAAGTCTTACTTCCGGTTTAGGTGCATTTTCACAAGGATTGGGTGCGAATATAATTAAAAATTCAGGTAAAGTTTCCGATGCCGCACGCAATTTCCCTTCATAATAATTAAGGAACAACTAAATGGAAATAAATTCAATAAATAATTTAAGTTTTGGCGCAAGAATCAAAATAGAAAAAACAAATTTAACCAATTTTGCAAAAAAGGTTTCAAATTATGATAATTTAACGGATGCGTCACTAATATCAACTTCAATAGGTTCTACAGTTTCAGGAACGGTTAGTGAGATAGGTGCTTCGGGAAGCGGATTGCATGTATCGGCTCAAATTCCTCAATGCAAATTTGTTCCAAGTTTCTTTGCACATTCTTTACCCGACTCTGCTTGGAATTTCTTGCAGAGATTTGTAAATCCGCTTTTGGGTATAAAAGAGCACACTATGATATCTGCATATTCCTCATCACTCGGAGCATTTATGCAAAAATTCGGAAAATCGGGAATGGACTTTTGCGAATTTACCCCAAAAGGAAAAAGAAGTTTCCCTTCATAAAACTTTATATTTTGGAAAATTTAAGCAATTTTTCAAATTCACCGTTCTTCAAATTAAAAAGAACGGTGAATTTGTGTTAGTAAATAATATTCAAGCATCAAATTATTCATACCAAAGGCCAAAATACAAAAGGTCTAATGTGGCATTTTGCGGATACAATATTAATGCCGCAAGCGAAAAAGGTATGCACAGTATTGAATACGGATTGAGAATTGTCGGCAACAAAATTGCAGATTTATTTTCAAGCAAAAAAAGTAAATTTATTACAAAGTGTATTTCTCTTGTAAAACCTGAACAAAATGAAAAATATCTGAATTTATTGGAAGAAATAAGCAATTATTACAGCAGTACAAAACAAATCGGTGTAAATCTTGAAGATAAGATTATCGAGAAAATTGTACAAAAAGACAGTCCTTCCATATTTATAATGACACATTCAAATCAGTCTGAAGATCCGTCAATGCTTGCCGTTTTAAATACACTTTTATCTAAAGGATATAAAGACGCAGGTAAAGGAAGTACTTTTCCGCTTCCGAAAATCATACTCAATCAGGATATTCTGACCACAATGAACCCCACAAAAAGAAAGGCTTTTGAAGCATTCGGAGCTGTCGGAATAGATGCAAATATATTTAACGCTGACAAAGCAACAAACGCAAGAGTATTTTTACCTGTAATAAAAGACTTTATCAGAGGGAAATGCAATATCTTTATTTTTCCGGAAGGCAAACTCGCCGTAAAAAAATATCTGCCGCTCGATCAAAGATTTCAGAATGGTGTTGCAGAAATAATTAACAAAGTATTAGGCATAAAAAAAGAAATAGATGTTGTTCCCGTAGGGTTCGCATACGGCAAGGGCAAAGACAAATGTTACACCGGAATGCATATTGGTAAACCGGTTACATTTAAAAGAATGGATGATAAAACAACTATTACTGCCGGTGAAATTGAAGGTTCAAAATTTGCAAACGAAATACTTGTAAAATTTTTTGAAAAACACAAAGGAGAAACTGATGTTGTTATGACAAAACAGGGAGAACCTATCAAACCATCCGAGGTAACAGACTACATCAGAGAATTATTAAGCGAAAACCTGCTTGTATGCCAGAAAAAAGCAGAAATAAATGTACTTGACCCTATTAATAAAGATGAAATTATAAAAATATAGCAGAACACAGCTATTTTACGGAATTTGTAAGTTTTTTAGTTCTTCTTACCGGCCAAAATACTGTAACGGCACGACCGATAAATCTGTCCTGCTTTAAAGGTCCCCAATACCTGCTATCTTGAGAATTGCCACGGTTATCGCCCATCATAAAATATTCATCATCTTTTAATATAAACGGGCCGCATTTCATAATACTATAATCCCTCGCATTTGCTTTAGCAGGGTCCGAAGGACACATCGGATATTCATACGGACTCTGAATGTAATCTTCTTCGTACTTTTTATCATTGATATAAACTCTTGTAGAACCGTCTGCTTCATGTCTGATTTCAATCTTTTCCCCCGGAAGCCCAACAACCCTTTTAATATAAGCAACATCTTTACAGAAAATGCCTGTTAACCGTGCCAACAATGCAAACGGATTGTAGGAAAGTTTGGTTGACGGCGGATAAAATACCATAATATCTTTTCTTTGAGGTTTTGAATAAAATCTTGAATATCTTTCCACAAAGATTCTGTCACCCTCAAGCAAAGTCGGATGCATTGACCCTGAAGGTATCCAGCGAATTTCACCGACAAAAAATCGTATCAAGATTACCATTACAGCTACAAAAACAACAGTTTCGACAACTTCAGAAAGCCATCTTTTTGTAAGTTTACCGCGTCTAATAAAAACTTCCTTTGTCATCGGCACTTTGCACCATTTTATAAAATCTGATACAAATTTTAAAGACAAAATATACAAAACAGTATCCAATAAACTTTTTTCAGGCTTATCTGACAAACTCGGATCATCCTTGGGAATATCCCCTTCTTTTGAAATAATATATTTTAAACCTTCTACAAATTCCTGAAAATTTATTTCTTCATTCATATTTTAATAACTCCAATAACTCTCGCAAAGCCAAAGTATATACATTATCTTCAAGACTCGAGAGATTTTTTTCGGCTCTCATTGTATAATTATTCAACAAACAACGCGCTTTTTCAACTCCGTCAGAATAATTTTCGGTATCATTTGCATAAATAACAGCCGCCGTATATACACCCTCCTGCAAATCAGATTTTGACGGTTTTAACTTTTCATCAGAAACAAGATTCAAAATATCATCACGCATTTGAAAAGCAATACCAAAATTCAAACCAAAATCCGAAGCCTCTGCAATAAGACGCTCAGAAGCAGAGCAGCATTTTAAAGGGGTTGATAAAGCAGTTTGAAATAAATATGCTGTTTTATTTTTTGATTTTTCAATGTATTCTTCTATCGTGCCGATTTTAAAAGATTCAAAATGTTGATTAACCTCGCCGATACACATTTTTTTGAGTGTGTTTATAAACTGTTTTATTATTTCAACAGAATCGGATTCTAAAAGAATATTCATTGCTTCAGAAAGTAAATAATCTCCGCAGATAACCCCAAGCTTATTGCCGAAATTTGATGAAATTGTCTTAACACCTCTGCGGATATCACTTTGATCAATAATATCATCATGAATTAAAGATGCATTATGCACAAGCTCAACAGCTGAAAGCACTTTCAGAATTTCAGAATCTATTCCAAAGCCTGCGGCTTTTAAAAACAATAAAGATAAAACAGGTCTTATACGTTTTGACGGAGCCTTTAAAAACCCGGCAACATAAGGCAAAAACTCTTGTCTTAAATCCAGAGCATCTATCATTATTTTTTCAATTTCTTTAAGTTCCTCAGAACATAACTGTTTTATATTTATGTATTTATCTTCGAATTTCATTTTTCTTATTTTCTTTTGAGGATTCATTTTCATTCTGCTCAGGTTTTTTACCCTGCATTTTCAAATAGTTTACCTTATCCCAGCTTAAATCAATATACTTAATTGTACCCTCCACTCCGTCTATTTGAGGAAGAATAGTATAAATTCTTTTTATACGGTCAAAAACGGAACTGTCTAAAACCCCAAGCCTTATATTTGTGGATTCTATCTTAACATAAGCATCATTTGGATTGTTCATATCTACATATTCAACTTTTTCCCCCGAATAAGTTTCAACTGATTTGGAAATTTTATCGATATATTCAACCCTTTTAGGAGTCCAGTCTTTATCAAAATTAGGATTTTTAGCCAAAATTACAAGAGTGTTGGAAGATTGAGCATGATCCATATACCTTGCATTTGTAATCATTACACCGTCAGTTGTGACAAAAGCAATCGGTTTTTGCTTCAAATCTGTTTTTATTACTGCCATAGGTACACGCTCACGCACAATTATCTGCACACGCGCAGGGAAACCATACCTGCGGATAAAGACATTTTTAACAACGGGTATTTTAAATAATTCTTTTTTTATAGGTCTTACAGGCATTATAAATATCGGATACTTTTTAACTCTGACATTTTTGATAGCATCATACAAAACCGATGACGGAACGATTTTATTATTCATTATAGAAACTGTTTCCGGATCCGGATTAGAAAAAGCATCCTGCCTTAAATACCATTGCGGCAGCATAACAAACTCATACACACCAAAAATCAGCAGCAAAAATATTAAAAAACGAAATATTCTTTTCAGCATGTTGAGTTTTTTTCTTTTTTTTCGAATTTTTCGCTCTTTTTGTTTACGCCTTAGTGACTGCTGCCCTTCCTGATGAGCTTCAGTCATCTCCTGTGTATATGTTTTAAATGTAGGACGATTTTCTTCGTTTTCCATTATTTGTTTAACCCTGCACCATTCATAATAATCTGAACCAACTCATCATAACTGATACCCATAACTTTACACTGGGCCGGCAAGTCACTTGTATCTGTCATTCCCGGAGATGTGTTGATTTCGATGACATAAGGAACTCCGTCTTTACCTATCATAAAATCAACTCTTGATAAACCTCTGCAACCGGCAGTTTCGTGAGATTTTACTGCAATATCCTTTGTTCTTTTGGTTAATTCCGCATCAAGATTTGCAGGTAAGATAAAATCTGACATGCCTGCAGTATATTTTGCCTCATAATCATACCACTCATTCTTTGGACGAATTTCAAGTATCTCTGTTGCAAAATTTTTGCCGTCTTTTTCCAAAACTCCAACCGTTACAAAAACTCCGTCAATAAATTCTTCGATTAAAACATCATCATTATATTTGACAGCTTCTTCATAAGCAGATTTCAACTCATCTCTTGTATTAACCTTTGTCATCCCAAAACTTGAACCCTCAGATACCGGTTTTGTTATAACAGGGAATTTTAAACAAGCAGTTTTTTCTTCAACATCTTCACCTTTTTGAACAAAAACAGATTTTGCCATAGGGATTTCAGGACAAGTAGATAAAATTCTTTTGGTATATTCTTTATTCATACAAATTGCAGAACTCATAACTCCACAGCCGGTGTAAGGAATTTTTAAAATTTCAAGCACACCCTGAATACAACCGTCTTCACCATATTTACCGTGCAAAGCATTGTATGCATATTCAAATTCCCCTTCTTTTAATCTTTCAGCAATATTTTCATCTACTTCAACAAGTTCGGAATTTTTATAACCGAGTCTTTGTAATGCATTAAAGCAATTTTTACCTGAACGCCTTGAAACTTCAGCTTCAGACGACATACCGCCGCATAATACAGCTATTTTCGAATTTTTATCTATTTTTGTGTCAATTTCTGCCATAATTTTATTTCCTCTTTATTTTTATTTCCCAAAAATTTTATCTCGGGCTCTAATTTTATATTATACATTTGAGCAACTCTTGATTTCATTTCACTCATCAAATATAAAACATCAAGAGATTTTGCATTATCAACATTCACAATAAAATTTGAATGATTGCGCCATACTCTTGCACCGCCTATCATAATTTCTTTTGCACCGACACTTTCCAATAATCTGCCTGCCGGATTACACATAGGGTTTTTAAATACACTGCCGCAATTTGGCAGAGCAAGTGACGGTTGATGTTTTCTGCGAAAATCAAGATTTTCTTCCATTTGTTTTTGTATTTGTTCTTGTGGTCTTTGCTCTAACTCAAATTCGGCACTCAAAACAATTAACCCGTCTTTTTCGCAACGAGAAGTCCTGTAATCAAAACCCATTTGATCTTTTTTGATTGTAACTAAGCCCATCTTTCTTGAATAACACATAACAGAAACAATTCTGTCACTTATACACTGACCGTTTGCGGAAGCATTCATATAAACCTCGCCCCCGACAGATCCCGGGAAACCTATCATAAATTCAAGACCTGAAAGTCCATATTTACACATTTCCTGAGCTAATTTTGGTCCTTTTACCCCGCAATCAGCCGTAACAATCGAACCCTCAACTGATATTTTATTCATCTTTGTGGTTAAAATAACCTTACCGTTGTAACCAAAAGAAGACACAAGAGTATTTGACAAATTACCCAAAACGGGAATATTCGGGTATTTTTGAAGTATCCTTACAAACTCCTCTACACTCTCAGGAAAAAATACCTCATCTATCACACCGCCAATTTTGAAGGTCGTATAGTTCTTTATATCAAAATCTTTTTCAACACTCTCACTCATCTTATGTAAATTATATTATAAAAATAGATATTGGGGCAAGACTGAACAGGCAAAATTAAGATTATTTATATTCCCAAAAACATTCTTGTATTTGCATCCTTATTTATAAATAATATTATTTTTTTACATACAAATAATGAAAGCATTGAAAGTACTGTCACCACAAGAAATCTTGCAATAACTGTCCCCAAAACAGAGATATAATTACCTCCGGATAACAATAAAACTTTATCTATTCCTAAAATCTGATTGTATATAAAAAGCCAATACCAATGAACAAAAAACAAACCAAAACTGTATTTTGCAGTTATATCAAGAACCTTATTTAGCATTTCTTTTTTTATAATCCATTCGTCATAATGTTTAAGATATCCTAAAACGATTAATGTAAGAAATGTCTTGGATATAGTGTAATTTGAATAAATATTACAATAACTTAGATATACATCTAAACCCGCAAACAATAACATTAGAAGCAATAAAATTAATCTTTTATTATAAAAAGTATCTATAACATCTTTATATTTAGAGCAACACATTCCTAATACATATAAAGAAAAGAAATGAATAAACCCGTGGAATACATACCCGATACAAGCAAGATATTTTTGAGTATAAGTTAAATTCATTATTGAATTATAATCAACATCTATCCTTGGGAAAATTACAGTTATTAAAAACATCACCGGCAATAATTTGTATAATAAACCTTTTTGCTCTAATTTTAATAACACCCACGAACAGAAGAAGAATAATATTATCATTGGAATAAACCAAGTCGGAGTATTATGTATTCTTCCTGTTGTTAAAAACATCGGTATTTGAATAAGCGGATTTATGCCATCAAAAGAATTTCCGTATGTCCGCGGTAAAAATAAACAAAATAAAATACCGGGTATTGCAGTTATAAAATAAGGCAGCACAACATTTGTCCACTTTTTATGCAGGTAATTTTTATATTCAAATTTATAAGATAAATGCTGGAACAAAAAACCGGAAATAAATATGAAAAGTGCCGTTCCGCCGCAAACTATTTCACAATTAATTTTATGTGCTAAGCTTGAACTTTCTCCAAATTGCATTGTATGTCCTGCAATAATAAGTAAAATAGCAAGTCCTCGGAATACATTTATATAATTTAAAAATGATTTTTTCTTATTTTCCATTATTACCCCCCTCACTCAAATCAAGCCACAAAATTTGATAAGGATGCAAAAGAATATGCATTGTATTATCTGCAAGCGACACATTGATTTTAACACTTTCGTTTGTCAGCAGATTTTTTTGTCTGGTTATCTTATTTTTGTTTTTTATAATTGTTGTTATAGGCAAAGGAATATCAACCGCAATTTTATCTTTTGAAAGATTATTTATTACGAGAATTTCCTGAGTTTTGTTTTTTCGGATATAACTTAAACAACTTTTATCGGATGTTCTTAAAATATCAAAATTACCGTCTGTCATTACTGGCAAAGTCTTTCTTACCTTTAATAAATGTTTTGTATTATTATAAACTTTTGAATTAAACAAATACCACCCTTTTTGAGAGCCATAAAAAAGTTTTTTAGGAACCGGACCTCTGTTAATGTCACGAGAATCAAACACAGACAATATTTTTACAAACCTTTTTTTATTTTTCCTTTTTTGAGCTGATTTTTTGGCATTCTCAAAATTATTGGTAACACCAACTTCATCACCATAGTATATTATAGGAATTCCCGGAGAGGAAAGCATTATTGCAAATGCCAAATTTATTCTGTCAGGGTTTTTATCCAAAAAATTTGCAAGTCTTCCCGAAACCCCAAATCCATCTCTAAAACCTGCACCCTTAGGCTCTAAATCTTCAAATATTAATTTTCTGACTTCAGGACTGACCATTTCCAAGGTTAATTCATCATGAACTCTTAAAAAGACACCCCAAGAAGTATTTTTAGGAATATTCGGCACTTTTTTATAGGTATCAATATAATATTTTTTATTTTCTGATATTAAACTTGCCCAAATAGCATTCATATAAGGGAAATTATAAGCAATTTGCGCCTCCGAAGTCCTTACCAGCTCCTTATCATTATTATCTATATTTACATTAACTTCTCTGGTCTTACCCAGGTAATGAACTATATCTTTCGGATGCTGGCAAGCTTCTACCTGAATAACAGAAGATGGTGCTGATAACTGAATAAAATTACTTATAATATTTATAATCGCATGTGTTTTAGGTTGATTTTCAGCGTTCGTTCCAATATCCTTTGACAAATATGGAATTGCATCCATTCTGAAAATATCAACCCCTAAATTTGCCCATTTTGTAATTGTATCAAGCATATAATACAGAACTTCGGGATTTTCCCAGTTTATATCAAGCTGAAATGGGTAAAATGTGTGATAAAGATAGTATGTTTTTGTTTCATCTTCGCCATTTTTATTTTTTATATTTACCTTTACTTCACGCCAATTTGTTTCGGTATTTTCAGGAAAAATTAATCTCCTTTTTGATACAATACCGTTATCTTCAGTATATTCAACTACTGTTCCTAATTTTTCATCTGTATACTTCTTATATTCAGGCATTTTATCACACCATATAAAGTAATCGAGATAAGTTAAATCTCCTGATTGTAATTTTTTAAACCATTCGTGTTTATCAGATAAATGATTTAATACAAGATCGGCTTTTATATTAAATCCTTTTTCTTTTGCCGTTTTTATAAAATGTTCAAATTGCTTCATTCCGCCCAATTCGTGCCTTACATCCTGAGGATTTTTTTACATCAAACCCTGCATCTTCCATTGGACTGTCAACAAAAGGAAGTAAATAAAGCGTTGTTACACCCAGATCCTGTAAATAATCAAACATTTCCTCAGTATTGTTGAATGTGTTATCTTTATTATTTTGCACCACTCCAAATTGATTTACATAAAACATATAAATAATTTCGTCTTTATACCAATCTGATGCTCTGCTTATATCTTGCTGCTTAAGCTTTTGCGGTCTGTTTTCAATTGCTTTTTTTACACGTTTAATTAAATTGTCATAAATTTCTTCCGATAATTCTTGACCGTAAACACTTTCAATCGAGGCTTTTAATTCTTCTTTTATACGGGGATCTACCTGTAATGTATCACTTTCCTCAGGCTCTGATTGAGATACATAATCAGAGGAAGCGGCATCAGACAATGTACCCGCACGACAATCACTTATCCCCAAAGCCCCAAATAAAATAAGTGTAAATAAAAATAAACTTGATATAAATTTTTGTTTTAAACCAAACATTATATATTAACTTATAACATAAAAAAATTATAAGATATTCTTTTTTGCCTCAGCACTTTGCAAAATTCTGTTGTTACGTTCAAAGATATCTGCATCTAGCATTTTCCTTGCTTGCACAGAACGTTCTATACTCTGAGATATTTTATCAGCTCCAAATGTATCACTACATCCCGCTTTCTTTAAACGACAATTGTGCATACAGCTTAATAAAATAGTTTTGCCATCACTTACAGCATTGTTCCATCCGATATTTGTTATAATATGTGCCATTTCCACCTCTATACTTTTATTTCTTTACTAAGATTCATCAATTCAGGGCCAAGTTTTGTGATTGTCCCTGCGCCAAGCCCTATTACAATATCATTCGGCTGCAAATCTTTATATAATTCTTTTGCAACTTCCTCTATACTTCCTGAAATATGTCGGCACGGTATGTCTGATTTTTCTTTAAATTCACTAACAAATGCCTTTGAATTTACTCCGACAATTTCATCTTCACTTGCAGCATAAACATCCGTAACAACAAGCTCATCCACATTATCAAAGGCCTCCATAAATTCATTCCAGAGATTTTGCAGACGAGAATATCTGTGAGGCTGAAATACCGCAATGATACGTTTATCTTTAAAAGATTTTGAGCAGGATAAAGTAGCTTTTATTTCTGTCGGATGATGAGCATAATCATCATAAACAGCTACACCGTTAAATTCTCCCACCTTTTGGAAACGTCTGCCCATTCCGGTAAAGGAGGCAAAATGTTTGTTTACCAAATTCATATCAACCCCTGCAATATGCAAGCTTGCCCATACTGAAAGTGAATTATAAACATTATGAACACCTTTAAGGCAAATTTTCAAATTCGTTTGAAGTTCATCTTTATAATATATATCAAAGGTTGTGTAGTCTTCACCATAGACAATATTCTTTGCGCAATAATCAGTATTTCCGCCGATCGAAAATGTCATAAATTTTGCATTATGCGCAAGTTCATGAACAGAAAAATACTTAACAAGCCTTTTTACACCTTCGTTATCCATATTTGCAAGAATAATACCGTTTTCTCTCATATTTGAAATAAATGTTTCAAATGTTTCAAGTATTGACTCTAAACCGTTTTTATAAAAATCAAGATGATCAGGTTCTAAATTATTCACAACAACAAGATTTGGAGAATATTTAACAATTGTTCCGTCACTTTCATCCAATTCAGCTATAAAATATTTTCCATGTGTGCAGTTTGCATTTGCATTTATTTCGGGAATTATTCCGCCGACAACATACGAAGGTTTTAAACCGCCCTTTTCAAGAACGTATGAACATAAACCTGAGGTTGTAGTTTTGCCATGAGTTCCGGAATATCCGATAAAATATTCTTCTTTACGGGAAATTTCAGCAAGCAAATCCGAACGATGCCATACAGGTAAACCCAGCCTTTTTGCTTTTTGAATTTCCGGATTGAATTCTCTTATCGCAGTACTTGCAACAACAATACAATCATCAGGTAAATTATCCTCATTGTGTCCGATATATACCTTTGCACCCAAGTCACGAACCATTTTTACATATTTACTGTCATTTATATCAGAGCCTGAAACCTCATAACCGTTTTGCAAAAGATACTTTGCCAAACCACTCATCCCGACTCCGCCAACTGCGATAAAATGATATTTCTTTTTCATAATTTAATCCTCTGTATTAGGGTTGAATTCGGACATTTAACCTTTTTGTTGTAAAGAACTTATTTCCTTATTTCCCTATTTCCTTATCATCATTTTTATTATAATATAAACATATGGAAAAACATATTGTTACGACAAACCGAAAAGCATTTCACGACTACAATATATTTGAAAAATTCGTAGCCGGTATTGTACTGACCGGAACAGAAATTAAATCCATAAGAAATAATGCAATAAACCTAAAAGATAGTTTCTGCAAAATTGATGATATGGAAATGTTTTTACATAACTGTCATATATCACCCTACGATAAGGGAAACCGATATAATCACGAAGAAAAAAGAACAAGAAAATTATTATTAACCAAAAAAGAAATTTTAAAAATAAGTAATAAAATCAAAAAAGACGGTTATACGGTTATTCCGCTTGAAGTATTTATGATGAAAGGACTTGCCAAGGTTGAAATAGGACTGGCTAAAGGTAAAAAATTGTATGATAAGCGTGATGATATAGTAAAAAAAGAACAAAAAAGGGATATTGAACGTCTTAGCAAAAACAGATATTAATTTAATTGTTAGAAAAATTTACACACTTATCTTATTTTTTTTGATAAAATAAATACCGGATGGAAGAGATTGAATGAAAGAACGTATTTTATTATTTGTAATTATAGTTTGTTTAACAACTTTTATATACATATTTCAGAATTATACCGATTGGGGTTTGGGAATACTTATCGGCATTATGGCAGTATATTTTGTCTGCTCAACCATTGCAACGAAAGTTAAAGCAAGACGAGAACTCAAAACTCCGAAAATTAAAGACGAAAGCTATAAACCTTTTGTCAGCATAATGATTCCTGCACACAATGAAGATTCTGTTATAGAAAAAACCATAGAAACAGTCTTTTCAATAGATTACCCTAACTATGAAGTTATAGTTATTGATGACAGAAGTACGGATAATACCGCAGAAGTCATTAAATCACTTGAATCAAAATATGAAGGAAGATTAAAAACACTTATAAGAACACCTGAAGCATTCCCCGGTAAATCGGCAGTTTTAAATGATGCCCTTGAATTAGCCAAAGGGGAAGCCATTTTGGTTTTTGATGCAGATGCACAAGTAAAACCGGACTTTTTAACAAATCTTGTTTATGAACTTCAGCCAAAAGATGTCGGAGCGGTACAGGCAAGAAAAGTTGTTAAAAACAAGGATACAAACTGGCTGACAAAGTGCCAAAACAACGAAATGACCATTGACACTTCCTGCCAAATCAGCAGAGATGCCGTAAAGGGTGCCGTTGAATTAAGAGGGAACGGTGAACTTATAAAGCGTGAAGCTCTTGAAGATATAGGCGGATGGAACAATTACACAATAACAGACGACCTTGATATGTCAACACGACTTCACATAAAAGGTTGGGATGTAAGATTTTGTAAAGATACCGTTGTTTATGAAGAAGGCATAATGTACCTTACACCGCTATACAGACAAAGAAGAAGATGGCTGGAAGGTACCATAAGACGTTATCTTGAATATTTTTGGGATATTTTCACCTCTAAAAAAATGTCTTTAAGGGTAAAGGTTGACTGGGTTGCATACATATCCCAATTTATTATGCCGGCTTGGTTTATTATAGAGATATTTATTTTACTTGCCAAAATAATAGTGAAAGGTGAGCCGACAAATATACTTATGTCATCAGTTATAATGGGCTGTCTGATAGGTTTTGGCTTTATGCTTTCATGCAGATACGCATTAAGGAAATATGACAAGATGTCACGTGCGGATGCTTTAATTCAAGCCATAATAACATCCGTTTACCTTTTAATTATATGGTTTCCGCTAGTTTTATTCATAGGAATCAAAATTCTGTTTATGAAGAAAGATATGAAATGGGGTAAAACTACTCACGGACTTATTAAACACGAACATGCAATTCAAAAAGCCAAAGAAAAAATCAAACAGGCTCAGGAAGAACTAAAAAGAATTTTAAAAATGTAAAAGGAGTACAATAAAAATGACAATGACAATAGAAGATGTAAAAAACAAAATTCGTGCGGTGGCAGATTTTCCAAAGCCGGGAATTATTTTTAGAGATATAACAACCGGAATTAAAGATGCCAAAACACTTCAATATATGATAGATTACCTGTGCGAACAATTCAAAGATACAAAAATTGACTATATTGCCGGAATTGAAAGCAGAGGTTTTATTTTCGGTATGCCGATGGCATATAAATTAAATTGCGGATTTATTCCTGTAAGAAAGCCAAACAAACTTCCTGCACAAACAATATCAGAAAGCTACGGTCTTGAATACGGCAAAGATACAATCGAAATACACAAAGACGCTATTGAAAAAGGCGCAAATGTTCTAATTGTGGACGATTTACTCGCTACAGGCGGAACAGCACAAGCCGCTTGCAAATTAGTAAAAAGAGCAGGTGGAAATCTTATCGGTATGGCATTTTTAATAGAACTTGAAGATTTAAACGGCAGAGAAAAATTAAAAGATTGCGGAAAAATTATTTCTATGCTAAAATACTAGCAAGCAAAGATTAGGAGATAATATAAAATGAAAAAGTTAGCAATTATTTTAGCATTATTTATGTCTGCGCCATATGCTTTCGGAGCGGATAATGCAGTTAAAGCTGTAGAAAAAGTTAATTATTATACACCATATTACAATCAGGGTAATATTGTTCAAGGTAGAACAGTACAACACGCACCTCAAAATTCTAAAGTTTATAAGGAATCTTCAGGCAACAAGTATATTTTAAAATATAATGTTGATGATTTAGAATCTGCACCTTGGTTAAACGGCGGTAAAAGAAAATACGATTAATAAATTATAAAATTTTGTAAAAAAGCTCGGTTGTTAACCGGGCTTTTTTATTATTTGTTTAATAAGTCTTCTATGGAATTTAATGTATAATCTGCACTATTTGTCAGCGACTGCTTCTCACATCCATAACCCCACAGAGCACCAACAGCGGTGACTCCTGCAGATTTTGCACAGGTCATATCAGAAACAGCATCTCCTATCATTACAGTTTCTGAAGATTTTAAATTATATTTTTCCAAAATCATTTCAATCATTTGTGTTTTTGTTATATGGTCACCAAATTTATCTATAGTATAAATTTCTTCAAAATAATCTATCAGGTTAAATTGTTTTGCAATACGTAAAGTCGGAATATCAGGTTTATAAGTCGCCATAAATATTCTGCAATTATTCGCTTTCAGACTGTCTAATACTTTAAAAACACCGTCATAAACTTTTGATATATCGTTTTGTTCATTGTCATAAAAGAAATTATAATTTTCTACTATCTGCAAAATCTTCGCTTCATCTTTTTCCTCAGGAATGATATTGCATACTATATCATACAAAGGAGGCCCGATGATTTCCGGCGTGATTCTTGACTTATCAACAGGGTAATCAGCTTTTTCAAAGGCAAGTATAAAACATTTTCTCACTTCATCAAACGAATTAATTAAAGTTCCGTCTAAATCAAAAATAAAATTTTTAAACATAAGCATTCATATTCCTGTAGCGTTCTTCAAGAGATTTTATCCTGCGAATATCATTATCATAAATTTTGTTATAACATCTGCTTTTATTTTTTAGCCACATAATTTCAAATTGAATCGCTTTCATTATACCTGCCGAGATATTTTCATCAGAAAACTCGTCATTATAGTTAAAAATAACCTTGCGCGTTTCAAATTTATCCATCAAATCCGAAGATATTTTTCTGAAAAACGGAACAGACATTTCCGTAACACCGCCGCCTACTATAACTTCTTTATTTTGTTGTTTGACCTTATCAGAAATCATACTTGTATAGTCATATATAATTTCACTATTAACACGATCCTTACTCATCCCTAAAGAACCTGTTAAATCAGTACGCCCGATAACAATGCCATCTATATCTGCTGATGATATTTTCAAAATTTCATCAAGATTATCACAACTGTTTTTAGTTTCAATGTTTATATAAAATTTCATACTCTCAATTTCATCATTTTTTAAAACAGAACGGTATGCTTCAATATATTTTTTTGCGGCATAAGATGATTCAATCATAGGGGCAACAAGAGTTCCGGCACCAATTATTTTAGCTTCCTGAATATCTTTTAGCGCACAACATCCGCCGATTTTAATTGTAATATCAAGACCGGAACACAAGCCTAATTCTTTAAGACGCATTGCTTCGGAAAAATCAGTGCCTTCGTCTTCGAATTCAGCTTTTAATCCAACAGCACCATGATTTTGTGCCAGATCAAGTAATATTTCTACCATCTTTTCTTCAAAGATATTCACGAATTTTCTCCTTGTTATTTAATTTTAATACAAAATTTTTATATTTTCCTAGTATATAAAGCTATTTTAAGCCATTTTAAGCAAATACAACATTAAGTTTTGTAAAGATAAGAATAATATATAGCAATTATATACTTTAAAAATACTTTATTAATATATAAGACATCAATAATAAACACGAGACATAAATTATACACTACCTACTACACACTAACCTTCTACACACGAGGAATTGAAAAAGATTCCAAACTCTTTCTAAAAGAAAGGGTTTTTTTTTGAGCATTTCGCAGAGCCACGAACGAAGTGAGAGACGAGCAATTATACAAGCAATGAATATTCTTGTTAATTGCGAGCGGTGGCGTTTATTGCGAAATGCAAAACGGAGCAGAGCCACGAACGAAGTGAGAGACGAGCAATTATACAAGCAATGAATATTCTTGTTAATTGCGAGCGGTGGCGTTTATTGCGAAATGCAAAACGAAGCAGAGCCACGAACGAAGTGAGAGACGAGCAATAAATAAATTTATTAGTGCTGTTTATACACCTTATCAGAGTATAATTCAATATTTGGAGTGTCGATTTCGAATACGTGAATTCTGCCCGGTCCGAGAATTACAGATACCCCATCTTTATTTACTTGAAACTTACTGTCTTCACCATATTTTGGAAGTAAATTATCAAGTTTTTGATTTTCTTTTAGGGTAGGAACTTTTACTTTGCAGGCAACAGGTCTATTTACATCTTTATTGGCAAGAACCAATAGTGTTTTTCCGTTTCTATGTCTTGCAAAAGCTATAACCTGATCCTGTTTATCTTTTTCTTTATCAAGAACTATATAAGAGCCGCGTTTTACAACATCTGCATATTTATCCCTGAATTCAAGACAGGAAGTCATGAATTTACCGATTTGCGGTTCACTTCCGCCCGGTCTTCTTGAAAGATTGAAGATATCCAATTTACCGTTGTGAACAAACATTTCATTATTATCAGTTGCAGAGTTATCTACATGTTTACCTCTATATGAATATAAATACCAATCACCGGACTGGAAACCGTCAACAAAGTATGGATTCATCATAGGTAAAGTTGCCTGCAATCCTGAAGTTAAGTTGCAGAATACTTCGCCGCCGCTAAACATAGGTGAAATATCGTCATGAGTTGAGAAAGAACCGATTAAAGATTTTCCCAAATCAACTCTGTATGACATGTTCAAATTATCGATTACATAATCATGAAGTTCTTTAGCATTTTGCCATTCGTGGAAAATGTGATATTGTCCATAGTATGCATCAAATCCGGCTCTTAAAGAATCTTCCGGTCTGTCATACGGCATATTTGCCTGAGGGGAAGCATCTTCATATGTATAGCTTTCAGCCAGCCACGCAAATTGAGGATCTCTTTTTCTTGAATAAGGTATAATAATATCCCAAAATTCAACAGGCTTAGCTCTGGCAACATCAGCTCTTATACCATCAACACCGGCATCAATCATCATATCAACAAATTGTCTGTGATATTCAAGTAGTTTAGGGTTGAGAGTTCTTTTACCCTCATCATCCCAAGGCTGAAACATTCTGATATCTTCCCAGCCCTGCGGTGTTTTTGGAATACCGTTTTCTATAGCCATAAGCTCCGGTTTATTTACATACAAATCGTATGAAGCGCAACTTGGCATATCTACCATTACTCTTATTCCTCGTTTATGACATTCATCAACAAACGCTTTAAATTGTTCTTTATCAGATCTGGGATCATTTTTATCAATCAAAACCGGATCAATTTTTAATAAATCTTCAGGAGCATAAACAGAACCTGCTGTTCCGAGGGCATTTTCTTTTCCCGGAGGATTTATAGGTAAAACGTGCAGAGTATTGAACCCTTGTGATTTTATTTCATCTAGTCTTGAAATTGCACCAAGAAAAGTTCCCGGTTTTTCATTTTTATCAATATATTCATTACCGTTTTTATCTTCAGCAGTAAAAGATCGCGGAATTATTGCAAGAATTTTTGCACTATTTGTTGTAAACAATGTACGCAAATCATTTTTATAATTTACAACCTCAGCCGGTTGAGGTTTTGAAACGGCCGGAGAATTTATTACTGCCTGATTTTGCATATATGCTTCAAGCAGATTAGATGCACCGCTAAACTTAACCTGCTTTGATTCAGAATTATTATTTAATGCAGAGCGGGTATAATAATTATTGATGAGATTTGTTGATGATACAGCACTAATCATTAGTTATTACCTCCGTTTGCTTTTTTGTCTGAAGGCATATATCCCATGAAAAATTGAGATAAAACTGTTATGCCTAATAATGCAGCTCCAAGTCTGCCAAACATATTCATCCATTTCTTACTGTTATATTTAGCAGAGAACAAATTGGTAAACATTTCATCAAGAGAACTGCCTAACAACTGGAATCTGAATTCAGTTGTTGAATCAATTTTTTGTCCGCCCGCATAATGATATGGCTTTGCAAAATATCTGTCACCGCCATGGAACGCAAACATTTCATTGCGGTATTTTATAAAGTTTTCACGGAATGTGGAATCCTTTATTCTGTTGAATGTATCAGAGTGAAGATCTTGAGAATACATCATAGACATAGCTTTTTTGTAAAATTCAATATCATAAGGCATGTCTGATAGTTCGCTTGCAGCTTTTTTACCGGCAAATCTGTTTACAATCTTACCGTCCTTAACTTCAAGTTTTGAGAAATAACTATCATAAGCTTCTTTATCTTTAAATTCCGGATTTAATTCTGTATTTCTCGGATAATAGAATTTTACGGCATAATCGGATGCATGCCCGCCAAGCAGCAGTTCTTTACACATTTCAACCAATTCTTCTTTAGCCTGACGAGGCATTTTTTCGCCAAAGAAACCTTCGTAATCAAGCGTTGAAACACGTCTGAACATGTCAAGAGTATTTAAAATCCTGTAGAACGAACTTTTTACACCTCTTACTCGGTCTTGGAGGAATGAGAACTGTAAATCTTTAAGAGTGTGGCTGTCTGCAGCTTCATATCCGGTTAAACGCTGCGGAGTAAATTGTAAGCCAAGCTGTTTTAAATCTGCTGAAGCCTTATCAAAAGTAGAATCAACAGATACTTTATATGGATTTTGTGAATCTGCATTTCTTCTGTCGAACACAGAAAACTTTGTTTCATTTTCAAGTTTACACAATTTTTCATTAATTTGTTTAACAACCTGATCATATTTATTAGAATCTGCAGCAATATCGTCAAACTTTTGTCTTAACAGGTTGTGAACAAGTTTTGAGTCCATTCTTGTTTGTTTAATTTCTTTTTCCGAAATACCCAGAGTTTTTAACATATCATCAGAAAGAAATTCGTTCCAGCTGTTTGCAAGAGAAGTTTCAGGAGCCTGAGCAGACTTCATATATGCATATTTATCCAAAATATTCTGACGAGCAACAAAACTGTTTATTACTTTATTAATTTGATTAACTTTACCGATAATTTCTTCTGTTACTGCACCTGAAGCAACAGATTTGAATACATTTGTTAAATTCAATTCCCCTGCCTGATCACGCATATTTAACAATTTTTTGAAAGCAAATTTTAATTTTTTAGTATCTTGCTGCGGATTCTCTGAAGCAAAGCTATCAATTTTTTCATCAAACGCATTTTCCATAGCTCTTATATAGTCAGAAAAACTAACAACATTTGTTTTTGTTTTACCGGATTTGAAAATTTCCTTTTCAGACTGATCAAGTTTTTCGATAATATCATCCGCACCCGGAACAAGCTGCGCGTAATCATCAGATTTCAAAATTTTTGCAATTCCCTGCTGTAATTTTGTACTTAGTAATTCAAAATTAGATTTAGAAATATCGTAACCCTGAGGGGCGAACATTCTTTGGAAATCTCTGTCAATTGCATTTGCAGTAATAGAATCTGTACCTGCTGCAACCTGTTTTGCAATCTTACTTATCAATTCAGGTGTCATTTGTCTGCCCTTATTTTCCGTAAGTAATTTTGCTAATTCCTGATTTTTAGGACTAAAATCATATTTTGAAACTTCCTGATGGAAATGTTCTAAAAGATTATCTGCTTTTGCGTCATTTCTCTTTGCAAGATAACTTGCAATAGGTTTTTGCATCACATCACACATCAAAGCACTCATTATCGGAGTAGCTAATCCTGAAGTCAGCATCCACATTGTATTATTCTGCAATGCAATTTTTCTCATTTTTTCCTGAACAAAATCACGGCGATTTTTCATATCCTTTGGAACACCCAAACGATTACCTATTTTATTTATTTGCTCATCTGAATATAAATCCCAAGGAATAAACTGATGATCTAAAAATACAGGTTTCTTTGTACCGTAATTATCACGATATTCTTGACGAATATTGAATCCATGTATCAAATATGCAGGAAGCTGAAGAGCAAGCTTCGGCCATAAATTCATTGCAGCAAAGAATGTTCCGAAACCGACAAATTCCATAAGTTTTACAACAGGAGTCTGTTTCATTGCAAAAAGGTATGTTGCAATAGCTAAACCGCCGAGTTTCATACCCATATCATTAAGATTGCCAAGCTCTTTATCCTTTGCATCACCCTGAATAGAATGTTTTAGAGCTTTTGCATCATATTTTACATCTTTTATAAATTCAGCAGGAGCATCAAACAATGAATTGCTGACCAGATGACCGTTACTTTTTAGCGGCTTGATAAATGTCCTGTTATTTAATTCTTTATTTACATCAAATGATTTTTTTGCGTTATCAGAATTATAACGCTGTGAAATATTTGAATCTGTAATGTATGATTGAATTAAATTAGTTCTCATTATCCAACCACACTTTCTTTATTTTTGTCCATAACTTCAGCTTCTGCAACTTTTGACGGTTTTTTGTTTATATGTATAGTGTTAAGAACACCAAGCACTGTTATTAATGCAGCCGCACCAAGCAAAGTTTTTCCTGCATATTTCTGAAGTTTTGATACAGATTCTGCCGGATTATATAATTCTTTTGCACTCTCTACAAAACTCTTTCCAAACTGCTGAACAGTATGACCGAATTGTTTAGGATTAAACACATTAAATGACGCATTTTTAAAGAAATCTTCCCAAGGCTTCTGGAATGCCAAAGCAACTCCGACAGCAGCCCACATATAAGAAGAAAAACTGCGTGCAAGACTTGATTTTACAAGAATTTCTCTGTATATCGGCTTAACTTCCTGATCTGAATCATTCAAATTTTCGCCCAGACCAAGTTTTTTAGCAATTTTATCATAACGTTTATTTAGATCTCTTTTGTCGTTTGGATTACCGTATAATAAATCCCAACGGGTAAATTCAACACTTTCACCGACCTTATGATATTCATGACTTGTCAAATCAAAATCATCTTTGTTTTCAGGCAAGCGGTGATTTACTTTCAAGTACGGCAACTGTGTATCAACACCCGTAGCCCATTTAACAGGCAAGTTTACCAATGATTTGGATAACGGCTTGAACAATGAATAAAATATTACGCCCAATGCCATTTTATTACCGAGTTTTGAGGCTTTTGACAATACATCATTCGAAAAATGTTTATTTACAGAGTTAAACACAGATATTAAAGTTAAACTTCCGACAATATAAGGTACATTCCCCATTGTCAAAAATTCATAGAAATCAGAATTTATGCTTCCCTTAATCCCTCTTGCAGGATAAACGGTAAAAGCCTTAGTAATTTTATCTAAAGCTATTTTTGAACGGGTTGACAAACGATTTTCCAAAAGTCTGTCTGACTCTTTAGGCTGAATTTTGGGGTCATTTCCTTTGAGAGTATCACTTTTGAAATTTATATTATTGAGGCTACTACTTACCGGTAAAATCATGCCAACTCCATTTTACAATTCTAAAACGCATGTGAAGAAAAATTTTTGTTATCATATAGCGGATGAATTTACATTTATTTACAAAAAATTTTTGAAAAAACAAATGTCCAAAACTGATGCTACGAAACGATTTTTAAAATAAAAAATCCTAAAATTTTGTCCTTCTCCCCACAAATATTATTACTAAAAAATACAATTTTGTAAAGTCATTTATACGAATCTATAAAAAAACATAACTTTTTATGATAAACTGTTTTTATGAATACTTTAAAATCAATGCGTCTTCATATTGGAATTTTCGGCAAAACGAATGTTGGCAAATCATCAATTTTAAACAAGATTACAAACCAGCAAACCTCAATAGTTTCTGAACTTGCCGGAACAACAACAGACGTTGTGGAAAAATCTATGGAGCTTTTACCAATCGGACCGATAAACCTTTTGGATACTGCCGGAATTGATGACGAAACACTCCTTGCCAAAGAACGTATTGAAAAATCTTTGAATGTACTAACAAGAACAGATGTTGCAATTTTAGTCTGCGATTATAACGGATTGAATAAATTTGATAAAACACTTATTGAAAAATTTAAAGAATTACACATTCCATACATTATAGTTGTTAATAAAACAGATATAGAAAAACCCACAAATGAAACAATTAAAGAGCTTGAGCAATATTGTAATTATGTTATTCAAACATCTGCAACAAAAGATGAAGAACTAGTATATAAATTTAAAGAAGCTATGGTGAAATTACTGCCTGAAGATTTTGTAAATTCACCGCAAATTGCAGGGGATTTGGTTGACAAAAAGAGTACGGTAATAATGGTTATTCCTATTGATAAAGAAGCACCTAAAGGAAGAATTATACTTCCGCAGGTTCAAACTTTGAGGGATTTACTTGATAATAACTGTATAACACTATGTGTAAAAGAAAGTGAATTACAGCAGGCAATAGAAAATCTAAAAGAACCGCCGGCACTTGTTATTACAGATTCACAGGCCTTTAAAAATGTATCGCAAATTGTACCGGAACATATTCCTTTAACATCATTTTCTATACTTTTTGCAAGATTAAAAGGGGACTTAAATTCATTTATTAACGGTGCAAAGGCTATTGACGACTTAAAAGACGGTGATAAAGTTTTAATACTTGAAAGCTGTACTCATCATGCCATTGACGATGATATCGGCAGAGTAAAAATTCCAAATCTTTTACGCAAAAAAACAGGAAAAAATTTAATTATAGAAAATTTTTCAGGGCACGATTTTCCTCAAATAAGCGGTTACAATCTTATCATACACTGCGGAGCATGTATGACAAACCGCAAAGAAGTTCTGTCAAGGATTCTTATTGCCAACCAACAGGGAATACCTATAACTAATTATGGTATTACAATTTCATACTGCCTTGGAATATTAGACAGAGCAACAAAAATCTTTAAAAATTAAAAAGTAAACTATCGTGATCACTTTTGAATGCTTCGATATCAAAATGTTCAAGATACACATTTTTATGCAAAATGTCTTTTACACTTTTTGTAATAATATCATCAACATGATTATTTAATTCGTAATCATTTTCTATTGCAGAATTATATGTTTTTAAAGTTGCAGAACCATGTTCTGTATAGACATTTTTTTCATAACGAAAATCAGATGGTTTTTTACGGTTAACCAAAATCTTTTCAAAATATTTGCCGTCTTCAACTTCAAACAACACCGCAGGATATTTTTGAGTGTAAACAGGTCTTACGGTTACCCATTTCTTATCCGCCTGAGAAATAAAAAACGGAGATTCCTGTACTAATTTACCTGTTTTAATATCTTTCCACGATCTTTCTATCTGATCATCAAGAGCATGTATCAGCTTTATTGCTTTTGGACCGAGCTTATCATCATTTACAATAATAGCATTATTTAAACCACTGATTAAACCCGTAAATTTTACATTTGAATAACTATTAGACTGAATTTTATTTACTTGCATAATAAACTCCTTTTTCGTATTAAGTAGCAAAAAAATATTTTTTGCTACTAAAATATAAAACTTGTACAAAAGTTTTGTTTGTAGTAATTTAACAATGTAAAAAGACGAAGGATATTAGTAGGTTGAGCTTATAGTTCAACAAAAAATAAAAGAAGGAGAAAGTCAAAATGGCTGAAAGAAAATTAGTCGGAACAAACGAAATGTTCAAAAAAGCATTGGCGGGCGGATACGCTATCGGTGCTTACAATGTTAACAACATGGAAATTTTACAAGGTATTGCAGAAGCAGCTGAAGAAACTCAATCACCTATTATTTTGCAGGTTAGTGCAGGTGCAAGAAAATATGCAAACCAAACTTATCTTATCAAGTTAGTTGAAGCTGCATTAGCTACAACTACAGTACCTATTGCATTGCACTTGGATCACGGTGCTGATTTTGAAATTTGTAAAGCATGTATTGATGGCGGTTTCTCATCAGTTATGATTGACGGATCAAGATTCCCGTTTGAAGAAAACGTAAGAGTAACAAAACAAGTTGTTGATTATGCACACGAAAGAGGAGTTTCAGTTGAAGCTGAATTGGGTAAATTAGCAGGCGTTGAAGATGACGTTAATGTTTCTGATAAAGATGCGAAATATACAAATGTTAAAGAAGCTGTTGAATTTGTTAAACAAACAGGCTGTGATTCTTTAGCTATCGCAATCGGTACTTCTCACGGTGCTTACAAATTCAAAGGTGAAGCTAAATTAGATTTCGAAAGATTAAAAGAAATTAAAGATGCATTGCGTGAAGCAGGTTTTGGTGATTATCCAATCGTATTACACGGTTCTTCTTCAGTTCCGAAAGAATTTGTTGAAAAATGTAATAAATTCGGCGGTAACTTGCCTGATGCTCAAGGTGTTCCTGAAGATATGCTTAATTATGCTTCTAAACACGGTGTTGCTAAAATCAATATCGATACAGATTTAAGATTAGCAATGACTTCAACTATCAGAGAGTTCTTTATTGAACATCCTGAAAAATTCGACCCAAGAGAATATATGGGACCTGGCAGAACAGCCGTTAAAGAAATGGTTATGCACAAAATGAGAGATGTATTAGGAACTGCAGGTCACGCACAAGACTAATAAATCTTGATTAAAAGCATATATAAAGAAAAGGTGATAAATTTTTATTTATCACCTTTTTAATATCTAAATCAGATATTCAATTCAAACTTATTTATTTACTATCTGAGATAAAGCATTTATAACATCTTCATCCCATTTTTTACCGCTTTCATCTTTCATAATAGAAAGAGCCTTATCTTTTTCCATAGCCTTACGGTATGGTCTGTCTGAAGTCATTGCACAATATGCATCAGAAACAGCGATTATTCTTGAGCCCAACGGTATTGATTGACCTTTTAGGCCTTCAGGGCTGCCTGAACCATCCACCCTTTCGGTTTGATAGGTAATATAAGGCACAACCTCTGATAAGAAATTTATATTCATAAGTAAATTAACACCAACATTCGAATGGTTTTTAATTTTACTTAATTCATCTGCTGATAATTTTCCGTTAGTTGCAAATAATTTTTCAGGGAGAGTAATCTTACCGATATTTTGCAGCAAGGCAGCATAATATATCAAATCAGTAGTCTTTTCATTCAAACCTAATTTTGCACAGATGCCACGAGCCAACCTTGCACTGTTTCTTGAATGTGAAACGGTATATTGACCTTTTTTATCTACTGCAGTAGCTAATGCTTCCACAAAATTCTGCTGATAATCACATAAATCACCAATTAATGCTGTCAAATCACCACGCAGTTTCTTTAAGTCAAATTCCGTAGATGATTCATCGGAAATTTGGGCATGTGTTTCTTCTATAACCGTTTGTAATGTTATTGTAGTACCCAAAAGATTTGCGATACTCACAATAACATCACAGAAATCTTCATCCAACATCTCGTTGTTCTTAATTTCAATTGCACCGATAGGAACACTTGAATTACGCAACGGGAAGCATATATAACCCTCTTTTGATATAACTTCATTATGCAAAAGTTCTGATGAATTAAATCTTAAATCAGAATTATCATTTGCGGAATTACCCAACAGGGTCATTTTACCGTCTTTTTCAAAAAAGATTCTGCATTCCTCAACTTCCACCATCTGAACAATAGATTTTGCAATTGAAGAATAAACTGCAATTTCTTCTTTCCTGTCAAAATTTAGAACGCATAAAGTATTCTTTGATGAATATAAATCAACCAGCTCTGACAACTGATTTATTAAACGCTCTTTTTTATTCGATTTTACACTTATTTTCTTTGCCAAATCATCTGAAATCAAGTTCTCAGATAAAAAATCACCCAGATTTAGTGCAAACATTTCCTCTATAGGATCAATTCCGGCCATAAACTCTGACTGTCCGAATATTGAAACCCCTGAATTCTTTTTATCTTGGTTTGTCATAATATTTCCTCTAAAACTCATAAACCTTCTATTATTAATAGCTATCGGCACAAATCTGAAAAACTTTAATGATTTTTTAAAATTCATACTAAAGTATGAGAAAACTTAATATTTCTTAATATTTTGTATTATATAAGCAATTATTTACTTCGTATATACTTTATATATATAAGAGAGGATTCTTATATGGAAATTTTTAGATCAAGCAGCAGATACATAGGCCCGCACCACAACATTTTAGGACCGGCAAGATTTCTACCATACGAAAGCAGAGGATGGAGAACACCGCTGTTTCATTTTGGTGGATTTCACAGACCGCACTTTGGCGGTTTTCGTGGCTTTGGCGGTTTTGGGATGAGCTCATACCAACAGAATGTCATTATTGATAATGGCAGACATGGTTTCTGGGGTGGCTTGGCTGACGGACTTGAAGGGTTTGTCAGAGGATTTATGAATGTATCATGGCTTATGGGAGGCATGCAGCAACAATACAACATGTATAATAACCCAATGATGATGCAGCAAATGCCTGTAGCAGATAATCAACAAGCTGCACAGCAAAATGATAATTCTAATCTTGAATTTAATAATCTTAAAAAGTTCGCTGATAAAGCAGGCTATATGGTCGTAAAAGAACAAGACGGGACATACACCGCGTTTAACGATAAGACTAAAGACCATATTTCCGGCGACTATGTAACTGTAAGAGATGCTATCCTTGGTAAAGATGAACCAAAAGCAGATGAACCAGAAGAAGCTCAAGAAACACAAAAGAAAAAAGAAGATACTAAACCTCAGGGAGCAAAAGATGGCGACACAGTAAAAGCTGAAGAATTCAAAAAATACGAAGGTAAATCTGTCTGGGTAACTGATGAATTAAGAATTCACAACGGCGAAGATCCTGACTTGGTAAATATTAAAGGCAAAACTACCTTTGGCGAAATGGATAAAAAGACCGGCTACCCTGCAACAATTAGCGTTGGGAATGTAAAATATACATTATCAGAAGATTTTAAAGATGATCCAAAATATAAAGACGCAACATTATACAAATCTGATAAAAAAGGTGAATATTACCGATTAGAATGGAAAGACGGTGAACCGATATTAGTTCAGCATAAAGGCGATAAAGAACTTGGTGCAGGTGATGTTGACGTACACCAAACAAAAAGAAAATAATATTTTATTTTGATAATACTCCTTATCAGCACCCTTTGGCAGTTTGTCCATGTCAAAGGGTGTTATAATGTGCTTTTATAAAACAAAACCGAAGAAATAGTATTCTTCGGTTGTTGTTTTATTATTTACATAATTATCAAGCTCTAAATAACTTCTCGAGTTAATTAGAACATCAAGCCTGCTTCTCTTGCAGCATCAGCTAAAGCAGCAACTCTACCGTGATACAAGAAACCGCCTCTGTCAAATACAACACATTCAACTCCGGCTTTTTTAGCTTTCTTTGCGATTGCTTCACCAACAGCTTTTGCAGCTTCAATATTTCCGCCATTTTTTAGACTTTCTTTTAAGTCTTTATCATTCGATGAAGCTGAAGCCAATGTTACATGGTTTTCATCATCAATTAATTGTGCGTAAATATGTTTTGTGCTTCTGTAAACAGCTAATCTTGGGAATTCTGCTGTTCCTGAAACTTTTAATCTGATTGATCTGTGTCTTTTTTGTACAATTGGTTTTCTTTCTTTTTGTTTAATCATTTTCTTTTTCCTTTCATTTTGCCCAAACCTGCTTGAAAAACCACTTCAAGAGTTTATATGGGCTTTGATTTCATGTCGGATTAGTAAATCCGACCTACTAAACTTCACACCGGCTCACGCTTTTCCCGCCTGTCAAATCAAAGATTTGTTCGCTCACTTCGCTATCGCTACATTCGCAACGGCGGAGATATAATGTTACGTGCCCTGCTCGTCTTGCCTTTCGACAAGCCGACACCGGCACTTCACACCGGCTCACGCTTATTTCTTACCGGCTTTACCAACTTTACGTCTGATGTATTCGCCTTCATATTTAACACCTTTTCCTTTATATACTTCAGGCGGACGTTTAGATCTGATTAAAGCGGCAATATCGCCAACTAACTGTTTGTTTGAACCTTTTACAGTGATATTTGTGTTATTTTCAACACTGATTGTAATTCCCTGAGGAGGAACTATATCAACAGGGTGAGAATAACCAAGAGCCATATTCAGAGTTGTTCCCTGCATTTGTGCTCTGTAACCTACACCATTGATTTCAAGTTTTTTAATGAAACCGTCTTTAACACCAGTAACTGCATTTGCAACCAAAGTTCTTGATAAACCGTAAAATGCGTCTGTTTGACGGGAATCAGAAACTTTTGATAATGTAATTACATTGTTTTCTAATTTTACTGAAATTTCAGGACGAATTTCTACAACCTCTGTTCCTAAAGGTCCTTTTGCAGTAACTGTTTGTCCTTCAACTTTTACCTCAACGCCTTGAGGTACTTCGATAGGTTTTTTACCAATTCTTGACATTTTTGTTTTCTCCTTTGGTATATTAACTACACAGTGCAAACTCACTTAATTATTGCTATTCATAAAACTTATAGAAATTTCGGCTTGTTTGCGGTCAGGTCTTTCTACCAATTACACCTGACAAGAGTTAAAATATCACAGACCTGATTGTTTGTAAAGCAATTTGTTAATATTACTTAAAATATTTCATAAGCAATAGCAAAAAAATTTTTATTCTTATTTTGATACCGGTATGAAAACAGATAAAATATCATTTGGACAAACCTATTTAAAACCATCAATTTTCAAGAATTTAGCTCCTCACAATTTCCAAAAAGTTGAATCTATAATACCGTTTGGGGAAATTTATCCTGCCGATATTTATATCGGAGCAGATAAAAACGGAGATATAGTTCTTGATATTTTACATTCAACTATGGGCAAATTTTTATACTTTAGCGGAGAAGTTCCAAAAACAGCGCTTAATGCAGGCATCTTACAAATTATGGACTCTGCTGAAAGAATCAACCGTAAAATGTCAGGATACAAGCTTCCTGTCTATAGTATTAAAATTAAAGACCTTGACCATTTCAGTATTCCGAAGCTGCAATACACAATAAACGAAAAACTTGTATATTATTACGATAAAATGATAGACAGAAGATTTTTTCACTAATTTGCAAACATATAACTAATATGCTATATTGTAAGAAGTTTCGTACAGGTGTTAATTTTGTTCCTACATTTTTATAAATAGGGAGAGTTAACTCTTATTAGGGATTGAAGTATACCCGTATATCATTTGATATCAGCGGGAAACGGATTACCCGAGGTTCTCACCCACCTGCGAGCCTAGCAGGTAACAAAATCCGCCTGTACGGGACTTTTATTAATCCACTCTTTTTATGATTGATTTTTATGAAATAAATATTAAAATTGGAATATGAAAAGAATTGCGTGGAAAAAATTTATTGTTATATGTGCAATTGTGACTTTTATATTGAATGTTTATGCACCGGAGTCATACAGTGCTTTTTGGGACAGAAATAAAAACCAAAATAATCAGCAGCAAACACAAACGCAAAACCAACAGACACAAGGACAAAATCAACAAGCAGAATCACAAGAAACGACATACCCTAATGATGTGGATTCTCAACCGATTGCAGAAGGTGAATATGTTGATGATATTGATGTTGAAGAACAATACCGCAAAATGCCGGTTGCAGATTTTAGCTATATCCACGACATAGATCCCGGAGAATACCAAGACACAATGTATTCAACCTGGTCACCTTATCCGTTGTTCAGGCTGACGGCACCTTTATACTTCAAAACTACGGCAATTCAACCGGGATATTATCTTCTCACCCCAAGAGAACACAAAGGGAAATGGTATATTCTGTTTAAAGAAGCAGGAAAAGTAAAATATATCGTACCTTGTTACAAGCGAGAAATGGTTCCGCTGAATTTTTACAAAAATCATCTCCCAAAAATTAAACTTACAAAAGCACAACTTATAAGAGAAAAAACACTCAAATTTGTCGGAAAACATTTTAATTCTTCAAAACGAAAACCGATTCCTGACACTTATCTTGAAGCAAATGATATGGATAACAGTTTTCTTTCCATTATAGTTTACTGGGGAAATTACAGATATTATTTTGTAGTTCGTTCGGTTCAGCTGTAGAAATTATTTTTGTTTAGGGGTATAATAGTTTGGGGAAACAGGAGGGAAATGATGAAAAAGTTTATTATAAGCCTTTTAATAATATGTACAGTAGTTTTAACAGCACCGGTCAGCAGTGCAAAAAGAGCTCCAAAAGTAAAAAAACAGGAAGTTGAAACTACAACAACAGAAGTTTTAACGCAAGAAGCACCAATGCCCGAGCTTGATACACCACAACCTGTTTCAAATGAGGTTGTAACAAATCCTGCTCCGACTCCTGAAATTTCCGAACAAGAGCCAATGGCGGTAAAAACAAAAAAAGAAAAGAAACAGAAAAATAAAAAGCAAAAAGTTAAAAAACCAAAACAAAAAAAGGTTATAAAAGATGACAAAACTGATAATTCAGGTTCTAAAGCATCAAAACCAAAAGCCCCAAAAACAGCACAACCAACAGTTCAAACACCTAAAAAAAGAAGTAAACTGGCTCTGTATTTAAATCCAAATATTGATATTCATGAAGTTCGAGCAAGTCACATTTTGGTAAAAAAACGCAAAGATGCAGTGAGAATAAGAAAAGATATTATAAATGGCACCATATCATTTGAAGATGCAGCAAGAGAATATTCATTATGCCCGACAGGAATGAGAGGGGGCGATTTGGGATATTTCAACCGCAGAAAAATGGAGCAGTTATTTGCAGATGTTGCATTTGATTTGAAAGTCGGACAAATTTCAGATCCTGTCGGAACAAAATTCGGCTGGCATATAATTAAAGTTACAGATAAAAGGTAAAAAACAAGTTTGCAATGACACCAATTTTTTGTGGCAATTTATATACAGGCAACCTTGACTTTTAATTATTTATCAACTTTTTGAATTCTGCCGTCTGATTTGATTTCAATCGGTTTGTTTAAGTGTCTGATATAATCCCCAACGACAATATCTTTGTCATGATCAAATATTTTTTCAGCTTCCTTTAACCTGTGAGGAAGCCCTAAACCCATATCAACACTGCCCAAGCAGTAATCATCCGATGCAACTTTATACATCTTGTCTTTGCGTGGATTATTTATATCTATAGGGGTTTGATTGCCCTGTTTATCAACAAAAGACATTGAAAGAAGTTCGCCGTCCTTATTAAATTTATATCGTAAGCCTGAAACCTGTACTATTCCGGGTCTGTGAGATTTAGATTTCATTGATGCCTTAATTCTGCCCTTTATTGCCGTTACAATTTCATCTTCCGAAGCCTGTGCAACAACAACCTTATTTGCAAAAGGGGAAATTATTGACAAATCTCTTGTATCAATTTTTCCGGGTTCGAATTTGCCCCTTATATTTGCGGAATTCATAAAAGCAACATCCGTGTCAAGCTCGCTGCGTAATGCATCCACAATAAAATCACAATGAGGGTTTTCACTGCCTAAAAAGTCGCTCGGATACGGTTCTGCAGATTTTATAACTCCGACTTTTTCAGGTTTACCCAAAATGCTTTCAAATGTATTACGGGCAACAAGGTTTCTGCTGTATTTATCCGTATCGCCTATATTATTCTGAACTTTTGTAATTACACCATCTTTATTAAATTCTACATTTAAAATGCCAAAATGTTCTCCATCTCTGCCTGCCTGAGTAATAACTATCGGTTCTCCTGTTTTTGAATAAAACAGATTTTCATCCGGTTTTACATCTTCTAACAAGGTATGAGTGTGAGCACCCAAAATTATATCAATTCCGTTTACTTCTTTTGCAAGTTTTAAATCCTGTCTGTATCCGGCATGAGAAAGAACGATAATTTTATTTATACCCTGATTTCTTAGTTTATCAACTTCTTTTTGAACTTCGGGTATAGTTTTATCAAATTCTTTCTCAATATTCAAATCAGGCAAATGTTCCTGCAGTTTTACATGCACATGTAAATCCGGAGGAACAAGACCGATTACACCATACTTATGTCCATTAATTTCCTGAACATAAGACTGCTCAATATACTTCTTTAACGGATTCTTTTCGGAAGGTTGTAAATTTATACCAAGTAGTTTGTAATTTTTGTCCTTTATTATATCAACAAATTTGTCCGTAGGAAGATCGCACTCATGGTTGCCTAAAGCACTTGCCATAAAACCTGCAATATTTAAAAACTTGTTATCAACTTTTACGTGATTTATATCCTCACCAAGCATAATATCACCGGATGCAAATTTCATCTTGTCGCTTCCTGACGGAGTGAAGGAGTCAAACTGATTAACCGCATTTACAAGTCGCTCCATACGAATATTTTGACCATGCAAATCATTTACATAAAAAATACTTGCTTTTATATTATCCTTATCAGAGGATTTAGCCCCGCCCAAAGCACTACTTTGAGCATTATTCTGATAATAAGACCTTAGGAGATTTGTATTTCTGTATGAATTGTAAATATTACTTATCATATTTTGAACCTTCTCACTGTCTATAAGTTACGTAAAAATAAAAATTGCGGTATTTATGAAAAAATTGTTACAAAAGTTATTCTCAAAATATAAAAGACCGCCTGCGTGCAAGCGATCCTTATTTGTATTCTAAAATTCGTATTCCGGTATTATAAACACCTCGTTGTTTGCATCCTTTTCAACAAACTTCAGGTAATAATCCATAGCCCTGTCTTTGCAGCTGTCATACAATTCCTGCGAAATCAGTTCTTTATGCTTTTGAGTTCGCTCTCCTGAGTAATTTCCAAGAATATTCGCATACTTTTCAATATTTTCTTTATTCAACCCGCCGCCATAAGCTTTTGTTTTTGCATCAGTACCTGACGGTCTTATTTCTATATACTTGTCTGCAAATTCTAAATATGTACCATCACCGACAAATTTAACCGATTTTAAATTATCGAAATTTAATTCGGGAGAAAATTTATCGTTCAATATAGATTTTATATCATCAACAGAGATTTCTCCTTCTTTTAAAGCAATTGCCATAGAAAGGTAAAACACATCATTTTGAGTACGTTTTTGCTCTCCTGCAATTTTATCGGCTTTTAGTTTGTTTATATCCGGTTCAGATTCGTTATAATACGCAATATCAACTCTTGTATCAAATCTGCCGATAATATTGTTTTCTTCAAATACATTCTTCAGGTATTCCGAAAGATAAATTTTATTATCAAGTTTTGCAACAAGAGAAGATGCAACGACAATAGCCTCTGTTGCACTCTTTTCACGCATTGCAACAGCACATCTGCCGTGCTTGGATTTTATTAAATCTTCCGTACCCATAATCATGCCGCCGGATTCTTCTCCGCCAAAAAGCAATCTTGGATTTACGCCCAAATTTATTGAATTTCCCAAAACATCATCCACTACAACTTCTTTTTGTGGATTATTTTTAAGTTGAAGTTCAACTTTCTTCATTATATTGGCAATTTCTTTGAAGCCGACCGGAACATTTACAACCTTTACACCGTTTGATTTTGCCCATTCATCCCAGGATAGGGCTGAAGCCGTTGTTTTTATCATAAACCTTGGATTATTATTCCAAAGATTTTGAGATTTTAGCTGTTTTGCCCAAAAATCCATCAGCATAAGAAATGCCTGATTTGCAGTGAAAACTGTCAAAACCCGCTCGTCAGACAATCTTACAAAATCGATACCGAGTTTTTTTAATTCATCAATTCTTTTGGCACTTTCTATCTGGGTAACCGTCAACCTGTCATGATCAGGGTCAGTAATCAAAACGGCCGTACCTAAAGGATAATTTTTTAATTTTTCACTATAACCGAGAGTTTCAATTACAGGAAAATACTTTGTACCATCCGTTTTTTTTGCAACAACCGTTGCATCAACGGAATAATCATAAAATGCCTTTTCGCCCTTTGGAGTATGGTCATATTTGCCGATAGAATGGAAAAACGGATCTTCTTCCGTATTAAACCAGTCAAATTTATCCGCAATTCCGAGCTTTGAAAGAACCCTTGAAAGAGTTTTATAAGCTGAACCACCGACACTTTCTATTAAAATTTTGTTATTATATGATTTAACCAAATCAAGATTAAAATCTTTTGCCACTCCGGACTTTAAATATTCAACATACAAATCAACACCGTCATCAAGAGATTTCATAACACTTTCGCTAATTAAAGGATTGTCCTTTGCAGAAATTTTTATTTCATAAGACCCTTTTTCATTAACTTCATCAAAAATCTGCTGAATTTTATTTACAAATTCCATAGATTCTTCGGGTAAATACTGACTCCCCTGACAATTTAAGTCCTTTGTTGCATTTTTTACTGAAATACCATGGCTTGAAGTAATATATTCTCCGCCAAGTAAATCCAATTTAAAAGCAAGAAAAGATGCAAGCCATATAGGAATTGTTTTTCTCTGTGACGGCACAAGAGTTTCTATTCCGCATGAAGCCTGTATTCTTGCGATTGCATCCAAAAACAGCTGAGAGTTATAACGTACTTCACACCCTGCAATCTTAACAATTCTTTTATTCGGATATTTTTCTTTTGCAACAAGAGCTTTCGCAAGAGTAGCAAGAACTATCCCGACTAAATTTATAGGGAATCTTGTATCCTGAGGAAATAATATATTCTGCGGGCCTCTTATACCGGCAGTTGATACTTTTGCCTCTTTAGAGTAATTTGCGAACCATTCTTCTAAATTTAACCCGAGAGGATTTGTTTTTTCATCATAAGGTTTTAAATGTTCCTTTTTCAAAAGAAAAGTAAATTCACCATCATTTGAAAAATCCATCAAATCAAGATTTTTGATATAATCGGGAGTCTTATCATAAACACTTTTAAATAATTCATTTTCTAATTCATTTTCACTAACCTTTAAACCGGACATACAAAACCTCTCTTAAAGCTACTACAAAACAATAATAACACTAAAAGCAGATTAAGAAAAATTGTAAAGATTAGTTGATTTTATTTTTCAATTCTTCAATTTGGCGTTTCAAATCTTCTATATCAGCAGTAACAGGATCCGGAATTTTATTATGCATAAGGTTTCCGTCCTCGTCAACAGTAGCACGCTGAACTATACGCCCCGGAACACCAACAACGGTTGAATGAGAAGGAACATCCTCAATTACAACCGAACCCGCACCTATTCTTACATGGTCTGCGATTATTATATCACCAAGCACTTTTGCACCTGCACCAATAATTACATGGTTACCGACAGTCGGATGTCTTTTGCCAAAATCTTTTCCCGTTCCGCCGAGAGTAACCTGCTGATAAACAAGTACATCATCACCGATAATCGTAGTTTCACCGATAACAACACCTTCCCCGTGATCTATAAAAAATCTTCTGCCTATACTCGCAGCAGGGTGAATTTCTATACCTGTGATAATTCTTGTAAAATACGAAATCATACGTGGAATCAAAGGGATATGCCATTTATAAAGTCTGTGTGCAAGACGATATGCAATCAGTGCATGCAACCCCGGATAGCAAAAAATAACTTCAAATATATTCTTTGCAGCCGGATCATTATCATAAATTACTTTTATATCTTCATTTACTTTGGTTATACCGCGTTTTATAACTTCAAACATAATTAATGTACCAATTTTGCAAATTTTCTCTTGCCTGCCTGCAAGATTACACTTTCGTCAAATGAAATTGTATAACCCATATCGGCTATTTTTTCACCGTCAATTTTTACACCACCGCCCTGAATAAGACGTTTTGCTTCACCTTTACTTGCAGTAAAACCAAGTTCAACGATTAAATCAAGTATCGATTTTCCGTTTTCAACTTTGACATCCTGAATATCCTCAGGAATACCTTTATTTGAAACTACATTTATAAATTCTTCCTGCGCCTTATCCGCACCGACTTTTCCGTGGTATTCTTCGGTAATCATATGAGCCAGCTGTAATTTTAAATTACGAGGATTAACGGAACCGTCTGCTATTTCTCTGTCGTAACGTTCTAAATCTTCTTTTGATGTATCAGTTAACAAGCTGAAATAACGGGTAATCATATTATCAGGAATACTCATCAATTTACCGAACATATCTTTGGCACTGTCAGTTAAAGAAATACAGTGTTCCGGATAAGTTTTAGACATTTTAACAACACCGTCAGTACCTTCTAACAACGGTAAAAGAACAACCAACTGCGGATATTTTTTACCGTATGCAGTTTGAATATCTCTGCCAAGGAGAGTATTAAATCTTTGATCTGTACCGCCTAATTCAATATCCGCATCTATGGCAACAGAATCGTATGCCTGCATTAAAGGATAATAAAATTCAACAATAGAAATAGGTTTACCTTCTGCATAACGCTTTGCAAAGTCATCTCTTGTCATCATCTGGGCAACCGTAACTTTTCCCGCAAGAGCCAAAAGTTCTGTAAAACTCATAGGATGCAGCCAGTCAGCATTGTTTACGACTTCAGCCTTTGAAACATCCAAAACTTTTGACATCTGTTCAAAATATGTTTTAGCATTTTCTTCAACCTGTTCTTTAGTTAAAGCCGGTCTTGTTTCTGATTTGCCTGACGGATCGCCTATCATTGCGGTTGCGCCGCCGACAAGTAAAACAATTTTATGTCCCAAAGTCTGAAATTCTTTTAATTTACGCATTACAACAGTGTGTCCTAAATGCAAGTCAGGTCTTGTCGGATCCATGCCAAGTTTTACACGCAACGGAGTATTTGTATCAGAAGCATGTTGCAATTTGTATGCAAGTTCTTCAACCCCTCCGGGCAACACTTCCGCATTACGCGCTATATATTTCGCCTGTTCTATAAATTCTTCTCTTAATTCTGTCATTGATATCTCCAATCTCTTTTTAATAATTATAGCAAAAAATATTTTTATATGTTTTAATTCTTACATGGTTAATAATATAAATTTCACAGGATTAAGAAATATCGGGGGTATGTTTAATATCGAAATTAACGCAGACCCAAGAAATTCTATCGGTTATTTAAAACCTATAGAAAGAAAATATCTGTTAGTTAAACTAACCAATGACAAATACGGAAATGATTTGGATAAATATGAACAGGCACTAGCTTTAGGAACTCCGGAGCTTGATAAATTCAGGTTTATACACGATAAAAGATATATAAATATTTTTACGGAAAAACCTTATCATTCAACACTTCCGACAAAAATATTTTTAAACCTTAAAGAACTTCCCGTTCGAAAAAACACTATACCGATGTTTGATTTTCTTGCAAAGATAACCAAAAAAGTTGCCAATAAACCGGATGCGGATTTTATTTATGATGAAAACTTCCCTATATGTTATGCCGGAGATTTATTCATTATGGGCGATACAAAAATTTCAGAAATCTCAAACAGCAAAACGGATTTCATAAACAGAACTTTTAACATATATAACCCGAAAACCGCAAAAGCAATTGCAAAATCAATAAATGACAGCATACAAGAGCAAATGATTGATTATTTTTTATAAATCCTATCTGTAATTTGTAAACTGCAAAGGAGTATTATAGCTGTCTTCATTTTGTCTGATTAATTGAATTACAGCCTGCAAATCGTCTTTACTTTTGCCGGAAACTCTTATCTGTTCACCCTGAATAGATGCCTGAACTTTGAGTTTGGAGTTTTTAATATCAGAAGTTATTTTCTTTGCTAAATCCTGTGTTAAACCTTTTTTCAAGTTTACAACCTGACGAACATTGCCGCCAAGAGCATTTTCCATTTTTTGAGGGTCTAAAATTTTTAAACTCAGATTTCGTTTTGAAAATTTTGACTGTAAAATATCATTGATATTACGAAGTTTCATTTCATCTTCAGTTGTTATGGTAATCGATTTACCTTCTTCAAGTTCAACTGTCGATTTTGAATTTTTAAAATCAAAACGGGAAGCCAATTCTTTTTTCACCTGTTCAACAGCATTGACAACTTCCTGCTTATCATATTCTGAAACAATATCAAAACTACAATCCTTTGCCATATATAAACCCCTTTCAAAATTCGTTAAAAATCAGATTAAATAGTGCCTACAACATACATATGGAAAACATACGCAAATAAAATACCATAAACAGCACCTACAAAAACCTCAAACGGAGTATGCCCAAGAAGTTCTTTCAATTTTCCGCCTACGGCTTTCAAATCATGATTATATATTTCTTCCATAACTTTATTTAAGCATGCAGCCGTTTTACCTGCGGCACGTCTTAAACCTGCAGCATCATACATTATTACAAGTGAATACCCCATAGCAACAGCAAAAGCAGTAGAGTCAAAACCTTCTAAAATTCCAACCATTGTAGATAATCCCATTACACCGGCAGAATGTGTACTTGGCATACCACCTGTAGTAGTGAAAATTTTAAAATTTATTCTTCTTGTCTGAATAGTAAACAAAATAAATTTTATTATCTGACCGGTGAATGCTGCCAATAATCCGCTTGCTAAGGCTTCATATCCGTTATTTGCGATTGCTAATCTAAAAGTTTCTAACATTAAATACCTGCTCTCTTTCTTATCTGCATAATTATATCATTTATCATATCGGATTTTAAATTATGCTTGTTCATTATAGCACAACAATCATCAAGCAGGCAAACCAGTTTACATTTTGCTTTTTCCAAGCCATATAAAGACACATAGGTCAGCTTACCCTCCTGTTTATCTTTACCGATAGTTTTTCCCATTTCCTCAAAGGTTGAAATTTCATCCAAAATATCATCACAAATCTGAAAAGCCAAACCAAATTTTTCCGCAAAATCAGTTATTAAAGCCAAATTTTCATCTGAAGCATCGGCAATTATTGCGCCGGTTCGCATAGAAAGCTTGAATAAGTCTGAAGTTTTGTGAATATGCAGATATTCAAGTGTTTTTTCTTTATTTTTAACATCCGCAGATTGCTCACTTTCAATATCTACAACCTGACCTGCAATTACTCCGCGAGCTCCTGCATATTTAAAATATTCATTCAAAACCCTTATTAAAGTTGACGCAGGCAGATTATTCGAATATTTTACAATAACTTCAGGTGCATAAGTTAACAATGCATCACCGCTTAAAACCGCAATTGCTTCACCGAAAACTTTGTGATTAGAAGGCTTGCCCCTGCGAAAATCATCATTATCCATACACGGCAAATCATCATGAATTAAAGTCTGGGCATGAAGCATTTCAATTGCACATGCAGTGGGGATAGCATCTTCAATCTCTCCGCCAAACAATCTGCAGGCTTCCAAACATAAAACAGGACGCAGTCTTTTGCCCGGTAAAGTAACCGTATATTTCATTGATTTAAACAGGCTTTCGGGTTTTTCAGCCTGTAAATACTCATCTAATTTTTCATTTACCAATTGGATATAATTATTCATCATCTTCATCATATTCCTTATAAATACGCTGTTTTTGGGTATTTCTTGCACCCATACGCTTTTTTTCACTTATTTTTACTATCATTTTATCATTATGAAATTTGTTATGAGTTTCTCTTTTTACCCCTGAATACTTGACCTTTTCCTTGTATTCAAAAGCCTCCGTTATAAATGCCAGATAACTTTCATATCTTGTTGCATCAATTTCCTCAAGATGTTTTAATACTTCACACCCTGTTTCATTTATATGCAGACAATCCGAATACTTACATTGATTTTTATATTGGCGGATTTCATCAAACAACCTGTCCACATCCTTTGGTAAAATAAAATCAAATTTTACATTACTAAACCCCGGAGTATCAATAATACCCGTATTTTCATCAAGCTCAATTATTTCACAATGGCGGGTTGTATGAGTTCCACGGTTTAATTTATCACTTACGGATTTTGTTTTAAGGTTGACATTTGGGTTTAGCGCGTTAATAAGACTGGATTTTCCGACTCCGGAATTACCGCACAACGCAGAAACTTTACCCTTTAACAGTTTTGCAAAATATTCTATACCGATTTTTTTTAGGGCAGATGTGAACACAATTTCGTACCCCAAGGGTTTGTATATATTTTCTATTCTATCGGTTAAATCAGCCTCAAACTCCAAATCTTCCTTATTAAAACCCAATATAACAGGAATATCATAATATTTGGCAAGAGAAATATAACGATTTAACTGCAAGAAATCAAGCTCAGGCTCTTTCAATGCAGAAACAACCACAATCTGATCAACATTCGCAACTGCAGGGCGTTTAATATATGTTTTTCTCGGCAGAATTTTAGTAATTACATTATTTTCAAATTCAACAAAATCACCTGTAACAACAGACACTTTTTGTTTTTTTAAAACTTCACGAATTTTGCATACATAAAGCTGTACGCCACTTTTCACATAATAAGAATCTGAATAGATTTTATATATTTGCCCTTGCATAGAAAAATTCTACTAAAAAAATGCAAAAAAATCACACCTTTAAATATTGAGTTTATAACCGCCGCCATAGATTGTTTCAATATACTTTTTGCCGTTTGCGATTTTATCAATCTTGGAACGCAAATGACGAATATGCACCCTTATGGTTTCAATGTCATCATCCGGAGAATACCCCCAAATATCTTTGAGTAATTTTGCAGAAGAAACCATATTGCCATGGTTTTGGAAAAGTAAATTAAATATTTCAAATTCGATAGGAGTTAATTTTGCCTGTTTTTCCCCGATTCTTACACTGTATTGTTCAGGTAGGAGGGTTATTTCCCCTAAAGTTTGAAGTTCTCTGGTAGAAGCTGATTCCGGAATTTGATGAGTACGTTTTAACAACGCCCTGACTCTCATCAGTAATTCTTCCACCTCGAAAGGTTTTACAAGATAATCATCCACACCTATATTAAAGCCGTTTGCCTTATCATCAAGCTGCGACAATGCTGTGAGCATAATTATCGGAATATTTTTTGTTTGCGGATTTTCTCGTATTCTTTTTGCGACCGTAAAACCGTCAACTTCAGGCATCATAACATCTAATACAACAAGTGACGGCAGCTCTTGTTTTGCGAGTGCAAAAGCTTTTATACCATCATAAGCCTGAACAACTTTATATCCGGCGAGCTCTAAATTTATCTTTATCAGTTCATTTATTGATGCATCATCATCAACTACTAAAATCTTATTATCCATAACCAAATTTTAATACAAACATAAATGCAGCTATTGTCTAATTAATAAAACTTAATATTTTCAATATTCTAAAAAGCAACACTATCGGTCAATATAGAACAAGCCTTATTTTTTTGATAAAAAAAACTGTCAAAAAAAATTTTTTTATACTATTATTTTATAGTTGTAAAATATACATTTATTTTATAAGGAGAAAAGATAAATTGACAACAGATTATTCACCTTTAGAAGTATTCAATGAAAATGAAAACTTAGACGAAATTCATCTTGGACGTCATGTGCTTGCTGAATTTTTTGAATGTGACCCTAATACACTAAATAATATAGATAAAGTTGAAAAATATATGATGGAAGCAGCATTGGAATGCGGAGCAACTATCGTTCAAAAATGTTTCCATATGTTTAGTCCATACGGAGTTTCAGGTGTAGTAATTATATCTGAAAGTCATTTGGCAATTCACACCTGGCCGGAGCTTGGATATGCCGCAGTTGATTTATTTACATGCGGTTCAAAGTGTGACCCTAAAGTTGCATATGAATTTTTAAAAGATAAATTCCACTCAAAGAATGCAAGCTTTACAGAGCTCAAGAGAGGAATTATTACCCGCAACTCAATGAAAGTTGTAGAAAAACCATTTGAAGTAATGGAACAAATCGCAAACTAATTAAATAGCAAAAAATATTTTTACACGTTTTAAATAGGTTGACAAGAGAGAAAGATATTAACTTGTCGACCTATTTTATACAGACAATCAACAGGTATAACAGAATAAAGGAGAAAAATAAAATGACAATTAATGCACTAGCCCCAAAAGCACCTACAATTAAGAGAAAAAATTACGATGTAATACAAACATTAATGAGAGCAAGAAGCCCTCGTAAATATTTGAATGAAGCAACACATCTTACATTTAAACCTGAAAAAGAAGTAGAATACTTCAGTCCGTTCGCAACAACAGGAAAGGTTTTTAATAAAAAAGCTTAAATATTTATTCAAATCGCAACACATATAAATAAACCCTTTAAATGAACATTTAAAGGGTTTATTTTATATTGCCGTAGATACCTTATAATAAAGAAAGGAAGGTATTATGGCAAGTATTATTGAAAGCGAAAGACGTATCATAAAATTATCCGTTGACGACATTTTGAATATAGTCAGGGAGTATCAAAAACTTACCAAAGACAGCTGCTGCTACGAGCATACAAGAGAAATTTTACAAAAAACACCGCTCTACATTCCGGAGGACTTATAACACTAATCCAAAAATTCAGCTAGAATTGTATTACTGATTAAAACGCCTTTTGGGGTCAGAGCATAACCTTTTGAAGTCTTTTTCATAAAACCCGAAGAAATATATTTATCTATAATTTTCTCATATTTAGCACAAAAATTTATATTATACTTTTGGTTAATAAAATCAACATCAATACCGCTCATTTTACGAAACCCTAAAAAAATCTCTTCCTCAAGTTTATTTTTTTGAGTTTCTGAAAGTTCCTCGATAATGTATAAGGGATTATTTATATATTCTTCAACTGATGTGCTGTGCGAATATCTTTTTCCGTCTAAATACCCATGAGATGCAGTACCAAATCCATAATATTCCCGATTATTCCAGTAGTTTAAATTGTGACGGGATTCAAATCCTTTTTGTGCAAAATTACTGAATTCATAATGCTCAAAACCATTTTCTTTCAATAAATCAACAGCCGACAGATACATATCAGCCTGTAAATCGTCATCAGGCAAATTTTGAGGAGTATTTTTATAAAAATAACATCCTTCCTCTATTGATAATCCGTAAAGGGATATGTGCTTAACACCAAGGCCGCAGGCCTTTTTTAAATCATCCGTAAACATTTTCTCTGATTGAGCCGGCAAACCGTAAATAAAATCCAAACTTATATTGTCAAAACCTGATATTTTAGCATTATTTACAGCTTTGATTATTTGCAGAGAATCGTGCCTTCTGTTTATTAATTTTAAAATTTTATCATCAAAAGTCTGTGCCCCAATACTTATCCTGTTTATACCCGCATCTATAAGCTCTTTAAAATATTCTGCTTCAAGACCGTTTTTATTATAGCCCTCAGGATTTAGCTCTGTGGTAACTTCGGTATTTGAGGAGATATTAAAAAGTTCGGTAATTGACCTAAATTCATCCGCAGACAACAAAGACGGAGTTCCACCGCCGAAATATAAGGTTTTTAGAGGTTCATTTTTATATACTGCCAAAATTTCTTTTTTTAAACTGTCTAAATAACGACTTTTAAGCTCCGGTTTCGGATACGAAACAAATGAGCAATAATAACATTTTGACCTGCAAAAAGGTATATGAATATAAACACTTTGTGCCATAAAAAAATTATAACATAATTTTTATATCACTAATTGACTTTTAAAATATTATCATTAAAACCATGAAAAATTCATCTGAACAGATGATTTTTGCCGGATTAATTGATTTATACAAGTAATTAATCCGATAATAAGGTAAATATTGTAGTAAAAGGTAGTGAAAATGAGATTAAACGCAGGTATATTTTTTGATAATAACGGTTTGACGACATCAATTCGAGCCATGCACTTGCAGAGTGAAATTCTTGGCATAAGAAACGAAAATGTCGGAGGTTTTGACAAGGTCGGATACCAAAGGAAAGAACCGGTAGTATCATCATTTACCGAATATCTCGGAGTCAATGCACTGTCAACAACACTTGATGATAAAATTGGCAGAATCGGTATAACAGATAATCCGCTTGACATAGCAATCGCGAATAAAGGCTATTTTCAGGTTGACACAGGCAACGGAATAAAGTTAACCCGTGACGGAAGATTTAAAATAGGAAGTGACGGCTCTTTGCTTAGTTTAGAAGACGGAAATGTTTTATCTGATGCCGGAATACCAATCAAATTGCCGTTTATTCCGCAGGATTTAAAACATGTAAAAGTGGACAGAAACGGTAAAATAAGTTTGTTCAACGAAAAGACCCATGAATTTAAGTATGTCGGAAGAATTGGAGTTGTAGATGCAAACGGGCTTGTAGTAATGGATCCGAACATTAAACAGGGCGCAAACGAATACTCAAATGTTGCATTGCAGGAAGAATTTATCAAAATGATGCCGATAATGAAAAACTTTGATGCCAACAGACAAATGTATATGCTTCAAAATCAGGTTTTAGGAAAAGCAATTTCACAACTGGGTACAGCTTCATAACGGATAAAAAGAGGTAAAACTTATGTATAATTTTCAAGGAATAATTTCAAGAGGTACAAATAACGCACTGGTTCAGTTCGAACGATTTGGTATGCTTGCGCATAATCTTTCAAACATTGATACCAACGGTTATAAAAAACAATCTTTTGAACAAATCCTTAAAGAAGACGGATACCTGACAGGTTCAATCAGGAACGACTACAAACAGGGTTCGGTAAGAATAACCGAAAACCCGTATGACCTTGCAATAGACGGCCCGGGATATATTCCTGTTACATCAGTAACCGGTGAAGTTCAATATACACGTGATGGTGCTTTCAGAACAAATAAAGACGGATACCTTATTACAAGTGACGGATGGCTTGTCGGCGATGGGATTAAAATTCCTGCAAACTGCCTGAAGTTTGAAATCAAGAAAAACGGAGATGTTGTATATTACAACTTCCACGGCGATAAAGCAACAAAAATCGGGCATGTACCGTTAATAAGATTTCAAAACCCTGACGGACTTGAAAAAACAGATATGAACAGACTTACAACAACTGAAGAAGCCGGAGAAGCATTCATTGTAAAAGACCACGACTGCTTCAAACAAGGCTGTCTTGAACGTTCAAATGTAAGTGTTTATGCTTCAGCGAATGAACTGCTAAGACTTAACGCATCAATGCTTGCAAGTATGCAGATTATGAAAGCTGCGGATCAAATGTATAACAAAGCAATAAATATTAGAGAAAGCTAATTAACATAAAAAAGAGGTAAAAAATGTACACACCACTGGACAGCATGGGAAGAGTTTCATTAATGATGGACCTGATTGCACAAAAGCAAAGAACATTAGGTTCAAACTTAGCAAACGTTGATACTCCGGGATACATCAGGCAGGATATTGATTTTAGCCATTATCTGAGTACAATGAATAATCCGTTGGAAACAAAGTTATCAGAAAAACTCGGACCATCTGCCGTTGCAACAGAACGATATGAAGAACCTGTAAATTCCGCAGATGAATTATTAAGAGTACAGGAAAACTCAATATTGTATTCAATGGCAACACGCAGAATGTCCAACATTATTACAGAAATGAAAACAGTAATCAATGTAGGTAAGTAATAAAAATTAAAGAGGTTATATTATGGGTATATTTGAAGCAATAGATATTGGCGGAGACGCTCTCAGGGTACACGGAAGAAGAATAAATGTTCACGCAAAGAACATTGCTAATCTTGATACCCCGAATTATGTGCGTAAAATCCCAATATTAAATGCAAAAGATGATTTATCATTTCACGGTCTTTTAAATACTATGAAAGAGGATGTTTTCGGGGTAGGCTCATTACCTTATCTTCAGGGCGGAGTAAACTTTTCAGGACTTGTTGAAGACCCTACACCGGGACAAAAAATTTACCAACCGGGGCACCCTGATGCAGACGAAAACGGCTACATAAGAACTTCTAATGTTAACGCAATGGTTGATATAGCAGATGCTCTTATGGCTCAAAGAGCATACGAAGCGAATTTGGCTCTTGTTAATATTACAAAATCAATGGCTCAAAAAGCTGTAGAAATCGGAAGATAAATTTAACTCATTTGTGATATAATTTATTGCAGTAAGACATATTGTTTTACTGCAATTATTGTATTAATGCGGTTATGGGGATTTAGCATTGAAGATTAAACCGTTGTCTAAAGAACAGATAATTATCTCAATAGACAGACTGACACGTTTTAAGAATACGGAAACTAAATATTTTAGGGTGTTTAAAGATATAGTTTTACATAATCTTTTGAGTCCGAATTTTTCTAAACACGAGCTTGAACAAACCGATTACGAAACACTTACCCTCTATGCACAGGAAGTATTTAATTATTCTGTAAAGAAATTATTCGGCAAACTCTCTGAAAACCACACCATTAACCAAAAACTTGCTGAATATGAAAAGTCTGTATTCAAAACAGATGAAAGAATTAACAAATTGCTTGAAAATAAACTTGATTATTCAAGCTGTTTAAAATTTATTGACGACAACAGTCCCAACAACCTTCAATGGCTAAAGGCTCTCTGCTCTGAAAAAGAAACCACCCAAACACGACAAGAAAAAGCCTTTAAATATCCCATAGAAAAAGTTGTACTGGTAGAGGGGGCAACTGAAGAACTTTTGCTTCCTGAATTTGCCAAACTTTGCGATTATGATTTTGACAAAAACGGCATTTATATCCTTCCTGCAGGTGGGAAAAATCAGGTTGTAAAGCTATATTATGAGCTTTGTGAAAATTTAAAACTGCCAATATTTGTATTATTAGACAAAGACGGAGTGCAAAATGCAAAAGAAATTTCGCATAAACAACGCAAAATTGATACCATTCACATAATAGAATGCGGAGAGTTTGAAGACTTGTTATCAAAAGATTTGGTAGAAAGAACTCTTAACACAGCACTTGAAAATATTTCTGAAATAAACGAGGAAATACCTGAAAATGAAGGTCACAGAGTTGAATACCTCGAAGAAATATTCAAGCACCGAGGAATGCACGAATTTAAAAAAGTTGAGTTTTCACAAATGATAAAAAAACATATAAAATCAAAATCTGACCTTACAAATGAAATTATTGAAATTATTGACAAAATAAAGAATATATAAATATAAATAATTTATTGTTGACATTTATTTTTGTTCGGGTTAGGATAATCTTACGCATTCAGGTGCGTGTTCAAGCCCCCATCGTCTAGAGGCCTAGGACAACACCCTTTCACGGTGTAGACAGCAATTCGAATTTGCTTGGGGGTACCATTTATAAAATTTGAGGCGAATGCCTCTTTTTTATTGCTTTTACCCCCTGCAAATGACGAATTTGGAATTTTGTCGTTGGACAAAATTCCTCAATTAGCCTGCGGCATACATTTTTGTACGCTCGAATTTCACATTCTCGCTTACAAAAATTGTAGAATTTGCTTGGGGGTACCATTTATAAAATTTGAGGCGAATGCCTCTTTTTTATTGCTTTTACCCCCTGCAAATGACGAATTTGGAATTTTGTCGTTGGACAAAATTCCTCAATTAGCCTGCGGCATACATTTTTGTACGCTCGAATTTCACATTCTCGCTTACAAAAATTGTAGAATTTGCTTGGGGGTACCATTTTTGAAAACGGCAGTTTGCCGTTTTTTTTTGTTTTTCAACCCCCTGCAAATATCGAATTAGGAATTTTGTCGTTGGACAAAATTCCTCAATTAGCCTGCGGCATACATTTTTGTACGCTCGAATTTCATATTCTCGCTTACAAAAATTGTAGAATTTGCTTGGGGGTACCATTTATAAAAATTGAGGCGAAAGCCTCTTTTTTATTGCTTTTACACCGATAAATATTAATGAGGAATTTCGTTCAAAAACAAAATTCCTCAATTAACTTTTGGCATAAAATTTTTATGCACAAACTTATTATTGTAATTTTAATGATTTATCTGATTTTTTCCCTGCAACTTTTTGTAAAAGATCCGCAACTGTATCAAGATTTATACGTTCATGCATATAACCGTTATCCGGTTCATAATCTACCAGAAAACCTATTTTCTCTTTTTCTTTTAATGCAGGAATATTCTTGCTATCTTTTCCGAAATAAGAAGTGACAGTGATTTCAATTTTCGGTTCTTCTTTCTTTCTTGACATTTTGTTTCCAAGATTAGAAAATGCAGTTCTGATTTTTGAAACTAATGAAGGCTTTTTCTCTACTTCCATAACCAACTTGCTTGACCAATAAGCACTTTCACGACCTGAATGAAGTTCAGGCAGCATATTATTACCGTCAGTAAAGGTAATTTTAAGATTATTATTTTTTGCGAATTTTTCCAATTGTCCGCGATTTGCATCAATCTGCTTATAAGCTTTATCCGGAATAGCACTGTTCCAAACCCTTTTTGTTATAGCTAAATAAGCGTTGCTTCTTGCCGTAAAACTAATTCTGTTATCCATTTTTACACTTTCCCCTTTCTGCTATATAAATATTAAAATCAGTAAAAATTAAATTTGCTAATACTATACATCTTTTTTTACTGCTTTACAAAATCATTCATTGATATTCCGGTAAAGGCTTTGGCATTTGCATTTTTGACGGATAAATTCTCTTTTTCCTTATCTATATTATGACGCAGGAATTTATTTAATACTTTTGGCAGACCAAAACCGATTAAAGCAGTATTCGAGAGCAACGCAAACCAATATAAGCCCGCACCGACAGATTTTGTTTTCTTGAGTATTTCCGGCGGTAAATCTTTTGCCTCATCCAATTTTCTGAAATTCTTTAACTGTAACTTAAACCTTTGAAAGAAATTTAAGTCTTTTGAATCACCGTTCATAATCCTTGTACCTAAAAACTTGTCGGCTAATCTGCCTGAAATATTATTTATAAGGAAATCACCGCCAAAGAACATTGTAAATAATCCTGCATCTCGCAATGCACGGTCTTTTCTTTCATTTGCATCTCTTGATGAAATTATTTTGGCAGGAAAACTTGATAATAGCCAGATTGCAGCATATATAGTCTTTGACATATTCGTTCCCGAAGTATAATCAAAATTATGTGCATTTTCAGATATAGTTTTTAGAATTTTATTTGAACTTTTTGTACCGATGCCTCTTGTAACGGTTTTAGCAAAAACAACCGCCGGAACGGTTGTAAAAAATACATTCCAAAGAGCTTTTTTAATTTTTGATTTTTTAACATCATTTTTATCATTTAACGAATTCTCTTTTAAATTAAACCCTGCACTAAAATCATGTCTTTTTGTTCTGTACTCCGTAAATTCTGTTGCAATCCAAGGGATAGCTGACCACATCATTGCAGTCGTTATAAAATCTGTCGTAAGCACCTTTTGATGAACGCTCAATAAATCTTTTTTTAATTTGTCAGGATTGTTATAGCGGTTATAGATTTCGTCAAAAGCTTTTTTAAATTTTCCGTCATCAGCTTTGTCAAATCTTTTTGCACTATCATGTAAACCTTTTAAAATATCTGCATCAGGAGTCAAATATTGTTTTGACACCTCAATTATTTTATTACCAGCACCCTCAAGAGCCTTTGTTATTCCTTTATTTTTCAAAAAATGTTTATTATAAAGCGGAATAAGTAATATTGGAGTTAAATACGATGCAACAAAATAAATTCCGCCCATTAGCGCCCGCTCTTGCGCTTCGTACTTATTGTTAGACATAATACACTGCGGAGCAGTGCTGCCGCCAAGAGTAGTAATCCCTCGGTTTACAAGAGTATGATCCTGAACATATGAGGTAGCATTGTATATATTAAAACCTTTAAAAGAAACTTTTTTACAATCCATAATCAATTCCATGGTATTCGGTAATATCATCAAGTCAACAAAAAACGAATTTATATTAAATTGTTGCGTTTAGCGTGAAAAAATATTATAATTTAAGCGGTTTATATATGGGAGAACTTTATGGCAGAAGAAAAACAGATGTCAGGATTGAGGACATTTGCGTATTTGATAGGATTTGGCTTTATTTTAACGACAATTTTTGTAGTTGCGGGGATTAAGCGATACAATGAAAATTTATTTGATGTCGGATATCAGGTTAATATTCAAAAAATAAACGAAGCCTTGCTTTTAATGACAGCAAGCGGAACTGATTATTTTTATTCCCCTATGTATATAGACGAAGGCGAAAATGTTAACTATGAAGAAACTGCCGGAACTTTTATCAAATCATATTTTGACTTAAAAAAATATTGCGGAACAACTCCGGGAGAATGTTTTGCATCTAAATATAAAAATGAAAAGAAAAAGCCGTATAAACCTGCGTTTAAAGGTGCTTGCGGTCAGCTAAAAAGCGGAACAAGTTTTTGCATAATTCCGCAAATAGCAGATGCCGATATTACAGGGCTTATGGATATGAACGGCCCATACGGTCCGAATGTATTAGGAAAAGATTTAAGAGAATACACTATAAAAGCACGCAAAACATACATCAGAAAAAATGTACCCGTTTCTGAAGTTATTGAAGCCGACAGACCTTAAAGATTTATTCTGTAATTCTTGCAGGGAAATTACTTTTCAATAAACTGTTTGAAAGCTGTTGAGCCTTATCGCGGGAAGAAAATGCACCAACCTGAAGAGTATATGAACCTCCGATATTTTTCACTATCGGATTAACCCCAAGACTTGCTTCCTGAAGTATTGATTTAGCAACTTCTGCCTGTTTTTCCGTTGCATATTGCCCAACAACGACTTTATAAGTAACATTAGGGTTTGAAGTTACAGGAGCCGGAGCATGATGCTCTGCACCCTGAACTTTGTCTTTTTCTTCCGCTTTTGGCGGTTGTTTGGTATGTTCAACAGCATTAGGTTCTTGAGTTTTTGCAGCATTCTGCTGTTTTTCAAGTTCCATTTCTCCGGTTGTTTTCTTTGATTGAGAAGGTAAGACAACCTTTTCATCCAATTCCGGAGTGAACATTTTATCATCAGAAGCCACACCTTCATCTTCTTTTTGAATGTGTTTTAAACGCTCATCCACAGAACCTGCAGGCAACTCGTCTGCAAAATCAGAATATTCATCATTATCTGCAATTTCTACATCAACATTTGGAGATAATATTTTGGCAAAACCAAGTATCATTAAAAGTCCTATAAAAAATACAGAAATGAAAACGGTAATATCCTTATATGAACGCTTTGGTTTTCTTTTATAATCACCATTTGTAAAATGTGCCTGCGCGGTTTGTTTATACCTGTCAGTATCTTTTAACATTAAACACCTCGAACTTTTGTACTTGCAAGTACAATATCATCTATTTCTTTACTATAACTTGTCATGACTTCTATTGCAAATTCTTTAATATTTTCTATACCTAAATCATCTTTTAAGGACGAAACCTCAATCGGTGCACCTTGTGAAAGAATATTAATTCCGGTGTGAATAAGTACGGATGTTAAAGATTTTGTCGCTATTGAAACCGATAGTTTTTTATCGTTTACAAATAAATCATCCCCATCACGTTTTACACTAAAACCGCGTCTTTCAAGACATTCTTTTATAGTACACATTAACAATCTTTGGCGAAATACACCCTCTATCAATTCAGTATTAAACTGTTCACTGATAAAACTGAGCATATACTTGCTGTAAATAGGTTCATCATTGATAACATCTTCAATATCAACCATTTCGGTTAGCTTTACCTCACATTCACCAACAAATGCAACTATTGCATCTCCCTGAATTTTAAAGTTCTTATATATCCAATGAGGTGCAAGCTGAGAGCCTATATATTTAATTTCTTTATCAATAAACAGTGTTTTCATTTTTCCTAACCAAAGATAAGATTGAGATATTTCTGTGCATGATTATATTCCAAGGCATTTTTTAGTCTTGTGCAGGATTCACACACTCCGCAATGCTTTCCTCCGCCTTTATAACAACTCATTGTTAATTCGAGCGGAATATTGTTTTGCAATGCCAATTTGACTATATCATTCTTGACATAATTTATCAAGGGTGCAACAACTTTTGGATGTTTTAGAGTAGAATATTCAAATTCTGAATTTACTCTGTCAATAAACTCTTTTGTATTATCGGGGAAAGTTTCGGCTTCCTCTTTATTTGCACCAATTACAATATAATCATAACCGTAAGAATCAGCAAAACTTCCCGCAATATTAAGAAAAAGCCCGTTGCGGTTCGGCACCCAAACAGATTTCATACTCACTTGAGGGTTATCTGTTCCTTTTGGCAAATCGTTATTTGATACAAGCGAAGTATTTGTTATTTCTTTTAAAAAATTAAGAGCGATTGTTTTGTGTGCAATTTTATAATAATCACAAATCTTTTCGGACGCAAAAACTTCATCACTTAAAGACTTCTGACCATAATCAAAAGTCAAAGCAAGCTCTATATTAAGATTTTCTTTTTCAAGCCCCAAACTTACAAGAGAATCAAGTCCGCCTGAAAGTAATACTATGGATTTTGTCATTCTGTACCCTCATTTTCATATTCTTCTATCAATTCTACCGCATTAATTTTTAAAGTATCTGAATATTGCGGTGAATTTATGACTTCATCAAGTATGCTTCTGTCTGACATATTATACAACGCAATAAGTGCATTTTTCTTTACTTCCGCATTATCATCTTCAGTCAGGCATTTTTTTATAATGTCAAAAGCATCCGGATGTTCACTGTTCATAAGTCCCTCTATTGCATCAATCCTGACCTGAGGGGATTCATCAAGCAATGAATTTTTCAAGGCTTTAAATACACGGTCACTTGCACCTGCACCCATTTTATTTAAGGCTTCAATAGCTCTTTCTTTTAAAAAGGAAAATTTATCCATTATGCCCTGTTTAGCTTCCACCAGTTTTACCAAAGGCTCTATTGCCCGAGAATCCCCAAGCAATCCTAAAGCCCTTGTAGCTGACTCTTTAAGATATACGGATTTTTCATCCTCATCATTTACAACTTCTATTAATGGCACTACCGCATATCTATCGCCTATTCTGCCTAATGAATCCGCACACGCAAGACGAATACGATAATTTTCGTCTTTGTTATTCATACAATACAGCAAAGAAGAAACAGCATTTGGATTTTTTAAATTCCCAATAGCTTTTGCACACATTATCCGCACATTTTGGAATTTTTCTTTTAATTCTTCCTGCGCAGACGAAACATTTTTTAAAAGCAAAATATCAACCAGAAACTCCAAAGTTGAATCTTTGCGATACTTATCACAGCACCTGATTAAATACATCAACACATCAGGATTTTGAGATTTTGACAAAAAATAATTATAAATAACAACAAGAGAATCTTCATCGTATGAATTTTCCAATCCGTCAATTTTGGCAATAACATCATCTGTTTTGCCCGAATATAAATCACAACCGTTTGCGATTTCTTCTAAATTGAAATCAGGTTCGTTCACTACACTCTCCCTTATGATAAAAGGATATATTAAAATTGTTCTTTTTACAAGTTGTTAAGCCTTTTGACAATTATTTTCCGCAAATTTTTTGATAAATTCCCGGATTTATCTCCCTAAAATTATCCAAAACGCCGGCATCTATCATACTTTGCGGATAATTATAAGGGTCTGTGATAAAATATCCTCCTTTTTTCAACGCACGATTAATATGTAATATTGTTTTCATAATGTCTGCCTCTGATACAATGTAAGGCAAGACATTATTTGCAGAAACCATATCAAATTTTTTATCGGGATAGTCTTGTATAACTTCCTGAATCGCACTGTCCCATTTTGATTTTTGCGAATTGTTATAAGTACTTTTTAAAAATTCGAACACTTCGTCATTGACCCGCTCATAAAGAGTTGGTGGCTGCGTTTGTTCTTTATGACGGAACTCATAGAGAAGTTTGTTAATCGGATCTGAATTTTCAATATATTCTTTTTCACCCATCCATTTTTTATAGTTGTCTTTAACAATACTTCTTTTTGCATATTTGGGGTAAGTTTCATATTCACGCAAATTACAAAAAGCAGCATTTTTAAGCTCATTCTCACTTGGCATTGACTGTAAATCGACAATATATAAATCAACATTTTTATTCAACGGTTTATCTTTTATTATTCCACTTATTGAAGATAAATATGAAAACGGCTCTTGAGAATGACCAATTCCTATAATAAGCATACTTTTAGGTTTATTTTCATTTCGTGTAAAAATATCAGCAAAAAGATTTTCTATATCATTATATCCTTTGGATGATAATACAACTGCACCACGCCTGAAATAACAGGATTGGGTACTGTTGAATTTATAAAAATCAGGGTGTGCCGTAAAACTTGCTGCTTTTGGCTTATACCTGTTATTGTTATAGTATTTTATATTTGTAACCGGTGAGATATACATATTGTAATTAAAAACCTTAAATAAAAATTTTGCCACTGTCTAAATTTGAAAAAAAATATTTTCGTGGGATAATACATAAATACAGTAGTTATTTGGAAGGGAAAAAGATATGGCAATGAATACCCCGGCAAAACAGACATCACATTTAAAACGTGAAATATTGGTACGCCTGATAAGAGCATACCTTGGTGATAATTTTGAAGAAGATGTAAGAATGATACCTTTTGACATGCGTCCAAAAGGAAGCGAAGTTCCGTACAGATGCTGTATTCATAAAGAACGTGCCATATTAAGAGATAGAGTAATTGCAGGATTAGGCTTTGACATTGAAGAAGTTGCAGACTATGAAGATCTTTCAAAAACAGCAAAAAAAGCAACAGAAAGAAAAGTTCCCGAAGAACATCCGTTGACACTTTTACAAACCGCATGTAATGAATGCGTTCCTGCAAGAATACATGTAACCGATTTATGTCAAGGCTGCGTTGCAAGACCATGTGAATCTGCTTGTAAATTTGGTGCAATAAAGGTTGAAAACGGGAAATCAAGAATTGATCAGTCTAAATGCAAAAGCTGCGGATTATGTGCACAGGCTTGCCCGTTCCAAGCAATTACAAAAATCATTGTCCCTTGCGAAAATGCCTGCCCTGTCGGTGCAATTGCAAAAGACGAAGACGGTTTAACAAGAATAGACTCCGAAAAATGTATTTCCTGCGGTAAATGTGTAAGTGCCTGCCCGTTTGGTGCAGTTCATAAAAAAAGTCAGGTAATAGATATTATTAAAAATATTAAAGCCGGCAAAAAAGTAGTTGCAATGCTTGCACCTTCTCTTATGGGGCAATTACCATGCACTCCTCAACAATTGAAAACAGCAATAATGAAGCTTGGTTTTAATGATGTTGTAGAAGTTGCCCTAGGTGCAGATATTACCACAAAAAATGAAGCGGAAGAATTTAAAGAAAGAGTTATTGAGGGTGGTGCGCCTTTTATGACAACATCTTGCTGTGCAGGATACAATGAACTTGTCAAAAAACATATTCCTGAAATAAACAAATTCCGTTCAGAAACAAAAACTCCTGCATACTACACTGCAGAAATAGTTAAAAAGAATAATCCTGAAGCAGTAACAGTATTCTTCAGTCCTTGCGTTGCAAAAAGACGTGAAGCTATGGGAAACCCGAACATTGACTATGTATTGAATTATGATGAACTCGGTGCATGGCTTGTAGCTTTAAGAGTTCAGGTCGGCGACTGCGAAGAAACCAAATACTGCTCTGAATCATCGGCACAGGCAAGAAACTTCGGTATCACATCAGGTGTTGCAAATGCAGTTAATTCTCTGCTTGGAGAAAATGAAAAAGCCAATGCTCATATTATAAACGGACTTGATAAAGCAGCCATCAGAGATTTGAAAAAATTTGTTAAAAACGAAAAATGTGAATTTGGCAATCTTATAGAAGTTATGGCTTGTCCGGGAGGCTGCTTGGGTGGTTCAAGTACAATAAACGGATTCAGACAGGCATCTAAACAACTTGATACATACATTCAGTCAAGCCCAGATATTAAAGATGTTTTGAAAAAATAACAAATTGACTATATTAATCAGACAAACTAAATTTACAAAAATAACTTTTTGTATTATAATATTCATATGGATAAAGATTTAAATATACTTATCATTAATGGTCCTAATTTGAATATGCTTGGTGTCAGAGAACCTGAGCAATATGGTTCTAAGTCATACAAAGATATTGAAATGGAACTGCACGAATACTCTTTTGAACTTGGGATAAATATTGAAATATTCCAAAGTAATTATGAAGGCGAAATTGTTGATAAAATTCAATATGCACTCGGGAATTTTGACGGAATAATAATCAATGCAGGAGCATATACCCATACAAGTGTTGCTATTCGTGATGCACTGCTTGCAGTTAAAATTCCGACAGTCGAAATTCACATATCTAATATATACCGCAGAGAAGAATTCAGACATGAATCAATGTTTGCTGATGTTTGCGTAGGGCAGATTTGCGGATTTAAGATTGATAGCTATAAACTTGGATTACAAGGACTTGTAAACTTTTTAACCAGTGCAAATGATTAATAATCCAGTTCACCCTGTAAACTTTTGAATACTTTCATTAACTCATCAATATTCACTATTTTACAAGCCTTATCCCCAAATATAACCTGCAAAAGTTTTGCATCATCTACACTTATATCTTTAAAATCAGGAAAACTTATTTCATTAGGATTTTTCAGCATATTATTTTTTGCACCTTTGTTGCGCTCATTTTCCTGAAGAATTGAATCTCCGGCATACAAAAGTTGAGCTTGTGTAAATTCACATCTTATATTAGGTGCAAAGGCACTTACCACAGCATCCGAAGGATCAATGCCATATAGCTGAGAAAAACTTTCCCCAACACTCGTCATTTTTGAAGTAAAGTTTAAAATACATTTACCGTTATTCCAGCCTGCAATTTCTATATCATAATCCATGTTTACACCCATATATTCTGCAGACATTTTTTCTCTGTATGGCTTACAGGTTCTGAAATTATTATAAAAAGAATTTGGCAGATTATTACCTGCATTTTCAGAATTGCTTGTCTGTCGTTTTTCAACACTATAATTTCTCGAAACTTCCTGACGCTGGGTGCTTGTCATTTTTACGGATTTTTCCTGAGTGAACTCTGAGTGCGTGGTTTCTTCCGATTCTTTTCTGAATCTTATAGGTTTATTTAACTGTTCGAAAGTAATAACTTTTTTATTCAAAAAACTTTCATTTTTTTCTGCAGGGGGTTCTTCATGGTAATCATCATCTTCGTAATATTCATCTTCACTCTCTTGAGAAGATTCCGGCAGAACCTCTTTATTAACTTTTTCAGATAAACCTGTATTTGCATATCTGTTTTGCAAATTTATTCTTCTTTCGGTCACAACAGTCGGAGCCATTACCTTACAAATAAGAATGACGACTATTATTGATAAAATAACGATTATGATATTTTTTTTCATAACTTATTTCCTCAGGTTTGATGCTCCTTTTAAATATACAAATTGAGGTTTAAAATCCTGCGAACAATTTATGACAACCAGCACTCTTATACACATTTTTAAGGAATCAGGAACATCAAGTTCATTAAAACACATCATTGCAACTTCGCTCCAGCCAAAATTTATCCTTGCATATTTTGCAGGGAAATCGGCATCAATATCTTTTGTAGTTGTAAAAATTGCGTGGGAAATATTTTCAGCTTTTATATTGTTCTTTTCGCATAATTGAGAAAGTAATTCAACTACACCGCTTTCGATTGCTTCTTTTGTATTACTTTCAATAGTGATAGCTCCGCGAATACCTTTTACAACCATAATATTTTACCCCCTGATACCGTTATACCAGTCAGAAGCACGCATTTCACCTTTGCCTTCAGGTTTTACGGTAATTAAGCGCAGCAAACCGCTCCCGCACCCAATATCCACACCCTCTTTTGAGTGCGAAGATATTTCTCCTTGAATACCGTTTCCGTCAACCGCTTTTGATTCTATAACTTTAATGATTTTTCCGTTATGCATAAAGTAAGCACTCGGACACCTGCATACCCCTCTCACCAGATTATGAATATCTTTATTTGATTTTGACCAATCTATCAAACATTCTTCTTTTGTGAGTTTTGGAGCCATACAAAGCCCTTCTTCACATTGTTTTTCAGGTTTTAAAGTACCGTTTTTAAAATTTATAAGAGTCTGCTCAATCATTTGAGGGGACTTTTGAGCTATTTCATCCCATAACTCTTCGCAATTCATTGAATCTGATATAGGAATGACGAGTTTTTGGCAAATATCACCGCAATCAAGACCAAGTTCGGTAATCATAGTGCATATTCCGGTTTCCTTATCACCATTAATGATTGCTCTTTGAATTGGGTTTGCTCCTCTGTATTTAGGCAATAATGATGCATGAAGATTAATTGTTTCATATTTTGGGATATCAAGAACTTCTTGAGATAATATTTGACCAAATGCAAAAGTTACAAAAAAATCAGGTTCGAATTCTCTTAATTTTTCCTGAATTTCAGGCTCTTTTCGGATTGATTTTGGCTGAAAAACAGGTATATTATGTTCAATTGCATATTTTTTAATTGGAGAAGCCTGAATTTTATTACCTCTGCCGGATGGTTTGTCAGGCTGGGTTACAACAGCACAAACCTCAATTTTATCAGAATTATACAAATAATCTAACGATTTTAAACCAATATCAGGAGTACCGAAAAAAATAACCTTTATCATAACTGAGATTTTAACTCCTCCTCATCAAGAAGTTTATCCGGCTCAATTGCAGGCAAATTATATTTTTTGAGCACCTCATCAGCTTCAAAACGGTTCATACAATGATCAATAAATAATATTCCGTCAAGATGATCATTTTCATGCTGAATTGCTCTTGCCAGCAAAGTTCCGCCCTTAGCTTCCATTACAAAAGGTTTTCCATGCTCATTTGTTGCTTTAACCATTACATCTTTATAGCGAACAACATCCGTATATGCTTCAGGGAAACTCAAACATCCTTCCTGACTAACAACAGCACCGCTTTTTTTTATTATTTTTGGATTTATAAAAACCATTGGCTCAAGAGGTTCTTCCTTTGTTGATGCATCTATTACAAAAACTCTTAAATTAACACCAATTTGCGGAGCTGCAAGCCCAACACCGTTTTGCGCATACATTGTATCAAACAAATCTCTCACTAAATCAGTGATTTTTTTTGAAACTTTATGAACTTCCTTTGATTTTTCCCTCAATGACGGTTCACCATAGTGAAGCACTCTTTTTATAGACATAATAACCTTCCTTAACTGTATTCTTTATCAATATTCTACAATAATATTGTCATCTTTGCAATTATAATTTGTTTTACACGAAATAAATTATGCTCAAATATTCATATTTACAAATTGTCATATTTTAATGAATTTGGGGTTGAAATTTTAAAAAAATAGTAAATAATATAAATAGCAGTAGTTACTGCGTTATATGTTCATCAACAGAATGGAAAGGGGTGAAGAGCCCCTTTCCTTTTTGCATGAATTATATTATTATAATTTTTACGATATAATATGACATGTAGATAATATAAGAGGGAGAAGGAAATGGGAAAAAGAATTGGTATAGATGTTGGCGGAACTAATGTTAAAATAGCTCTTGTAGATGAAAAGGGCAAAATTATATATTCTCACAGCGTTCCGACATATGCCAAAATGGGCTATGAATATACCGTTAATAACATTAAACAGTCAATAAGAGATTTAATGAAAGAAACCAGAACGGACGAAAAAACAATAGAAGCAATCGGCTTTGATTTTCCGGGACAGGTTGATTATAAAAAAGGAATAGTGAAACTTGCTCCAAATATTCCGGGCTGGGTTAATGTTCCTATCGCTAAAATGATTGAAGATGAATTCCACATTCCGACAAGAATAGATAATGATGTTCGTTGTGCAGCATTAGGAGAATTAAATTTCGGCGCAGGAAAAGGTTGTGAAAATTTTGTATGTATAACAGTCGGAACAGGTATCGGTTCCGGACTTGTTGTAAACGGAAAACTTGTAAGAGGGGCATCAAATGCGGCAGGAGAAATCGGACACATTAAACTTGTTGCAAAAGACGGTGCAATTTGCGGATGTGGAGATACAGGATGTTTGGAGGCATACGCATCAGGACCATCTATAGTCGCAATGGCACAGGATTACATCAGAGGTGGTAAATCTACAAAATATAGAGAACTTGCAGGGGTTGACGGTGAAATTACACCGTATTTAGTTGCAAAAGCAGCCGAAGACGGTGATCCGGTTGCAAAAAGAATTTTTGAAATTATGGGAGAATACATAGGACTTGGTTTAACAAGTGTAGTAAATTTATTAAACCCTGAAAAAGTAATTATAGGCGGTGGAGTTGCGGAATGTGGAGACCTATTGCTTAATCCGATTAGAAAAATAGTTAAAGAAAGAGCAATGGTTATAGCAGGAGAAGCTGTTGAAATTGTTCCTGCTCAACTTGGCAACAGTGCCGGAGTAATCGGTGCAAGTATGCTGATTGATGAATAAACTAAAAATCACCAATTACAAATCCTATTTGTTTTAAAACAGGTTCGTAGATGCCGATTTCATTGATGTTAACTTTTGACTCAAGGAAGTCGGCATCTGCACCTTTTTTATCCCCAAATTCAAGTTTTGCAAACCCTCTTTCGAGATACAACGCCTTAAGCTGATTTCCGTATGTCTTAGTATTTGTCAGGGCATACGGTATAAGAATATTATAAATATCTATTGCCGATTTGAAATCACCCATAAGATAAAGCATATAAGCCTTATCCGCAAGTACATAAAATTCTCTGTTTTTCTTTCCTGATACAGACTCCAGTAATTCATCATAATCCTGAACAACATAATCGGTAGCCTGTGAACTGATACTAAAAATTGACTTTATCCACAACATTTTTAATTTTTGCTCAAAATTCATAGATTTCGCAGTTGAATATTCATTATAAACTTCAATTGCACTTTGTATTCCGTTTGCCTTTCGTTCAAGGTACAACAAATTCGCAAAACGCCTGTAATCTTTATTAGTGAATTTTTTACCGGTCATTTTAAAGATTCTTATATAATCTTGAGCCGCAGCATTAAAATCTCCGCTTTTATACTTTGAAACAGCATTAATATCATATATTAAAGGAGTTTTTGGATAAATCGCAGTATATATTGAAGTCAGCGCATTTATACATTGAATATTAGGATTTTTTCGGTTAGCCATAAAAGATATTGACTTTAACAAAACAAATGACGGGATAAAAAATATTGCGATAATAATCAAATACACAAGAATTTTTGATGCAAAATTCTTTTCATACATATCTTTTTTATCCTGAGAGATATTCGGTTCAAAGTTAACTATTTTGTATGAACCGTAAAATTGCAAAATTTTTTTTGCATACAGTTTGCCTGCATAATATCTCATAGCAAAAACAAGCCCGACATAGACAGCTATATACAGTAATAAAATCCAAAATGACGATTTGGAATGTATATAACAGATATAAAGAACAATTGCGGATATTATATTGAAAAGTTTAATTTTCTTATCAAGCTCTAGTCTGTATTCTAAACCAATCCCCGCATCTTTTATCTGAATAATTCGGTTATACATATACCCGTCTTTTTCAAAAAAATTATAATTCCTAAAAACAGAATTTCCGGATTTATCAATATAATACAATAATGTATTCGCTAATTTTGAAAAACTAAAAGCAGACATTATTTTACACCAACCTCCAGCAATTCTTTTTCAAAATTATACACATCAGAAGAAACACGCAAATTCTCATTTATATCAATAACATCAAGACCTCTAAAATTGTATAATGTACGAATTTTTTCAGGATTTTTATGATATTCTTTTGCTAATATTGCGCCCAAAACAGCTTCCATATGGGACATCGGCATCATATTTGACGGCAAAGAATCAAATCCCCACTCATACTTTAGTGCCTGCTGCAAGAATTTGCAATCAGCGGGGGAACGATCTTTATAACAAGAATTCAAATGCAAACTCTGCCTTGTTATATATATATCAAACCTGTTTACACAAATCCCTCGTTGAGTTAATTCTTTAAAATATTCAGCTCCTCGCGAAGAATGTCTTTGTGTCCAGTTATCACGATTAGGAATATTTTTATTTGTTGCAACAGGCAAATACGGTTTACCTAAAATTCTCCATTTACCGTCAAGCATAGTTTTATCATAAGGTACCGAAGCACATATTTTTGAGTTTTTTAACGATGAAAAATTTTCGAAAAAATAAATTATATCATTCATTTTGTATAATTTATCAAGCAAAATAAGATTGTTATCTTCATCCACGACCGCAACACCCGAATCCATTGCAGATGATGAAGCTAAAGATAATCCTACATAATAATTCATTTTTTAAAATCTCCCGCTATTAGAGTTTTGTCGTTATTAAAGGCCCGTCATCAGTTGCGATTACGGTATGTTCAAAGTGGGCAGAAGGCTTATTATCTACAGTTGACACCAGCCATCCGTCAGGCCCTACAACAACATCATCACCACCGAGATTCAACATCGGCTCAATCGCAATCGCCATATTTGACTTAATCATAGTCATATCGCCTACACTATAATTATACAAAAACGGATCTTCATGCATCACATGACCAACCCCATGCCCGCCATATTGACGAACAATTCCGTATCCTTCACGCACTGCGACAGCCTCTATTGCTTTTGAAATGTCATCAAGCACATTGCCCGGCTTCATTTGGGCAATACCGACAAAAAGTGATTCTTCGGTCGTAACCATAAGCTTATGAACCTCATCGGAAACTTTGCCCACTTCATATGACCAGGCACTATCTCCAACCATTCCGCCATATGTAGCACCAACATCAATAGCAATTATATCGCCTTCTTTTAATATCGCATCTTCTGAAGGGATACCATGTACAACCTGCTCGTTTATAGATGTGCAAATACTGGCAGGAAAACCTTGATATCCAAGAAATGTCGGAATAGCACGATTTTCTTTTATCACTTTCATTGCATAATTATCTAATTCTTTTGTAGATATACCCGGTTCCAAAACCTCTTTCATTTTTTGATGAACAAGGGCTACAATATGTCCGGCATGTATCATTTTTTTTATTTCGTCACGAGATTTTCTGTTAATCATAGTCAATATCCTCTGTGAGAATTTTAGCACAAAAAGGCTTTAAAGTCTATTATTAACACATTTTAAGATTTTCAAAATCAGACAAATATTTTACAAGTTTTCTAGGATCTTTATTCCAGAAAAAATTCCATTTCTTCAAAATTACATCAGCCGGTGACACATTATTCATCGTAAATTCTTTTATCGGATTTAAGTACATATTTTCACCTGTTTGCATATTTTTGAGTGACTTTTCGGCAATTTTTATAATTTCTTTTGCATAATCACTGACATAATATTTTTTTACAGGAGTTTGCAATGCGTGTTTTGGGACATTATAACGCAGATTTGAATAGTCATTATACTGAAGATTTTTTAACAACTCCTCACATTCTTCCATCGCTGTTTTGTCATAAAATATCCCTTTATAAATAGCCAAAACGGAATATTTTAAATCTCCTCCGACACAATCATGGTTGCGAATTTCTATAAAGTTTCTCATTCGCACTTCAGGGAAACACAAATTTGCCTGCAGCTCATAATCCTCTAAAACAGGCATTAAGCCTTTGTATCCGGTTTTCATAAATTCTTCAAAAGTTATATTGCCATCAATATCAACAGGTTGAGAATCACGATGAATAAATATCATCGGAGTTTTCATTATGCAATCGATATAATCCTCAAATGAAAATTCTTCGCTGATTTTACCAACAAAACCGCATCTGTCATTATCGGTATTTAACCAGCTTAAAGCCCTGAATGATTTGTAACCTGTATCCACACCGCCTCTTATTGGGGAATTTGCAAATATTGCAGTCATAAACGGAGTTAATTTGTTTGCAAGTTTAAATTTTCGCATTGCATCTTCTTCATCTTTAAAATCAATACAACACTGAATACCTGCCGTTTCACGCATCATTACATCTGATAATATTCCCCACAGATACTTTGCCATAATTTTATAGCGTCTTTTAGGGATGAGGTTTATCGTTTTATAAGTTGAATAAGGAGAAACCCCATAATTTAGCAATGTAATATCCTTATCCGCAATAACTGAATATAACCCTTCATTAATTTCAGTAATTTTATTTTTTATCTGTGAAATTGTATTTTCAGGTTTTAAACTTATTTCAATTTGTGAGCCGGGTTCTAGTGTAATGGTATCATGTCCTTTTGCAAGACCTACGATATTTGATCCGTCAACGATATAATCCCAGGAATTTTCAGAAGCAAAAGCCCTTAAGATTGCATTTACCCCATCTGCATCCCAATAATCAACAGCTTTTAAAGAAGTTTTTGAAATAGGTAAACGCTCATACTCCATCCCGATTTTATAATCAACCGGACTTGTATAACCTTTTGTGTATAACTTTAAAATATCACTTTTTTCAAGAACAGAAGTATTTAAGTTTAGCATCATTATCCCTTTTCAACCTTATATTATCATAACAATATTTAAAATAACAAATAAAAGATTTTAAACATTACCTTTCTTGTGATATTATAATCGGTAAGATGAATTACTTTGAACGGGCAAGATACTTTAGAACAAAAAAAAGACTGGGACAAAATTTTCTTATTGACGGAGAAGTTATCGCAGATATTATTGAATATGCAAATATTTCACCAAACGACACCGTTCTTGAAATAGGCCCCGGGGTTGGCTTTGTAACAGAACAGCTTGTTAAACATGCAAAACAAGTTATCGCAATTGAACTTGATGAAGAAGCCATAAAAGAACTCAAAAAAATTGAAGCTCCGAATTTAGAGATTATACACAAGGATATTTTAAAAACTGATTTATCAACATTGTGCGAAGGCAAAATAAAAGTTGTTGCCAATATTCCGTATTACATAACAAGCCCGATTATTGCACATTTGTTGGGCGAAATTGATGATTTAAACAACAAAAACAGGCAGAAAATTACGGATATTATTTTAATGGTTCAGGAAGAAGTTGCCCAAAGGATGACTGCAACAGAAAAATCTCAAGGGAAACAGTATGGTTTATTAACAATATTGTCTCAATTTTGGGCAGATGTTAAATACCTAAGAACAGTCGGCAGAAAATGTTTTTACCCTGCACCGAAAGTAACATCTGCACTTGTTCAATTAAAAGTAAAAGAAAAACCTCTTTTAGAATTATCTGATTATACACATTTCAGAAAAACAGTAAGGGCAGGCTTTGCACAAAGACGCAAAAACATTAAAAATTGTCTTCTTCAGGGCGGATTTTCAAAAGAAAATATTACAAAATCACTTGCACAACTTCAAATTGAAGAAAATACAAGAGGGGAAAAATTATCCATAGAAACTTTTGGAAAATTATCTGAAACATTGTTGAAAAATGCATAATAATTATACATAAGGGGTATTGGTTATGAACGAAGATTTTTCAAACGCTATATATAAGTATGGTAAAGATATTGTATGGTCGCTACCTTGTTTATTCCAATATGAACCTATTTTTGGATTCTTTCAGTTTTCTCTAAGCTACATGGGATTAGATTTAATAAATGCCAATGTATTCGGTTCGCCCTCTACAGTATGGTCAGGCGGCAGAGCTCCTGCAATCGAAACAAGAATTACCAGAGAAAAATTAAAAAAACTTTTTAATTACATTCAGGAAAGAAACGGGACACCAACTTTTACCTTTTCAAGAGTAGATATTACCAAAGAAGATTTAAAAGACGAATATGCTAATTATCTTCTTGATTTTGGCATAGAACACAACGCGCGATTTATTGTATCATCTGACATCTTAAAAGATTATATAAAAAATAAAAGTCCGGAAACTGAAGTTGTAGCTTCTGTTTTAAAAGCGATATACAGATTTCAAGGCTCTGAAAAAATAGAAGAACCGACACCTGAAGCAGAAACAGAATATTATAATAAACTGCTTAAAGAATATGATATTGTAGTTGTAAGACCTGAATATTCTAAACTTGTCCTGACACAAAATCCGGAACTTATAGACGATATTTCAAGAATAGAAGTTCTGATAAATCAAACCTGTATCAAAAATTGTCCCAATGCCCCGCTGCACAATGAAATACTAACAGCTCAGCATTTAGGCACACACGCAAAAGGAGAAGAACTTTTCTTCTGCTACAAAGAAAAATTCCAGGACGCAGAGTTATACAGATATAATGTCGCCCATACATACAAAGAAGTATCAAAGTTAGTAAAATCAGGTGTTAAACATTTAAAATTACAAGGGCGTGGAGAACCTGTTCCATACTATGAAAATGCAGTACATTTGGCAATCGAAATGTTTAATCTGGAAGGGCCGAATATATTTTTATTAAATCCTGATAATTTGACGCAATCATCAAAAATATTTTATCAGGAAGTTGACAAAGAAAGACAATGGTACTATAAAGACGCATTCATCGGATTACGAATTTTACAAGATAAATTTATTCGTTAATATACCAATAAAAAAGGCAGGATATTTGTCCTACCTACCAAATTTCACACACTAATTTTCTACTACTACGGGGTATGTTTAAATAAACCTTTTAATTTTGTCCAAGCACTTTTTAAAGGAGATGTTGCTTTGGATATCACACTTTTTGTCAATGCAGAACCTTTCTTAATTCCCAAAAATCCGAGTCCTGCTAATACCAAACCGGCTAAAATTGTTTTAATAACAGCTTTTTCTCTTTGCTGTTTCGGAGTTTCAAAACTGTCAACTAACGGTTGTCCGGCATTCATAGTAATACCGTTCATATAAAGTTCCGGCATTCCGGTAATCTGGTCAACAGTAGTCGGATACATGCGTTTTATTTGTGCTGTACCTATATCTTCACCATACAATGGATTTACTGCATTATACATATAACCGTTAAACATAAAAACTAACCTTTACCTTTACATATATATAAAGTATTTTTGTGTAAAATAATTTACTTTTTTCTTAAAATCTGCTTAAATATTCTTAACAATATAAAAGGGAATAAGGAAATGGGGGAATAAGGGAATAGGGAAATAAGTTCATTTCAAAACTAATCAGTAGTTTCCTATTAAAAATATTTCTTAAAAGAGAGGTCTATTATGAACATGTTTAAACGTTGGTATGACGCAGATGCAGTAGTAAGTAAAGTTATCAATGACATGGAAAAAGCTCAGGAAGAAGTCCAAATAAGATGCGCAGAATACATTATTGATGATTTGTTAAAAGATGTAGAACTTAAAAATCTCAGCCTTGATGATCAATATAACTACATTATGAGAAGGTGGTACGATAAAAACATCAAAGTATCACATGCTATAGAATATTTAAGACTATGTCCAGATGACATAAGACGCGAAGTTGCACTAAAAGTTCAAAAATTCTTGAAAAAAATCTCTAAAGAATGTTAAATGCCAAAAATTTTTAATGCATTTTGAGTTGCAGCATTTGCAACTTCATCTGTGGATATGCCTCTTTGATTTGCAATTTCCTGTGCGACATATTTGATATAGACAGGCTGATTTTCTTTTCCCCTGAAAGGTACAGGAGTAAGATACGGATCATCTGTTTCAAGTAAAAGGTACTCAAGCGGAATATTTTGGGCGACTTCTTTTACCTTAACCGCATTTTTAAATGTTACAACCCCGCCAATTGCTATATAAATTCCAAGCTTTACGCATTCCTTTGCAAAATCCAAACTTCCTGAGTAACAATGCATTATGGCGGTAGAGTTTTTATTATATTTTTTAAGAATGTCTAATGTATCCCCAAAAGCCTCTCTGCAGTGAATATTTAGGGGCAAATTCATTTCATTTGCAAATTCAATCTGTTTTATAAATACTTCCTTTTGAAGCTCAACAAAAGATTTATCCCAATAATAATCTAAACCGACTTCTCCGACACCGATAATTTTTGGATTATTTTTGATAATATTTTCCATATTGGAAAGGACTTTATCGTTAAAACATTTTACTTCTTCGGGGAAAACACCGACATAGCCGTAAATATTATCATACTTTTTAACAAGCTCATCAACTTCAAAAATACTTTTATCATCATAAGAAGGCACAATAATTGTAATGTTTTCGTCCTTACAATTTTTCACCGCCTGCTCTACGGATAATTCTTTAAGCATATTTACATGTGAATGAGTATTTATAATATAAGGCGTTTCCATGATTAAATTCTAACATAAATATTTTGTAGTATAATTTTGCTATGGAAGAAAAGGGTTTAAAAATTTCTATAGCACATTTATATCCCAAACTGCTTAATTTATACGGGGACAGAGGAAATGTAATTACTCTTATAAAAAGATGTCAATGGCGCGGAATAGAAGTTGAATTTGAAGAAATTAATATCGGGGATAATATAAAAGACCACGATTTGTACTTTATTGGCGGCGGTCAGGATAAACAACAGGAAGAAGTGAAAGATGAACTTTTTTCAAAGAAAAATGAACTGCTAGCCCAAAGAGATGACGGAGCGGTATTTTTAGGTATTTGCGGTGGATATCAGTTATTCGGGCATTATTATAAACCGCACGGAAAAGATAAACTTGAAGGTATTTCACTTATGGATGCCTACACAGTCGCAGGGAATAAAAGATTTATCGGAAATGTAACAGTTAAAACAGATTTTTTAACTCCGGATACACTTGTCGGATTTGAAAATCACAGCGGGCTTACATATTTAGAAGGAGATTCAAAACCTCTTGGTAAAACCGTTGTCGGTAACGGAAACAACGGCAAAGATAAGTTTGAGGGCGGAAGGTACAAAAATGTTTTTGGAACTTATTTACACGGTTCTTTACTTCCTAAAAACCCACATTTTGCAGATTATCTGATCAGCTTGGCACTTGAAAAAAGATATGGCGAAAAAATTATTTTATCAGAACTTGAGGACAGTTTTGAAACGGATGCCCATAAATCAGTAATCGGAAAAGCATACTAAAAAAGCAGGATTTTAAAATCCTGCTTTTATTTATTATGATTAAATTATTTTATTAGTGTAAAAACCTGAAATATAAATATACAGAACTTAAGGTCAACGATATAAATGTAACCAAAGCACCATATTTCATAAATCTTAGGAATGAAATTTTATAGCCTTTTGAAGCCGCGGTTTCACTAACCAAAACATTTGCAGCTGCACCGATTATTGTGAGATTTCCGCCCAAACACGCACCTAATGATAATGCCCACCACAAAGCATGAACATGCCCTGTTATTGCATTTGGATTTGCAGGGTTTATCAGTTCCGAAATCAACGGAGCCATTGTTGCGGTATATGGAATATTATCAATAATACCCGATAAAAGACCTGAAGCCCATAAAATAATCATAGTCGCAGCATTCAAACTTCCATGAGTTAAAGTAATCAAGCCGTCAGCAAGAAACTTAATACCACCGTTTGCTTCAAATCCGCCAATTATAATGAATAAGCCGACAAAAAAGAAAATCGTTAACCATTCAACATCTTTATAAATTTCTTTCGGCTGTTCAAATAATAACAAGAATGCTGCACCAGCTACTGCAAATGCAAATGCAGGTATATGAGTAATGTCATGAGTTACAAAACCCAAAATTACAAGCAAAATTGTTATCACAGAACGAATCATTAATTTTTTATCAGTTATAGTTTGAGAATTATCAATAGTCGCAATTTTTTGCATAACTTCAGGAGTTGCCTTCAAACCTTTTCGGAATAAAAAGATTAAAATACCTACTGAAACCAAGAATATTACGGTAATTATAGGTGTCAATTCATTCACAAAATCCATAAAACTAAGACCTGCACGAGTACCGATTATAATATTCGGCGGGTCGCCGATTAAAGTTGCAGTACCCCCGATATTCGAAGCAAGAACTTCCGTAATTAAAAACGGTACAGGATCGGTATCAAATTCTTTTGCAATAATGAATGTAATAGGCATCATCAAAACAACTGTTGTAACATTATCCAAAAATGCGGATGCTATTGCTGTAAATGCGGCAAGTGCAAATAAAACTGTTTTCGGATGACCTTTTGTCAAATGTAGCAGCTCCAATGCCAGCCATTTAAAAACACCGCTTCTGCTTGCAATATGAACAATAATCATCATGCCGATTAACAGAAATATTACCTGAAAATCAACATGAGCAAACACCCCTTTTATCAATGTATGTGTTTCTTTGTCAAAGTGAGTTTCAAATGGAATCAAGCCCAGCAGCATTGTCAACGACGCTCCTGCAAGAGCAACGACTGACTTTTGAATTTTTTCGCTTGCTATAAAGACATAGGCAATTACGAGAATTAACCCTGATATAAGCATAGCATTATTATGAATAAAATTTAACATCCTTCTTTCCTCTTATCGTAAATAAATGTATATTAATCATGTTTATTCTAACACAAACATTTATATTTAGGTTATTTTATTCTGTGCAAAGAAGAAAGAAAATTATTTGAAACAATATCACCGTCAACTTTTGTCAAAAATATTTGGCAATCTTTTTCATCCGCTTCTATCGGAGGCAATTCTTTGATCTCTGCTTCATAATAATTACTGTTGTTTCTTGTACTTAAAGGAATACGGTTTGCCAAAGTATTAAGGGAAACACTGCGTAAAAATCCGTATGCACCTTTTTTACGGTTTGAAAATCTTGTATAAACTCTCAATATCGCATCCTGATTATCAAGATTATATCTGCCGACAATATATGTACTTAACATAGGTGAAACAGTTTTTATAACCATTTTCCTTATTACATTACGTTCCAAAGTTAAAGAACCGTTTATGCGGTCAAATTTTCCCTCCGGAACATCCACCAAATCCGCAACAACAGACGGAGTAACCATTACTATAGGATTTCTGAATAAAGATGCAACCTTCATTGTGTATTCAACAAGACCGATTTTGGCAATTTCGCCATTCTGAACAACAAACTTTACCGTTCCGTTTAGTTTTAGGGTTTCATCAGTATTTAAATCAAGTATTCCGCTGGCTTTACCATTTATTTCTTTTGGCAAATTTACAAGCTCGGTTGCCATTGTATCGGAATTTACTCTTATCAGAGCAAGCACCATGTTATAATTATGCTTTTTCAAATCACAATTTATTTTTGCTTCCGCCTGACCTTCTGCAATATTAAATCTGTTAGAATTCAAATTTAGAATACTGTTTTTATTAAGTGTCAAATGCCCGACTATATCAGCAAAATCAATTTTTTTATAATTACCTTTTTTAACTTTTAGGGTGCATTTTTCTACTATAAGGTTTGCCAAATCAAAAGTTTGGATATTCTCATCTGATTCTACATCTTTTTCTAAAGATTTTGAAATTGCATCATGCACATTTTCACTTGCTTTATCGCTGACAGTTTGATTATTAAAGGGCTGCAAATACTTTTCAACATCCATATTATCAACTTCAAGATTTGCATCTTTGACTATTATCGGAAAAACTATTTCATTTTTAATTTTTGCATCTACATTATATTTTGATCTTCTATAACCGCCATTTGCGACAATATGAAGATTTCCGTTTTCAGTTTTTACACTTCCGCTTTTTACAAATAATCTTTGGCTTGGAATACCAACTTCATTTATCTGAAAATCACCATCCAACACAGGATTTTTACCCTTATTTATATAACGCATATAACCGGTAAAGGTACCGTTTTTAAACAGATTTTGTTTTATAAGCATATTTACAAAACCGCTTGGCATAGGTTTTGTAAGAGTTAAACCAAAATCCTGCACAGCCTGTTTCCCGCCGGATAAATCAATATTACCGTTCATACTTAATATAGGAATATGATTTCTGTTACGTTTTTCATCCTGCCTTGCTATATGGTAATCAAGTGATTTTAACGCAAGAATATTATTTTCGAGATGCATTTTTGCAACAAGTACACGTATTGCTCTGTCATTTAGGAAAGGTTCTTCCCCGTCAATGATAAAACCGTTGCCTTTTTCAAATTTATAAAGCCATATCGCATCCATTTTGTTATTTTTGGATTTAAGCATGATTCTTGTATCTGCTTTTCCTTTTATTTCAAGAGGATAGGACACCATTTTGGAAAAATATTTTTTTGCAAAATCATTCGTTACTATAGCATTACCTGTTATATCCGTATCAACGGTATTTGTATAATCATTCACCACACCGGCAAAATCAATTCCGTTATACAACTTTCCGTCATAATAACCTTTAAAGTTTTTCAGATTTATTTTATTACTGTCAAAAATTATTTCACCCTGATTCAATACAATAGGAATATTTGCCATAGGTACAAGCATAAAGGAAATTTTATTTAACCAAACTTTGCCCTTAATACCTGAAGTTTTTACATCTACATCAAAATTAAAATCTCCGTCTGTATTTTTGAAATATACAAGATAATCCCCAAAATTGTTTGCAATAATCTGCGAATTTAAAATATCTATCGCATGATTAAGTTTAAATTTTTCTCCTTTAAAGTTTAAATTATAATTTCTTGAATCAACGTCACCATTCAACAGAATGTTTGTTTTATCAACTTTTATATTTGAATTTTTCAGAACAAGTTTTTGTTTATTTTCAATGGTTGTATTTCTGCCATCTTCTTTTGTCCATATATTTAGCGTATGCCCATCACGCATAAGAATTGCATGCATGTCATAAGTCATGAACTTTTTATCCGGATTATCAGCGATAGTAAGATTTTTAATATCTGCCTTTACTGAATTTTCTTTATCTATCTGATAAAAAATATTTGCTTTTTTAATATTCATATCTGATTCAAAGATATCTAAAACCAAACCACCCTGTTTTTCCTTTGTATCTTTAAATGGAGGGAGTGAAAGAATAGCACTAACATCAGCATTTACACTATCTATATATATTTTTTTGATAATTAACTCTTTTTTAAATATCTTTTTTAAAGACATTATGCTATCAAAATTATCGACATTTAATAATACTTTATCACCATCTTTTATAGAAGCATTTTTAAACTTCAAATATAATCCTGAACGCCATTCTGTTTTTAAGTGAGGCTGCTGCAGGGAAAACTCTGCACCCAAAATTTCAGAAACAGAATTTTCAATAAAATTCATTACTTTTTTATTGGCAACAGCCCAAGGTAATACTTTTAAATATAAAAAAGCCGTAAGACCAACCACCAAGATAATTGTTAAAAATATTGATGCTAGAATTTTTAAAATTTTCATATATTTATTTTAGCACAAAATAAGGTAAATATGGGAATAAGGAATCAGGAAAATAAGTTCTTTACAGTATAGGATAATTGCATGATGCATAAAATTTTGAATATCAATAGGAACCAATTATCGAAATGAACTTAATCCCCTATTTCCTTATTTCCTTATTTACTTATTAAAATTGTTACAAAATATTTTTAAATAAGAAGATATCATGTTGCATGAGTTTAAATTCATGTAGTAAAATTGTAATACGCATCTTTTAAAAAGCATGCTCAATTGGGGAAATAGTACAATATTATATAAATCAGACTACGGAGGTTAATGTGTCAGAAACATGTATGGAAGAAAAATTAGACCTGACAGAAAACGCAATTAAGGTCTTGGAGAGAAGATATTTGAAGAGAGATAAAGACGGCAAATGCACCGAAACACCTGCTGATATGTTTCACAGGGTAGCGGATACAATTGCGGCCGGAGATTATAAATTTGGCAAAACAGAAGAAGAAGTTAAAGAATTGGGTGACAGATTTTATCATGCAATAACTAACAGATACTTTATGCCTAATTCTCCAACACTTATGAATGCAGGCAGAGAACTCGGACAGTTAGCAGCTTGCTTTGTTTTGCCGGTAGAAGACAGTCTTGAAGGTATTTTTGAAACCGTTAAAAATACCGCACTTATCCACAAATCAGGCGGTGGTACAGGTTTTTCTTTTTCAAGATTAAGACCTAAAAACAGCGTTGTAAAATCTACAATGGGTGTATCTTCAGGCCCTGTTTCATTTATGAGTGTATTTAACGCAGCAACTGAAGCCGTAAAGCAAGGCGGAACAAGACGCGGAGCAAACATGGGTATTTTGCGTGTTGACCACCCTGATATTTTGGAATTTATTGACTGCAAATCAGATAACAATCAATTAAATAACTTTAATATTTCGGTTGCTGTAACCGATAAATTTATGGATGCATATTTAGCAGGTACGGATTATGACCTTATTAATCCGCAAAATAATGAAGTTGTAGGCAGATTATCAGCAAAAGATGTATTTGATAAAATTGTTGACGGAGCGTGGAAAAACGGCGAACCCGGTATTATTTTCATTGATAAAATGAACTATGATAACCCAACACCTAAAATTGGCGCTATAGAATCAACAAATCCATGCGGTGAAGTTCCGCTGCTGCCGTTTGAAGCTTGCAATTTGGGTTCTATTAATCTCGGCAGAATGATGAAACAATCAGAAAACGGATGGGTTGTTGATTGGGATTTATTGGAAGAAACTACAAGAACAGCAATGAGATTTTTGGATAACGTAATTGCAGTAAACAATTATCCGCTTCCACAAATTTCTGAGATGGTTCAGAATAACCGTAAAATTGGTCTTGGGGTAATGGGTTGGGCTGATATGCTTATGAAAGCTCAAATCTCATACTCAAGCGAAGAAGGTACAAAACTTGCCGGTCAGGTTATGGAATTTATTGATTATATTTCTAAAACCGAATCTGTTGAAATGGCAAAAGAAAGAGGTAAATTTAACAACTTCCAGGGCAGTATCTATGATCAGCCGAATTATTTGTATAACAAATATAAAGGAAAATCTGCAGGTAAGATTTCTGACGAAATGTGGGCAGAACTTGATGAACAAATCAGAATTCACGGTTTGAGAAATGCAACAACAACTTGTATTGCTCCAACAGGAACAATCTCTATGATTGCGGGAGCATCAGGCGGAGTTGAACCGCTGTTTGGTTTAGTATTCTCAAGACTTATCATGGATAAAACCGAAATGCTTGAAGTTAACCCTATCTTCAAAGATTATATGATTTCTCACGGTTTATATTCAGATGAATTGATGTCAAAAATTGCAGTTGACGGTTCAGTTGCTCATGTTGACGGAATCAGCGATGAAATTAAACATATTTTCGTAACAGCACATGACGTTACTCCATATTGGCACGTAAAAATGCAGGCAGCATTCCAGTTACACACAGATAATGCTGTTTCAAAAACAGTAAACTTTGTTGAATCAGCAACAAGAGATGATATCAAAGAAGCATATATATTGGCATACAAAAATAATTTGAAAGGAATTACCGTATATCGTAACAATTCACGTCAATTCCAGCCAATGAATCTTGATTCAAAGAAAAAAGAAGAAAAACAAATTGAGATTAAGCCTGTCGTTAAAGAAGAAGTTGAGGAGTACAACCCTACAGGAGAAATCAGAGAAGTTAAATGTCCTGAATGCGGAACAAAAATCCAAATGGCTGAAGGATGTTTTATCTGTCCAAACTGCGGTTACTCAGGTTGTGCGTAAAAAAAACAAATACAATAAATAAGCCGGTATAAAACCGGCTTATTTTATTAAAGGATTTTAAATTATGTATAGAATTTTAGTTAATATATTTGTAGAATTATTTGTATTGAAAAAATATCGAGCAAGCGTAAGGTTCAAAATGCTTGGTTTCCCGAGCAAAATGCAGGTACTTAAAAAAGCAAAAAGCGTAGGGGTCGGTTTTGGATGCGGAGGAGCTAACGAAACAAGGGTTAACAGGAACACTGTAATAGGTGATTATGTCGGGACAAACGGACTTGTCGTACAGGGTGAAGGAGATGTAATTATCGGAAATCGCGTTATAATTGCTTCAGGATGTGTCATCTGCTCTGATAATCACGATTATGACCATGGAACTATATTGCCGTTTGATTCAGGTGTCATCAAAAAAACAGTAGAAATTGGGGACTATGTTTGGATAGGTACCAGATGCACAATATTACCGGGGACTAAAATTGGCGAAGGTGCGATTATTCAGGCCGGTTCAGTGGTTCACGGTGAGATTCCGCCATGTGCAATTGCCGGCGGAAATCCTGCAAAAGTATTCAAATACAGAGATATCGAACATTATAATAAAGTTAAAGCAGAAATGGAAGGTAAAAAATAAACCTTATTATCAAATTATTTTCTCATAATCTGATAACTGATAACTCCGAAAAGAAAATCTTTTCTTTTGACAAATTTAAACCCTGCCCGTTCAAATTCTTTAATAAGTTCTGCCGGCTGCGGAAAACTATTTTTAGATTTTAACAAATATTCATAACTTTTAGCATCTGCTTTAAGAAGCTTTATCATTAGAATAACAATAAAATCAAAAATTTTACTTGCAAAATTATGATTACCAAAATCAAGATGCAGAAATTCCCCGTTTACTTTCAGTGATTTATAAATTTGAGAAATTGCAAGAGTTCGGTTTTCAATATTACGAAGTCCAAACCCCATTGTTGCATAATCAAATTCTGATTTGAATGGTAAATTTGTACAATCTGCCTGAATAAAGACCAATTTTGGATTTTTTTGTTTTGCCATTTTTAGCATATTTGGGGAATTATCAACACCAATTAACATAGTATTGCGGTTAAATGAATTTATTATTGAACAAAAATCCCCTGTACCACAGCATAAATCAAGCACCTTTGAATTAGGTTTTATATTCAAATCACGCAACGCATATTTTTTTATTAACTTATGCGTGAAAAAAGACATATAATTATTCATTTTGTCATAATAAGACGCTATAGAATCAAATATTTGATTAATTTTTTGCGGATTTTTATCACACATATACTACATACTCTTTATTATAAGTACAATTATTTCACCGGGATTCATATCAGAATAAACTTTTGCCCCTCTTATTGACGGCATGGCAGAAATTTTTACGGGAATTACAGTATCTTTTTTCTTATTATATTTTGGAATAGTTACTGTAACTTTTTCATTTTTTTGAAAATTCAAATTTCCGATTACAAGAACTCTTTTTTTATTTGACGCAATTGTATATGCAAAAACTTTTGAATTATTTACTTTTATCGGGGTAAAGCTGCCGGAATTAAGCACCGGTAAAAGATTTGCTTTTACATTATTTGCAAGAATAAAATCATTTTTCAAATATACATTCTGACCTTCAGGTTTTCTTGACAAATTAAATATATCAATCTGACCTCTGTGCGTAAAATAAATATCGTCATCAGTATTTGTACTCGGAGCAGTCTTATTCCCCATAGGATACATATAAGTTGCACCTACAGGAAAACCGTCAACAAAATAAGAATTTATAGGCAAGGTAGCACTGAGCCATATTATCATATCACTTAACTGCACACCTTTTAATAATATCGGGCTAACTTCATCATGAGTTGAAAAACTGCCTATGACACTCTTTTTATCTTTATATTTTTTTGTTGGATTTATAGACGATGATATTTGAGAATAAACATCTGAAGCATTTTCCCAGTTTTTTATAGTAAAAAACCCCCCGTAATAGCCGTCAAAACCGGCATCAAGCAGCTTGTCATACGGCGTAAAAACTGCATAAGGAGATATCGCATCATGCCACAACTCTGAAGATTCAGCCAGCCACATAAATTCAGGATCTTTTGACCTTGAATATTTAATTAATTCTTTCCAAAATAATGCAGTTTTACAATGTGCGACATCCGCACGAATACCATCAACTCCAAGCCCAATCATATATTTTACAAAATCTTTGTATAAGCTGTATGTATTAACATCCACTTTATCCTCTGTACCCGCAGCAAGTAATCTTACATCAGTCCAATCTGCAGGTAAAACAGGTTCTCCTTCGGAATTTAAAACAAATAAATCCGGTCTTTGCAAAAACAAATCATAAGAACCGCATGCCGGCACATCCACAATTATATGAATTCCTCTTTTATGAGCTTCATCTATAAATAATTTTGCCTGCTGTTCAAATGATAATTCGGAATTTTTATCATATAAATCATTGTTTAATGATTTAAAATCCGCAGCTGAATACAAACTGCCCGCAGTACCGAGAGCTTTACGCTTTCCTACAGGAGTAATCGGTAAAAGATGCAAAGTGTTTATACCAAGATTTTTTATCTCATCAAGACGATTAACAGCATTGACAAATGTTCCGCGTTCTTCCCCAAGTTCTTCCTGAATAAAACCGTCACCATTTAAGTCTTTTGAGTTAAAAGAGCGGATATTTATTTCCATAATAACAGTTTCATTGTTCAAAAATTTAGAACGCAAATGATTCTTCCACTCAAAACCGTTATCCGAAGCCAAAGCCCCGGACGTCAGCATTAAAGACACAAATAAAGATATAAAAACTTTTTTCATCACACAACCCTATTTTTCTATAGGTAGAAGTAACTCCTGACCAATACTTATTCGATCAAGATTTTTTAAATTATTTGCCTTCATTATTGCTTCGGCTCTTTCAGAAGTATACGAGCCATATTCATGTTTTATTATAGCCTCAACGGTATCCCCGTCTTTTATAATATATTTTTTAGTTTTTACCTTTGACGGTTCTGCAGGAGTTTCCGTTACAACCGGCTCATTAGCCATTACCTCAATTTTTTGAGGTTCTTCTTTTGGTAATTGTTCTTCATCAACCGCAACAGTTTCACTAATATCTTCCACTGCCGGTGCAGTTTTTTCCGTAAATTTAGTTTCATCACTATTTATTGCAAAAACACCAAATAATGTAAGAATAATGAGTGTTGTTACAACCCCGGCACAAAACCCTCCAAGCACATGCATTAATGGAGAATTTGTATTTAATTGTGCAGTTTTAAAAGACTGCCATAACAAATCAATTTCTTTAGATTTCGCATTCTGCGAAGATTCATATTTTCTTTCGGAACTTCTTACATATTCATTTGGGGATTCATCATAATCTGATACATTAGACGATTCAGAATATGAATAATTATCTTCATTATTTGCTAAATTTTCTATCACGTCCATTGACTCCTTTGAAAGGGCGGATCTTCTAACAGTTGAACTTTTCACTTTATACCTCTCTGCCCATATTTTGTACTGCTACTTATTATGCTAGCACACAAATCAAGAATATTCAAGCATTATAAATTTGTGCAAAATACAACATACAATAATGACGGCACTTTCAGCACCGTCATTAAAAATAAAATCATACATATGCACGAATTATCATATTGAAATACAGCTATTCAAATAATCAATCGTACTAATTTTTTCATCATATAAATATTTTATGAAATCCAAATAAGCCCTTTCTCTTGACGAAATAACCAGATTAATCTCAAACCCGTCAGTACAAAATGGTTCATAATCATATACAACATAACTGTTGTACTTACTTTTCCATTCTTTTCTTTCTAATCTGCAATTATTTTCGTCTATTATATCTTCAAACCAAGGAAGAATATTTTTATTAATATTTCTCATTTCCAAACGACTGTATATACAATCATTACAACTATTTCCAATAAACATAACAAAGCACTCCACCAAAATACATATACAAAAATTATAACTTCTGATGATAAAAAAATAATTACCGCAACTACTATAAAGAATCACCCGTATTGCTTAAATATTATATACACTAATAATAATTTTTCAGTTTTGTATGGTATAATAAACAAAAACAGGAGGTATGTATGGAAGATTGTATTTTTTGCAAAATAATTAACGGTGAATTTGGAACAGAATTTGTTTATGAAACAGAAAACACAGTAGTATTTAAGGACATAAATCCTAAAGCTCCGGTACATCTTCTTGTATGTCCTAAGGCTCACATCCCGTCTTTAAATGAACTTGAAGACAAAAATTTAATGGCAGAACTTTTACAAACAGTTAAAGATGTAACAAAAAAAATTGGTTTAAAAGCATATAAAACTCATATCAATACAGGTAAAGAAGCAGGACAGGTAGTATTCCACCTGCATATACATGTTTTGGGTGAAATAAAAGATTAATTATTAAAAAATATTAAACGAACCTCATCAGCCTTTGTATATATAAATACTATGTTAAAATTAATATAGGGGGAAAGGTGTTGAAAGCTTATAATTAAGACTGTTCTTGAAGAAAGGATAGTATTAATTCTTTATGAGCTATAATATACCTTATTCTTTCATTCCCGGCACAAAAGCACGCGCACAAGAGGTTAACGCCAACTTTAAATATGTGCTTGACAGTGCGGATGAACTTAACAGGACAAAATTAAATACAACATTTTCAAATATATCTACAGAAGCAGTTGATTTTATAAAAAACTGCTCATCCTCACGAAATATAGGCGAAATTATAACTTCACCTCTACCCCTTACAGATGACGGCGTTCATCTTTTAGACGGAACTTTACTGTTTTACGGTGTTTACAAAGAATTTATAGATTACATTGCGGATTTGTATGCAGAAAATCCTGATGCTAATTACTGGACTACAGAAAGCGACTGGCAAGACAGTGTAACCCGATACGGTGTATGCGGTAAGTTTGTATATGACTCTGTAAATAAAACTGTTAGATTACCTAAAGTAACAGGTATTATTGAAGGGACTGCGGATTTAACAGTTCTTGGGAATTTAATTGAAGCAGGGTTACCATCAATAAACCACACCCATAATTATACTTGTCATCAAAATTTAAATGGTGGATACACTGCACAATATGCAAGCGGGTGTTTTTCAGAAATGACCAGAACCTCGTCTGTAAATTCCGCAGTAAATCCAATTTACGGGAAATCAAACACCGTACAACCTCAAACTATAAAAGTTTTATATTACATTGTAGTCGCTACTACATCAAAAACAGAAATTCAATCAGATTTAGACGAAATTACTACTGATTTAAACGGCAAAGCTGATGTTGATTTAAGTAATATAAATGCAAGCCAAAGTGTTAAAGATACAATTATTGGCTGGGGGATGCCAGACTGGAATAATTCTATTTCATACGCAAACAATACTAATACAAATACAGCACCTAGCGATGGCTTTATAATCTTAAATTATGCTCCTAATGCGGTTTCTGGTACGGCTGGGACGCTTCAAATCAACGGGCAAAATGTTGTCTCGGGTCTTATGCAGAATGCCTACCGTGCACCTATAAATGGGATGTTTGTCATAAATAAAAATGATACATTTAAAATAACCGCTGTAGCTGTTAATGACAACGGCACGCCATTTATTTATAAATTTATCCCGATGAAAGGAGTTAACTAATGAAATATTATACAATTCAAAACAATGAAATTTTAATAGCGGAAAACAGCCAAGCATTAACAAGATTTTACGATAATGTTTTGCCTTTACCGGAAGATTATGAAGCAGGTAAATACATTGTTGTTGATGGTGAACTTGTTTTAAATCCTGATTGGGAAGAAGAAAAAGCAAGAAAAGAAAGAGAAAGACTTGATAAACTTTCACTCACTAAAAGAGAGGTGTTTCTTGCACTATACAACGATAAAGGAATAACACCCGAAGCAATAAAGGGATACATAAAAGATCCCGCTTCACTCATTGAATTTGAGTATGCAAATGATTATTACAGGGGAAATCCTTTAATAAATGCGATAGGTCAAGCACTAGGCTACAGCTCAGAACAACTCGATTACTTATTTGAAAATAAAGAATTTCTACAACAATAGTAAGAAATAAAATGCGGTCCTTTACAAGAAAGAGCCGCATTTTAATAAATCTTCATATTTATACATATCCCTCAAATCGAGTGATAGCACTATTGGGCAGATTGTCAGCAATCCGTATTAATACATTACAACAAGTGTCTTATTGACAATTTTATAAAAAAATAATATTATTACTACATTAGTAGTAGGTTAATGGATTTGGGAATTTAATTATGAAAGTAGAAGCAATCAGAGGATATAGTTATCAGCGTCACAATACAAATAATCAGGTAAAAAATGAACGCACCATGGCAATTCCACCGGATTTGACAAGAGTTGTCAAATCCGCAAACTATGGAATGGATATTGTTAACAGACCAAATATTCCAGCATTCACCGGAGCTAATTTAACAAAGGCCGCAATAGACATGGCTTTACAACTTCCGGTATCTGACAGACTTGCACAGGTTATCCAGAACATAAAACTCGGCGATGTTGTTCTTTTATCTAAAGATTTTACAAAGGCGCAGGCATCATTGAGAAAATATGCAGCTAAATTATCTTTCCCGATAAAACGCGAAATTTATTTAGCGGATAACAATCTTAAACATAATTACGCATTTTTCAAACACCCAAACGGAGATAATCATATACTGAATATCAATGACAATCCGTTCTATATAAGAGTTAAAGGAACTCACTACTCACTTGATGCAGGTAAAAGCAGTGTCATTCAGGACGGTAATGTTATTCAGTTTTTGAATTCGGCAAAAGATTCCGGCGAACATTTTGTTATAAAATCGAAACCTAAAACCGATCTTTCTGATTTTGAAAAAATATTCAGTAAGACTTATGACTACACCAAAGAAACAGAAACAAGACTGAACAAAATGAATTTTGAAACATTATCCAAAGAAATAATGCAATCAAAAGGTGTTTCAACAAAGATTGATTTTTCAAAAATCGGCGGTCAGGCAAAAGCAGTAGAAGAACTTAAAAAAGGAATATTATATCCTGTTAAATATCCGTCAGCATACACCGCTGACGACATTACAAGGGGCTACATTCTATATGGCCCTGCCGGTACAGGTAAAACGGAAATCAGCCGTGCACTTGCAAATGAAGCAAATATTAACTATATGTATATGAGCGGAACAGAATTTGAAAACAAATATGTTGGAGAATCAGAAGCAAATGTAAGAGCATTTTTTCAGGCATTAAAAGAAAATCAGCCATCTATTGGTGTTATTGATGAAATTGATGCTATCGGAAAAGAACGCGGGGACAAAGATGTTTACGGAGCAAAAGTTGTTAATCAGATTTTGACTTCTATGACAGATTTGTATAACAGCGGAGATGATGTATTTGTGTTGGGTTTAACAAATAAATATGATACCTTAGACAGTGCATTAAAAAGATCTGAAAGATTCAGTAAACATATCAAATTTGATATTCCAGACAAAGACGGAATATCACAAATCCTTGATATACACACTGCAAATAAACCGCTGGACAAGAACTTTAAAAAATCTGAAATCGTAGAGAAAATGTTTGAAGCTAAAGCGGTTGGCGGCGACATTAAATATATGACAAAGCTTGCACGCGAAAACATGATGAAAAGACTTGGCATATATGAAAAAATGGAAAACGGAACATATCAGCCTTCTGATATGAATGACGCCAAAATCACACAACAGGATTTTTTAGATGCTGTTGCCCAATTTAAAGAACAAAGAGGCAAAAACATTAAACCTATCGGGTTTAATAAATAAGACTATAATATCCTTCTTATAACTACTATATTTTGTAAAGACCTTCCCACAGGTCTTTTATTTTTATCCGTTTACAATTTTTACACCGGAACTTGTACCAAGACGCTCAGCTCCGGCATTAATCATATCTGTTGCAGCTTGTTTATCTCTTATTCCTCCGGAAGCCTTTACCTGCAAACCTTTATCTTTTACCGTTAAATACATCAGTTTAACATCTTCTGCCTTTGCTCCAACACCGTTTTTAACAAAACCTGTAGAAGTTTTTACAAAATCAGCACCGCCTGAAATTGCATAATTACAACATTCAACAATTTCTTCTTTCGTCAGTAAATCAGTTTCAATAATTACTTTTAAATTATGACCTGCGCAGGCATTTTTTATTGAAGAAATTTCATTTATAATAAAATCTTTTTCTTTATCCTTAACCTTTGTGACATTTATAACCATATCTATTTCATCAGCACCGTCAGAAATTGCCTTTTTTGTTTCAAAAACCTTCACATCCGTAGTATTTGCACCCAAAGGAAAACCTATTACAGTAACAATTTTTACATCTGTATTTTTCAAGTAATCCTTGGCGAAAGATACATAACAAGGATTTATACAGACACCAAAAAATTTGTTTTCGACAGCTTCATCAAATAATTTTATTAAATCCGATTTTTTTGCATCCTGTTTTAAAAGAGTGTGCTCTATATGTTTGTTTAAATCCATTCTTCTAACCTCCAATATGAATATTATCCAAAATTTTTGAAACCAAATCCGAATGATTAAGGGTATAAAAATGCAACCCGTCAACTTTATTATTTATCAACTCCTGACATTGCTCCAAAACAAAATCAAAAGCGGCATTTTTTATATCATCAGGATATTTTTCTATAATATTTTTAAGTTTATTCGGCAAAGTAATCCTTGCAAGCGAAGTCATTTTATTAATTTGTTCGACACTTCTTACAGGCATAATTCCTGCAATTACAGGTAAATTAATACCAGCTTTTTTTATGCGTTCAATATAATCATAAAATTTATTATTATCATAAAAAAGCTGCGTAAATATTGCACTTGCACCTGCATCAACCTTTTGTTTCAAATATTTTATATCATCTTCCAATGACATACTTTCAATATGACCTTCAGGATAACCGGCAACACCAATGGATAAAGTCGTTTTGGACACAATAAAATCTACAAGCTCATTTGCATGTTTAAAATCAATGTCATTAATATCTATATAATCAGAAATATCGCCCCGCAAAGCCAAAATATTTTCTATTCCCAAATTTTCAATAGAAACAATATATTTTTCTATCTCGGATTTTAACATTGAAACACAGGTGAAATGAGGCATAAGGTTTAAATCCAAATCCCTTATACTTTTTAAATCTTCTGTCGAAAATCTGTTGAGCCCCCCATTTGCACCGTATGTGAGCGATACAAGAACGGGATTATACTTTTTTAATATTCTCAATTCTTCAAACAAATTTGAGATATTTGAATTTTTAGGCGGGTAAACCTCAAACGAGACCTTCGGGCAATTTCTATTGCCTGTGCCACTAAAAGCCCCTGAATATATTTCCGACAATTCCATAAAAAAATTATACCATAAACTGCACAAACCCATTAAATACACAAAAAAGTGTAACGAAGTACAATCTTTTTCAACTTTTCGCAAACCGTACAAATTGATGTACGTATCGATTCTCATAAAACCGTGTTACTAAGTCTATCTTTTTAACAAATCTCGGACCGAAAATTTGCAGGTTTTGTCAGATAAGCTGAAGTCCAGCAACTTCTTCACGATAGGATTTGTCTGGTGAGATGCAACAGATTTAGCAGAAACTTCATTAACTCTTTCTCTGTCATTTTCTATTACTTCAAAGTTTTGTCTGTTTCTCTCATCCATAGAAATAATTATACCTCGTTACTCTTATATAAACAATTTTTTTAAGGAAAATTTGCGCAAATTTATATAAAAAGTATATATTTGTTACATATCTTTACAAGGTGTTGCAGAATACTTTAGCCCTTCATTTTCTCTATTGTTGCGGTGGTTGATTTACCGGCAACAAATTCAATAAATTCAACCCTAGTACCGTTTTTACGCATTATATCGGCTTCAGGCAGGGTTTCCATAGTATAATCGGCACCTTTTGTATAAACATCAGGTTTAATTTCATCTAAAAGATTTCTTGGAGAATCTTCATCAAACAATACAACATAATCTACACAGGATAAAGCACAAAGAATTTCAGCCCTGTCATTTTCATTATTAATAGGACGAGTCGGGCCTTTTATTGAACGAACAGACTTATCAGAATTTAACAAAACAATAGAATAATCCGCAAAAGATTTGGTTTTTTGCAAATATCTTACATGCCCGACATGCAGAATATCAAAACAACCGTTTGTAGTTACTACAGTCTTTCCGCTTTTGTGCAATTTATCGACAAAACCTGCGATATTTTCTCTGTTTATTATTTGTCCCATAACAACCCTCTTTTTGTGAGAATTATAGCATATTTTTTATTAACTGTATATTTTTCTGTTTAAATCAGCTTTACGAAGTCTTATATTTTCAGGAGTGATTTCAACAAGTTCATCATCAGAAATATATTCTAATGCTTCTTCAAGCGATAAAATTTTTGGAGCCTGTAAAGTAACCATAACATCCGCAGTTGAACTTCTCATATTAGTCAATTTTTTGGTCTTACAAATATTTACGACTATATCCTGCGGTCTGTTACCTTCACCGATAATCATACCTCTATATACTTTAGTTTTTGGAGTAACAAAGAAAACACCTCTGTCCTCAAACTGTGCTAAAGCATACGGAATAGCTTCACCCTGTTCATGCGCAATAATAGAACCGCATCTTTGACGGTTTATATCACCTGCATAAGGTCTGTAATGAAGGAATGTGTGATACATTATACCTTCGCCTCTTGTCATTCTGATAAATTCGTTTCGGAAACCAATCAAACCTCGTGCAGGAATGTGGAAAGTTAAATGAGTTCTGCCTTTAGCTGATTTCATATCCTTCATTTCACCTTTACGATTTGAAAGTCTTTCAATTGCAGAACCGGCGTATTCATCAGGAACATCCACAATTAAATTTTCATACGGTTCACATTGTTCGCCATTAATATTCTTGAATATAACTTCAGGTTTTGAAACTGCAAATTCATACCCTTCTCTGCGCATTGTTTCAATAAGAATACTTAAATGAAGCTCGCCTCTGCCGGACACCTTGAAACAATCGGTAGAATCAGTATCTTCAACACGCAAACTTACATTTTTTTCTAACTCTGTATATAGTCTTTTTCTTAATTGGCGGGAAGTAACAAATTTACCCTCCTGACCTGCAAACGGGCTGTCATTTACTGAAAAATTCATCTGCAGTGTTGGTTCATCAACTTTTATTAAAGGTAATGCCTGCGGATTTTCAGGATCACAAAGAGTTTCACCTATCTGAATATCAGAAAAACCTGCAATACCAACGATATCTCCTGCACCAGCTTCCTGAATTTCAACCCTTCCTAAATCGTGAAAACCAAATAATTTTGTAACTTTACCCTTTGATTGTGTGCCATCTGCCTGTATCCAGCATACAGTATCCTGAGAATGAACAGTACCCTGTGCAATTTTACCTATTACAATCCTGCCAACATATTCATTATAGTCAAGAGTAGTTGCTCTGAATTGGAAAGGCTTGGACTCATCCCCAACAGGTGCTGAAATATTTTCCAAAATACAGTCTAATAAAGGTATCATATCCTTTTTTTCATCTTCCAGCTCTTTTATTGCAAATCCGTTCAAACTGCTTGCAAAAATAAACGGAAAATCAATTAAATCAGCTCTGTCAGTCAATTCGGTAAACAAATCAAACACTTTATCCAATGCGGTTAACGGTTCAGCCGCAGGCTTGTCAATTTTATTTATAACTACTATTATTTTCAATCCAAGTTCTAATGCTTTTGAAAGTACAAATCTTGTCTGAGGCATAGGACCTTCTGCAGCATCAACAATAAGTAATGCACCGTCAACCATACCCAATACACGTTCGACCTCTCCGCCAAAATCAGCGTGGCCGGGCGTATCTACAACATTAATTTTTGTGTCTTTATAATTTATTGCAATATTCTTCGAAAGAATTGTAATTCCACGTTCTCTTTCAAGATCATTACTGTCTAACACACGTTCTTCAACATGCTGATTTTCTCTGAATACTCCTGCCTGTTTTAATAAACAATCAACAAGAGTTGTTTTACCATGGTCAACGTGTGCGATAATCGCAATATTTCTGATATTTTTATTATTTTCCATAAATTCCGCCAATCAAATTTCGTTTAGTGTAAATTTTACACTTATATAGTATTACAGAGATATTATTTTTGCAATATCATACAAAAAATTATCAGTAACATTATTAAAAAAAATTTTTATCATGATAGCAAATTTATATTTTAGGAGTTTTTACATGGAAAATTGAAATAGGAGAAATAATATGTTAAACAAAATTGACAACAATCGCAACAACATTCAGTTCGGTGCATTAAAAGTAAATAAGCCGTTAAAAGAATGGAATTCAGATGTTTTAAATGCAGCTCTTAATTCAAGAGTTATAAGAAATATAATTGCAAAAGATGCAAAAGATGGTAAAGATACCTTTTTAACATTACAAAGTGTTAATGCAGGAATAAATAAAGGCACTCAAATGAATATGATGTCTTTAAATGTTAAAGGTGCAGGAAAAGATTTATCATTCAATGCAAAAACAATAATACAATACGTAAAATCCGGACTATTCGGAAAACCTGAACAACAGATAAGCGGTTCAAAGAATTTAGGTCATGATATTGCAAAACAAATCAAATCTCTTGACGAAGAAACATTCAGCACCAGTAAAGCTATCGAAGAAATTGAAAATATTGCAGGTAAAATTGAAGTAACGCAAAAAGAAGCCGGAATGGATATTGAAGCTTAATTAACAAGTTTTTATATCTTTCTGAATTTGTTCCTTTAGTTCGTCCAAACCCGAAAATTTCTTTTCTGAACGAATAAATTTCAAAAATTTAACTTCTATATTTTGGAAGTAGATATTTTCATTAAAATCGAAAATATTTACTTCCAAAATTTTTGAGCAATTTTCACACACAGTAGGTTTGCTGCCAAAATTCGCAATACCACGATACTCTTTACCACCTGCTAAAACTTTTACACCGTAAACGCCGTTAGGGAGTTCGATAATATTTTGGGGATACAAAATATTTGCAGTCGGGAACCCTATTGTTCTGCCAATTTTATTTCCTTCAATCACTTCACCGCTTACACTAAACTCCCTGCCAAGCATTGCATTTGCCGATTCGACATTTCCACATTTAATATAATCTCTGATTTTCGAACTGCTTACAATTTGTGAATTTATTGATTGAGGGGGGATTTCGAAATATTCATATCCGTATTTTTCGGAATTATCCGTCAAAAATTTTGCATCTCCGCTTCTTTTTGCACCAAAAGTATGATTGAAACCTGTAAATATTGCTTTTGGCGAAAAATATTTTATAAGAATTTTCTCCAGATAATCAACTGCACTTAAGCCTGAAATCAGGGTAAAATCTAACTCAATCAGATAATCAATCCCTAAATTTTCTATCAATTTATAACTAAATTCCCTTTGTGAAATATAACTTGGCTGAACATTTCTCAAATAACACACAGGATGATTTTTAAAAGTGATAACAGCAGATTTAAGACCATTTTTACCGGCATAATCGACAGCAGAAGCTATAACTTTTTGATGAGCTGTATGTACGCCGTCAAAAAAACCTAAGGCAATCGATAAATTTTTTAAATACTCTAAATTTTTTATTATCTGCATGACCACATTATAACACGATTTAAGACCGATAAAAACATTTTACTCTTGAAAACACCTAAAAAATATGATATACTTACAGCGTTAAGTATAGAACGAGGTTTACAACTATGTGCAAAAAGAATGATGCTTTTTTATTCTCAATGGGAATAATCGCAGGTGTTGTGGGCGGTATAGTCGCAGGTGTTCTTTATGCTCCTAAATCAGGAGAAGAAGCAAGGAAAGAACTTAAAGAGGCAGCTTGTGAATTATACGAAAAACACGCACCGCAAATTATTGAAGCAAAAAAACAGGCTTTAGAATCTATTGATTTGATGAATTACAAAATTGAAAGACAATTCAGAAAATTAAATAATGCTCTCAAATCAAAAAAAATGCTTAAAGCAAAAGCGCTTGAAGACATCACAAATTCTAACGACAGCGAATTTGATTACTAGGAAAGGACTGAAATAATGGCTATTGAAATATCTGAATCCGTTTTAAATTACGGTTTGACTTTCCTTACAATATCAACAGGAATTGTTGTATTGGTTATCGGCGGTTTTGCGGCAAAACTTATTTTTGATGCGACAAAACTTGCTCAAGATGCCAGAGTTACGCTCAATATTGTCAATGAGGAATTAAAACCGACACTTGAAGAAGTAAACAAAGCATTAAAATCCGTCAATGATATTGTTCAAAGCGCAAATGAAGGAATGGGAAATGTAAAATCCGGAATCGGAAACATTATAACCAAAACTAAATTACTTTCCGGCAGTATTTTGGGCGGAATTGTAAAAGGATTTATAACAGTATATAACCTTTTAGGTAAGAAAAAATAAACCTTTGGGTATGTAGTTCCCATAAAAAATGATTTATAGTATGTAAGTAATAAAAACAGTAAAGGAGAAAAACTATGTCAGCAGGAAAATTTATTGCAGGTTTTATCGTAGGCGGCGCAATCGGTGCGATTGCAGGTATTTTGTTAGCACCAAAGTCAGGAGAAGAAACAAGACAAATGCTTTCTGATTCCGCAAAAGACATGATTAAAAAAGCTGATGAAACAGCTAAACAAATTCAGTCAAAAGCAGAAGATGCTGTAACTGAATTACAGAAAAAAGGCGAAGAAATAAAAGAAAAACTTCAGGATTTAATCAATAAACAAAAAGATGAAAACCCTGCATAAGCAGTATAAACAAAAATAAAAATTCCTGCAAAATACTTGCAGGGATTTTTTTATAGTTTTGTTATAAAATATTTACATGGAACAATTTACAAACAAAGATATTAAAACATTATTTTCAAACCTTTGCTGTTCAAAATGCAGGAACGATTTCACCGTGGATGATATTACAATCAAAGAGCAATATTCGGATACTTTGATTTGTAATTTAACCTGCAAAAAATGTTTTAAAGATTTTGGAGATATTGTTTTTAATTTTAACCGCAAATCAAAAAAACATTCACCGATGGAAATCATTGACGGACCGGCACCTATAAATGCAGATGACGTGATTGATGCACACAGATTTATAAAAAGAATGAAATAAAAGGAAATAGTTTATGGCAGATTTTTACGATACAGGAATTATTGGCGGAGGGCCTGCAGGATATAGTGCAGCTTTACACCTTGCCCAAAACGGCAAAAAAGTTATTCTTTTTGAAAAAGAAAATATCGGCGGAGTTTGTCTTAATAAAGGCTGCATACCGACTAAAGCAATTATGCATGTTTCAGAATTATACAAAGAAATGAAAAACTGCGAAAATCTTGGAATTTCAGCCGCAGAAATTAAACTTGATTATAACAAAGTTAAAGAACGCAAAAACAAGATAATTGAAACACTACGAAAAGGAATAGAACTTGCCCTAAAAAATTCTAAAGTTACCGTCATAAAAGAAAATGCACAAATTTTATCCAAAACCGAAATCAAAGCGGGAGAAGAAATTTTTAACTGTCGAGAAATAATCTGCGCTGAGGGTTCAAGTCCAAAAGCGATACCAAATATTGAATTTGACCACAAATTTATTTTATCTTCAGATGATATTTTGGAACTTGAAACCCTGCCTCAAAGTGTGCTAATAATAGGCTCGGGTGCAATCGGAACAGAATGGGCAAGAATATTTGCAAATTTTGGGGTTGAAACAACTATAATTGAAATAGCATCGAATCTTTTACCGCTTGCAGATACAGAAGTTTCAAAACGACTGGAGAGAATTTTTAAATCAAATAAAATTAAATATTTCACATCAACAGGGATAAAAGAAATTAAAAATAAACAGGTTACACTTACAAATGACGAAGTATTAAATCCTGAAATTATTTTACTTGCAACAGGCAGAAAACCGAATACAAAAACAAAAATAGAAGGGGTAGAATATATCGGGGATACCGCCGGAGAAATTCAGCTTGCACATTATGCAATTAAACAAGCGATAGAACTTTCTGACAATATACCGTTTAGAAAAGATTTAACTCCATCTGTTGTATATGGCTCGCCGGAAATTGCATGGATTGGGAAAAGAGAACAGGATTTAGAAGGGGGCGAATACAAAAAATCTCTAACACTTGTATCTTCTCTTGGAAAAGCGCATTGTGACAACCAAACAGACGGCTTTATAAAAATTCTTACGCAAAATGACAAAATACTTGGAGCGCATATTGTTTCAAAAGAAGCATCCGCTCTAATTCAGCAGATAACAATAGCAATGCAGAATGATATTTCCGCATCAAAACTCAAAGAAGTATGTTTTGCTCATCCTACATACTCAGAAGGTATATTCGAAGGACTTTTTAAGCTATAAAATTAAGGAGTCAACTGTGAAGATATTTCTGCGACAATTCTTGAAATATCAGACCCGCCGACAGAAACCTCTAAAATTAGCGGAGCATATATTAAGACAGTTTCTTGGTATGACATTGAATCAACATCAACAATGTCAAATTCCACAAAATCTTCACCTACGTATTTTATTTTACCGTATTCACCACCGGACGCCCACTTCATATAAACATATCTGTTTTCATATCCCTTAAGTTTTTGAATCAATCTCATAACACCTAATACCCTTACAATTTATATAATAATATTTTTTACGGTAAAGTCAATTATCTTATCAGACAGTAAATGTCCTGACTGAGCCTTCCTGATGATAAAGCGGATATCCGCAAACAAGCTCAAAAACAGCCAACACAACATCACGAGGTGCATCTGTCTGGTTTAGTGCAATCTCTTTTCCCGAGCGTTTTACTTTAAAAACACATTTTTGGGTTTGATCTGCAGGGATATACAAAGACGCAATTTCATTATCATTTTCTAAAAGTCTTGTCATTTCTTCATCATGATCTTTTACACCCTGCATAATATCGTTGTAGTTCCCTTTTATCGCAATTATACGGTTTGACGGAATATGTCTGCCTTCATCCCTGTATAAAACCTGAGGCTTAAAATTACATCTTGTTGTAAAACTAAATGTATGCCACAAAATATTTGTAACAACTACAGATTTTGAAGCATCAGTTTCTGTATAAATATTTTGGGTTGTAATCCCTCTTGAAGAAAAAGATTGTTTAAGGTTATCCGATACGGTATTCAGGCAATCTATCATTCTTGAAAAAATCTCATTCGTATTAACAGTTGCATTTTGATAATCTAAAAACTGCTTATACATATGGGTCGAAACAAGTTCAACTCTCTCCTGAATTACAATATCTTTCTTTGTTGCCGTTTCTGAATTGTCAAAACTTTCAAAATTATTAAACAATTTCTCTTTCCTTATGTATCTTTACGATAATTATACACTTATTCATTTTAAAAATAAATAATAAAAAACGGTTATTTACAATTTTTATTATTTACATAAAAATTGCATTTACAATATCAATTTTTGCACAAATAATCTTTATTCATTAAATTCTTGAATAGAAATTGACTCAATTTCACTTAAATTTTGGAAAGATTTATATAGATCTTTTATTGATTTTTTATCAAGAACATTTATAACACAGGTAATTTTGGAAGATTTTTCATCCGCATTAAGCTGACGTTTTTTCAACTCAGAAATATCCTGATATTTTTCAATAATAAAATCCTGAACGGCTTGAACATACTCATTTGCACAAACAATACCAACTTTTACAGGTCTTGTTCTTTTTGTACTTGACGGAAGAACATTCTTTTCAAAAATTCTTACCATTACAAGAGTCAAAATAGCCATTGCAGTACCGGCAAAGGCAATATCAAACATTCCCGCACCACACGCCATACCGATACTTGCTGCAATCCACAATGTAGAAGCTGTAGTTAACCCTAAAACAATCGGGCCGTTTCTTAAAACCGTACCTGCGCCGATAAAGCCGATACCTGTTACAACCTGTGCAGCGACCCTTGCGGTATCTCTTATGCCTGTAGCCTGTGATATGATTACATTATCACCATGTGCAAATGTCGGGAAACCGTATATTGAAATCAAAGTAAAAATACAAGCACCCAAAGCCACCATTATATGAGTTCTCAAACCGGCATATTTATTGGTTAATTCCCTTTCCAAGCCGATACAAAAACCAAATGCACCGGCAGCAAAAATACTTAATACAAAATTCAAATTTATTATGTGATCTAAATTTAAAAACATAAATCTCTCCTTGTGTTAAACCTATTTTACTTTACTTTTAGGATCAAGCACATCCCTAATTGTATCACCTATCAGGTTAAATGCCAAAACGGATACAAAAATTAAAAATCCGGGACACAACAGCCAAGGCCTGTATAAGATATTTGTAAATTCCTGAGCCTCTTTTAGCATATTACCCCAGCTTGCATCCGGCTGTTGAATACCTAACCCCAAAAAGCTCAAGCCTGATTCCGAAAGGATATATGACGGCACAGAAAGAGTCATTGCGACAATGACAAAACTTGTTGTCTGTGGAAGAATATGCTTTATTATTATTCTTAAATCAGAGGCACCTATAGACTTTGCAGCCTGAACATATTCCTGTGTTTTGACAGACAACACCATTCCTCTTACAACTCTTGCAAACCCTGCCCAGCCAATGAGCGCAAGTATAACAACAATAAGTAAAAACCGCTGTGTACTTGTCATGCCTGAAGGCAGTATTGAAGCTAAAATTATCAACAAATAAAAACTCGGAATAGACATAATACCTTCAGCAAAACGCATCATTACCGCATCCACTTTCCCGCCAAAGTAACCTGATATTCCGCCATACAGTAAGCCTATAGGGAATAAGACAAACAAAGCAAGAAAACCTATTGTCATAGATATTCTTCCGCCAAAGAGCAAGCGTGAAAATACATCTCTGCCGTTTATATCCGTACCGAGCAAATATATTCTGCCTGCTTGATCTGTCGTAAATAAATGATATCTTGTTTTCACAAGTCCTAAAAATTTATACGGCTGACCTTTACCCAAAAACTTTATATAATGCTTTTTACTTCTGTCTAAAGTATATTTTATTTCCAGATTATTTTGGTCAAATTCCCTTATATAGTTGTATGTATACGGCTTTGAGAATTTACCGTTTTCATCTATCGTAAAAACTTTTGACGGCGGAACATAAGCCATTGTTCTGTCTGAAAAATCTTTTGTGTAAGGAGCAATAAAATCTGCAAAAAGCAATGCAAAATATATAACACCAAGCACTAAAAGTGCAATTCGCGCAAACTTATCTTTCCATAATTGCTTCAAAACTTCCTTTATCATGCCTTACTCCTTATTCTCGGATCAGTAATGACTAAAAGAATATCCGCAATTAAATTACCTGCTATAAGCATAATTGCACCCATCATCAAAGATGCCATAACTAAATTTATATCAGATTTCATAACCGCTTCCAATATCAGACGCCCAAGCCCCGGGTATTGAAAAACGTATTCTGTTAAAGCAGCTCCAGACAATAAGCCCGCAAATTCAAACCCTAAAAGGGTAATCATAGGGTTAACGGCATTACGCAATGCGTGCTTATATATTACAACATTCTCACTCAAGCCTTTTGCTCTGGCAAATTTTACATAATCACTATCCAAAACATCAAGCATATTTGCTCTCATTTGCCTTTGTAAACCGGCTAAAGATATCGTAAATAAAACAACAACAGGTAAAATTAAATGATGTGTAATATCCCAGAATTTTCCCCAAAAGCTCATTTCTGAAAAATTCGGACTTGTTAATCCTCCAATAGGAAACCAGCCTGTTTTAACAGCAAACATCAATAACAAAACCGCAAAGAAGAATGACGGAATTGCCATACCTATACTTGTTATAACCGTCATCATCCTGTCAAACGGCGATTTCCACCGCACTGCAGCAATTATTCCAAGCGGAACACCAACAAGCCACGTTAACAAAATAACTATTGAAGTCAATAACAAAGTATTAGGTATCCTCTCACCCAGCTTTGCACTAACCTTTTCACCGGTTGAAGTAACACCCAAATCACCTTTTAAAAATGATATTGCCCATTTGCCATACTGAATAATTATAGGTTTATCCAAACCAAGACGGGCTTTTTCTCTTTGTACGGTTTCAGGCGAAACTGACGGGTTAAGCTTTAACTCTGCCAAAGGATCGACAGGAGAAAGCCTGATTATGAAAAAACTGACCAATGATACAATTATTAACAATGGTATAGTCTGTAATATGCGTTTTAGTATGTATTTTAGTATTTCCATTTTTTTAATGAATAAGATAATAAGGATATAAGGGAATAAATTCATTTATATTTAAAAGAACTTATTTTCCTATTTCCTTATTCACTTATTGCCCTCCTCATATATTTCTTCTATATTATGTGTTATACCACCTAATGACGATGGATAAATATTTTTGAATTTATTTCTTACTGCAACAATTCTTATCGGTGAATATATATATATCATCGGTTTTTGGTTATATACAATTTCTTGGTATTTGTCATAGTAAACTTTTCTGTCCTCAAATTTTGTAGCAAGCGCCCCTTTGGTAAACATCAGATCAAGTTCTTCTTCCCATGGTAAAATTCCCGCTTTACCTTCCTGCGGAGTCCTCATATTAAACATATGAAGCCTTCCGTCTGACAGCCAAACATTTTTCCCGCCGTTTGGCTCTAACGGAGAACCCGTCAAACCCATTATTACCATATCCCACTCAAATGTTGAAACAAGTTTATTAACAAGTGAATTAAATTCAACAGGTTTGAAATTTACCTTCATTCCCAAATCTTCCAAATCCTGCTTGACCATAACACCTATTGCCTCCCGCTCGGTGTTACCTGCATTTGTATAAAGATCAAATTCTACACGATTACCGTCTTTATCAAATAATCTGCCTTTTTTATCCGTATAAAATCCTGATTTTTTCAGCAAAACTTTCGCATTTTCCAAACTCCTGTCGTAAGGTTTTAACTTCTTATTCAAATAAATTGAATTTAATGATTCAGGGGTAAACAAAGGAAGTCCTATACCGTTTGCAATATTTAAAACCATATTTTTTCTGTCGATTGCATAATCAACAGCTCTGCGGAAATTCAAATCATTAAACCATCTTTGCTTAACAGGATTAACGTAATATTTGCCTTTATCATTTTTTCTTGTATTCATATTAAAAGAAATATACATTGTTCCGGTATCAGGGCCTAAATTATACAATTTAAAATCCGAATGTGGTTCTAATGATTTATAACGAGCAACTTTTGAACCTTGCAAGGAAATCACATCAAGTTCACGAGCTTCAAATTTTAACACCTCATTATTCAAATCCCCCACAATCAGATAAACCAATTTATCTAAATATGGCAGTTTTTCATCTTTTGTATTAATTTCATAATAATCCGGATTTCGTTCAAAAACCACGCGTTGAGCAGGAACATACTCTTTTAATTTGAATGCTCCCGACACAACAAAATCTTTTGGTTTTGTTGTTGTAGATAAAAATGAATCAAAATAAGCCGCACCTTTGTCAACCGCAGGTTTAAATATATGTTTCGGGGCAATAGGTGTAGATAACATTCTCAAAAACGGAGCATAAGGTTCCGGTGTTGCAAAAACAACAACATAATCACCATACTTGCGAACTGTCGGTAATTTTCCGTTTATCACAAGAGAATCCCTTGTAGATGTATCTCCCATTCCGCCAAAAATAATTTTATTCCAGGTAAATTCAACATCTTCCGCGGTAATCGGCTTGCCGTCAGACCACTTTATACCCTCTCTTAAATAAACGGTATAAACTTTGCCGTCAGGAGAAATAGAAAATCCTTTAGCAAGTTTTGGAACAGTTGCACCCGTAACAGGATCCGTTGAAACTAATCCGTCATACATTACTCCTGACATAATCGCTGAAGTATTGTCTTTGCAGTTAAAAGGATTGAATGTTTTAGGACCTTCACCTATTGTGGAAGAAACCAGTGTTCCGCCAAACTTTCCGACAGGAGCCTGTGACTGAAGATAATCAACCCCATTTATTGTCACATTTTTTTGCGAAGGATAAGAAACGGTTAATTCCGATTCTTGTTGCGTTTGTGTTTTTTTATCTGATTTTGGGACATCACGAACTATGCAGACCTTACACATGACTGCTATCAAAATTATCCATAATGATAAAACCCAAAAACCTCTCCTTGTCATGTTTTAATAATAGCATAATATTTATATTTTGCATTAGGCTAACAGATGGATTTTTATTATTTCCCTATACAAAAATGAGCAAAAATATTATCTAAGATTTCATCATTAATGACTTCGCCTGTAATTTCGTCAAGACTCAACAGGGCAGATTTTACATCAATATAAATCATATCCTGAAGCTCCTGATTATTCGCAGCATCTAAAGCTTGTTCTAATGCGGTTTTTGCTCTGTATAAACAATTTTGCTGTCTTTGGTTTGTCACAAATTCCATATCATCAGGATTTATATCAAGAACAGAATTTTTTATCTTTTCTTTTAGTCCTTCTAATCCTTCTTTTGTGTATGCGGATATTTTGAAAGTTTCAGGAAATTCCTGCTTAAATTCACCTTTTAACAAATCAAATTTATTTGCAACAACAATATGCGGTTTATCTTTGATTATTTCATAAATTTGTTTATCTTCAGAAGTCAAACCAACGGATACATCATACAAAAACAAAATCAAATCAGCTTCCGAAACAGATTGTTTTGAATATTCAATCCCGATTTCTTCCACTTTATCAATTTGCTCGCCGTCCCTTATACCTGCCGTATCAATTAAAGTTACGGGGATACCAAAATCTATATTTTCTTTTATGACATCACGTGTCGTACCCGCAATATCGGTTACAATTGCTCTGTCCAAATTTAACAAAGCATTGAACAGAGATGATTTCCCGACATTTGGGCGACCTGCAACGGCAATTTTTATTCCCTGTCTTAAAATGTCAGATGATTTTGCACTTTTTAAAATATTATCAATCTCTTTTAATGACTTTTTAAAATTCTCACAAAGATATGAATATTCAGGTTCCGCAACATCTTCAGGAAAATCAATGCCTGCTACAATTCTTGAAGATACCTCAAAAATATCCTTTTTTATTTCCTGAATTTTTTTTGCAAGAACTCCTGATAAATTTTTTGCTGACTGTATTGCAAATTCGCTTGTTTTTGAATGAATTAAATCATCAACGGCTTCAGCCTGTGATAAATCTATTCTTTTATTCAAAAACGCACGTTTGGTAAATTCACCGCGCTCTGCCATCCTCGCACCGTTTTTTAATACAATATCAAGAATATTTTTTACAACATGCACTCCGCCATGACACTGAATTTCAACAACATCTTCCCCTGTATAACTGTTTGGATTTTTAAAGGGCAAAATTAAAACTTCATCTATTTTTTTATCACCGTCAACAATCCACCCGTGACAGATTTTTCCTGCCGGTAAATCTTTTCTGTCTGAAATTTTTAATGCAATATCAAATGCTCTGTCACCGGATATGCGAATAACACCTACACCACCGGTTCCAAGCGGGGTTGAGATAGCTACAATTGTGTCAAATTCTTCAGTAATATTCATAGAACAATTATAATATAAAAATTTGCACCTTATACATTTTTATGGCAAAATCTAATCAAACAGGAGTATGAAGATGGGAGAATCAAAAACACTTATTCTGATAGATGGTCATGCATTAGCTTTCAGGCAATATTACGCCCTTGAAAGAACTGCAATGAAAACAAGTGACGGAACACCGACATGGGCCGTTTACGGATTTTTTAAGGCTATTTTTGACCTGCTAAAAAATAAAGACTTAAATGCCGATTCTATCGGAGTAGCTTTTGATGTTTCACATAAGACCTTCCGAACGGAAGAATACGAAGAATACAAAGCAAACAGAGAGGCAATGCCTGACCCTATGCGTATTCAAATGGAACTTATTTATAACGGTTTAAGCGCATTCAGTATCCCTATTTACACAAAAGAAGGTTTTGAAGCTGATGATGTAATCGGTACAATTTCAAAAAGAGCATGTGAATTGGGACATAAGGTTTTAATTTTAACAGGTGATCAGGATGCTTTTCAGCTTGTCGATAAAGACGGTTGTGTAAAAGTTATCATTCCTTCAAAAGGAGAACTGAAAGAATATAATTGGAATACGGTACACGAAAAACTGGGAGTTTATCCGAATCAGGTTGTAGATTACAAAGCTTTAAGAGGAGATACTTCCGACAATATCCCCGGAATAAAGGGAATCGGTGAAAAAACCGCAGTTAAACTTTTAGAAGAATTTAAAACAGTTGATAATGTTTTAGCCAATGCTGATAAAATTCAAGGAAATGCAATTAGAGAAAAAATCAAAAACGGAGTAGAAGATGCAAAATTGAGTAAATTTCTTGCAACAATAGTAAGAGATGTCGATATAAATTTTGATTTTGACAAAACGAATATTGAAATTCCGGAAATAAGCAAGGTAACCGAATTTTTCCGTTCTATGCAATTTTACAGTTTTCTCAAAAACATCGAAAATATATTAAAAACATTTGACAAAGAAGGTAAATTCGTCCAAAGCACTGCTGAATTATCCAATGAAACTCCGCAACAGACAACCGAAACAAACGGACAGCTCGGACTTTTTGCTCAGGTCGTTCAGGCTGAAGTTAATAAAACCGAATTAAATTGCGAATGTAAGCTCATTACGGATACAACTGATTTTGAGCAAATGCTTAATAAAGTAAAGTCTGAGGATTTGATTTCGTTTATGCTGCAAGCATCTGTTGAAAATGCAATAAATTCCGAATTATACGGAATTTCGATAGGAATAAACAAAGATTACACATTTAATAATAAACTGATAATCAATGACCAAAAATCAACAACTTATGCATATTACATTCCGCTAAACCACAACATTGAAAATCAACTTCCGGCTGATTATGTAACGAAACAATTAAAACCGATATTTGAAAATAATAAGATTAAAAAAATCACACACGATTTAAAAAATAACATAAACATATTGAAAAACTGCGGAATCAATCTTTCCGGAGTAATCTTTGACACAATGCTTGCAAGCTACATAAAAGACTCCAATGCACAGACAAATTTTGACATTCAGTGCATGGAAAGAATTAATCACATACTTGCAACAATGGTTTCCGACAACAAAAAAATCAAATTTTCGGACATTGATATAGAGCAGGTAAAAAATTACAGTGCAGACGCTACAAAAAGCCTGTTTGAACTGACAAAATTCTGGGTGAATACACTTGATGAAAAAGAACACAAAATATTACAGGATATAGAAATTCCGCTTAGCTATGTACTTTCAAAAATGGAACAAACAGGAGTTTCAATAGATACCCAATATTTACACAAGCTAACCGAAGAATTTGACAGACAGACGGTTTCACTTGAAAATAAAATATACGAAATTGCGGGAGAAACCTTCAATATTAACTCTCCAAAACAAGTAGGACAAATCTTATTTGAAAAATTACAATTAAAATCATCAAAAAAAGGTAAGGCTAAAAATTCAACAAGTGCAGAGGTTTTACAAAGTCTTGCGCAGGATAATGAAATTGCACAGCTTATTTTAGACTACAGGAAATACGCCAAACTGAAATCAACATACACAGAGGCTTTGCCGACACTTATCGACAAAAAGGATAACAGAATTCATACAACTTATAATCAGGTACAAACAACAACCGGAAGATTATCTTCATCTAATCCGAATTTACAAAATATACCTATAAGAACAGAAGAAGGAAACAAAATCAGACAAGCCTTCGGTGCGCAGGACAGGGAAAATTATCTCATAATCTCCGCAGATTATTCTCAAATAGAATTAAGACTGCTTGCCCATGTTTCAAAAGACGAAAACTTAATCAATGCTTTTAAATCAGGAGTTGATGTTCATACACTTACAGCATCAAAAGTTTTTGATGTTCCTGTTGAAGAAGTAACAAAAGATATGCGTTATAAAGCAAAGGCAGTTAATTTTGGTATAGTTTACGGTCAAACAAAATATGGACTTGCAAAGGCCTTAAAAATCAGTGCAGACGAGGCACAAAGTTTCATTGATAAATATTTTGAAACCTATCCTAAAATTGCAATCTACATGCAGGCAATGATAGAACTTGTAGAAACACAAGGTTATGTGGAAACAATCTTTGGCAGGAAAAGATATCTTGAAAATGAAATAAACAGTCCTAACGGAATGATAAGAGAATTTGCAAAACGTGCAGCTATTAACCATCCAATGCAGGGTTCTGCATCTGACCTGATTAAAATTGCGATGGTTGATTTTGATAAAAAACTAAAAGAAAACAATCTAAAATCCCGCATGATAATGCAGGTTCATGACGAACTTGTCGTGGAAACAGAAAAATCCGAACTTGAAACAGTTAAAAAACTTGTACTTGAAGCAATGGGACTTGGACAACCGCTGGCTGTACCGCTGGCGATAGATATTAATACGGGGGAAACATGGAAAGAATCATAATAATTTTACTTTTATTTTTAGGGCTTGGGATAAATTGTGTCAACGCAATGGAAATGGATTTAAGCACCCTTGTAACATCACAAAATGTCAAATACACAGACTGCAATAAAATTTTCAATATCGATAATGTTACATTGTTTCATCTGACAATTTCAGCAATAAATTCAAACAGATTTACAATAAATGAAATCCAGTCTAAATCAGGGTACATATTGTTTACTGCCGTAAACAAACAATTTTTGGCAACAATTTCCAATGTTAATTCTAATCAGGGAATGCTAAAAATTACCCCCGCAGACGGCAATTATTACTTTCAGCCGGGAATAATTGCGAATATTTTTAAATTTATTGATTTAAACAAAAATACCAAACTCGAAAACCTGTAAGCTGTTTTAAGTAATGTTAACAATTTGGTTACAAATAGTATATACAAATAGCAATTTTTAAGTTTTCTGTTTTTTAATATTAATGTGGAGTTATTATGGTAGAAAAAATAAATTCTGTAATACGCAATTATAATTATAATTACAATACAGTAGTTAATCCTGTAACAGAAGATAATGCAGGAAAAACTACCAATGTACCTAAAACTTCATTTGGTGCAGCAGTTACTGTTCCGATAAATTCTGCCAACATAACTTTACGCACGGAATTAACAACAAAAGACGAGAAAAATAAATATAAAGCAATTACATCTAAATTGGATAGAAATACTAAAAAAGTTGTCAATTTATTATTGAAAAACGGTGTACTTTTAAATAATAACTCCAACGACAAAAGCTCCGTTCTTGACAACTTATACAGAATAGCAACAGAACCGAGAGCAAAAGGACTTAGCAATACAGGAATTTTGCGTGACACAATCGCAACTATTTCCTATCCTTATTTAATAACCCAGCAATTCGGCGACATTCCTCCTTCATACAGACAGGGAGTTATTGACGCAAATAACAAGTCCAAAATAAATACAAATGATTCAAGACAAACTTCTGATGATATAGATGTAGATCATTCAGGGACATGTGTTGCGGCAAGTACAGAGTTTAAGTTAGCAAAACAAATGCCTGCAGAATTTGCAAGATTTGCTCAAGAATTAAGCTCGCCGGAATTAAGTGCTACAAAAAGTATTAAACTTGAAAATTTAGCCGATAACACCCTTAACGGAGTTTGGCTGTTAAATGCATTTGAAATACCTTATCACATGGATAACTATAATGATGCAATCTTAAAATTTGCACCTGATAAAAATGCAATTATAAGAGCACAAATTCAAACAACAAACAAAGATCCTGACGAAAGAACACCATTAGATGTTTTAATGCAGTCAACATTTATGCAAATTGGCTCTCAACAGTCTTATAATACAATTACCGATAAAAGAGGCGGCAAATTTAACCAAAATGATAAAGGCTTAATTGAGTTTGAAAAAACCTTTACCGAATCAGTTGTTTTTGACAAAAATATTTTGTCGGTAACATACCAAACAGTTGATGAAAATGCAAGACTTATCGGCTATGAAACGGATTTAGCCACAATGAAAAAACATCTTGTATCAGCACTTGATATGGGCGAAAACATTATTATCGGCTATACTCAAACAAACGAAAACAATGTAATAGTAAACGGACACGAAATTACAATTGTTGGTTATAAGACAAATTCAAACGGCAAATTAACATTTATTTGTAATGATACTGATGACGGCATTTCACGACCAATTGAATACACTGAAGATTATCTGCTGCCAAAAATTCACCACGCGGCATTGCCAAAAGAAATAGTTGAAGGTGATATGGATATTGTTCCAAGCTGGATTGAAGGTGTTCAGATGTATCACCAATTGAAAAAACAAGCTGCATAAAAAAAGAACTGATTAAAAGGAATCAGTTCTTTTTTTACGATTTTAATTTAGCCTAAAAATTTATCAAGTCTTTCAACAGCTTTTTGAGTATTTTCTCTGCTTCCAAAAGAAGTTAAACGGAAATACCCTTCGCCGTTTTTACCAAACCCGGAACCGGGAGTACCGACTATTTGCACATTTTCAAGTAAATAATCGAAAAATTCCCAGGACTTCATATTATTTGGACATTTTAACCAAATATACGGAGAATGTTTGCCGCCTATATGCCATATATTATGACGCGTAAGCACATCAGAAATAAGTTTAGCATTTTCTTTATAATATTCTAAATTTTGCTGAATTTGCTTTTTACCTTCAGGAGTAAATACTGCCTGCGCGCCTTTCTGGACAATGTATGAAACACCGTTGAATTTGGTTGTTTGACGTCTTAACCACATTTTATTCAAGCTCATATCTTCAAAAACTAAATCTTGCGGAACAATTGTCCAACCGCATCTTGTACCGGTAAAACCTGCCATTTTAGAAAATGAGCAAAATTCAATTGCACATGTTTTTGCTCCTTCTATTTCGTAAATACTTCTTGGAAGATTTTCATCAGTAATAAAACATTCATAAGCGGAATCAAAAAGAATTACCGCATTATTTTTATTTGCATAATCAACCCATTTTTTAAGCTGTTCTTTATTGTAAACAGCACCGGTCGGGTTATTTGGAGAACATAAATATATTATATCCGCTTTGACATTTTCATCAGGTAAAGGCAAAAATTCGTTATCCTGATTAGCATTCATATAAAGAATTTTTCTTCCGTTCATAATGTTTGTATCAACATAGACAGGATAAACAGGATCAGGAACAAGAACTGTATTATCTTTATCAAATAAATCCAAAATGTTGCCTAAATCAGATTTTGCACCATCCGAAATAAATATTTCATCATTTTCGAGATTTACACCATGCTCTTTATAATAACCCTGCAAAGATGATTTTAAAAACTCATATCCCTGTTCAGGCCCGTAGCCATGAAAACTCTCCTGACGACCCATTTCTTCTGATGCAGATTTTAAAGCTTCTACTACAGCAGAGCACAAAGGCAGTGTAACATCACCAATTCCCAATTTAATTATAGTTTTATCGGGATTATTAGCAGCAAATTCATTTACCTTTTTTGCTACAGTTGAAAACAAATAACTCTGTGCTATGTTTTGATAATTCTTATTTACTTTCATATTATGACACTCCATTCTTATTTTAACTATTATATCATAAATTTAGCCAGTCTGCTTGTCAAAAAAAGACAGACATGTTATAATCTGAACATAGGGAAGTTTAAATAGAGCAAGAAAGGGTACATATATGGCAAAAGTTTTGGTAACAATGCCTGATGAGTTTTTAAATAAAGTGGATGGTTTGGCAGATACCGAAAAATTATCAAGAAGTGAACTTATAAGAGAAGCTTTAAAAACATATATGCGCCGCCTTTCAAAAACTCAAATTGAAAATGCATCCAAAAACGCAGATTTATTAGAAGAAATTTTAAAATAGTAATATAAAAAAGAGGAATAAGACAAAAGTCTGTTTCTCTTTTCTAAACTTATTCGGCAACTATGCTTTAGCTCTTTGCGAGTATGCGAGCATTAGAGATATAGTATGTCGAGATGTTAGGCTAAATTTGAGCAAACTTGTTTGCTGCTAATTTACTAACTTGAGGCTGCTATCAAGTATTTCTTAGGAAATACGCATAGATATGTTGACCCACTTAATTAAAAAAAAGTGAGAATTGAA